>Ga0307515_10003133_pt1 | contig 34957 bp, 24 predicted proteins | sample 17_EM_MG_FD_194513 | JGI IMG/M metagenome (GOLD analysis project Ga0307515, IMG submission 194513) | Populus trichocarpa ectomycorrhiza microbial communities from riparian zone in the Pacific Northwest, United States - 17_EM | ecosystem: Host-associated > Plants > Roots > Unclassified | place...
TTTTCGATTCTCCTGGGTGTGTGCCATAAGGTATGTCGTTGTGGGGATTCTTTGTTGGGGTTCCATGCGTCGCTGATTCTTTTTAGCAGTTCTTTTGCTTTTGCTCGACAGTTGTGAGTGTTTGGATGGTTGTTCCCGCAATCGAGCGGTCCCACATTTGACGAAATTCTGACTAGGTCTCCCACGGTTTTTGCTTTTTGCTCGTCCTGCAGGCATTTCATGGCTTTTGATGTGGTGCGTAGGTTTCTGTTTCTTGCGAATGGGTGGTGGAATGCTGTCACGCCCCGTGCGTTACACGATTTAATTCCGATATTTTCCTTTATCCAAATTATCACACCAACCCATCGGAACCAATCGATCGGAACCTAATCGAACCGACTCCAATTACCATTACGCATATCCCGTCGGTTCGTAGGAATTATGGTGAAGTGATATATGGACTTATGATTCCCGCCGGATACATTGGCTCTCGGGTATATACGGCAGATACGATGACATATTACTCCACTTTACCTACGGTGTTTTACTTTAGTGAGCGGGCTCCACTTTCCATTTCATATTCCTCTTTACTATTTAAACCCCCATGTATTCCCTCATACTTCTCCAGTTTTCGGATCGAATTAAGAACCGGTCCTCTACTCATTCCCAATCATCTCCCTAAGGGTCTTACTCTATTCCAATCATCTTCTTACTCTTATCAATTCCTCCGCCATCGTCTTCAATACAATACTCAAGAAATACGCCGAATCCCAAAGACGTATAATTCCGATTAATTCCTCCAGCCTCGGATCGGACTCTTTAACAGTATCCGAAAACTTCAATTGAGTTCTATCGTTCACTATGGCAGTTCGCAACGCCAGAGGACGCTATTCAAAAGCTGGTCCTTCTACCAGGATTCCTGGCGCAATTAATTTCGATGAGTCGGACTCCGCTCCTGTCCCTCTCGCTGCGCTAGGCCTTGCCTCTCCTGAGCACAAACCCAATCCATTGCAAGAAGAACCACAGCATTCCTCTACACCACTTCGATCATCTACTCCAGTCCATATTCCGACACCACCTGTTGCCTCAAATCCTACTCCTCTCCCTACAAATCCCATTACCTCAAATCCGACTCCGCTTACCTCAAATCCTACTCCTCTTGTCCCACCATTTACTTCCGCTCCTCCTGTTTTCCCTCCACCTCTTCCTTCCCTTCCGTTCATCCGTCAAACTGCCCCGCATCAAGTCCCTCAGAATACCGCTCCTGCTATGATGCCTCCCGCTCCTGCAGGCATTGATCCCGCTATGTGGGCTAGTAATCAGGCCTTCGTCATGAGTCTGATTCCAGCGCTTCAGGCGATTATTCAGCCTCCCGCGGCAGCGCCACCTGCCCCTGTTTCGCATCCCAAAGAGGGCGATGCTAAGGCTCTGACTCCCTTCAGTGGTGATGACCCCACTAAGCTTAGAGAATTCCTCTTCGAGTGCGGTCTCATTTTTGATATCAAACCCCGCACTTTCCAGACCGAAAAATCCCATGTCATCTATGCCATTAACCACCTTGATGGTATGGCTAAGCGGCATTTCCGCCGTTTCATCGAAGCTGGGTCTACGGACCCTAAGGTCAATTATTGGGCTCAATTCTCCCTCGAGCTCGAGACCATTTTCGGTGATCCCGATCGCATCGGTCGTGCATCAGATAAACTCCTCGCACTCAAGATGTCGCACAACAGTCATCTCCACCGATACACAGTCCTGTTCAAGGAATATGCCGATGAACTCGGTTGGCCCAATGTAGTACTCCGCCAACTGTATTACAATGGCCTCCCTACACGCCTCAAGGATGTGTGGACTAAAGAAGACCCGCCTGCTGACTTTGACCAACTAGTCTCAGAAGCTCAGCAAGCTGACAATCGTTACTGGAAGCATGAGGACGAATGCAAAAAGTCCGAAGCTGCTCAATCCCGCAATTCCGATCAAAAGGGAAAGTCTTCCTCCAGTACTCAACAGTCCAAGTCCTCTTCCTCTTCCTCCAAACCCTCCTCCTCCACTTCGAAACCCTCTTCCTCTTCTTCCACTTCCAAGCCCTCCAACAATAATTCCCGCTCCACTCCATCTTCCTCCACCAAGGACCTCACCAAAATCCTTGGTTCTGACGGCAAGCTCCTTCCCGCCGAACGTGCTCGCCGCGAACAATTGGGTCTCTGTACCTATTGCGGAGGAGATCACAAAGTCTGTCCGATCAAACCCTCCAAGCCAAAACCCTCTGAGGATAATTCCTCCTCGAACTCCAAACCGTCCACCTCCTCGACCAAGTCGACTAACAACACTTCAAACGGCTCAAAACCCAAGGGTCGTGTTGCTCAAGTCGTAATCTCCATTGCAGAAGAGTCCGAACCATCGGAGGATTCTGCCAATACGGATTTTTGAACTGCAGTCTCGATGGCGTGCCGAGCCCCTGCGAAACATCGGGTAGCGCGCCCACTCAACCCGAAAATTCCAATATTCCTGAAGCTAGGTTGAGTGCTATGGTTACAGACTGTCCGGATTCGTTTCTTCTTGGTCTCACTATTTCTGATATTCCGATAAAAGCTTTACTTGACTCCGGTGCTACTCATTGTTTCATTGACTCTGCCCTTGTTTCCGATCATTGTCTGCCTATAACTCCGCTTCCCCAGCCCATGCGTCTCCGCCTTTTCGATGGCTCCTATGCGTCTGAAAATATTGTCTATGAAGTTACCATTCCTGTTTCCTTTGCTCCTGGTAAAATCCTACCTGTGAGCTTCCTTGTTACTCCTCTGGATCCCGAAATTTCTGCAGTTATCGGATTACGCTGGTTGCGCCAATACAACCCGTTGGTTGACTGGGCGAACAATCGCATCGATTTCCGGACTTCTTTTATTCCTACTCCAGATTCCTTGTCAGATTCTGCCTCTGACTTGGCGCACTCCGTGGCCACACCTCCCACACCTGCCTCTTCGGTTCCGTCCGCTCCGGCAGTATCTCCTCCTGCCTCCCCGGCATTATCCCCTTCTGCCACATCGGCACCTCCTCCTGCCTCCTCAGCATTGCCTTCCTCTGACGCGTCTGCGCCTCCGCCTCAAGGTCGGCCCGTGTCGGTACGCTTCGTGAACGCTGCGGCTTTCCAAATGCTCTCAAGAATCGACAACGTTCATACCGGTATACTTCAACTCGACCCCACGGATTCCGAAGCCTCCCTCCGCGGAGCACGACCTGTTCCTGACACCCTCTCCGAAGAAGAGCTCAAGAATCTCCGCTCACAAGTTCCTCCCGAATACCACGAATATCTCGACGTCTTCAGTAAGACTAAATCCGACAAGCTCCCTGACCATAATCCCCAATACGATCATCACATCCATCTCGAAGAAGGCACTCAACCACCTCTTGGTCCGATCTACAATATGTCCGAGACCGAAGCAGTCGCACTCCGCGAATTCCTCAAAGAGAATCTCGATCGCGGCTTTATCCGCCAGTCTCAGTCCCCTTGCGGCGCTCCCGTCTTGTTCGTCAAAAAGAAAGACGGTTCACTCCGACTTTGCGTCGACTGGCGCGGTCTTAACAAGATCACCAAGAAAGATCGATATCCGCTCCCTCTCATTCCAAATCTCCTCGATCGCCTCCACTCCTCCGAGATCTACACCAAGATCGACCTCCGCGGTGCATACAACCTCGTCCGTATTGCCCCCGGCGATGAGTGGAAAACCGCCTTTCGAACCCGCTATGGTTCCTTCGATTTCAAGGTCATGCATTTCGGTCTTACCAATGCTCCCGCAACTTTCCAGCGCTATATGAACAGCATTTTTTCCGACGTCTTAGATCAGTATGTAGTGGTTTACCTCGACGATATCCTCATCTTCTCCAAGAATCCCGAAGAGCATCAAAAGCATGTCCTCGATGTTCTCGAACGTCTCAAGAAACACGGACTATATGCGAAGCCCGAAAAATGCGAATTTTCCGTCAAGTCTACAGAATTCCTCGGCTTCATCATCTCTCCTTCCGGCATTTCTATGTCTCAATCCAAGGTCGATGCCATCCTCAAATGGCCCGCTCCCAAGAATGTCAAGCAGATTCAATCTTTCCTTGGCTTTGCCAATTTTTATCGCCGCTTCATTTACAATTATTCCGACATCGTTATTCCTCTTACTCACCTCACCCGCAAAGGTATTCCATGGGATTGGACCAATAAAGTCGATTCCGCGTTCCGTGCACTCAAGATGGCTTTTACTGAAGCTCCTGTGCTAATGCATTGGTCCCCCGACAATCCCATGCTGGTAGAAACCGATGCTTCCGACTACGCCATTGCTGGCATTATTTCCTCCATTACTTCCGATGGCGAGATCCATCCTATCGCATTTCACTCCCGTACCCTCACCGATGCCGAGCTCAATTACGACACACATGACAAGGAATTGCTCGCTATTTTTGAAAGCTTCAAGACCTGGCGTCATTACCTCGAAGGCTCTCAATTCCGCATCGATGTAGTTACAGATCACAAGAACCTCGAGTATTTCTCCACCACCAAAATGCTCTCGCGCAGGCAAGCTCGCTGGTCTGAATTCCTCTCCACCTTCAACTTCACTATTCGCTTCCGCCCTGGCAAACTTGGTGCAAAACCCGACGCACTTACCCGCCGACCGGACGTGTACCCTAAAGGGGGGGAGAAAGACTATTCGTCTGTCAATCCGCAGAATTACCGACCAGTATTTTCCGAAGAACAACTCACTGCCTCTTTACGCACTACAGGTTTACATCCGATCGTCGATCAAGTCCTTCAAACCATTGATACTGATCAACTCCACACCGATATCCGCGAAGCCCTCATTACCGACAGATTCGCTCACAATCTCCTTTCCAAACCATTCCCTCCAAATTCCCCTTATTCCCTTTCCCCTTCCGGTCTTCTATTGATCAATCATCGCATTTATGTTCCCGACTCTAGTCCTGCTTCTGGCAATCTCCGCACTCGCGTCCTGCAGCTCAAACACGATCACCCGACTGCTGGTCATCCCGGCCAAAGTCACACGCTCAAGCTCCTCCGACTCGATTATGTTTGGCCTAATGTCCGCACTGACGTTAAGGATTTTGTTAACAGTTGTATCTCCTGCAAACGCAACAAGAATCCCCGCCATAAACCCTTCGGACTTATTCAACAATTACCCATTCCTCCCCGACCCTGGCATTCTATCTCTTTTGATTTCATCGAACAACTCCCGCCATCCAAAGGTCACACCGCCATCCTCAATATTGTCGATCGCGCTAGCAAGCAGCTCATTAGTATTCCGACACACGACAAAGTTGATGCTCCAGAAATCGCAAGATTATTCCTCCATCACGTATTCGCCAAGCATGGTGTTCCCATGCATGTTACATGCGATCGCGGTTCGGAATTTACCTCACAATTCTTCCGATCGCTTGGAACGTTACTGAACATTAAGATCCATTTCACATCGGGATATAATCCGCAAGCCGATGGCCAGTCTGAAAGAGCAAACCAGACACTCGAACAATACCTCTGACACTATTGCTCTTATCAACAAGACAACTGGTCCGATCTCCTTCCCCTCGCGGAATTTGCTTACAACAATGCTCCCAACGCCTCAACCGGTGTTTCGCCTTTCTTCGCCAATAAGGGCTATCACCCAGTTCTCGACATTCATCCCGAACGGGATGTTGCTTCACTCCGCGCATGAGAGTTCGCAACCGATCTCAACGAACTCCACAAGTACCTCGCAGAATCCCTCAAGTTCGCTCAAGAGCGTTATCAAGTCTCTGCCGATCAGCGAAGAATTCCGCCACCTGACTTCAAACCAGGCGATAGGGTTTTCCTTGTCTCCAAGAACATCAAGACAACCCGCCCGACTCGTAAACTCGCCGAACCATACCTTGGTCCATTTGAAGTTATTGACTGCATCGGAAAGAACTCCATTCGTCTCCGTCTCCCTCACAAACTCCGCCTCATTCATCCCGTCTTCCATGTCTCGCAAGTCGAGCCCTCCGTAGAAAATCGTTTCCCCGACTGACAACCTCCGCCTCCTGAACCAATAGAAATAGAAGGCGAAGTCGAATACGAAATCCGCGAAATTCTCGACTCCAAGTATGACCTCCGATTTTGGTCCTCCTGCGAACTATTCTACTATGTCCGCTGGATGGGATATGAAGGTACCGACGAAGAATTCCAATGGCTCCCCGCTACAAATCTTGCTCACACCAAAGAAGTCATTGATGAGTTCCATCAACGTTATCCCGAAAAACCCGGTCCCGATCATTTTGCTCCAGACCACGCCGCCCGCCTTGCGCAGCATAAAAAGCGGCTTAAAGGTCGTAATCAGGCGTAACCCTGAAATTCTTATCATCGGGTTTCAACACCCATTTTCCTTTTCTCTTTTTATATTTTTGTCATTTTGTTTCTCAAAGTTTCGGAAATTCCTCTCATTTTCTCTGTTCTGGCAACGAAAGAAATTGTTTCAAGGGATATTTTACATGTAAAGACTGCGGGCTACGGCTCTTCCTCCATTCGTTTCTCCGCTTCCGCCTCCGCCTGCGTCCCCGTTTCATTCTCCTTTTCCTTCTCCGCTTCGTTTTCGTTCTCCTTCTCCTGTTCTTCCTCCGTCTGCTTATTCTCTTCCGCAACCTCCCCTGTATCCTCTTCCGCATATGCCTCCTCCCATTCCGTCTCTCCCGTTTCTGTCTTCTTCCACCCGTGTTCCCGCCCGTATCCCGCTTCGTCGATCTGCAAGATATGCTTGGATATCAGCCCAATGTCCACATCCAATTTTGTGATCGTGTTCTTCAGCCTCCGCTCCATCTTCCGCTCCAGATCGTAGAGCCTACCCTCCATTTCCGCCCTCGTAACCAGCTCGTCGTCCGACTTGTCACTGTCACTTACGACGATTGACCTCGCCGCCCTCCGACGCCTCACAACCGGCTCGTCTGACGCATCCCGCGACCTACTTGAACTCCCAGGGGTTTTCTTGGGACGTCCTCTTGCCAACGGAACTCCTCCATACGAGCACTGCTTGTGTATACGCCGACAAGAATTGCATGCGCGATATTTTCCCGTTACGACGCACTCTTCATTCTTCTTGACGCATCGCTTGCATCTTCCGCTACCCATCGATCAGCCTCCGTTCGTCCCGATTTATCACCACTTACTCGGGATTTTCCTCCACCGACGGTTGCCCTAATCCTTCGAATGCCGCGTCCATGGCTTCCTCCAGCGCTAAATCCGTCGCGATAGCTGAAAGAGGAGGACTGGCAAGGTCGATAACACCTCCCGCTTCTGGGATCACAAACGTAACCCTGGTTGCCCCAGGCTCCACCTCAGCAGATTCCATTGCTTCCTCGCCGATTGTCGCCTCGGATCGGGGTTCCAACAACATATCGACGTCGAACGAACTACCCTCGACTGCTGGAACCTCCTCGATCGTCTCCGGTGTCTCCGTCTGCGATGCTGCCGGTTGATTTTCCGACACAGGTTCGCCACCCTCCGTCTCCGCAAGGTGGCTGCAACGAAGTTTGAGCGTATTGCACACCCTACAACCAGCGCGCCCGTGCTTGCGCATTTTGCAGTCTAACCCGCACTCTTTGCACATGTCGCACGGTGTTCTGTCACACCCTCGACCTCAGCATCTTCGTTTACTCTGCCTGTCGTCACTTACTCAAAGCTGGGCATTTTCGCAATTTATTTCCGTGGACCTCGGGTTACAGAAGAGTTCAACTTATTGCCACGCCTCGCACGCACCTTCCGCTTCGCACGGCGCTTATCCTCCATTCATTCACCACGCCACTCTATGGGCCTTTCCACTGTCGCCTCGTGGGCTCGGCTCCTAGAGGGGGGATACTGTCACGCCCCGTGCATTACACGATTTAATTCCGATATTTTCCTTTATCCAAATTATCACACCAACCCATCGGAACCAATCGATCAGAACCTAATTGAACCGACTCCAATTACCATTACGCATATCCCGTTGGTTCGTAGGAATTATGGTGAAGTGATATACGGACTTATGATTCCCGCCGGATACATTGGCTCTCGGGTATATACGGCGGATACAATGACATATTACTCCACTTTACCTACGGTGTTTTACTTTAGTGAGCGGGCTCCACTTTCCATTTCATATTCCTCTTTACTATTTAAACCCCCATGTATTCCCTCATACTTCTCCAGTTTTCGGATCGAATTAAGAACCGGTCCTCTACTCATTCCCAATCGTCTCCCTAAGGGTCTTACTCTATTCCAATCATCTTCTTACTCTTATCAATTCCTCCGCCATCGTCTTCAATACGATACTCAAGAAATACGCCGAATCCCAAAGACGTATAATTCTGATTAATTCCTCCAGCCTCGGATCGGACTCGTCTTTAACAAATGCCGGCATTCCCATCTTCAGTTCTGGTGTAGCTCTCATCACTGATATTTTCGCGTTGTATTTCTGTGCGGTCTCAATCATCTCTTTCAGCGATTTAGGGAGTTTTTCTGAGCAGGATTTTATTGGCCAGGTTTGGTGAATCCATTCTTTTACTGTATTTCTTGTTACTTTCAGTGTCTGGTTAGCACTTTGATATACGAGTTCGTTTGCCACTTCTGCCCAGTCTGGTCTGTCAGGCTCCATTCGCCACCATCTTTTCAGCCATCCGACTTTGACAGTTTCGTATCTGAGTTTTGCGCTGGGGGCGCTAATCCCTCCTTCCTTCACTGGTAGTATCGCTCTGTTCCATGCCAGTTGTCCTTTCTTACTGTTCCATATGAATTGTCTTATACTTTTTTCCATGGTCGTTAGGTTTCGTTGTGAGATGCCATTTACTGTCATGAAGTACTGAGCTAGAGATATTACAAGCGATTTTGCTAATAGGACACGGCCCGTAACTGATGGGTATAGGTGGTTCCAGCGGTTTATTGTCTTCTGTTGCCTTTCCATTATTTCGTTCCATTTTTCCTGCATGTCTATGTTGCTACCTTGCCAGGAACCCAGTATTCGAGTCGCTTCACTGTCTTGTGCGATTCTGATTTCGTCGGGTATTCTCCACCCGTTGAGTTCTCGTGATTGGATTAGGTTTTCTCTGTCTTCTGTTGAACCCAAAGGTATGATTTCTGTTTTTAGGTTATTAAAACGCGCAGTGGATGCTTTGCAAAATACATCCAGGCACCTCTGCAAGTCTGCGGAGTCGTCTTCTGGTCCCAGAAATACTGTGGTATCGTCTGCATATACTTTTATTAGTACTCTAGTTAGTGAGTCGTTTATTCGGAACCCTTTTAGGGGGGATTGTCGGATGAATTCAATCATTGGTTCTATTGCCAGGTTGTATAGTAGGCATGACATGGGGTCCCCTTGTCGGACTCCTCTTCTTACGTCGAATAGGTGGCTTGTAAATCCGTTTAGTCTTATCGCCGTGGAGGCTTTGCTGTAGAGGTTTTTGATTTTCGTGATGAAGTTTGCTGGGAACCCGAACACTTTCAGTAATTTCCATAGATATGTTAAATCTATTCTGTCGTATGCTTTTTCTTGGTCCAGGCATACGATCGCCCCTTTGGTCTCGGTGTTTTCGCACCATTTCTCCTCGTAGGTCTTGCACCTCACATTCTCCCAAACGGTATCGGGTGTGTGCAGGCTACTAAAACTCATCGAACAGAAGACTCTAGCGAACTCGGGTTATTTTACGAAGTACCTTATGGAACGCGCAATTAAGAAGAGTCAGAGACTAGAAACCGGGCTGCAAACAGCGAGCGATCTACTTACAGTCTCGATACACAGTAGAAAACAGAGTCTGAGACGTCCCAAAAATAGGAGGGTATGTATCGGGCTGTACGCGAACAACAAATGGATTTAGATGTGGTCATTATTGCGGCTGTGGCTAGGCTATGTGCGACCTGGCGGCATACCTAGGCTTGGCTGCTAGCGTGTACACCTTTCCGGCACAAGCCACCGTCCTTCCAGCGCAAGGCTAGCTATTTGTCAATCGGGATTTGCTATGTCCGCTATGCCTGCGCGTACCCAAACGATCGAATAGGCTGTGTTCGCTGTGTTCGCTGTGTCCGATTGTTATTTCCGATTATTGGAGGCGAAGTGGCACAACCCCTGGGTGCTATCTACCTACTACTATACCACGGACTGTAGCTAGTTATTCCGTTATCGAACGCCGGTATATATAGGATCGACCTATAGATACGAATACGAGTGGATCTGTAGGCGAATACCCCTTTCCTATGTTTTCTGTGAGGCCGATACTCATTTATGATGTGATCGGGCTATGGTTCTTCATATGTGGCGGGTTCTATATATTTGCTTGGCCAAAAATCACTTAAACTCTCGTACACACTCTCAGTCCATCGCACAATATCTGTATCCGTCGTCTCTTTCCAAAGAAGGAATCGAAGGACTTGTGCCACCAATTGAGCACAACAAGAAAAGAAGTATTCGATATATCTACGTTTTCTTTGCCTCTGACTTAATTCCATAAGCAGGCGAAACGCAGACGTGTTCAGGGACAAACGTCTGAATTGAAGTTGACACCGGCAAAGCTCACTATAGTTTAGTCGGGGGTCGTCTCAACGCTCGGGAAATCACCTACTTCTAACATCTTCCCCTATTCACATTTCTAGTCCATCTTACTGATGGTCTTATCCACTTCTTGTCTACATTACATGCTCCAGAGGTCCATTTGGCGTCTCTGGAAGGACTTTCTCCGATGCACGCCTCACCTATATGCCGTCGATGATATTAGGCGAAACTCCAATAACCAAAGAGCAACTAGTATACCAAACTACATACACAGAGTGTATTCGAAAGACAGGTTAGGAAGCTAGGCTCCGGGAAATTTGGGTCCAAGAGGTCCCAAAGACAAAATCGTCAAAATCAAGGGAAACAGATCGCACACCAGATGTCGGGGGGATCGTCAGGCGAGCAAGCGAATGCAGACCTGCACGACAGTCTTGGGGTACCCAGTATAGTAAGCCACCCTCTGGGTCTCTGACCCAACCATTCGGGTCGGGCTTTGCATAAAGAGAAGGATGCATTGTATTACAAGAGACGGATTGGAGGCAGATGTATGGTGATGCGTCACGTGCACTGGAGGGGCTGTTATTAGACTCAGAGACGATGTGTGCCCATAAAAGAGAAAGCAACTTACACCACCGAGTCGGTATACCCGTCGAGAGGCTTCCCAACTGCAGCAACAGTCTTGCAATCCCAGATTCGAATGGTGTGATCGATGGATCCGGAGATAATGTGGCGGCCATCGGGAGAATAAGCAACGGACCTCACCCCGTAACTATGCCCCTCGAGAGGCTTGCCGACTGCAGCACCAGTCTCGGCATCCCAAATTCGAATGGCCCAGTTGGAGGATCCGGAGATGATGTTCCGGCCATTGGGAGAGTAGGCAACGGAGTACACCGAGCCAGCATGCCCCTCGAGAGGCTTGCCGACTGCAGCACCAGTCTCGGCATCCCAAATTCGAATGGCGCAGTCGTCGGATCCGGAGATGATGTTCCGGCCATTGGGAGAGTAGGCAACAGACCACACCGTGCCAGCGTGCCCCTCGAGAGGCTTGCCGACTGCAGCACCAGTCTCGGCATCCCAAATTCGAATGGCCCAGTTGGAGGATCCGGAGATGATGTTCCGGCCATCGGGAGAGTAGGCAACGGACAACACCGAGCCAGCATACCCCTCGAGAGGCTTGCCAACTGCAGCACCAGTCTCGGCATCCCAAGTTCGAATGGCGCGGTCTAAGGATCCGGAGATGATGTTCCGGCCGTCGGGAGAGTAGGCAACGGACCACACCGTGCCAGCGTGCCCCTCGAGAGGCTTGCCGACTGCAGCACCAGTCTCGGCATCCCAAATTCGAATGGCGCAGTCGGAGGATCCGGAGATGATGTTCCGGCCATCGGGAGAGTAGGCAATGGACAATACCTCGTCAGCATGCCCCTCGAGAGGTTTGCCGACTGCAGTACTAGTCTCGGCATCCCAAATTCGAATGGCGCGGTCGGAGGATCCGGAGATGATGTTCCGGCCATCGGGAGAGTAGGCAACGGACAACACCGCGCCAGCATGCCCCTCGAGAGGTTTGCCGACTGCAGCACCAGTCTCGACATTCCAGATTCGAATGGTGCAGTCGGAGGATCCGGAGACGATGTTCCGGCCATCGGGAGAGTAAGCAACGGACCACACCGTGCCAGCGTGCCCCTCGAGAGGCTTGCCGACTGCAGCACCAGTCTCGGCATCCCAAATTCGAATGGCGCGGTCGGAGGATCCGGAGATGATGTTCCGGCCATCGGGAGAGTAGGCAACGGACTTCACCTCGTCAGCATACCCCTTGAGAGGCGCGCCGACCGCAGCACCAGTGTTGGCATCCCAGATTCGAATGGTCCTGTCATCGGATCCGGAGATGATGTACCGCCCATCGGGGGAGTAAACAACAGAATTCACACTCCCATTATGCCCTATTAGAGGCTCGCCAACTACAGCACCAGATTGAACATCCCAAATTCGGATAGTCTTGTCCCGAGATCCAGTGACGACGCGTGCCCCATTCGGGGAATAACTCACGCTGCGGACGGTGTTGGCGTGTCCAGTCCATTTCAATGGTGGCGCTGGCCATGACAACAGTTTCCCTGCTCGCATCTTGATTGTCCTAGTAAATTCCCTGCTGAATGCCCCTGACAAAGGTGACTGGGAGGGCAGGAATGTCCCCGTTGAAATATAAATGTGCGGAATGCTGAAGGAGATGGGGGTGTGGAAAGTGATGATGAAATGACAAATATCCTGAATTTTCTCAAGAAGAGTAGAATCCACACCCTACAGCCGGTTCGAATCATCTTGGGATACAAAATAACAGCAAGCTGGAGGTGTACTCACCCTGATCCAGGGTATCACCCTTCGAAGGCTTGGAGCACCAATTGGGACCACCCCCATAACGCTCAACACTTCAACCCAAAACAATGGGTACAGTCCTTCAAAGAATTCTTTCAAGCTCTCCAACACCAACACACGCTGATCGTGGTTGTCTGGAGGAGAGCAAAGATGATTCGACCAATGCAGGCAGCTATACTGCAAGGCGTCTGATATATTCTCTTGAACTCGCGATGAGAGATCTTTAATGTCTGTATTCGCGAGCCGGGAATCTTCTAGCTTGCAGATGTTGAAGCGGAGTTGCATAACCATCATTTTGAGGCAAGCAATCCCTAGTTGCACGTTCGCGCATAGGATGTTCACTTGATAGTCGCAGCGAGCGCTGACAAAGAAATCGTAAATCGACAAATGCCGAACACGAATTCCATTATTGGCAGCTCCATCTCTCCATAGTAGAGAGCTGAGGGCATCTACCCATCTCTTAACGAGATATGGCTCCACTCCTGCCAGCTCTGCAATCGTCTCATCGCACAGTGCGCGGTAAGGGGCCGCTGTAATAATCACTCCGATTATTCGCTGAAACTCGGCACTATTGTGCACTATTCTTGCTTTGAGGATACTGGAGTAAAGTTCGTATAGAGATTCTACGCCAGTCTCGGCTGAGTCACCCAAAGCTGCTTTCAAGGACTTCTTGGGGTCCTCACAGCGCTCAAGGGAAAGAACGAGAGTCTTAATGAAGATGAAAAGACCGTTCGCCCGAGAGATAGCTCGGTTGAAGTCCGATTCTTCGGGCCATGGGATGGGGAGATGCCAATCCTTAACTATCAAATCGAACTGGCTTCGGGCAAAGGCCTGCAAATCGGCACTAGCATCTTGATCTCTGGCCAAGTCACATGGTATATACGACGACTGGGTAAGAGTATCGAAGAAATGTTGGATATCGACTTCGGTTCTGCTGGTGATGATAATCCTGAGCCATGGAACTTGTACAGCGGCATCAATCAGGACCTTGAGAACACCTGGGCGACTTCGAGCGTCACCACATTCGTCAAGTGCATCAATGACAAAGACGAGAATGTGCTCCGGGTGGTTAGGAAGGGAGCGGAGGAACTCAAGGAAGAGAGCGCCTTGCATCGACCCTGGAGTGAGGTTTGGGTCGTCACGAAGGCGTTTTGCTACTACGGTTCGAAAAGGGGGGAAGATGATAGCGAGTTTGTGAATGAAAGTCGGAAGGATGTTTATGGGCTTGCTCAAATTCGGGTCGTCTCTCCGGCAGAAAAAGGCTGCAGCAAGGTGGTTCTGCTTGTGAAGGTTTTCACAGATCGAATGGGCTAGCGCAGTTTTCCCGATTCCGGGTGAGCCATAGAACCAGAACGCGTTACTCTGGAGACCACCCCCTTGCCCTGATTCTGATGTATTGGCTACCCAGTCCATGATTCTATTGAGGAGAGATTGGCGGGTGCCGTCCATACAGCGGAGAGCGAGCTGATATCCATCCTCGACAGGCTTAAGACGCCTAAACAACAACTCTCGATCTGCTCGCTCTTGCTCTTTTCGCTCTTGTTCCGCTCGCTCTCGCCCTACACGAAACACCTGAGGGTCAACTATCGACAGATTGAGAAAATGAGAGCTTACTGTTCTTTTCGGCTAGACGGAGAGTCTCAACAATCACTGCACGGTCGAAATCTTCGATTATCTTGGTTAACTCTTTGTCGTTCTCTTCGATCATCTCCGGGTACGCGGGGCCACCGATCGTCCTCGCTGCGATCCTCAGCACTTGTCAAACCTAAGGATGACCACCTACCACGTTTGACATATTCGCACGATGATCTAGCGACCTTGTGCATTACTTCGTACATCTGCGGGACGAACTTCTTGAAAATTTCTTTCTGGTCGGAGATGTTTTCTGTCTGGTCGGAGACGATTTCATTTGCGACGAGCTCCGCCAAAGGAATAACGCGTTGCAACCGATCGAAAAGGCCCGAGGGCAATTGGTCATACTTGTTTTGTTCCTTCAAGAGCTAAATCCTCAAGCGTTACTTCTGCCTCCGGTAGACCTGTCGTGAGGACTAACCTCAAACGTGACCTTGGCAACACCAAAGACAACCTTTGCAACTGAATTCAACTACGAGGTGTCGATGCCTTGCTCGTTTTCATGTGGATGTGGGGGAACTGACCTCTGCGAAGGCAGCGCCATATTTAATCACGTTGTCTACAGTCTTCTCCATCGAGCCACCCATCAGTGGGGTGTAGTCCTTTACCAATCCTTCGAGTTCATGGAGCGACGAGCGTAGAGCTTTCGCCTACAATGACATTATTAGATGGCGCGGATGGGCAATGGCATAGATACGAACGGTATCATTTGGGAAGAATCGTAGCTCAAGAGATCCACTATGCTTTCCAATGGTAATGGGCTCTGTCCTTCTCTATCAGAGGTTGTGCGTGAGCGGTCAGTGACAACGACTGACCCGGTACGGTGAAGTTGTGGATTTCAGGGTTCCAGTAGTCATTGGAGAGGTCTTGAAGGCCAATGACTCTGCTCGCCTCTCGATGCCTTACCCAAACTGAATGACCAATCTTCATTTGGACGTCAACGCGGATCTGGGATGTCAGAGAAACATCTCTATACACGCAAATACACTGGTGAGCGTACGTATTGGGAAAATAAGGAACGTACTGGCGTTGCGCTGGTGTCCAGGTGCGGTGCTCTTTCCTCTGCAATTCTCTTTCCTCATTTTCAAGAAACAACCTCAGCGTATACTCCCGATCTGGAACATCTTTCAATGTGATATCTGTATGGCGGCCGAAATGAGCAGTATGGACGTAAACTGAGGTGAAGCGCCGCACAATCTAGATGCAGTCTTGGAGTCTTCATCAGCGAGAATTCACGCAGCGCTCTCCAGCGGTCGAGGGTGCTCACAGGTCCTCCTTCTTGGGATCTTGAGTCGCCATGTTCCTTCGATCACTTTGAGGTTGTGGAAGCGCAACGTGGGGTGGTGCAAGTGGTGCCTTGACGGCTGTCAGACGGAAATGCGAACAGGTTCCAAATATTCCCTATACTTTGTTGTGCGTAAACGCGGTGAAACCTCCCCATTAAATTTGCGACTACCTCCTTTCAAACTCTCGAGTGGTTGGACACACAAAACGTCTTTTTCGCCGTTTACCACTCGACTTGTTACGTTACCGGTCGAAGTCCCCGGTCTCCGGTTCAGAGTACAAAACTCGGCACCCGAATATGTACCGCTTGGAGACGAACGAGGCGAAGGTCGGATTCGACGAGGTGCAGTCATCCTCAAGCTCGGCCGGGACGAGCGGTCGTGTGTGTTCTATGGACCCTTCTGGCAAACTCGTTTACACCTGCAGCAGCGAGGCGCTCATGGCGATTTTACCTGGAAAACAGTTTCGCCTAGCTGCCGTGCAGGAGCGCTAGTTGAAGATTAAAGTTACCGGAACTTCCACTCGCAAAATTCACTTACATTCGGAACCAACGGACGATATTCCTAGCCCAACTAGGCGACCATAGGAAAGCATAAGTTTGAAAACATTATCTTTGCGCACTAGGTGGCGGGGTTTTCCTACAATGACAGCCCAAATAACGCGAACCAAAGCAATGGTGTTTTTCTTTCTCCATTCAAGTACAAGCCATTCAAGACGTACCTTGCAAACCATTGACTGGCCACTGCCGTGCACCTCCCGCTCACTGAGAGGTTTCCTTTTATTATGCTCTGAGTTAGTAAATAAGAATTGGTGTAGCGATTGTTACGAAGGCCAAAAAATAGGTGGTGGAGGCGTGGTGGAGTACTGAATGTATTACAGAGAACGGTCCCCGGTAGTGTCCGGGTGTCAACGTCAAATCCCCGTTAATGGAATCATCAAGTTCAAACTCTGACAGGCTACACGCCGGAAGGACTGCCCTAGAAAACATGAGTGTACATGGCCCGTGGGATAGCAGACGGGCTCGAAGAAAGAAGACTACCGACCTAGTAGATTAGGAACAAAATATATGGATTGGGTGCCTACGATTGCTCAGAGTCTCTTTTTCGAACGCATATCTAATGTCCCTTTCCTGCACGACAGCTTCGAGGATGCATTCAACAGAAGCAAGTCATATGCCATTCCTTTGGGGATGTACAATACCTTACCGAATTTCCTTGGGCCGATCTTATTCGCCTGAGCCTGATTAAACAAGTTGGACCTTGACAGGTACATTTGCCCCTGCGCGTTTTATTTTTTCGTACCAGGACCCAAACTCGAGACTCGATAAATAACACTCTACTTGTCCCTGTGACATTGGGCTCACCAAGGAAATGCCAGCTTCACGCGCTCACAAGATCGACCCGTTGGCGAATCCAGGTGTCTTATTATCTTTTTGTGACCCACTTTCTGTACTCAAGGTACATTAGATAGGCCAATGTTAGCGTTGGGGCTTGAAGGATCGGCGAACAAGCTTGGCGCAGGCGTTATCCAACATTTACCAAGTGGCTCAGTAAATGTTTTATCCAACGTCCGACATACCTACATAACACCACCTGGGGAGGGATTTCTACCTCGTGATACTGCCCAGCACCATCGACAATGGGCGTTGAAGGTCATTCGGGATGCGATCGAGCAAGCTGGGTGTCAGGGCCGTGTCCGGTCGGAAGGCGGACGTGTGGCCAGGATAGGGCGTATACCGTACAATACCGTGGACTACCGATGACGACCAGCCGTCGTCGGGAATGGACTTAGGGATGGGAACGAAAGGATGAGAAAGGGACCGGTACTCAAGTTGATCCTCAAACTGAGGAACTAGCGAGCGAGTACATGGATATTTAAATGATAAGAAATCAAACAATAATTAGAAACACGTTGCAGAGCAACGAAACAAAAATAGAAGGGTTTGACGTTCGACCGCCCGAGTAGCAGGGCCATCGCGCGTCGGCAAGCCGAGCGCTACTGCCACAATGGGAACCGATGCGCCGGACCATTTCCGTGAGCCTGGAATGTCACGGCCGGCACGGTACGTGACACTGGGATACGAATGAAGGATCTGGATTGTATTTGCTATACCAAAGGTACACTGCTCTGACTATTTGTTTTCCTATCGCCTGAATATATGCCTCTAGGACCTGGAATGGGGGCGCCCCTTCAGAGTGTGGCTTTGGTAGCCCGGACGCTCTCCCTCCTGTAAAACAAACCTCTGGTAGGAGTGAACCAATGTGTTGGACGTATGTAGTCACCTGCTATTATGACTTTTTCTCTTCTTATTTCGTGGCCCTAGATATCGAAATGGGACGGACAATCACTGGGGCCTCCAACCCGATTGTCCTCTACGTATCAGGAGACAATACTCAAGTCATAGCATATTCACAACAGCGATATCGGATATTCGGTGAGACCCTCGACATTGCGGTGGGGAATTGCTTGGATCGATTCGCTCGCATCATCGGGCTTTCGAACGATCCGTCGCCTGGGTACAACATCGAACTTTCTGCTAGAACGAAGAGACCACTCAAACTGCTTCCCCTTCCATACGCCACAAAAGGTATGGATGTGAGCCTCAGTGGAATACTCACTGCGGCAGAGGGGTATACCCATGACAAGCGATTCAGGCCGTCACTCAGCGAAATGAAAGAGAGAGAGAATCGGGACGACGTCATCACTCCGGAAGACCTGTGCTTCTCGCTCCAGGAAACTGTGTTCGCGATGCTGGTAGAGATAACTGAGCGGGCTATGGCCCACGTCGGGAGCAAGGAGGTGCTAATAGTGGGTGGTGTAGGGTGTAACGAGCGTTTGCAGGAGATGATGGGTATTATGGCCGAGGAGCGAGGTGGGAAGGTCTTCGCTACTGATGAAAGGTGGGCATCTGTCTCGTCACATCGAATTTGGGACTTACCAACGGGTGATCACCAGATTCTGTATAGACAATGGCATAGTGATTGCCCAGGCTGGACTCGTGAGTTATCGAATGGGGTACAAGACCCCGCTGTCTGAAAGCACGTGCACTCAACCGTCCGTTTCATACATGGAGTTTGTATATCGCAGTTGCTTACTTGCTATTTGTAGATTCCGGACTGACGAAGTGCATGTTGCTTGGCGGGGGTGAGTTGGAAAGCCATTGCGTCTGGGATTACACACCAGCATGTATCTACCTGAGTCGGGTGATTCGTATGAGTACGCCGGAGAAGCCGGTTGTAGCAACACAGGTGGTAAAAACAACTTGGACTCGACCGGCCCCCATGATTTGGACCTGAAAGGTGTCGAGCCAGCTTAGTACCGTGATATTGTGGTATATATATTCTATTGAACACCTTTCCATCTCAATTGCGCTTGGACGGGGCAGGGCCCTCTTTTGAGCTGGCTGGGGCCCGTTGTCAGCCGCCCACCGGTATATTCCATGGCGCCTGGACGGCCTATCGTCCCATCAGCCGAGCGCATCTAACTTGGACAGGAGGCGGCGCTCGATAGGCGCAAACCCTCGTGAATGGAATAAATCATGACAAATGTCACCCTCGAAATTTCTACACTCGTGGTTAAACCCTGTTGTATCTCAAACCGAGGGCAAGAGTTATATTTTACCGAATACTATGATCGCGTGGCCATGGCCGGTACGTCGTTGATGAACGATATACTACCCTCCGCCTGACTTGTGATAGGAATTAATGTATGATTGTCTTTGAAACGAGTGCATTGATACCATCACACCCCTGAACATCATTTCTGTCAAGAAGTCGCGCGGATGTGCTTACCTTGCGCTAGTGAATATCGGCGGATCACTCATTCAAGTTCAACATTGCCAACTATAAGATGTATATCTTATCTATCGGCAGCAACTTCCATATACTGCCGCGTGAATACTGATTCGTCTGGATCACTCACCTGCAAACTGCACCATCCGCTGTTCATCCGATATAGTGGTCCGAATCCTCCGTGAGAGTGCCATCCTCATCCATGAGAGCAAGGGGAGGCCACTCGGTTCATCTCCCCGACGTCGCAGGTGGCAAAATCACCCTCAACCCACTGCACTTGAAGCCCTGATCACCGAGTTTGCCCCAAACTCGCGCTTGGTGACACACGCTTGCAATGAACGTTGATCCTTATGCGGTAAGGAGTTTGACCGCACATTGCATGCTTCCCCATTGACCATTGCTCGGACGTAGCCATTCCATGAGTTGCAAACCTCGGCCTCTCTGAAGCATGTACGATACCGGTCGTCCTTCGCTTGCATCTTTCGTACATGTGCGCCGTCCCTCTCCTTCGAACAAGCACCAGTACGGATGTTTATGCTGTTGATGTTGCAGACTGCCGTTGATCTCGGAACGAACCCCCCAATACACAACACGGAGCGCCGGCGTACATTATCAGCCTAGGGAGAAGCGCATCCCGCACTCTACTGTCGACTGGCCATTGACCGAGATTAGCTTTTCGTCCGGGTCGCTCAGCGTGGACGTGCTTGACGCACAAATCATATTATGGCGCAGTGCTAGAGCCTCCCAAGACCCTAGGGACCATACCTGTAATCCACCTTGTAAATAACATATCCCTGCGCACTGATTCGTAGACTGCTGGCGCCGTAACCACAGAAAAATATTGATTTCTCTCTTTTAGCCTTTGTAACTTCGGAGCCACGGGATCTATCGTTATTATTTAATACGGAAGTATTCCGACGAGCATATATTATTGTCCCGCCGACCTACGTCTCTTCGTCCTGCTCCGCCTCCCTCTCTCCACGACTCCACGACTCCACCTATTTCCGCTCGATACACCCGTATTCCTGATTTTGAAATCACGTTCTAACATTTTGTCTTTGAACCCGCCTATGTCTGCCACCTTAGACTTGGCCACTCCCATGTCTTAATTGGACCGACATTGAAAGTTACCCACAGGGCTAGTGGCCTAGATTCGACGCTCATACAGCTATTAACCGGAGTGTGGAATATACTCTGTCTCCCTTGACAAATCAAAATCGTCAATGCCCCCATGGCGTCGTTCCCTTCATGGTCGATAAATACACAGGCAAGAAACTATAGGAATCTGTACACCTAGGCGACTATCCTAGAGTGCCTTCGCACAAACTCAGCCTTTTTTGGCTGTCTTGCTACCACAGAGCGGCGACCGCAAAGGCCATTCGCAATTTAGGGCACACCCCGTGAAACGAAGGAAAACGACACACCTTTCCTTTGTAAGCAGCCGTAGGAGTATGTCATACAGCAGTCTTCTGTGATACCCCTTCGCATCTCGAGCGCCTCTGAACACAGCACAGGATCCGTCACCTCATAAACCCGAGCATTAATGCCACAAATTCGATAGGACCCCACCCACCCTCCCCTTCCCCACTGTGCCGCAGGGAGTAAAGCACAGATTCCAGCCCATTCCAGGCCAATCGCAATGCAAGCGCTCCATGTCCACTCTTCCCTACTCCTCCTTTCGACTCTTATATTTGGTGTTTCCGCGGCGACTCGAAAGTACGACCTCGAGATTGAGAAGAAGGATGTTTCACCCGACGGTCTGGAGCATTTCAACGAGGCCAGGTCCACTCTACTGATCAGCTGACTAGGCTTTATAAGGAGCGCATTGGTCATGAACGGACAGACTCCAGGACCTGAACTCCGTTTCGTTCAAGGAGATGCAGTTGGGGTAAGCAAGCTGAAGGTTTATAATTTGAAGAGTGCTCACAGTCGGGTATAGATCACAGTCATAAACTACAGTGGCTTTGCCTTGACGATACATGTACGCTGTACTTTTGCAGCTTCGGAAAGTGATCAAAAAGGGACCCAAAATCCTTGAATTGCACGACTGAAACCATTATCCCTCCGAGCACCTTATTGAGGAGTGGGAGAAGACATGAGTACTCAACCTGTCAAGAGGTCATAATATTTACAGCGCTATAGCCATATCGAGCCGTTGTCCATCCTTATCAACGGAATGGGTCTGGTCAAAATCTCACCCTCAGAGCTTCTACACGCCATGGTTAAACCCTATCATACCTCAAGTTGGAGGCAAAGGTTGTGTTCTCCCGAATAATACGAACATGTTTCCTTGGCCGGCAAGTTGTCACTTGATGCACTTGACTCGCCATCTGACTCACTGCAGGGCACGCACCCCGAACTGACAGATGACCGCCTTTGGAACGAGTGCATCGATACCAATACACCCCTCCACGCCATTTCTGTGAAGCAGTCGGACGGGTTGGCGTACCTCGCGCTTGTGAACCTCGGCGGGTTAGACCAGCTCAAGTTTAGCATCGACAACCAGAAGATGTATGCGTTCTCTGCGGATGGGAACTTCCATTTCCCCCAGGAAGTCGATGTGGTGTCTATACCCATCGGCGAGCGCTTTGAAGTACTGGTTCGCCTGGATTGCCCCCCGGCTGACTACACCATCCGCGTTGTAGCCGATGTAGGGATACAGTTCCTCAGCGGGTATGCCGTCCTCAGCTACAAGCGCGATGGGTGCCCCAGTACGTTCACCTCCTCGCCGGCTGCTGTCGACCCTGCGATTGATTACGGGGGCGTTGTTGCGAATAACAAAACACTCCTCAATGCGTTGAGCCTGAACCCTGGCCACCGTCCCCACCCCCACAGGCGAGTGACCACACCTTCAAGTTCCGCGTCGGTGGGACGAATGCGACCGCGTGGGCACTGAACATTGACCCCTATTCGGTAATGAGTTTGACCCTATACATTATATTTCTTCGTTGACGATTGTGGGGATGTAGCCATTCCATGAGCTGGACACACCTGTGCTCTTCGCACCCGCACAAGCCATGTCTGCGTTGTCGCCCAATCTCCAACCTGCGTATCCAACACACGTGTGTCCTTCCTCCCTTATTTTTAAGTAGATCCAATGCTAATCTTCTCTCCCTTGCAGTCGGTCGTAGATCTCGTACTTCAATCGAACCCAGGGAACCCCCCTCACCCAATGCACAAGCACGGGACCCCTGCGTATATCATTGGTCAAGGTTCAGGTGCATTCAACTGGTCCTCTGTCGCCGAAGCCATCGCCGCCTCCCCTACCTCGTTCAACCTCGTCGACCCACCTCTGCGTGATGGCTTCCTCACATTAGCCGCCGCTACGGATTACAGTTGGACCGTGATCCGCTACGAGGTACCCGTGAACAGCGTCACATTTATGCACTGTCATATCAATGAGCACCTGTTCGGTGGGATGGCGGTGGTGCTGTTGGAAGGCGCTGACTCTCTACCACCCATCCCTGATGAATACTTGAGGTTCCAGCAGTATGGAACGTTCTGATTGGACAATGCGTGTATCAGGTACCCGGTCATTATCCGCGCCCACTGCGTGGTAGTTGGAAGCTGTGCGGTGCGTCCTCCGTGGACGTTCTGTTATCATGCGTGTGCATGTAGCTCCGCTACGGACTGGCTTAGTGCGACGAAACCATTTCACGGTCTCTGTCGGTTTCTATCCATGAATACAAGATGTGCAAATGGAGGATACTTCGACACTAGAGGGCCACCAAGTTGTGGTTATGAATGGCCCAGATTAAAAGACTTACGGCATGGGTGGAGTGTGTGAGGGTTTTAGGGTTTACTCTCACACGGAGGAAAGTAAACGGTTGTTGGCAGAGTGAGTCACCTCAGGGCCCGAACTCTGCGATGTCAGGGAAGCAGATTACTAATCAGATAAACGAGCCGATCTACGCTCCGGTGGTGCCTGGTCTCGGGAATTGCTCGGGGTCCGAATCGGCGGGGATGGTGACGGGACGGTAACGGTGTCTTGTAATAGTGGAATGTTAACGGCCTGAGGTCGGGTCGTTGCAGCGTGTCAAGAGGCGGTTATGGCAAGGGTACTGATACACGCGCCAATCTACCGCGATTGCGCTTTAAGACTTGTGGTGTATTTGCATTCAATGGACTCTGAGCACAGCCCTGAGCCAAGTGTACTCACCTGCAGGGTCACTGACAGGCGTGCTTGCACTGCGGTTTAGAATTCAGGAGCAATGATGAACGCGAAGGCGTGGTACACGTTGGAAAGCTTCGAGGTTGGAGAAATCGCCGTGTCACATTGCCGATCTCGGTCCCAGATTCAGGGGCACTCCGTCTAATCAGCGGGCTACCAATCAGACGGCGCAAGTCTGCCCGGCTCCGTCCGCTGCCCCGACGGCGGCCGGGCTAAATGCTGACCTCTCAACTAGCACAGCCTCCGACGAAACGAAACTTGCAGCCCTCACTGGTCCTCGTCTGAAATATAATCTTGTTTCCTTAGCCCGCAGAACTCAATGACTAGAAACGCGCACTCACGGGTAACGAAAAAGTCGTGGCTTTTCATTGCTGAAGGTCGGTTTGAGGCCGCGGAACAGTGATACCCCGATAGACCAACGAAGAAACGAAAAAGAAAGGGCGGACTTGTGCCAATGTCGCTCAGTACCCCGCGTCTCATACCTTGTGACCAATTGCTCAGGCTGGCAATCAAAACGTGATGTCGTATGAAGTTCCCTGGCGCGAGACTTGTAAAGTGGCGATGCCTCCATCCAAACGCCTCGTTTGTTTCATTCTTTCAACTAGTGATACGGTGAGCCGTACGATCTTTATCGTATGCTGTAGTCAGAGCCTCTCGTTCGTTCCATCTAGTTTCTCTCTGGAAGGCCGCAAGCTCCTCGTAGGTCTTGCACCTCACATTCTCCCAAACGGTATCGGGTGTGTGCAGGCTACTAAAACCCATCGCACAGAAGACTCGGTTCGCAGTAGCGAACTCGGGTTATTTTACGAAGTACCTTGTGGAACGCGCAATCAAGAAGAGTCAGACACTAGAAACCGGGCTGCAAATAGCGAGTGATCTACTTTCAGACTCGGTACACAGTAGAAAACCGAGTCTGAGACGTCCCACAAATAGAAGGGTATGTATCGGGCTGCACGCGATTAACAAAAGGATTTACATGTGGCCACTATCGCAGCTAGGACTAGGCGATGTCCGACCTGGCGGCACACCTAGGCTTGGCTGCCAGCGTTGTACACCTTTCCGACACAAGCCACCGCCCTTCCAGCGCAAGGCTAGCTAGCTGTTTGTCAATCGGAATTCGCTATGTCTGTTATGCCTACGCGTACCCAAACGATCGAATAGGCTGTGTTCGCTGTGTCCGATTGTTATTTCCGATTATTGGAGGCGAGGTAGCACAACCCCCGTGTGCTATGTACTAGTATGCCACAGACTATAGCTAGCTATTCCGTTATCAAACGCCGATATATATAGGATCGACCTGTAGATACGAATACGAGTGGAGCTGTACTAGGCGAATACCCCTTTCGTTTTCCTCCTATGTTGTCTGTCAGCCTGATACTCATTTATGATGTAATCTGGCTGTGGTTCTTCATATGTGGCAGGTTCTATTTGCTTAGCTAAGAATTACTTAAGCCCTCGTACACAATCCCAGTCCATCGCACAATCTGTATCCGTCGTCTCTTTCCAAAAATCAGAAAGGGAATCGACGGACTTGTGCCACCAATTGAGAACAACGAGGAGAGAAGTATTCGATCTATCTATGTTTTCTTTGCCTCTGACTTGATTCCATAAGCAGGCGAAACTCAGACGTGTTCAGGGACAAACGTCTGAATTGAAGGATTTGACACCAGCAAAGCTCACTATAGTGGTGAGTCGTGTCAACACTTGGGAAATCACCTACTTCTCACATCTTCCCCTATTCACATTTCTAGTCCACCTTACTAATGGCCTTATCCACTCCTGGTCTACATTAAATGCTCCAGAGGTCCATTTGGCGTCTCTGGAAGGACTTTCTCCGATGCACGCCTCAGCTCACCTATATGCCGTCGATGATATAGGGCGAAACTCCAATAACCAAAGAGCAACTAATATACCAAACTACATGCATAGAGTGTATTCGAAAGACAGGTTAGGAAGCTAAGCTCCGGGAAATTTGGGTCCAAGAGGTCCCAAAGACAAAATCGTCAAAATCAAGGGAAACAGATCGCTTGCTAGATGTCGGGGGCATCGTCATGCGAGCAAGCGAATGCAGGCCTGCACGACAGTCTTGGGGTACCCAGTATAGTAAGCCACCCTCTGTGTCTCTGACCCAACCATTCGGGTCGGGCTTTGCATAAAGAGAAGCATGCATTGTATTACAAGAGACGGGTTGGATACAGATGCATGGTGATGCGTCGCATGCACTGGCGGGGTTGTTATTAGACCCAGAGACGATGTGTGCCCATAAAAGAGAAAGCAACTTACAGCACCGAGCCGGTGTGCCCGTCGAGAGGCTTTCCAACCGCAGCAACAGTCTTGCAATCCCAGATTCGAATGGTGCAATCCCAGGCTCCGGAGATAATGTGCCGGCCATCGGGAGAATAAGCAACGGAGTGCACCCGATAACTATGCCCTTTGAGGGGTTTGCCGACTGCAGCACCAGTCTCGGCATCCCAAATTCGAATGGCGCAATCGGTGGATCCGGAGATGATGTTCCGGCCATCGGGAGAGTAGGCAACGGACCACACCGAGCCAGCATGCCCCTTGAGAGGTTTGCCGACCGCAGCACCAGTCTCCGCATCCCAAATTCGAATGGCGCAGTCGTCGGATCCGGAGATGATGTTCCGGCCGTCGGGAGAGTAGGCAACGGACCGCACCGAGCCAGCATGCCCCTCGAGAGGTTTGCCGACTGCAGCACTAGTCTCGGCATCCCAAATTCGAATGGCGCAATCGGAGGATCCGGAGGTGATGTTCCGGCCATCGGGAGAGTAGGCAACGGACCATACCTCGTTAGCATGCCCCTCGAGAGGCTTGCCGACTGCAGCACCAGTCTCGGCATCCCAAATCCGAATGGTGTCGGAGGACCCGGATATGATGTTCCGGCCATCGGGAGAGTAGGCAACGGACAATACCTCGTCAGCATGCCCCTCGAGAGGTTTGCCGACTGCAGCACCAGTCTCGGCATCCCAAATTCGAATGGCGCGGTCTTTGGATCCGGAGATGATGTTCCGGCCATCGGGAGAGTAGGCAACAGACCACACCGTGCCAGCGTGCCCCTCGAGAGGCTTGCCGACTGCAGCACCAGTCTCGGCATCCCAAATTCGAATGGCGCGGTCGTTGGATCCGGAGATGATATTCCGGCCATCGGGAGAGTAGGCAACGGAAAACACCATGCCAGCGTGCCCCTCGAGAGGCTTGCCGACTGCAGCGCCAGTCTCGGCATCCCAAAGTCGAATGGCGCGGGTGTTGGATCCGGAGATGATGTTCCGGCCATCGGGAGAGTAGGCAACGGACAACACGCCAGCGTGCTCCTCGAGAGGCTTGCCGACTGCGGTACCAGTCTCGGCATCCCAAATTCGAATGGTGCGGTCCTCGGATCCGGAGATGATGTTCCGGCCATCGGGAGAGTAGGCAACGGACCACACCGTGCCAACATGCCCCTTGAGAGGATTGCCGACTGCAGTACCAGTCTCGGCATCCCAAATTCGAATGTCGCGGTCGATGGATCCGGAGATGATGTTCCGGCCATCGGGAGAGTAGGCAACGGACAACACCATGCCAGCGTGCCCCTCGAGAGGCGTGCCGACTGCAGCACCAGTCTCGGCATCCCAAATTCGAATGGCGCGGTCTTCGGATCCGGAGATGATGTTCCGGCCATCGGGAGAGTAGGCAACAGACCACACCATGCCAGCGTGCCCCTCGAGGGGTTTGCCGACTGCAGCACCAGTCTCGGCATCCCAAATTCGAATGGCGCGGTCGGAGGATCCGGAGACGATGTTCCGGCCATCGGGAGAGTAGGCAACGGAATTCACCTCGTCAGCATGCCCCTCGAGAGGCGCGCCGACTGCAGCACCAGTGTTGGCATCCCAGATTCGAATGGTCCTGTCATCGGATCCGGAGATGATGTACCGCCCATCGGGAGAGTAAACAACGGAATTCACACTCCCGTTATGCCCTGTTAGAGGCTCGCCTACTACAGCACCAGACTGAACATCCCAAATTCGGATAGTCTCGTCCCAAGATCCAGTGACGACATGTGTTCCATTCGGGGAATAACTCACGCTGCTGACGGCGTTGGCGTGTCCAGTCCATTCCAATGGCGGTGCCGGCCATGACAACAGTTTCCCTGTTCGCATCTTGATGGTCCTAGTAAATTCCCTGCTGAATACCCCTGACAAAGGTGACTGGGAGGGCAGGAATGTCCCCGTTGAAATATAAATGTGCGGAATGCTGAAGGAGATGGGGGTGTGGAAAGTGATGATGAAATGACAAATATCCTGAATTTTCTCAAGAAGAGTAGGGTCCACTTCCTACAGCCGGTTCAATCATCTTGGGATACAAAGTAACAGCAAGCTGGAGGTGTACTCACCCTGACCCAGGATATCACCCTTCGAAGGCTTGGAGCACCAATTGAGACCATCCCCATAACGCTTAACACTTCAACCCAGAACAATGGGTACAGTCCTTCAAAGAATTCTTTCAAGCCTTCCAACACCGACACTCGCTGATCGTGATTGTCTGGAGGAGAGCAAAGATGATTCGACCAATGCAGGCAGCTATACTGCAACGCGTCCGATATATTTTCTTGAATTCGCGATGGGAGATCCTTGATGTCTGTATTCGCGAGCCGGGAATCTTCTAGCTTGCAGATGTTGAAGCGGAGTTGCGTAACCATCATTTTGAGACAAGCAATTCCCAGTTGCACGTTCGCGTATAGGACGTTCACTTGATAGTCGCAGCGATCGCTGACAAAGAAATCGTAAATCGACAGATGCCGAACACGAATTCCATTATTGGCCGCTTCATCTCGATAGAGTAAAGAGCTGAGAGCATCAACCCATCTCTTCACGAGGTAGGGTTTCACTCCCGCCAGCGCTGCAATCGTCTCATCGCACAATGCGCGGTAGGGAGCTGCTGTCACAAGTATTCCAATCGTCCGCTGAAACTCGGCCTTTTTGTGCACTTCTTGTATTTTGAGGATACTGGAGTAAAGTTCGTATAGAGGCTCCAAGCCAGTCCCGGCCGGGTTGTGTAACGCGTCCTTCAAGGACTCGATGGGGTCCTCAAAACGCTCAAGAGAAAGAACGAGAGTCCTAACAAAGATGAAAAGGCCATTGGCCCGAGATATAACGCCGTTGAAGTCCGACTCTTCTGGCCATGGGCGGGGGAGATGCCATTTCACAACTATCGAATCGAACTGGCTTCGGGCGAAGGTTCGCAAATCAACACTGGCACTTTCATCTGTGGCCAGATCATATGAGAAATATGACGGCGGTGCAACAGGATTAAAGAAACGTTGGATATCGACCTCGGCTCTGCTGGTGATGACAATCTTCAGCCACGGGGCTTGTGCGGTTGCATCCGTCAGGTCCCTTAACAGAGCTGAGCGACTTGGAGCGTCGCCACACTCATCAAGTGCATCAATGACAAAGACGAGGGTGTGCTCTGGGTGGCTAGGAAGGGAGCGGAGGAAATCAAGGAAGAGAGCGCCTTGCATCGACCCTGGAGTGAGGTTTGGGTCGTCACGAAGGCGTTTTGCTACAAGGATTCGAAAAGGGGGGAAGAGGATGGCGAGTTTGTGAATGAAAGTCGGAAGGATATTTATGGGCTTGCTCAAATCCGGGTCGTCTCTCCGGCAAAAAAAGGATGCGGCAAGGTGATTCTGCTTGTGAAGGTTTTCACAGATAGAATGGGCCAGCGCAGTTTTCCCGATTCCGGGTGAGCCGTAGAACCAGAACGTGTTACTCTGGAGACCATCCTCTTTCCCTGGTTCTGATGTAGTGGCTACCCAGTCCATGATTTTATTAAGGAGAGATTGGCGGGTGCCGTCCATACAGCGAAGAGCGAGCTGATATCCATCCTCGACAGGCTTAAGACGCCTAAACAACAACTCTCGATCTGCTCGCTCTTGCTCTTTTCGCTCTTGTTCTGCTCGCTCTCGCCCTACACGAAGCCCCTGAGGGTCAACTATCACAGGTTGAGAAAATGTGAGCTCACTGTTCTTTTCGGCTAGGCGGAGAGTCTCAACAATCACTGCACGGTCGAAATCTTCGATTATCTTGGTTAACTCTTTGTCGTTCTCTTCGATCATCTCCGGGTACGCGGGGCCACCGATCGTCCTCGCTGCGATCCTCAGCACTTGTCAAACCTAAGGATGACCACCTACCACGTTTGACATATTCGCACGATGATCTAGCGACCTTGTGCATTACTTCGTACATCTGCGGGACGAACTTCTTGAAAATTTCTTTCTGGTCGGAGATGTTTTCTGTCTGGTCGGAGACGATTTCATTTGCGACGAGCTCCGCCAAAGGAATAACGCGTTGCAACCGATCGAAAAGGCCCGAGGGCAATTGGTCATACTTGTTTTGTTCCTTCAAGAGCTAAATCCTCAAGCGTTACTTCTGCCACTGGTAGACCTGTCGTGAGCACAAACCTCAAACGTGACCTTGGCAACACCGAAGACAACCTTTGCAACTGAATTCAACTACGAGGTGTCGATGCCTTGCTCGTTTCCATGTGGATGTGGGAGCACTGACCTCTGCGAAGGCAGCGCCAAATTTAATCGCGTTGTCCACAGTCTTCTCCATCGTTCCGCTCATTAGTGGGGTGTAGTCCTTTACCAATGCTTCGAGTTCATGGAGCGACGAGCGTAGAGCTTTCGCCTACAATGACATTATTAGATGGCGCGGATGGGCAATGGCATAGATACGAACGGTATCATTTGGGAAGAATCGTAGCTCAAGAGATCCACTATGCTTTCCAATGGTAATGGGCTCTGTCCTTCTCTATCAGAGGTTGTGCGTGAGCGGTCAGTGACAACGACTGACCCGGTACGGTGAAGTTGTGGATTTCAGGGTTCCAGTAGTCATTGGAGAGGTCTTGAAGGCCAATGACTCTGCTCGCCTCTCGATGCCTTACCCAAACTGAATGACCAATCTTCATTTGGACGTCAACGCGGATCTGGGATGTCAGAGAAACATCTCTATACACGCAAATACACTGGTGAGCGTACGTATTGGGAAAATAAGGAACGTACTGGCGTTGCGCTGGTGTCCAGGTGCGGTGCTCTTTCGTCTGCAATTCTCTCTCCACATTTTCAATAAACAACCTCAGCGTATACTCCCGATCTGGAACGTCCTTCAATGTGATATCTGTATGTTGGCCAAAATGAGCAGTATGGACGTAAAATGAGGTGAAGCGCCGCACAATCTAGATGCAGTCTTGGGATCTTCATCAGCGAGAATTCACGCAGCGCTCTCTATCGGTCGAGGGTGCTCACAGGTCCTCCTTCTTGGGATCTTGAGTCGCCATGTTCCTTCGATCACTTTGAGGTTGTGTAAGCGCAACGTGGGGTGGCGCGAGTGGTGCCTTGACAGCCGTCAGACGGAAATATGAACAAGTTGTAAAATATTCCCTATACTGTGTTTTGTGTAAACGCCGTGAAACTTCCCTATCAAAACTTGCGACTTCCTCGTTTCCAAACCATCGAGTGGTTGGACACACAAAACGTCTCTTTCGCCGTGTACCACTCGACTTGTTACATTACCGGTCGAAGTCCCCGGTCTCCGGTTCAGAGTACAGGAGACTTAAACTCGGCACCCAAATATGTACCGCTTAGAGACGAACGAGGCGAAGGTCGGATTCGACATGGTGTAGTCATCCTCAAGCTCGGCCGGGACAAGCGGTCGTGTGTGTTCTATGGACCCTTCTGGCAAACTCGTTTGCACCTGCAGCAACGAGGTGCTCATGGCGATTTTACCTGGAAAACCGTTTCGCCTAGCTGCCGACGTGCAGGAGCGCCAGTTGAGGAAGATTAAAGTTATCGGAACTTCCACTCGCGGAGTTCACTTACATTCGGAACCAAAGGACGATATTCCTGGCCCAACTAGGCGACCATAGGAAAGCATAAGTTTGAAAATGTTATTATCTTCGCGCACTAGGTGGCGGGGTTTTCCTACAATGACAACCAAATAACGCGAACCAAAGCAATGCCGTTTTTCTTTCTCCATTTAAGTACAAGCCATTCAAGACGTACCTTGCAAACCATTGACTGGCCACTGCCGTGCACCTCCCGCTCACTGAGAGGTTTCCTTTTATTATACTCTGAGTTGGTAGAATAAAAATTGGTGTAGCGATTGTTACGAAGGCCAAAAAATAGGTGGTGAGGTGCGTGGAGAGGTGTGGTGGAGTACTGAATGTATTACAGAGAATCGTCCCCGGTAGTGTCCGGGTGTCAACGTCAAATCCCCCTTGATGGAATCATCAAGTTCAAACTCTGACAGGCTACACGCCGGGAGGACTGCCCCTAGAAGACATCTGTGTACTTGACCCGCGGGATAGCAGACGGGCTCGAAGAAGGAAGACTACCGACCTAGTAGATTAGGAACAAATATATGGATTGGGTGCCTATGATTGCTCTGAGTCTCTTTTTCGAACGCATCTCCAATTAATGTGCCTTTCCTGCACGACAGCTTCGAGGATGTATTCAACAGAAGCAAGCCATATGTCATTCTTTTGGGGATGTTCAATACCTTACCGAAATTCCTTGGGCCGATCTTATTCGCCCGAGTCTGATTAAACAAGTTGGACCTTGACAGGTACATTTGCCCCTGCGGCTTTTATTTTTTCGTACCAGGACTCAATCCCGAGACTAGATAAACGACACTCTGCTTGTCCCTGTGACATTGGACTCACCAAGGGAATGCCAGCTTCACGCGCTCACAAGATCGACCCATTGGCGAATCCAGGTGTCTATTTGTCTTTTTGTGACCCGCTTTCCGTACTCAAGGTACATTAGATAGGCCGATGTTAGCGTTGGGGCTTGAAGGATCGGCGAACAAGCTTGGCGCAGGCGTTATCCAACATTTACCAAGTGGCTCAGTCAACGTTTTATCCAACGTTAGACATACCTACATAACACCACCTGGGGAGGGATTTCTACCTCGTGATACTGCCCAGCACCATCGACAATGGGCGTTGAAGGTCATTCGGGACGCGATCGAGCAAGCTGGGATACGAATGAAGGATCTGGACTGTATTTGCTATACCAAAGGTACGCTGCTCTGACTATTTGTTTTCCTATCGCCTGAATATATGCCTCTAGGACCTGGAATGGGGGCGCCCCTTCAGAGTGTGGCTTTGGTAGCCCGGACTCTCTCCCTCCTGTAAAACAAACCTCTGGTAGGAGTGAACCACTGTGTTGGACGTATGTAGTTACTTCCTATTATGACTGTCTCTCTTCTTATTTCGTGGCCCTAGATATCGAAATGGGACGGACAATCACTGGGGCCTCCAACCCGATTGTCCTCTACGTATCAGGAGGCAATACTCAAGTCATAGCATATTCCCAACAGCGATATCGGATATTCGGCGAGACCCTCGACATTGCGGTGGGGAATTGCTTGGATCGATTCGCTCGCATCATCGGGCTTTCGAACAACCCGTCGCCTGGGTACAACATCGAACTCTCTGCTAGAACGAAGAGACCACTCAGACTCCTTCCCCTCCCATACGCCACCAAAGGTATGGACGTGAGCCTCAGCGGAATACTCACTGCGGCAGAGGGGTATACCCATGACAAGCGATTCAGGCCGTCACTCAGCGAAATGAAGGAGAGAGAGAATTTGGATGACGTCATAACTCCGGAAGACCTGTGCTTCTCGCTCCAGGAAACTGTGTTCGCGATGTTGGTAGAGATAACTGAGCGAGCTATGGCCCACATCGGGAGCAAGGAGGTGCTAATAGTGGGTGGTGTAGGGTGTAACGAGCGTTTGCAGGAGATGATGGGTATTATGGCTGAGGAGCGAGGTGGGAAGGTCTTCGCTACTGATGAAAGGTGAGCACCTATCTTGTTACACCGAATTTGGGACTTACCAGCGAGTGATCGTCAGATTCTGTATAGATAATGGCATAATGATTGCCCAGGCTGGACTCGTGAGTTATCGAATGGGGTACAAGACCCCTCTGTCCGAAAGCACGTGCACTCAACGGTCTGTTTCATACATGCAGTTTGTATATCGCAATTGCTTACTTGCTATTTGTAGATTCCGGACTGACGAAGTGCATGTTGCTTGGCGGGCGTGAGTTGGAAAGCCATTGCGTCTGGGATTACACACCAGCATGTATCTACCTGTGTCGGGTGATTCGTATGAGTACGCCGGAGAAGCCGGTTGTAGCAACACAGGTGGTAAAAACAACTTGGACTCGACCGCCCCCATGATTTGGACCTGAAAGGTGTCGAGCCAGCTTTGTACCGCGATATTGTGGTATATATATTCTATTGAACACCTTTCCATCTCAATTGCGCTTGGACGGGGCAGGGCCCTCTTTTGAGCTGGCTGGGGCGCGTTGTCAGCCGCCCAAGGTATATTCCATGGCACCTGGACGGCCTTTCGTCCCATCAGCCGAGCGCATCTAACTTGGACAGGAGGCGGCGCTCGATAGGCGCAAACCCTCGTGAATGGACAAATGCCACCCTCGAAATTTCTACACTCGTGGTTAAACCCTGTTGTATCTCAAACCGAGGGCAAGAGTTGTATTTTACCGAATACTATGATCCGTGTCCATGGCCGGTACGTCGTTGATGAACGATGTACTACTCTCCGTCTGACTTGTGATAGGAATTAATGTATGATTGTCTTTTGAAACGAGTGCATTGATACCATCACACCCCTGAACAACATTTCTCTCAAGAAGTCGCGCGGATGTGCTTACCTTGCGCTAGTGAATATCGGCGGGTCACTCATTCAAGTTCAACATTGCCAACTATAAGATGTATATCTTATCTGTCGACAGCAACTTCCATATACTGCCGCGTGAATACTGATTCGTCTGGATCACTCACCTGCAAACTGCACCATCCGCTTTTCATCCGATATAGTGGTCCGAATCCTCCGTGAGAGTGCCATCCTGATCCATGAGAGCAAGGGGAGGCCACTCGGCTCATCTCCCCGACGTCGCAGGTGGCAAAATCACCCTCAACCCACTGCACTTGAAGCCCTGCTCATCGAGTTTGCCTCAAACTCGCGCTTGGTGACACACGCTTGCATTGAACGGTTTTTTTTTTTTTTTTTTTTTTTTGTGGGAAAGGGAGGGAATGCGTCATGCACCATCGCGCCTGGGCGCGGATGTGGAGGACTCCATCAGGGCTCGCCAAGTTGGCCTAAGGCCTTTGGACGGGAGTGCCCTGT
>Ga0307515_10003134_pt1 | contig 34954 bp, 33 predicted proteins | sample 17_EM_MG_FD_194513 | JGI IMG/M metagenome (GOLD analysis project Ga0307515, IMG submission 194513) | Populus trichocarpa ectomycorrhiza microbial communities from riparian zone in the Pacific Northwest, United States - 17_EM | ecosystem: Host-associated > Plants > Roots > Unclassified | place...
CCACCATCTCGCCGCTTCCTCCGCGTCTTCCAACGTCTCCGCCTTTCCGTAACACAATTCCTTCCACGCCTTCTAGATCTTTCTACTATTATTCCTAAGTATCTCCGTACCTTCCTGCGCCGTGACAAGTATGTGATGGCCACCGCTTCAATGCCATAAATGTCATGCTCCGTGTCAACCTATCCTTCGGAGAAAGGTGTCCACCACACGCTTACCGTAGATGCACAGCCCTGGGCAATAAGTTTCCACCCTTAACTGGATTTTGACTAAGAAGTATGTTTGGACCTATACATTTCCCAGATCCCATAATAGCTTCTGTCGTTCAGGCTCCATAATCGAGCTGAAGCTTGAGAGAGTGAACCTCAAAAGACAGCTTCTGCTCAGCGATTCTGCAGATGACCGGCAACTCCCGCTCCTTTGTATACCATACTTCCTCGAATAGCCGTAAAGTCACAGCGCTTCTAATGCAGACTTAACTACATTTTGACTAACTTGTATGTTTGGGCCGCCAAAAACCCGCATCTTAAAATAGATTGTTTGAACCTATTTCCATCACGAGAGCTCGATGCGATAGAATCTGAATGGCAGTCTCTGCTCAGCGGCTCAATCGGTGACCGGCAAGCTCCCGCCCACCCCATATCTTGAACGCCTGAAGTTTGTGACAAATTATAAATAGTCGATATCTGAATTCCGCCAACATCCAATTCCTGGAGTGTATGAAGAACAAATCGTGATGAAAGCTCGAGTTAAGACAAGGCAGTTTCTGAGTACAAGTAATGGTCAAAGTAAGGCGAGCCTGCAATCCCAGCCATTACATTTGATTGTATCCTGCATGCCGACTCAATGCTCGCTGAACCTCAAATGGCCGGAACTGCATGCTGTTATTCGTCTTTCCGCTGTCAGATGTAGCCTCATGACGCATTCATATCTTTCTTATGCAGTGGTTTGAACCCCAATATTTATGTTAAGTCAACATTGTAGCATTGAGACTCAAAATGAGTTTGTGATTAAATGATGCGGCGTGTACAAGATAGTATGCGCAACATCTGAATGTGAGTGACTATTTATGACCCATTCGCTAGCAATCTTGGCATTGATGAGAACTGGAATCAATTAGATTACCCCTGAACCTTCATCATACCTTTACCGTTCTTTCTCTATGTTGAATCTCTCCTTTCTAACCCTAAATTCTCCCTCTTCTCTTATACTGACTGCATACATATTTTGATTCAGCTGACTCGGACCGCTGAAAGTTAAGTTCTGCACACGACATTGCCTAGTTGACCACTAACTTTGCTGTAGAATCCTAAAACAACAGCAGTATCGTGAAAATAAGCTGTACTTCAGACTGGTATACGGCATTCGGAGATTCATATTTATCCACTATCAGCAACAAACTCAGTTTGAACCCGTGTAACTTCAACTGTTGCCACTCACCATGGCCCCAACTCTATCCTCCGTCCAAATTCTGCAAGATTCTTCAACACACCGACAATTTTGTGCCACACAGTCACCACTCAGATGCTCGAACTAGAGGCATAAAGACCTACATTCGGGAATTGGGGGCCAGAAGAATCCCTCTAATCTGGTGCACCTGCCGCTTCATAAATCACAACAACGAACGGGCATCAAGAATATAAATAAGAACCACCGACATGTCTTCCGGGCTCTGTCCAGGCACGCCTCGAATTGCATCCTCCTCCCTGAGTATTACTTTTTCCTGGCACGCCTTGAATTGCATCCTCCTCGACTGCAGGTAACTTTGTTGCCCTATTCTCCCGTTATTCTGTCAAACTTCGTGCTATATTTACCCTTATATTCTTCTGTCTACATTCCCCAACCTCACTTCATCCAACATGGAACCTACGGCCAGCCAGGTGAGGAATCACTATTCACAGAAGAATCAAGAAGCCCACCGTGAGAGAGCACTTGCACATGCATTGCAGAAGACAGCCAATCTTCATTCCCGATCAAATATTTGAACTTCCCACCCAACCTTCGAGTATAGTGTTGGAGATAGCTAATGTCCGGGCTATAATTCTGATGAAGCAGGATGATAACGATACCGAGCGGGAGATCAGCGAGAACGAAAGTAAAGACCATGGAGAGTCCACCTTGTCATCCGATATCGAAGAAGACGATTTGGACAACCAGCAGGAGGTCCTACATCAAGACCAGGTGCGCTGTGATAAGACAATACGAAATACAAGGGTGCCACCGCCAAAGAAACGGAGCCGTGCAGTTACTGTCATTGCCCGCACATCACTTCCCAATCTGCGACATCCAGCCAGGGCCATGGCACCACCATTGCTCAAACGCCAAAAGTCAACCATCATCATATCACGTGAGTCTGACATTGTACAGGCGCTCCCGCTTCCCAAGGCTGGTGGAGATCACAATATGCCTCAACAAAGGCCCAGTGGTGGTGATCACAACGTTCCCCAACACCAAGAGGCTACTTTTGAGATAGCGAAATGGTTCATGGAGGCAATCGTATTCACAAAGACTCCGTGGCCAATCATTTCCAATGAGAAGTTTTCGATGGTTGACGAAGCTTGGCAACTAGCCATTGAAGCTCAGGATTGTCAGCGGGTATTAGCCGGTGCTCCTGTAGGCACTCCATCTGTATGTCAATTGCCCAGTGGTCCATCTCTTACAATCGACCCGCAAACCCGAGAAGCTGTAAGTGTAAATTCTGATTTCTGCTCCTTGAATGGACTTATGATGATGCCAAACCCCAAAAATATTCATAGTTAAAACTAAAGATTAGTACCATTCGAGGGCGTTTGGCAGATGGAGCTCGTCGAACTATTGTCCGAAATTTTCCCCTTCCACGGTGATAGATTGAATTACTGCAGATGCCATTGCACTCATCACAATTACAGATGGTGGGGCTGCATCAGACCCCGCCCCCAATGGTGCTCCTCCGCTATAATGGGCGCTCCTCAATCCCCGTGGGCACTCCTCAGTCTCGAATGGCGCTTCAATATTTCATTCAGTGCTCCATATTGCCTTTTCTCTCGGTGATCTTCATCTAGGATGGGTGCTCCTCAATGCCCTCCTCGACCTCGAATAGGAGCACCTCTATTTCATTCCAGACTCGTTACCTCTCTCCCCTTTCAGCGCTGCTCAGCATTGATGGGCTGCTCCGCTGGATATGCGCTCCTCAATCCCTGTCGGCGCTCCTTGGCCTGGATTTTCACCCCTCAATTTCATTTTGCGCTCCTCCATCAGCATCGGCACTCCCCTTGCCCACCTCGAACTCCACAACAGGCACTCCTCCTTTCCAGGTGGCGCACCTCGTTTTCCCACGAATTCGTCATATTTGCCTTTCAAACTCCATTTTGATTCACTGCTCGCTAACCTGAATTCCAACCATTTAGATATCACGAATCGAGCCAAATGACATTGGAATTCAATTTCACCCACTCGCCAGGCGGGAATCATTTGGAAATACAAGGAGCGCCTCCAGCCTCTTTGCGCCGTTGATGAATTGTGTGTTCCTGCGTTCGTCGGCCCTGATGAGATGGGAGATTTAGTGGATGACATTGAGACTATGTTCATTTGCATTCCGATCGCTTAATCGGGTTAATGTTTCGGTTTTATCTAGTTCCATTTTTGAATCACTCGTCATTTTCTTTGGTTCTCCTTAATGTAGCGATGCAAACAATAGATTGTTGAATGAGATGCTGGGTGAGTTGGAAGTTGATAATGAACAATAATCTATGCATCATACATGGAGGGTATTCTTATTGCTCGTGTACATTCAGATATCGCCTGCATTCCTTGGAGTGAATATCCCTAAGAACCCGGCATCTCTCAGAGTTAGTTTGGGATTCCCGCATTGGTTGGGCGACAGTCCCAGGTGCTTCCAAACTTCTTACAACCCCTCCCATGGTGCTTCCGTACAAGTCATCAGAGATCCCAGTTACTCCGATGGCCGGCCGGAATGCCCTCCTTGGATCTGGTTCTCTCCTGAAATTGACGCTTCTAAGTTTACACTCCGCCTCCTCTCAGACACTCCTGGAGGCTCCCAGTGACTAAAATACATTTTGCTGATGTACATCGTTATATTGACCAATCACAGCAGACCGGAGTGCCTGGGGGGAACTCTTCCCAATCAAGCTATCATATACTTCATCAGCATTGAGATCAATGTCCTCACTTGCAGCGTTCTGGAGAACCCCTAGCGCATATACCATTGGTGATTGGTTTATCCGCTGGGTGATTTCAATCAACCGATCGATTATGGAGATGTTAAACAATCGAGTTGTGTATTGTGTTTGCTGCTGACCAATCTGCTGGGCACGCGACCATGCCTAATGTTCCATTGAGTAATTTATACCCTGTTCTACCGTGACGGAATTTCGGCAATTATAATGTAGGATCAAGCCCTCATTGTTTGTCAGATAGGACAAGACAAGGACCCTCACCTGCCTGCAGTTGATAAATGACTTCTTCACAGAGGCACGCGCATCGGCACTCATTGAGCGATAGATAGCAAAAGAATTGTAGCCCAAGACGCGGCAGTACTGCGCACAAGTTAGTATCATTGTCATACGAAGAGTCGATGTCAGTGTTAAACATCAGATCCAAATGTCAGAGCTAATGTGAGTGGCAGAATGTGGGAATGTGAAAGGAGTGCTAACCTGTTCGACGAGCCACTGGGTAAGTGGCCAATATACCCACATAATAACTTTCTCTGCATTGTCTTTTGCCATCAAGGTGTTCCGGAGATATTGTTTGAGCCAAGCCAACTTTGGAGCTCCTAACCGCAATGCAGCTAGGATCTGATCATATGCCATACCCTGGACTTTCTCAGGTGGAGGTATTCGGTCCGTCTTCTCGGGGAAAGCCTTTGCCAACTCAGAAATAACAGTCATCAGCATGATCAGGTTCGGTCTGCCCATGTCAGCAACCCCGGATAGAAATTTCCATAACCATTTCGACAAAGATATTTCCGGATCCATTGAGGCAGGGCCCGGAATAAGCGCTATAGATATAAGCCAAATAAACCGCCAACAAGGGCCAAAAGGCTTTGTCTTGTCCATTGTTGTAGCCTGTGCAGAGGCAACCTCTGTGATTCTCTCTCTGAGCCCCTGATAGCTACCAGCTACCAATTTAATGTAGAACTGGCCGGCTCCAGAGGACTTTGTGAATGTAACAAGTTTGGTGGTTACATGCATAGGAGGGATGTTGATGATGGGCTTTGCGTTCTTGAATGGGATGTGGCTAACCATCGTTTGCCATACCATTAGTGTGCATACAACCGCAAATGCTCGCTTGCAAATAGTATCCTGATAGTGGTGCCGTCTCATCAATATATCCCATGTTTATGTCACCCTTCCTAAATTCCCCACTTTACCGATTATGGGCAACATATAAGCATCCGAAGCCATTGTTGTGCAGTGAACAAGTGATCCAACTTCGGGGCTGTTCTCAGATCGATTTGCAACTGGCGTAAACCAGGCACCATGTTCAGTACCTGATACATTACTCCCTTCTGCGACCCAATGGTCATCAAAGTTAAGAGTATTGTCAAATGTATCTGGTGGCAGCTGTAGTGTCAACCAGGATGAACTCTCCAGAAAATGCAAAATCCAGCACAAGTCTTTGATGCAATTTACCAATGGGGTTGCCATTAACAACCATTTGTATTGCGGCTCCAGACTGAGTATATAGGACGCCATATGCATATTGTAATCATGGGAGTCCATTTTAACCATCAGGCCATTAGCCTTGCTACACTTGCCAATTGGGGTCCCGCTCGTTTTCAACCTGTGGACCTCATCCATCATCACTCAATGAAATATGCCAGGGCTCCACAATTTTGAACCATCGGCTTCCTGTTGGTTGAACCACTGTGAGAAAGTCTCAATGGTCGAGATCACCACTATACTCCATTGCTTGCCATGAAGGGTCGCTCGAAGGGATGCCCTTCTCCAGGAAGAAGTACCGTAATGGAGATGTGGAGTTAACCCAGTGAACTTAGTCACCGCAGCTTCCCATTCTACCACCATCGGTTTAGGGAGATTTCAACCTTAGCTTGAAGTCACTATAGTGGTATGTATTCCGGTCATACCATGGAATTAATGATGGGAGGTGGACCTCCCACCGCGGCTATCATGGCTGCCTTACGACCATCTCACCCTGTTCAACCTTTTGTATTGCGGTCGTTTATGTCAATCGCCCATTTGTCGAACCCACAAGGTTGAGTCTTGATTTTTTGTTCGTAGACATTAACCTGGTGACATATTAAAGCCAGTGCTGTCAGAGTCTGATGATTGTTAGTGTGGGGAACAGTATATCAAGAGCACAGCAGGGTCTAACCTTGCCAGTACCACAGTCGTCAGCCAATAAAGCACCTTTTGCCAAGCTATTCTCCTTCTCTGCCATTCAATTCACTGCAATAATTTGGTGAGGTTGTAACTGGGTGGGTTTGTGGAGCGGTTTGAAATTTCTGGTCTCCATGGTGATGCCTAACACTGCCATTGACTCCTCCAAGTTTTCTCTCTGAAATTCCTGGTTATCCATCAGCTCCGCTAACCTGTGAGTAAAAATTAGCTTCATTCTAACATTCTGACAGCGGCTGAGCTCTGACAACAACTCTGACAGTAGCTCTGACAGCGGCTGAGCTCTGATAGTAACTCAACAGCTCTGACAAGGACAGTGACTCCCCAGTCCACATCGGCATTATCTGCCTGGTCTTCCTTCTGTGCTTGCACATTGGGGTGGTTGGCTCCCTCTATTTCCGTTAGGGCAATGTTGTTGAGGTCACCGTCTACTACCTGATCAAATTGTTCTGCGTTTTGAATCTCAAAATCTTGGTCCTCCAGTTCGACAGTACGGCTGGGGGGATTTCTCTGTGGTGCATTGTTAGTAATTGGCATGATCCCCAGTTCGGAATTGTCCTCCGACATCCCCGGTAGCTCTTCTGTCCCTTCCTGCTGCTCCTCTTCCTCCTGCTCCTCCTCAGTATCATCCAATTCATCGCCACTGATTTCGTCTACGGAACTGTCTAGTAAGTCAATAACTAAGGGTTCGCTATCTTCCTCCTCTTGTTTCACCCTAATGGTCGATGTTTGTTCCAGGTTGAGGGGGTTGGTCTTGATATATTCAATTTCATTGTCGGTGTCATCCACCATGACCATCTTATTAATGGTAACGAATGTCACCATCAGACGACCTACCATTTTGGCGAAGGTCAGACCGTTGTCCCAGCTTGATTAGTCCGATGGACTGTTAATCAGTGCGCATCTGGACAATAGACTATCACCCTGAATGGATGTTGTGCTCACCAAACAGGAGTCAACAGCCCTCAAGTATGTTGCTAGTTCATAGTGCCGAGTTATCCAGGCAACAAGTTGGTCTTAACACTGGGGTGCATTAGGATTCTTTGTGAAGTCTCTCAGAACTCGAGGCCTTTTCAACTTGTCCGCACTATCTACAGGGTGATCATCTTCCATCCACATGATAACAAGATCAATACGGTCTTCTCTGGCTTTTTCGTATTGATTTCCAGGTGAGGTGTCTCTCACAACAGAGTGAGCTGGTGAGCTGGTTGCAGCAAGTTTAGGCCTCCTGCTGTTGAGATCTACAAGTGAAAGTGGCGAGGAATCGCGTGCATCATTCCGTCTGAAAAAGGGTTGCTGGAGGGCACTGCCAAAGCTGTTGATCTGAAAAGGGTCGAATCTAGGTGACTGAGCATCCCCGAAAACCGCCGACACCGTAGGAGACGGTATCGCGGACAATCCCACCGATTGTGTAGTGCCTCTACAAGTGGTACTCCTACCCCACGCTACTCGATCTCCCCTTAGCCACAATAAGGTTGAGCTTGAAATCGCGGGTGTAGGAGACCCAACACGAACATCTGAAGTGCATTTGATTGGTGTAGTAGGAGTGACCAGAACATGGTCTAATAAAGCAGCTCATGAGATCTTCGTCTTTGGTGCGGGGCATGATCGGTTTTTGGCTTGGCAGCGGGGCTCGTTGTGGTCTTTGACTTGCTAGCGGGGTGTGGTGGTGCTTTCTTCGGGGTGGTGGTGGCCCTTCGGGTGACTCTCCTCTGTAAGCATGAGATGAGTTCTTGCATTGTACAGACATCATCATCATTTATCTTCACATCAGTTGTGAGTCCCAGGAGATCTCGAGAGTTTTCAGCAAGCGTCTCGCAGATGTCAGTAAACTCCTATTTCTCAAGTCGATGTCAGTCGATGTCGGAGACCCATTGTCAGAGACTCAATGTCAGAGACTCAATGTCAGAGACTTGATGTCAGAGTCGGATTTACTAACCTGGTCACGCGTCTTTGCTACACCTCACACCTAGGTGTACAATCTGATATTGGCATACGAAGGGATAGTAGATTTGTCATATTTAGTTTTCCATTCCTGGACTGCTGCAAGGCCTTCAGTGGATGCAGACTGGCTACTCACAGCATCTATGTCCTGGGTCGTTTTCTTCCTCACAGAGGCACAGATTTCTTTGGTCCAGTTCGAAATGCTAGTAGGCTATCTCTGTGGGAGACGTCGTGGTGCCATAATGTTGGTTGTTCGGTGGATATGAGGGTCGCTGAGTGGATATGATGATCGCTGAGTGAATATGACAGTTGTCAAGTTAACGTTGATTGATCTGAGTGAATAGGTGAGGATTGTATGTGTTATAATCCAACTAGTACTACTAGATGCGCTCAGACCCACGCTCCAAGGGATGACCACTCCAACACAGATTGTCACGGTGATGCCAATATGCAAGTCGATCCGGTTGAAAAAGTGCAACAGATTGAAGTGAGGAGGGTCTGAAGAAGCAAAATGGTAGTTAGTTGAGACAAGTAAAATAGGTAAGGTGAAAAAATATTGGTGGTTTTTTTAATGGCCGAACACAACGAGGTTTGGAATGTGAGGGGTTGTGTGGCGTAGAAATGCTGATCAGTTTACGGCCGAAACATTGGCTTACACTGTTCTGTTTAGGGAAGCTGAAAATTGTTCTTAGAAGCGGAACATCCCACACAAGGAAACAAGGGGGGCTAAAGATGGTGTGTGGTACAACAAATATCACAAGGCTAGGCTAGAATCCAAGTCCGTTTAGGGTAGTCGGAATACACAACATTGGGACATGTGATGGGAGCCTCACTACGATCATTTCCAGGGGCAGTGGCACTCAATCACAACCTTTCACCTTCAACAATGCGGTCCTTTATTTGCACTTCATGTGGCTGGGTCTTTTCCTGACAAAGTGGTCTCACTCGTCACCACCGTTCAACACATGTGTGTCTTCACACAAATTGTAGCAATCATTCTGTGTCAGATGAGCTAGACTACGAATTAGCAGATGACATTCCCCAATTTGATGACGATACACAAAGCCAGTGACCTGAGACAGAGATATTCCCCAAAGCAGGAGCCTAAATCGATGACACAGTACGAGTTAAGGCTTTTGACGATGATGACTGTGACCCCCTTGCTCCGTTTGCTACACCCCAACAATGGCAACTTTGTCGTTGTATTGTGGAAACCAACCTAGGTAAAACGAAACTCAACACCATCCTGAAACGAAGACTTATTGTACCTGATGCCAATGCCTGAAACCCTGATCAGGTCTTTCAACTGATTGCGGACATGGGAGAAATGGATGGACTTGGATGTGGATGGGAGGAGAGTTCTATTAATATGGAAGGAAAGGCTACTCCATTCTGGAATTGGAACCCCATTGCAGCGGTATGATGTATCCTATGACATCCCCCGTATAAGGACCAACTCTCGTACACTCTGGTCAGACAAATGGATCCCAATGGCAAATGTATATATGCTGAGATGTGGACCACGGATTGGGGGTGGAAATCACAGGCAAGTTTCCTTGTATTTTCAGAGAGAGCGTGTCAGAGAGAATGTGTCAGAGAGAGCATGTCAGAGAGAACATGTCAGAGAGCATCAGAGTCTGATTGTCAGAGAGAGCGTGTCAGAGAGCGTGTCAGAGAGCATGTCAGAGAGCGTGTCAGAGAGCATGTCAGAGAGCGTGTCAGAGAGCATGTCAGAGAGCACGTCAGAGAGCGTGTCAGAGAGTGTGTCAGACAGTGTAGCAGAGAGCATGTCAGAGAGCGTGTCAGAGAGCGTGTCAGAGAGTGTGTCAGAGAGCATGTCAGAGAGCGTCAGAGTCAGATTGTCAGAGATTGCGTGTCAGAGTATCATTGTGTCAGAACGGGTAGCATGTCAAGAGTGTCAGCGCCAGTGTTGACAGGATTTCTCTAGTTATTGGAACCTCATTACTCATTGCTAACACATCCTAGGAATCTTTGCCAGATGGATCAACAGTTGTCCCCATTATACTCGGCAGTGACAAAACTATGCTGTCTACGCTAAGTGGAGACAAAACGGCATGGCCATTTTACCTCAGCATCGGCAACCTCTCTAAGGCGAAGGGACAATCGGTTAAGACGAATTGATTAATACTAATCAGTCTTTTACCAAAATGTCCCAATTGACCAAAAGCCCACACCAATAGGTTTGCCTATCATGAGTCTATTGCAACGTTATCGCATGCTCGAGATGAGCTAATGAAGAGCGGAATAGCGGTTCAGTGTGCAGATAGTCGCACTCGTCACGCATTTCCCTGAATTGCGTCATTCCTTGCAGACAACCCAGAGCAGTGCACCATAACTATGGTGAAAATTAGTTGGTGCCGTCGATGCGAGATATGCCCAGATGATATGCCCGGCTTCGCCTGCAGGCCCAGGCGCCACCATCCCCAACAATATCTTCATTTGTCAACAACGGCCGCTGAAGAGGTGTGGCTGTGGGAGTTTGCTGACTGTCCAAATTTTGCCGATGCACATGCAGGTTGTAATATATATAGTTGCATGAATGTTGACCGGTTGCACCAGCTACTGAAGGGCTTGTTTGAAGATCACACCTGGGAATGGAATGTTGGTTTTCTGAAAGATAGTTATGGCCAGGAAAACGGTTTGGACCTGATAGATGAACCATTTTCGATAATTCCTCACTTCTCTGACACACACCAGTTTGGAGAAAAACTTACCCGCGTGAAACAATGGACCTGTGCTGAGTACAAGGACATGGTGAAGGTCTGGCTTCCAGCGCTTGCCCCTCTTCTTAAAGTGTATCCCGACCACTTTAAGCTGATCAAATCTGTCGCCGACTTCATATTGATTGCCAGCTACCACTCCCACACAGAAACTATTCTCAAATACACACAGGATGTGCTTAGAGGCATCAGCAGCAACATCCACCTCTTCCTACCATACCGCAAGAGCCACAGTATGAGCAAGATACCCAACATTCATTCACTTCTCCATTATATTGAATGTATTAGGGAAATGGGCTCTGCCAACAACAGTGACACCAAAATATCTGAAGCCACTCATAAAAACCTCATCAAGGATGGCTACCATTCTTTCAACAAGGTTACCTATATTCCGCAGATGTTACGATGGGAAATGCGCCTATTTCATATCAAGTCAAGAGTCAGTATTTTACTGCATATCATTAAATCAGATCCCCTCTCGTCGAAGGCAGATATATGCAGATAGCTTCTTGGGGGGGATTCTCTGGCGTCCGACAAATTATCACCTAGTTCAATACCTCGCATCAACGGAGTTATGAGCAAATGCAGCATGATTGCAACTCTGACATTTCCTGAGGGTATCAGCATATCAGAGTTTATTGATGCTCTGACATTCTATTTTTCGACATTTGAAGTGGATATGAGTGGCAGTCCAGTCGTACGGACCTCGACATCACATCCATCGTGCATAGTCCATGAAAACATACACCAAGCAAACGGCATCACAGTTACCATACAGCAGCATATTAATCCAGATGCAGTTGTAGTTCAAAAGGCGAGGTGTGTGGAGAAGTGGTGCGGACAAGGCAATTGATTCGACATTACTTTGATACAAGCAGATCGAGCACCACAAAACAATAGTTGGGTACGTCAACAGGGATATTGCCCGGCCAAACTGCTAAAGGCTTTTCGTTTGAGCGATAGAATCAATACAGGTGAAGTCAATGCTAATCAGAGTGTACCATGGCGGACTGTACATCATAACCTATTGCTAGTACAGGATTTGGAGTATCTGTCATCTGCGATGACAAACAGAACCAATGGAATGATAATGTGTCGAGATGCGCCGCAAAGAGTACGAGGCATTGTCGATGTTTCATCGGTTCTCACACCTGTGCAACTTGTTCTGAGTGGTGAAAATAACCAATACCTACTCAACCAGTACGCATCTTTGGAATCCTATAACATGATATACTACATGGCCCGGATATGTTGATCTCACCATGGATGCCTGGTATCCAGAGCCAACTCTTGTCAGTGCCGCCTTTTGCACCTTGTCAGAGCAAGAGTCCAGGTCAGAGTCGCACTTGTCAGTCACATTTATCGCAGCCGGGATTGTCAGATCAGGTCAGAGCTCACTAGTCAGAGCTATGTTAATTAGAGCCGGGATTGTCTGAGACCATGTCAGAGCCACACTTGTCAGAGCCACATTATCAGGGCCGGAATTGTCAGAGAATATATCAGAACGTAATTTCATAGCCAGGATTGTCAGAGACTATGTCAGAGCCACTCTTGTCAGAGCCACATTAATCAAACTGGGATTGTCAGACCATATCAGAGCCGCACTTCTCACAGTAGAGTGGCGATGAATACCAGGTAGTCTTGCAGTACCAATCTCATCAGAAATATATCGATCATCTCAGGATGGCTGGTTACTGCTGATATTCAAATCAAACGAAGTTATCCTCAGTACGTGCACATTGCCATTAGTTGATGATCATGTCTTGAGTGTCCGCTTACTTCACTCCAATATGCTGTCTGATTTAACAGGTAACCTTCGACCGTGTTAGTTTGAGATCACTTTGCCGGAGTGGTGAGAGTTACTGGCGGGAGTGGTGGAAGAGTAGTTGAGCTTTGTGTATATATATTGCTAAACAAGATTCTACACGAAAAAGGTAGCCTATATCTTGATTAATGACATGTTAGCTCCAATATAACGCGTGATTATGCCTTATCATTATTTGTATGTGAACACCACCTTGTAGGTATCTGAATTAGTATTAAAAATGATCTGCATAAGTTGAGGTTCGAGTTACACACGAGATGTCATATTATCCTGAAACTAGTGAAAATGTAAGTGAACGTACCACAAAATCCGCAACTCACAGTAATAAACCCGTAATGTGCCGTGGCACGGCGGTAATATCAATAATGTTTTGTAGTAACGCGCTAATGGCCATAACAAATCTCGGTTATGGTAATGCCAAAGCTTTTGCTGACGTAGTATATCGTATTATATGATTCCAAAGATGCGGACTGGTTGAGGAGGTATTGGTTATCTCCGCCACATGGAACAAGTTGCAGGGGTGTAAGAACCGCAGAAACATCTACAATGCATCGTACTCTATGTGGCGCATCTCGACACATTATCATTCCATGGGTTCTGTTTAGTGTTAGCAACAGTGCCACATCCGCGGTTTGGTTCCGGGTCTGGGTTGGAACGGAACTGGAACCGTTGCAACAGGTTCTACCCCATCAAAAGCTGTGCTGCACTGAACCTGTTGTATTTTGGGCAGTTCCACAATTTCGCCAACTCTAAACCTTTGCTCCAATTAAGTATTTGAGTTCTGATCATATCACAATATGATATATATGTAAACAATGCAGTTTTGGATGCTATTTCACCTCATATTCTCCACATTGCGATCTGATCAATAGTTGTTGAGTTGCTGTGAAATAACGACGAAAATTGGGTGTTTTTCGCAATGACCCAACAAATATTGATTGGATTGCAACGTGGAGAACAGGAGGTGAAAGAGCATGCAAATCTGCATCTTTTAGGTATATATCATATTGTGATATGATCAGAACTCAAATACTTAACTGGAGCCAAAGTTCTGAGTGTGCCAAAATGAGGCCCTGCAGTATGTTGAACCCGGCCAAATAACCACGGGTTTATATGCAGCCCGGGTAACAACCCCGCCAAGACAAAGCAGGACTGCTGGCGGGTTACCCCGACCCATTGCTAACACTAGTTCTGTTTGGCATTGCCGATGATAGATTCTCCAAATTCTGTACAACCAATAGGTCGTGATGTACGATCGGCCATCTTACACTCCCATTAGCGTTGGCTTCCCTGGTATTGCTTCTATCACTAACACGAAAAGTGTATAACAGTTTGGCAGGGCAATATCCTTGTTGATGAATGCACCTATTAGTTAATGGTGCCCGATCTCCTTGAATCGAAATATTGTCGAATCCATTGCCTTGTCTGCGCCAATTCTCCACACACCCGGTTGCCTTTTGAACCACAACTGTATCTGGATTATTGTGCTGCAGTATAGTGACTGTGACACCATCTGCTCAGCATATTTTTTGACATAGAATCCACGATGCACAGGATCCTGAGGTCAGTAGGTCTAGCCTGGCACTCCTAACCGCTTGAAATGTCGAAATATAGAATGTCAGAGCATCAATAAAGTCTGATATACTGATACCTTCTGGAAATGTCAGAGTTGCAATTGTGTTGCGTTTGCTCATCACTCTGTTGATGCAAGGTAGCAAACCAGGTGATACTTTGTCGGACGTCAGAGAATCCCCCACAAGAAGCTATCTGTATATATCTGCATTCCGCAAGATGAGATCGGATTTCACAATACGCAGTAGAATACTGACTCTCGACTTGATGAGCAATAGGCGCGTTTCCCATTGTAACATCTGCAGAATATAGTTTATCTCGTTGGAAGAATGGTAGCCATCCTTGATGAGGTTTTTGTGAGCGGCTTTGGATATTTTGGTGTCACTGTTATTGGCAGAGCCCATTTCCCTAATACATTTGATATAGTGGAGAAGGGAATGAATTTTGGGTATCTTGCTCATACTGTGGCTCTTGCGGTATGGTAGGAAGAGGTGGATGTTGCTGCTGATGCTACTAAGCGCATCTGTAGGTATTTGAGTGTGGTTTCAGCGTAGGAGTGGTAGCAGGCAATCAATATGAAGTCGGTGACAGAGTTGATGAACTTGAAGCCAGACCATCATCAGGTCCTTGTATTCGGCACCGGTCCATTGTGTCACACAGGTAAGTTTGTCTCCAAACTTGCGTGTGTTAGAGAAGCGAGGAATTATGGAAAATCATTCATCTATCAGGTCCAAACCCTTTTCCTGGCCATAAATATCTTCCAGAAAACTAACAATCCATTCCCAGGTGTGATCTTTAAATAAGCCCTTCAGTAGCTGGTGCAACCAGTCAACATTCATTAAACAATATATATTACAACCTGCATGGGCATCAGCGAAATTTTGACAGTTGGCAATCTTCCACAACCCCACCTCCTCAGCAGCCTTTGTTGACCAATGAAGGTACCATTGGGGGTGGCGGTGCCTGGATTTGCATGGGAAGCCGGGCATGGTATCCCAGCATATCTTTCATCGAGGGCACCAACCATTTTTCACCATAGTTAGGGTGCAGTGCTCTAGGTAGTCTGCAAGGAATGATGCAATTCAGGGAAATGCGTGACAAGTGCAACTGTCTGCACACAGAATAGCAATTCCACTCTTCGCCGGCTCCTTTAGAGTGCGTAATATTGTTGCAATAGCTTCATGACAGGCGAACCTATTGGTGCAGGTTCATCAGCAAAATGTATGTTTGTCACTGGGTGCCTCCAGGAGTGTCTGAGAGGAGGCGGAGTGTAAACTTAGAAGCGTCAACTTCAGGAGAGAACCAGACCCTAGGAGGGCATTCCAGCCGGTCATCGGAGTAACTGGGATCTCTGATCACTTGTAAGGGAGCACCATGGGAGCGGTTGTGAGAAGTGTGGGAGCACCTGGGACTGTCGCCCAACCAATGCGGGAATCCCAAACAAACTCTGAGTGATGCTGGGTTCTTATGGATATTCATTCGAAGGCCTGCAGGCAGTATCTGTGATCCTCCGGATGTACACGAGCAATAAGAATACCCTCGACATGTGATGCATAGATCATTGTTCATTCTAAACTTCTAAATCATACTATAGTACCCAGCATCTCATCAACATTCTGTTGTTTGCATCGCAATATTAAGGAGAACCAAAGAAAATGGCGAGTTAGTCAAAAATGACAGTAGGAAAACTGGAACAATAACCCGACTGAGCAATTGGAATGATATCAATCGAACATTGTCTCAATGTCATCCACTAACTCTCCCATCTCATCAGGACTGACAAACGCAGGAACACACAATTCATCAACCGCGCAAAGAAGCTGGAGACGCAGCATGTATTTCCGAATGATCAGGGCCTGGCGAGTGGGCGAAATTGAATTCCCATGTCATTTGGCTCGATTTGTGATATCTAAAACGTTGGAATTGAGGTTAGCTCACGGTGAATCAAAATGGAGTTGGAAACGCAATATGATGAATACGGGGAGGAAAGAGGTGCGCCTCCAAGAAAGGAGGAGTGCCTGATGTGGTGTGCGAGGTGGGCTAGGGGAGGGAAGGCAAAGAGTCTGGAATGAAATAGAGGCGCTCCTAATCGAGGTCGAGGAGGGGATTGAGGACCGCCCATCCTAGAGGATTTGCGCGGACAGAAAAGGCAGTATGGAGTGCAAACGGGCATTGACGAGCGCCAATGGGGATTGAGGAGCGCCTATTATACCGGAGGAGCACCAAGGGGGGGGCGGGGCGGGGGTATCAAGCAGCCCCACCATGTGTAATCACTGAGTGCAATGGCTTTGGCAGAAATACGATCTATCACCGTGGAAGGGCAGAATTTTCCTCGATATACATCTTGAGAAAACATAACTGTACCCTTCTTTCCAGTGGCATACTCAGACAGTGCACAATGGATAGCAGCGGCCACAAGGGCTAATGTCTGCAGTGTTAGAGGTTGAAAGAACTGCAATGTGGTCGGTTGTTGTCCCAAGCTATTGGCGCTGATGAAAAACTGATGGTAGATTAGGTCAAGCACTTCCATCCGCGTGAACCAGGATTTCTTATCATTGATGACCTTTGAGAGATCAGCATCCTCAAACAGGAGCTCCTTAAGTTGGATTCGACGCTCAGTCTCTGATCCTGAATCCAACTGGTAACTGTGGACAATAGTTCGACGAGCTCCATCTGCCAAACGCTCTCAAGTAATACTAATCTTGAGTTTTAACTATGAATGTTTCGAAGTTTAGTATCATGATAAGCCTGATAGAGGAGCAGAAAACACAATATACACCTACAGCAACTCAGGTTTGCTGATCGATTTCAAGTGATGGACCACCAGGCAATTGACACACAGATGGGGCACCTACAGGAGCACCTGCTAATGCCCGCTGAGAATCCTGAGCTTCAATGGCTAGTTTCGAAGCTTCTTCAACCATCGAGTATTGTTCATTGGAAATGATTGGCCAGGGAGTCTTTGTCAATACGATTGCCTCCATGAACCGTTTTGCTACCTCAAATGTAGCGTTTTGGTGTTGAGGAACGTTGTGATCTCCACTGGCCTTTGGTTGAGGAACATGGTGGTCTCCACCAGCCTTCAGAAGTGGGAGGGCCTGTAAAACGTCAGACTCGCGTGATGTGTTGATGACTGACTTTTGACGTTTAAGCAATGGTGGTGCTATGGCCCCAACTGGATGTTGTAGATTTGGAAGTGGAGTGCGGTCAATGACAGTATCCGCATGGCTTCATTTCTCTAGGAGTGGAACCCTTGTAGTTCGTATTGTCTTATCACGGCGTGCCTGGTCTAGATGTAGGACCTCCTGCCCATTGTCCAAATTGTCTTCTTCGATATTGGATGACCAGGTGGACTCAGCAGGGTCTTCACTTGTGTCATTGCTGATCACACGATCGGTATCGTCATCATCCTGCTTCATCAGAATAATAGCCCGGACCTTAGGTATCTCCAACACTACACTATACTCGAAAGCTGGGTTGGAAGTTTAAATATTTGATCAGCAATGATGATTGGCTGTATCCATGAATGCATGTGCAAGTGCTCTCTCAAGGTGTGCTTCTTGATGCTTCTGTGAATAGTGATTCCTCACCTGGCTGGCCGTAGGTTCCATGATTGATGAAGTGAAGTTGGGAGTATAGAGAGAAGTATATTAGGGTAAATATAGTAGGAAGTGTAATGGATTAGCAGGAAAACAGTGCAACAAAGTAACACGCGGTCGAAGAGGATGCAATTCGATGCGTGCCAGACAAAAGTCACACTCGGCCGAGGAGGATGCAATTCGAGGCATGCCTGGACAGAGTCAGGAAGACCTGTCAGCAGTTCATATTTATAATGTCACTGCTAGATCTTTGTTGTGATTTAGAAAGCATCAGGTGCACCGGATTAGTTCGATTCTTCATACCTCTCATACCCGAATGTTAGCACTTGTATTCAAGGACACTATTGATGCAAGAATTGGAGGTTGGTTTAAGCCAACATACCTAGAATTCAGCCAGACGCACCTGAAGAACTCGAGACATCAACATGGTTGTATGGCTAACTAACTCTCAGGACCAGACATATGGAATACTGGGAAATGGGTTGATCATGATCACCCCTGCATATGACTCCACCGAAGGCAGTTCATTATGCCTCTGGTTTGAGCATATGAGTGGTGACCGCATGGCACAGAATTGTCAGTGTGTTGATGAATCTTGCAGGACTTGGATGGAGGATAGAGTTGGGGCCTTGGTGGGGGGCAACAGATGAAGTTACATGGGTTCAAACTGGGTTTGTTGCCGATTGTGGATAAATATGAATCTCCCAATGCTGTATACCAGTCGGATGGACACCCTATTTCATGAGATTCTATTGTTTTAGGATTCTGCAGCAAACTTAGCGGTCGATTAGGCGATGTCGTATGCAGAACTTCACTTTCAGTGGTCCGAGTCTGCTGAATCACAATATGTTTGCAGTCAGTGTAGAGAAGAAGGAGGATTTGGGTTTACAAAGGAGAGATTCAACATAGAGAAATAACGGTATGATGAAGATTCAGGGGTAATCTAATCAATTCCAGTTGTCGTCAATGCCAAGATTGTTAGCGAATGGATCATAAATAGTCACTCACATTAAGATGTTGTGCATAATATCTTGTAAACCCCACATCCTTTAATCACAAACTCATTATGAGTCTCAATGCTACTAGTGTTAGCAACGGGTGCAGGTAACTTGCCAGCGGACCGGGTTTTGACTGGCGGTTAGGTTCGGTTCGGTTCCAGATCCGGCCAAAAACCCGACCTGCTTTGTCTGGGAAGGTTTGTTACCCGGACCGGACATAAAGCCGCAGTTTTTTGGCCGGGTTCTACATAAAGCAGAGCCTCATTTTTGTGAACTGAGCTCTTTGGCTCCAATTAAGTATTTGAGTTGGTGAAAGTGAGGAACCGCCAAAAAAACCATGGGTTCAGTGCGGTTTGGTCTGTTGATGGGGTAAAACCCGTTGCAACGGTTGCAGATCGGTTCGTACCCGGACCCGGAACCGATCCGCGGATTTGGAACCGTTGCTAACACCAACCGGTACAATGTTGACTTAACATGAATATTAGGGTTCGAAACAGTGCATAAGAAGGATATGATTGTGTCATGAGGCTTCAGCTGCCAGCAGAAAGATGAATACCAGCATGCAGTTCCGGTCAATTGTGGTGCAGTGAGCATTGAGTCAGCATACTTGTCCAGGATTCAATCCAATGTAATGGCTGGGATTGTAGGCTCGCCTTACTTTGACAATTACTTGTACACTCAGAAATTGCCTTTTCTAAACTCGAGCTTGCATCACGATTTGTTCTTCATGCACTCTGGGGATTGGACATTGGCGGATATCAGATATCATCTGTTTATGATTTGTCACGAACTTCAGGCATGCGGTGGGCGGGAGATTGCCGGTCACCAATTGAGCCACTGGGCAGAGACTGGCAATCAGTCACCAATTGAGCCGCTGAGCAGAGACTGTCATTCAGATTCTATATCTTCGAGCTCTCTTGATGGAAATCGGTTCACATAATCTATTTTAAGATACGGTTTTTGGCGGCCGAAACATACATCTTAGTCAAAATGTAGTTAATTCCGCATTAGAAGCATTGTGAATTTAAGCCTATTCGACGAAGTGTGGTATACAAGGGACCGGGAGTTGCCGGTCATCTGCAGAATCGCTGAGCAGAAGCTGTCAATTGAGGTTCACTCTCTCAAGCTGCAGCTCGATTATGGAGCCCGAACGACAGAAGCTACTATAGGATCTTGGAAATGTAAGGTCCGAACATACTTCTGAGTCAAAATCCAGTTAAGTGTGGAAACTTATTGCCCAGGACTGTGCATCTATGGTAAGCGTGTGGTGGACACCTTCCTCCAAAGGATAGGTTGACACAGAGGATGTCAGTTATGGCATTCAAGCGGCGGCCTTCACATACCGAGCAAGCATAGATTGAGATATAAAGGTGGGATCGAGCGGGATGAGCCGCGCCTGCACTTAAAAGTTTGGTGTCTGAAAGATGACATGCTGTCTGCTGGCAGCCACAGATTCAAAGGTAATGCAAAGTGGGTATACACGGTTCAGAGGCGTGCCTCGAGTGGGATCATATGTGAACAATGAGTGCCTGCATAGTCAAAATTAGCCTTAGAATAGCATATGTGTGTGGTGTCAAATCTGGGACGATCACACTGGACAGGAGAGTGGGTCCGAGGTGTGCCTGAACTTCATTGCTGAGCGAGGATATACTTGGCTGTATTGTTCGGGTAAGCCTGGAATACCCGAGCCGTGTCTTAGAATATGATACATCAATTCGATATCGCTTAGACAGTCTTTCTAACCCTGGATGATTAGAGATATACTGTACTCTACAGGATCAGTCTCAGGAGAGTCGAGAAGTCGACAGCAATTCTCTAATTGACTCTAAATTATTCAACATTGTAGATTCAGAGAATATTCCGAATTCTTTTGTGACTTTAGTATCTGGTGCGCCTGAAATAGACAAACAACAAATAATCGGAATCAAACTGGGAGGTTCAGGCGCACCTGAAAACACCAATCTCATTCGCAGTTTGCTGTATCACAATTCCACACAGGCAATATAGCATGATGATGTGCAGTGACTGCAGCTTCGACAGATTCTTACCAGAGAATATACAGCACCGCGGAATTTGACTTAGTCCATCATTACACTGGCGCGCTGGCATTTCATCACATATGGGATCATCCAAATGAGGCTATGATTCAGTTTACCAGATATCTGTATACCATTGACATCATCTCAGATTCATCACTATAATCAACTAACACGAAATGTAATCAAACTCTAACCAATACTCCTGAACTCCTTAATTGCGCCTTATTCTCCATACCATTTGACTATTTTGCATCAGTTGGTGAGATTGTGTTGGTTGAATGTTGATAGAGGCATACCTTGATTTCACTGCCCTGATAATTATTGTTCATTCCCACCATCTGATGGCACGAAATCTCCATGCTCCGTAAGCTGCTTCATATGATCCAGCCAACAACCCAGAATCCTGTGTATCATCGTTGTCGTGATGTTTGGTCGGCTCATCAGACCAGGCAGGACTCTCATTTGAGCCACTCCGGAGAGCTGGTGGAGATCACTCGCTCTGTTATCATAACGATTGGGTCCAGTGTTCAATAGCCATGTGTGTGGAACTCTGTTTTGCCCCAGCTGGACAACCCATGTAAATGCTTGTCGCTGCTCATTCAATACCCAGAACTTCTGAGTTATTACTGCATGGTTTGCTGCTGTGAGATTGAGGCCTGTCCCACCGAGTTTGGGTGTAGTTACAAACACAGAGGGATTTGGCGAATCTTGGAATTTGAGCTGCATTTCTGCGCCCTCATCATTGCCCATTTCTGGATACATGTAGAATATATCCAAATGATCCACCAAAAACCTTGTGAGCCACCACTTCAAATGACGAACTTGGCCAGGAAGAGGACAAAATAGCACCGCCTTTTGAGGAGGAGGTGCATGAGACGAGGTGCTTGAATTACTTTCAGGTGAATGCATGAATCGCCTCATCCGAGGATTCGTCTTTGTCAGGTTCAGGATACCCCACCGTTCTCTCGACAAGCATTGGCAGAGATGTCTCTCTTAGCCATCGTAAAATCGGCGAATCCACAGAAGTATTGAGTGCACATTCATCGTACCATTGTCCGGACACGTCATTCTGATCCTCAGTGTCTCCCAATACGAATGGGACACATGCTAGCCGCCATCTGTGTACCCTCCACGCTCCTGAAGCACCCTGTGAAGTGTACCTCTCCACAAGGGTCTTTAGTTTCGCTTGTTTGTGCTCAGTCCATTCCAGATCACCATGGTGTGAATCCTCCTTCGGTATCCAAACAAGTGGTTTCCCATTGGCAAGTTTGGAATCTGACCACCTCCTGATCGTCCAGGGCTTCGCACTCTGTATCATCCGGTGTGCCGCATCCTTTTGAGCGTCTTCGTCCTTAGTGTGGATGGCATGCATCAAACTCTTCACTGCGGAATACAGTGCATCGGCACCATGCTTCTCCATCATAGCATCATCCTCTGGATCTTCACGAACACCTAAAAACAGCTACATTCTCTCACAACACCAGTCGTAGAGTGAATGGAATCCCGGCACTGCAGTGACTTGAAGTTTGAATCCGATTCTCGCAATTCTCCAGCCCATGATATTTTTTGTCTGGTACTGATGAGACGCATCGAAAATCCCAAAACTCCATGAACCGTGTGAGAGCCGGCCATTGCTTGATGGTTTCGCTCTGGATGTTGAGGTATCATACGACACAAGGTGGATATTCCATCGGTTTTCCAGCTCATCAATACTGGTGTTCAGATCCTCGTGGCTGAGATTTGCATTGTTGGCCAGCAACAAGTTGACGAGTATGAAATCCGTTCCATGTGTCATCTCGTCGATGACAGTCTTAATGGTCTCTGGCACTACGGGCAGTGTGACCACCAAGATTGGTTCAAGGGGTAATATAAGTGCTGGATGCCTGTGAGGTGGTGTTGTCTGTATCTCCAACAGGTGGCGGGGTGCAGAATTCAATCTCTGGAGCAGATACCAATCCTGTTCTTCACCTACAATGCTGTCAAAGTTGTTGTCCGCCAAAATCACCCACTCTTTAAGGGTATTCCTCCGTAAAATGGATAGTGGCAACCCCATTACAACTTTCTCAGTCACCAATTTGCAAAGCATTGCCGCTGCAACCGAGGTGAAAGTCTTTCCATGACCCATTTCATCCGCCACCAGTGCTCCTGGTATATCAGCATGCGAAACCCATCTCCTCATGATGAACCAGATGGCCCAAACCTTATGCGCCACCAACTTTGTTCCGGGCAGGCCTGGAATTGAATATTTGCAGCCTGGAACACGGGCCTCCGTTGATTGGCGAATAGAATGGGCATTCAGCAGCCTGACTGCTTCATCAAGACACTTGTGTTCAAATTCGTTGTTGATTGTATTGAGAACCATCTTCAGTACTGAGCTTGTATTTTCTGGATCGAGGACCCCCTCACCATCCTCCACTTGCTCCTGAACCTCCCTTGGACTTTTGTCCGTGTTCTTTTCATCCTCAATGATCTCTTTCAGTTGCTCGGATGTAAGCTGGGCAGATATGCTCATATTCCAGCACTCCGGAAATTCATCTCAATGTTAGGTATTTCAAAGAGAAGTAACCATTCAAACGAATACATGTGGATGGAATATCATCAATTCTATTCTTTCAATCAGAACTTACATTATTACAAGTATCATTCTGGTGCCCACCATCCTCCTCTCCCTCTAGGTATACTGATCAGTAGTGGGCATAACTTACCATAAAGAGGCTAGCGGGTATTACCTTGGCCGGTCACATCACGTGCTCTGCAATCTTCTTCCCTGTCCCTGCCTCTATGTCTACCAAAAATAGTTTCACATTGTATCCTAGTTTCAACTTGAATGCATTAGAAAGGGAACTGTTGTATGAAATCTGACCATATAGAGGGACATTCATCATTTGCCCCAGTGCGTATAATCCCATATCCTCTGCATCCATTTCTTCCTGCGTCAAGTTGCATATGTATATTGCGGTCAGAAAGTATGGTTCTTTCGGGCAACAATTTTTTTCGATGAAATCAATCAGCTCCTCCCAGCGCCTCACATCTGTGTACGAAGCTTGGCGTTGGATGCTCGAGGTCTGGTCATTGGTGTCATTTGACACTCGACGAATCACAACCATGAAAGTTGTATTTGGCAACTCTGGAATGTTAACTCTGGCGATTTTGCCTGCGCTCTCGCCCAAATCCATTGCTGGTCGCATGTTGCCTCGCCTTCCCTTCTTCCTTGCCTCCCGAACCTCACTTGCAGATTTCTTTAAAAACACCTCCACTCACTGTCGCCGAATCCATTCGGCAATAGAAAATGTTTTCAACGGCAGCCAGTTCTCGAAAGACTCCAAAACATATGCAACAGCTGTCTCCCAGCGCAGGGGTCCATCTCTTTGCTGTTTCAAACGGTTCTGTCCCGGGATAATGGACCGATGCTTCTTCTCCAGATAACCCAGCCACCTATCTTTTCTTCCACTTGTTGAAGGTAGTAAAGTTGGGCTGCCGCATGCTTTTGGTGAATTGCTTCAAAGAGAATTCCGTTTGCTTCAAGCTGAATGGGGCTTTGCCTTCAGCCCCGACCAAGTCCGATGAATCATAGCTCTCGTAATCTGCATTGAATTTGTCATAAGAAACCTCTGGCAATGGGGGTGAGTCCACAATCCCTGCAACATGTGTCATGCGCAGTTTTGCAGCCAGCTGAAATCGTTTCGTTGGGGGGCTATTGAGGTGTCTCCAATGTGGGCCGGGAAGTTGTCCGTATGGAGTAGAGGTGGAAGAGATCGGCCGACTCACCGGAATGTTTCCAGGCAGTGCTGGAGGCACTCGAACAGCTCCTGGAGATGACGGCCCTTGTCCTGGGAATCGCTGACGGGGGAACATTTGACGTCCACTAAAACTTCCTCGGGGGAAATTGTATCCTTGCCACGATGGCCCATAACTTGGATATCCTGAGATTGCTGCAAAGCTTGGTTGTGAGCTTGGTGTTATGTTGAATGGGGCATGGTTGTTGAACTGTGGGGCGCCTGGAAATGGTGCCTGCGAAGGCAGGTAACTATACACCGGTTGTGGATGAAATTGATTCCTGGGTTGCCCGAATTGAGCGTCGTTGCTGGGTGTATTTCCAGTATTATTTTCTGATGCTTCCACATTGTCCTCTGTGCATTGTTGTGAGCCAAACAGCCCACCCGTTGGAGCCATATTGGTTGTCTTCAGTGGTGATCCGTTCATCGACATCGTATGTGAACAAAAGATGGTGGTGAACAAAATATCAATTCAATTGGTGATTTCCCAAATGAAGCGGAGTATTGTTGAGAATATTGAAGGAAGAAGTGACCATCGGCGGAATGAATGCCTCTTATAGCCATCGTAGTTGTCACGAACTCTGGTGTTTCGTTGCATCTTTGATCCCATGAATCCCAGCGGAGATACAGACATCCTATTCACACACATCCTGCCTTTCTTTGTTATATGCTCGGATTCGTATACAAGGATCTTGGATAGAAGCTCACCTTTGTTCAGTTCATGACTGTAAAGGTCATAAATGGGATACATCAGCAAAATGTATTTTAGTCACTGGAAGACTCCAGGAGAGTCTGAGAGGATGTGGAGTGTAAACTTAGATGCGTCAATTTCAGGAGAGTATCAGACCCTGAAAGGGCATTCCTGCCGGCCTTCAGAGAAACTGAGAGCACCGAAGACCAGCCTGGGAGCACCTGGGAGCGCCTCGAATCACAGTAGAGCAGTCTGGATAAAACAAGATCTTCTTTCGGAATGCTGCTGGTGCGCCTGGAAATCATTGCTACTACTTATCATTCAATGATTTTTAAAACTCATGTATTCAGTTTGTATTCACATCTAGGTATCGATGAATCTATATAGCTACCCAGCTACACACAGTATATCTGCACTGGCTGCAAGCGGTGCTTGAGAGCAATTCGAGGTGCGACTGAAAATGAAGATAGAGTGAACTTAGAGATGCACTCCGAGGCCATGATCGAGCAAGTTTGGAGATGCACTTGGATGCCATGATCAAGCGAGTGTGTAGAGGGACTGAGAGGCCATGATCGTGTGAACTTGAAGGCAGTAATCGAGCAGGTTTGAAGATACACTTGGAGGCGGTGATCGAGCGTGTTTGGCCATATGCACTTGGGAGGCCATGATTGTGCGAATTTGGAGGCCGTAATTGAGCGAGTTTGGAGATTTAGTTGAAGGCCGTAAGCGAGCAAGTTTGGATGAGTGCTGGGAGGCAGTCGTTTGACGCCGCACTGGGTGCTGAGACTGTTCTTATCAGTTAGTTAACTCGCAACCATGGGAATGTGACAAGCTGACTTTACCTTGGAGCTCTCATGAAGAGCAGGCTGATGGCGGTTGATCGTGTAGGGAGGCACTTGCAAGCTGAAGCTACATTCAGCGGTCAACTCCGAATCATGAGACTGAAGGGAAGACAAACAATCTTTGGTGTATGCTGTACTTGGTGTCAAGTCATTATCATGACATGGAGAGAGAGAGAGGGATGACTTAACTTCGTGTTCTGCGATGATAGTAGAGTTGTGGACAAGAAAGAGAGAGATGTGGGATGATGATGGGAACGATGTGGTGGATTACGGGCGGATATGAGAAATTCTGGGGATGACCTGCCTGGTTGGGTTGGAAGACCTCGTACCTGCCGTATTGGGGATGGCAAATTGACTCGCACACGAAATTCTCTTAAGTCCCAGTTTCTCATGATGATTTCCCCTGTACCCTCTGATCTCTCTCTTTCATGTCCTCAATTCTACTATCACCAAAGAACACAAAGTTAAGTCATCCCTCTCTATCGCTCCTTGCCATGTGTTAGGGGTCGTTTCCTAGCAGCGATAATGATACATGAATTATGATACAAGATGCGTACATATCTACGATATGCAAAAAAGACTTATGCATGTGAACTTTCAAGTGGTCAGCAACACGCTCTAAGGAGAGAACACGTGTTGGTCGCGCGAAGAGAGGGTTCTTCGTTCACTCCTAGACACTATGCGGGACATGTGTGGTAATCACACACAGCAGTTGATATTTATGGGATTAAGTGAGCTCTTCTCCCCCACCCCGAGGCGGGATGGGATTCGGAGAGGCACGTTCCGGTCTGGAGAGAAGTCTCGACCTTAGCATATCGTAACTGAGGGATTATGACGTAGGCAATGCGCCTAGAGCGAACACTGTCAAGTTGACTCTGATAGTCTGGATCGCAATGTAACCTTCGTATCAAGTACGAGCTTATGCGTCATTAATCTACGTTGGCATAGTATCGGTTGGTCGACGACTAAGTCTATCACGCAATTAATAACTCAAAGGCGTGAGGGATTAATAAGGCGTAAGCATTATCGTGTGGGCGATAGATGTTCCAACTACCGACTCATTCGGTGCAAGGGATGTCTGAGATAAGAAAGGAAGGATGAGCTGATATCGCGCAATGGATGGCCTGATTGTTATCAGGAGCATAACGCTTTAATACCACATTGCATGAGCGCAATTACCTGAGGGTGTTGTGGATAGTTATTACTGGGCGCTAAGAGGGCGTGGCCAAGATAACGATTATCACGCTAAGAGGAAGCTCGGGCTATAAAGAGCCAGCGCTGGTCGAAGGAATTGAGGGACATCAGCGATCAAGTTAGCTTTCAGAACACCGAAGACGATCATAAAATATTATTAAGAATTCTATCTAAATTATCTATCTATCCATTAAAGAAATAAGCCTTCGCTATTTCTTCCCTTATCAACCAACGTGATCACCCTCTGTATGCCTGGACACAGGTATACACATTACGAATACGCACTTCAACAGACTGTCGAGTTATTCGGCAATCTTCTGTTCACTTTACATGAGCACAAATTACACCACATCTACCACGTGGTTTTTCGTTTCGTACAACTCGAGAATCTCGATTACCTGGTGCTGTGATACTTGAACACCGGTCTATTACCATTCGAGGAATTTTCCGAGGACCTACTGTTCAGCGAGGAAACCTAGTTTACGTGTATCGAGGAGAAGGGTTGTGGTATCGTTTTAGATTGGGAGTTCTCGTTGAACAGGAACGAGAAGTTGAGTCTTAGGATAAGACGAGGAGAGAAAGAGATTTTTTGATAGGCGGCTGTACTTAGTTCAATAAATGTTGTATTCATTATTGGGACTAAGAACCCCCGTAACAGTCAGCACCTGCCAAAATCCCGTTATTTGCTCGAGCAAACTGCCTTGCCACGACTTTCCTGAGAAGAGTCTCGCCTGTGGTTATTGACTGCCTCCAGCCGATAACATCCCGGCCTAGGGAAAAGCTGGCCTCCACTCTGACACCATGTGGTATGATAGAGAATATGTCGCACGCCACATTAGAGAGATCGGCATACTTGGAGTGTGTTTCCTCCTGTTGACGCCACCAGTCAGTTATGTTTGGTAACCAAAACGTACAGCTAATCTCCATTGGGTCAGAGTGGTACTCATTGAGATTTAGATTAACTTGCCCCCAGTTCTTTGGTGGTACATGCAGCAAATACAAATTGTACCTGGCGGCGGTCGCTCAGCGTGCTGCACGATCACTTTGTCCTGGTGCAGTCTCAGCCACATCATCAGGTGTTAAGTATTCTTCATTATCGCTGGACAAATCATATGGATCAAAGGATGATTGGCAGGATCCTAAAACTGATTTGGAGGGGATAAGTTTGCTTCTTGGTAAGCTTGCGTGTTTATTGACCGGCACACATCGATGCTTCGCACAGTATTCATTCTACACGTACTTCAGACAGGCCTCATGGTATTCGGTAGTATAGGATGTCTCGTCCTCCTGAATAATATCCATGCCTTTGTCCCACTTTCTAAATGATCGCAACTTCCAGAAAGAATCAAGGATATGTGCTGAAATGAGAAGCATGCCCGTCCTTGGGGTCACTTCAGCATAATATTTGGACAGTTTCTGTTGAGCTAACTTCACTGCGAGGAACAAGTCTTCCTTCCATGGAGTCATTTTCTTAGCCAAAGCTCACATCACGCCATCCATGTAATAGAACATATCATTGTACACTGTGATAACGTGATGCAATGTGACTGTATGCATCTTCGACATCCACAGGGTTCAATATCGAAATGGTCTCAACACTTCCATGACATACTTCACAATGGTCCATTCATCTTGAGTTGTGAAGAGTGGCCAGTATTCGCTGCATTTTAGGTTGTTAAGCCACTCGGGTGTGAATTTGTGTAATCAGCAGGTGCGCTTGAGTGACTCCATGGTCAAGTTCCAACGGCTCTTGACATGCATAATCGGAAGTATCGGGATATGGACTTTGGCTTTTTAACAGTCAATGAACTCATTTCGACGACCAGGTGTTAGCGCAATCTATACCGCAAGCATTCTCTGCTATATGAACGTCAGTTTCAGCACTTTCAAAATATCTTGAAACGTGTACTTTCTCAATTATATTTGCTAAACCTGGTTTCATGGCCGACGCCTTATTCATTCTAGGGTTGCCCTCTTTTCGAAGCCTTTGACTCTTCCCAATGTCTATACTTTCATTCTCTCCAAATTGCTGATCGCGCTGAAGGGCTTCCCAGAACTGGTTGCGGCCTTTGACACCGGGACTGCTCATGAATGCACCTACAGCCGGCTGTTTGACCTGCGCCATGCATGGTATGTGGTTCCTCAAAGCAGGCCACTCGATTCCAGAGGCCTCAAGTGTTGATCGCAGATCGCATGTCATCGAGTAATTCTTAGAGGCATTATCAGTCGTAATTCCAAGCAAACGGCCGTCGGTAAGCTCAAAACGATCAAGCACATCCTTCAACTGTGCGGCTAGCCTTGCTGCGGTATGTTGGGCCTTGACATATCGTCCTTAATTAGCTTTCGAAACGGGAAATGAACAGGCGATCAACCTCATCGAAAGCACATTGAACTTCATGCAATGCCCAGTTTCAACTCATATAGTATGCAATGACGGATGTTATGGCTAGTTTGTTCGTCGATGTCCATCTGTTCAAAGCTAAACTAACTTTATACTGTGACGGCAATTTCTTGTTAATTTCATCCACGGTCAGTGCATATTCCCTCCGGCAAATGTTGCTGAGATTCGTAGCAGATGGCAGCACTAAGTCGTCGCGTAACGCCTTATATGACCGTCTTTGCTCCAGATTTGGTATAGCGTTCCATGGAATATGAGCCGAGACAAATCCTAACATGAGGTAGGGATTCCATGTGTCTTGGTGAAATTCGGAAGTTTCAAAGTTCTTTGCTGCCAGTTTGGAATGTTTTGTCTGTCATTTCTGTCAATATGGATCAACGTGGATGGCAAATCTGATCTTCATCTGGGAACTTACTAATGTGATTTCTTGACTTCCTTGCCTCTTCAAGATGGCCAAAGCTGTTTCATCGACCGTCGAACTAGTGAATTCAGTTACCTGTGACTCTGTTGATTCGTTAAACTTTGCGATGTGAGCTTTTGCCAGCATGTGTTTCCCCAATGAGCTAATCCCATGTTCTGATGGATGGCGAAGAACTTGATGACAAACGATACATATGATGCCAGGGCTGGCGGTCTCCTCAATTCCGCAGTGTAAATCGAATCGCCATGAAGGTGCATGTCTAGAATTATTCCAAGCAATAGGCCACTTCGAGTCTACATTGATTGAAGCCCACCAAGCATTGAAGATGATTTGTAAAGTAAGGTCGCTCAAATCACTAATAAAGACAAGTTCATTTCTGGAAGAGATCATAACCTTGAGCAAAGAGGTGTTCAAAGATTTTGAATCCGACATGGTGGGAGGAATTAGACAGCTGGGTAATCTGACTAGAATGACTGCTGAAAGTAACAATACAGCAAAAAAGACTGCGGGTTCTTAAATATTGACTCTACTGCAACAAGTAACAAAAACAGATCTGTAAGACATTGCATGCATATTTGTGAAGTTGTATACAAGGTTAGATTGCAAAGACTGACCGCGTAAAACTCGATTTAGGAACAGCACAATGCAGTTCATTGCTGTGTAGCGTTCTGAGCCTCCACAAAAACTGTTGACACTCTGCAGGCGCTCAATTGTAGGAGGCGGACACGATATTGTCACTAGCATTTGTGCCAATAAACGCTGCCGATGGGTTCATTGTGGGTTACCTACGTTCCATTGCCGTTGGATTATTCAAGATGCAAGATCAAACATCATTGACACTCCGTTGACACTCATTGTGGGACATGGTAACGATCTTGTCATAATCATTTCTGCCTAGAAAGGCGGCCCATAATTCGATTATGGATCAAAGTAGTCTCATAGCCCCTTCGTAATGCAAGATGTAAGGCCTAAATTCGATAACGCTCTGTTGACGCTCATTTCCAGGGCATAGTGACGAAGTTGTCAAAAGCATTTTTGGCTAGAAAGGTGGCCAATAGTTCGATTATGGATCAAAGTAGTCTCATAGCCCCTTTACATTTCAAGATGCAAGGCCTAAAATCGTGGACGATCCATTGAGGCTAATTTTTAGGACATAGTGACGAAGTCGTCGAAATCATTTTTGCATAGAAAGGCGGCCGATAATGCGATTATCGTTCAATGTCGCTGCACAGCCCTTCCATTTTCTAAGATGCAAGGCCAGAAGTCATTGACGCTTCTTTGTCACTCATATTTAGGTCATAGTAGGAATATCATCACAACCATTATTGAATAGAAAGGCGGGCTATAGTTCGATTATGAATGAAGGTTGCAGTGAAACCATCTGGATTTTCCATGATGCAATGCCAAAAATCGTTGACGCTTCATTGACGCTCACCTTTGAGCTCACCTTAGAGACATACTAACAGTCATTGGGTGCTCAACAATTGTACATAAAATCCATAAAGTAATTTTTGGCAGCCAGTATACCATATTAATGTACTATCATTCGAATCCAAAATCTTCAAGAAATCGCAGTTTCTCAGCCGCCATCACTATACACGTCATGTGCATGATAAATGACATAAGTCCATCGCACTTCAGCACTTTTGGCCGGCAATTTACCACATAAAAATCCATGCACTAGTTTTGAATATTTGTAGCGCAATGTCCTCACCATTCCTTGTCCAGCTCATTCTCCTCGATTTCCATGATGTACCATAAGCAATTTTCGATTCTGCGACCATGTGCAGAAGGTCTGAGCGGAGAGTTCTGCTGTTGGCTGCATGGATTAATGAAGACTGATGGCTGTCATTCATCCGGGTGTCAGATGTGCTTTGACTGCCCCTTCCATGAGTCGTATGACATGCCTGACTTAAACTTTGTTAGTAAATTTCGTCTCAAATTTAGGATTTGTTTTATCATTTAACCGTAACAGGCAACACCATATACAGTTTATTGTTTGTCAATCTACTTGATTTGGTGTCTAGAACATTTGCATGGCCCGTACAACCCTTGCACACACACTGACGAATAATCTTGTCTCACATTTTGGTCACTGAAATCCAGAAAAAGCTGACACGTAACAATGTAGGTACAAATTGCTTTTACTCGAGATGTGTCGTCAAAAATACCTATTTGGCAATCTATTTCTCCAGTGCCGCAGAAGCCGTCACCATGTTTTCCTCCGAATCTGATTTCTATATGGTGATTGGCTAGCGACGCTATACACTGCGGTAAACGCTCACAGGTTAAACTGGCGTCGCAATCTCCATCTGTGACGAATCGGCCACTGCTTCAGGCATGAGAGATACTATGTGATAGTCTGCCCGACGTTTCTCCCAACCCAGCCTCATTTGACTACTTCCCTGACCAGACATCATTTGCGGCATTTGGGATTGTCCGGGGAAGAAATCAAGACCCAGCATAAGCTCTCAAAATATTCTCGTTGAAGGTGGGGCTGCTGTCTTGGCTGTTTGGGGCTTCACAACTGCCGGAACCTTCAGTTCATTTGTCCCATACTTCATATCTCTCTCACGGAGTTAGTCGGCTGCGTTCCCCCATCCCAGTTGCATCAGTTTGTCAAGCCTCATCTGCTTCTGCCGAAAGCTCTCTGTGCGGTGCTATACCGTTTTGCAGATGGTGTCCATCCCCCGGCCAGGTTCATCATCTTCGCTCAGCTTGCCAAGCTCTGTATCTTCTTCATCATCATCCTTGTCTTCCCCATCCTCTTCATCTTTGGAACTTGCAAGATCACTCAGACTTAGTGTCAGCAACAGTTCTGGACCGTCACTTCGGGTCCGGGTCCTGGCCAGAACCGAACTGGCACCATATTGGCGGTCCGGATTGTCAATGAACCTGAACCGTCCATTCGGGTATGGTTCAATAGAAAACTCCCTACCCGTCTCAATTGGGCGGGTACTCAGCGGGTTGTCCAGCGGGTCCATCTGTAATGACATATAGTGTGCTTGCCTTTGTTGTTTGATAATAGTTGTCAATCAAAATCGATTATTTGACATCCAGGAATCACATTTTGCATGTTTTGCAGGTTGCGATATCGACAATATTTGAATTCATGTTTTTCCTTTCATATTTCGTATTTTTGACCTTGAAGGAGGTCAATAGTGCAATTATAAGCTCAAATATCCATGTGACGCCTTCATTACCTAATATGCATTACCAGAAATTGATGACCCTCAGTTAAGGCTAGGTTGACAGTCATTTTCAGAATGGTGCTGTGACCGTGTGACTTTCTCTATTGCCTACAATGGCTGCCTATACGTTTGTTACGGATAACAGTGAGCAAATAAGTTACCAATTACCTTATTTATAAGACCAAAAATCTTTGAGGCTCCATTGCCACTCATTTTCAGAATGGGAAACTGAACGTGTCACTTGCTCTTTTGCTGATAAAGGCTGCCAATATGTTGGTTACGCATAACAGCAAGCATATCCCTTTCCAATTACCATCCTTACATTACCAGAAAGCACTGACGCTCTGTTGATGATCAGTTTAAGATGATAGCGAAATTAACACTAACCACATTGCAAATAAAGGCGGCCAAACTTCGATTATGGGTAAATGCCATAGCACACCACTTAGATTATTAAAGATGCAATGCCCAAAATTGTCAATGCTCTGCTGTGGGTCTGTTGACGCTTATTTTTAGGTGTAGCGATATCAACTCTAACCATATTTCCCAAAAAGGTGGCCAATACTTTGATCATGAATAAATGCCATACCACAGCCCTTGGATTACACAAGATGCAACACCCAAAATCGTTGATACTCTATTGACACTCTGTTGACGCTTTGTTGACGCTCTTTTGACACTCTGTTGACACTCTGTTTATGCTCATGTTCAGGTGCAGCGACATCGACATTTAAAATATTCCCTATAATGGCGGCCAATACTTTGATTATGGGTAAATACCGTAGCACTGCCCTTGGATTATACAAGATGCAACACCCGAATTCGTTGACGCTCAGTTGATGCTCTGTTGATGCTGTGTTGACGCTCATTTTCAGGTGAAGTGACATCGAGATTAACAATTTTGCCAATACAGGCAGGCAATACATCGATTATCAGCAAATTCTGTAGCACAGCCCTTGGATTATACAAGATGCAACACCCGAATTCGTTGACGCTCTGTTGACGCTCATTTTCAGAATGGGGCTGTGACCATGTTGCTGTCTCTTTTGAGCATAAAAACTGCCAAAAGGTCGATTATGGGTAAATGCCGTACCTTAGCCCTTGGATTAAACTAGATGCAACACCCAAGATTGTTGACACTCTGTTGACGCTCGGTTGACACTCATCTTAAGGTGGAGTGACATCGAGATTTACAATTTTGCCATTAAAGGTGGCCAATACTTCAATTATGGACAAATTCCGTAGCACAGCTCTTACGTTATACAAGATGCAACACCCGAATTCGTTGACGCTCTGTTGACGCTCATTTTCAGAATGGGGCTGTGACCATGTTGCTGTCTCTTTTGAGCATAAAAACTGCCAAAACATCG
>Ga0307515_10003135_pt1 | contig 34944 bp, 31 predicted proteins | sample 17_EM_MG_FD_194513 | JGI IMG/M metagenome (GOLD analysis project Ga0307515, IMG submission 194513) | Populus trichocarpa ectomycorrhiza microbial communities from riparian zone in the Pacific Northwest, United States - 17_EM | ecosystem: Host-associated > Plants > Roots > Unclassified | place...
GCGGCGAGCGTCGCATGCTGCACATGCGGGACGTCGCCGAGACCACCCGGCGCACGCTGCTGCGCCCGCTGCCGCCGGGCTGGGGCGGCCTCGACCACGCGGCCGTCTACCTTGCCGCGGACGCCGTGGCCCGCGTCGGCGGCGACTTCTACGACATCCAGCCCGGCCCGCACGGCACCCGCGCCCTCGTCGGTGACGTCCAGGGCAAGGGGCTCGGCGCGGTGGAGGCGGCGGCCGCGCTGCTCGGCACGTTCCGGGAGGCGGGGTATCACGAGCGGGAGCTCGCGACGGTCGCCGCGCGGCTGGAGACCCGGATCCACCGGCACGGGCTGCATCTCGCCGCCCTCGACCCCGAGGACGACGACCGCATCGACCGGTTCGCGACCGCCGTCCTGCTGAGCTTCCCCACCGCCGAACCGGACACCGTAGAGGTCGTCAACTTCGGTCACGAACCCCCGCTGGTGGTCGGCCCGTTCGGCGTACGGTCGCTGCCGCCCGGGCACGGACTTCCGCTCGGGCTGGGCGAGTTGGCCCACATGGACGGGCCGCCGCCGACACTCCGGATCACGCTCGCGCCCGGTGAGACCCTCCTCGTCGTCACGGACGGCGTGACGGAGGCGCGGGACGGGGCGGGCGTCTTCTACCCGCTCAAGTCCCGCATGGCTGAAGGCGTTTCGGCCGATCCGCGCCTCGCCGAACCGTCCCGCCTCGTCGCCTACGTCCGTGACGGCACGCTGCGCCACAGCGGCGGACATCTCGCCGACGACACCACGATCTTCGCGGTACGGCGGATGTGACATCACCCTTTGCAGCAGCAGAGGTTGAGCAGAGGTTACGGTGCTCAGGTATGAAGTGAATGACGTGGTTGTTGTGTTCGCTGTGTTCGACGGTTCGGGGGAGGGCGTATGCCTGGAACGGTGCTGCTGCTCGCGGCCTCGCCGGTGGGCAGGGGGCGCCTGGTGGACGCGGCGTCCGTGCTGCCCGTCCTCGCGGCCGTCGCCCCCGGTGTGCTGTCCGGCACCGAGACCGCCAACGTTGTCGAACTCGCCGACCCGTTGGAGCCGCAGGCTGTCCTGACCCGGCTGCGGGCCGCCGCGACAGCGCCGGGTCCGTTGACCGTGTTCATCACCGGGCAACTCCAACTCGACCGGAAACAGCACCTTCCGCACCTGGCGCTGGCGCGTACGACTCCGGCGACCGTCCGGTACACCGGGTTTCCGTGGGCCTGGGTCCGGGAGGAGTTGCGGTTGCGGGCACCGGGGACGACGACGTTGCTGCTCGACCTCCATGCCGACGCGGAGACCTGGCAGTGGCTGCGCGTCCATCCACTCGACTCCGGCCGCACGAACGCGGTTTACGGTCGCATCGCACCGCCGCCTGCTCGGCGGGGGGTGGCTGTGCCGTCGTACATGAAGGCGGTCGCGACGATTCTGCGCAGCGGGTGGCGTCCGCCGGTTGAGGAGTTGCATCAGCAGGCGTTGGGGCGGCTTGGGGCGGAGGGGTACGCGGATGTGCTGTTGTCCGCGCGGGGGGGTGCCGTGCCGGGTGTGGGTGTGCCAGTTGTTGCTGTACCGGGTGTTGGTGCGCCGGGTGTTGCCGTACCGGCTTTTGCCGCGCCGGGTGTTGGTGCGGGCGTCCCTGGGGGCTCCGCCCCCAGACCCCCATCGGCCCTGAAGGGGCCTCGTCCTCAAACGCCGGACGGGCTGGATTTTGCCGGCGTGAGTGGAAAAAGTGCCGTTCAGGGCGAGGTCAGTGAGCTGCGGAGCCAGGTCAGCGCGTCGCGGGGCCAGGAGGATGCACGGCCAAGCGAGGAAGGTACGCGGCAAGACCGGAACAGTGCGTCGCCAAGCCACGAAACCGCACGGCAAGGCCAGGAGGGTGCAGGGCGAAGCCAAGGCGGTGCGCCGCGCGACCAGGAGGGTGCACGGCAAAGCCGGAACAGTGCGCCACCAACCCAGGAAGGTGCGCGGCGAAGCCAATATGGCGCCCCGCCGAGCCCCGACAACGCCCCAACAAGCCAATATGGCGCCCCGTCAAACCCCCACAACGCCCCCACAAGCCACGACAATGCCGCGCCAAACCCCGACAGCGCCCCGCCAAACCCCGACAACGACCCGCACTTCGCCGTCGCCTCCGCCGCGCAAGCCGGGCGTCATCTCGATGCCGATGCCCTTGCCGCCGAGCACGAGCAGGCCGCCGTACGGGCGCACGGGCGGGGTTCCGAAGAAGCGCTGCACTGGATCGAAGTGCGGGCCGATCTGGCGATGTTGGCCGGGGATCCGGTGCGCAGTTGCCGGGCCTGGCTCGCGGTGGCGGTCGCGCGGCTGGCGGTGGGGCAGGCGCCGGGTACGGCGGCCGTCGAGGCGGCTGTGGACCGGGCTCATCATCAGTGGGGGCAGATCCACGACCCCGCACCCGCCCGTGAACTCGGCCTCACGCTCGCCGAGTTGAGGAGTCGGGTGCCGGGGCGTCGTGCGGGTGCGCTGGATCACGTGCGGAAGCAGCTGCTCGAACTTCAGTCGTAGGGCTGGGCCCATCTACCGCCTGGCAGCGCTCACTCGGTGTCCGTTCGGGCCAACTCCACCCGCAGGGCCGTCATTTGCATGTCCAGTGCGAACTCGAAGCGTTCGTCGAAGGTGCCGGCGATGACGTAGGCGGAGGCCTTGCGCAGGGCCGGGAACGCGTCGTCGTCGAAGGCCAGTACGGGGTCGGGGGCGTCGGCGGACTGGGCCTGCTGTTCCTGGGTGATGCCCAGGATCAGGTAGAACACGGTCCAGTTCGCCCAGGCCGCTGTCCGGGGTGGGAAACCCGCGTCCAGCAGGGTCTGGATCATCGTGTCGCCCAAGCGGTACGTGTTGATCTCCGTGGTCGCGATTCCTGAGAGCAGGCGTGCTCCGTCGCGGTGGGCCAGGAGGGCTCGCCGGCTCCAGTGGGCGAGGGCGCGGAAGCGGTCGTCCCACTGCGCGGGGAGGTCGGTGACGTCCAGTCCCGCGAGGATGGCGTCCGACATGAGGACGAGCAGTCGCTGCTTGTTCTCCACGTGCCATCGGACGGTGTTGTGCTGCACGCCCAGCCGGTCCGCGACGGCCCGCATGGTCACCTTGTCCAGGCCCTGCTCGTCGAGCACGTCGACTGCCGCATCGACGACCTCCGCACGGCTGATGCCCATGGTGCCTTCCTCCATCCTCCGTGACTGCTCTTGTCCGGTGGCCAACAATATCGGCGAACGCTCTTGTCCACTGGACAAGTGGGCGATACCGTTCAGTGCCCGAGAGGTGAGGAGTGGGCTGTGTTCCTGGATCCTGAGTTTCTTCCGGTTTATGAGTTGCTACCGGAAATGGACGTTTTCGCCGATGTGCAGGGGGCTCGCGTCGCCCTGAGCGCGGCCAGCGGTGATGGCAAGTCGGACGGCGAGGTGAACGTCGAGGACCGTGAGGTCGCCGTGGAGGGTGCGGAGGGGCACGTGCTGAGCCTGCGGCTCTACACCCCCGTGGCCAGGGGCGCCGCTCCGCTGCCCGTGGCGGTCTGGATCCACGGGGGCGGGTTCGTCCTCGGCGGGCCCAACGCGGAGGACGCCACCTGTCGGCGGCTGGTCGCGGAGCTGGGTATCGCCATCGTCGCCCCGGACTACCGGCTCGCCCCGGAGCATCCCTACCCCGCCGCGTTCGACGACTGCTACGCCGCGCTGCGCTGGGTCGTCGACGAAGCGGACGCCCTGGGAGTCGACGTAGCGAGGCTGGCATTGGGCGGGCACTCCGCCGGTGCCGCCCTGGTGGCGGCTGTGGCGCTTGCCGCCCGTGATCGGCAGGGGCCGCGCATCAGGTACCTCCACCTCGGATATCCGGTTCTCGACGACCGTCTGGAGAGCGAGTCGGCCCGGGCCGTCACCGATCCGAAACTCTTCAACCGGCAAGGGGCGGCGGCCGGTTGGGAGTTCTACCTCCAGGGGAGCGATCCGGAGGCCGGTTACGCCGTGCCGGGCCGGGCGAAGGACCTGAGGGATCTGCCGGCCAGCTACGTCCTGGTCGACGGGGTCGATCCGGCACGGGACGAAGCGCTGGAGTTCGCCGCCCGGCTGAGCGCGGCCGGCAACTCCGTCGAACTCCACCTCGTACCCGGCGTACCGCACATGTTCGACGTCCTGGCCCCGGGCATCCGCGCCAGCCGCCGGGCCGTAGCGGCCTGGACTTCCGCGTTCGCCCACGGCATCGGAGCGTCACGATGACGATGAATCAGCAGGTCGTCATCGCGGGAGCAGGTCCCGTCGGGCTCTGGCTGGCCGCGGAGCTGCGGCTCGCCGGCATCACGGTCACCGTCCTGGAGCCGCGCCCGGAGCGCGATCCGAACTCCAAGGCGCTCACCGTCCACCCCCGCACCATCGAGCTGCTCGCCTCCCGCGGCCTGGAGCAGCCCTTCCTCGAAGAGGGCCTGCACATCCCCAGCGGGCACTTCGCGGTCCTCGACAGCCGGCTCGACTTCGGCCTGCTGGAGACCGACTTCCCCTTCACCCTGGCGCTGCTCCAGAGCCGTACCGAGGAACTGTTCGAGATCCAGGCCCGGGCGGCCGGCGCGGACATCCGCCGCGGCCACCGCGTCACCGGCCTGACCGAGACCCCCGACTCGGTCACCGTGCACATCGAGGGCCCCGACGGCCCGTACGACGAGGAAGCGCTCTACGTCGCCGGCTGCGACGGCACCCGCAGCACGGTCCGCACGAGCGCCCAAATCCCGTACCCGGGCGACGACTTCACCGTGCTGGGCTTCCTCGGCGATGTCGTCCTGGACGAGCCCCCGCCCGGTGTGGCGTTCAGCAGGACCGGCATCGACGGCCTCCTGATGATCGTCGCGCTGCCGGGCGGCCTGCACCGCATCGTGGGCACCGTGCCCTCCGACGTCCGCACCGACTGGCCCGGCGACCTCACCCTGGAGGAACTGCGGGTGAACGTCCGGCAGGTCACCGGTACCGACTTCGGTCTGCACTCGCCAACCTGGCTGTCCCGCTACAGCAACACCAGCCGCCAGGCGGAGAGTTACGTCAAGGGCCGGGTGGTCCTCGCCGGCGACGCCGCCCACCAGCACATGCCCGCGGGCGGGGTGGGGCTCAACGTCGGCGTCCAGGACGCCACCAACCTCGGCTGGAAACTCGCGGCCACCATCCAGGGCCGGGCGCCGGCCGGCCTGCTCGACACGTACCACGACGAGCGCCACCCGGTCGGCGCCGACCTGCTGGAGCACACCGCCGCCCAGACGGCCCTGCTCTCCGCGTTCACCCCCGACGGCCAGCGACTGCGCTCGCTGCTCGGCAAACTCGTCGCCGAGCAGCCCGCGTTGAGCCGGACCCTGGGCGAGCGCCTGTCCGGGCTGCATGTCGCCTACGACGCCCCCACCGCCGACGCGCACCCGCTCACCGGCCGACGGGCGCCGAACCTCACCTTCACCGACGGCGGCGACACCGTGTTCGCCCTGCTGCGGACCGGTCGCTACGTCCTGCTCGACCTGCGCGGTCCCCGCGACGATCAGGGATCGTCCCTGGCCACCGCCGAGGACGGCACCTTGGTCGGCTCCTTGGCCGGCCCCTTCGTCACCCGCACCGGCACGCTCACCGGGGACCACGCCCCATGGGCGCACGTCAGCGCCGCGCTCATCCGCCCCGACGGGCATGTGGCCTGGGCGACCGAGGAGGACGACCCCGGAAAGCTCGCGGCCGTCACCCGCGAGGCCCTCGACCGGGCCGCCCTCACCGGCGCCGTCCGCTAACGGTCCCGACCACCGACGGTCCCGACCGTACCGGCTCAACTCACCCTCTCCTCAACGCCCTTGGGAGTACACATGTCCGCGGAAATGATCAACCCCCCGACGCTCGCCCCGCCCGTGATGAACCTCTACACGCAGGTCGTCGCCGCGACCGGCACTCGGTTCGTGGCCATCGCCGGGCAGGTCGCCATCGACACCGAGGGGCAGCTCGTCGGCCCCGGCGACTTCGCGGCCCAGGCCGAACAGGTCTTCCGCAACCTCAGGGCCGCCCTCGAAGCGGCCGGCGCCACCCCGGCGGACCTGATCAAGATGACGATCCATGTCGTGGGCCACCGCCCCGAGATGATCGACACGGTCTTCACGGCCGGCAGCAAGGCCTTCGACGGCGAGTGGCCGCTCCCGGCCAGCACCTACCTCGGCGTCGAGGCGCTCGGCCTGCCGGAATGGCTCATAGAGGTCGACGGCTACGCGGTCATCGCCTGACGCGGAGCCACCCCGGCGGACTCCGGACTCTGGCTGGTTCACCACTCCGGCTAGTTCACCGTCAGGATCTCCAACGCGCCCGACACCAGGGTCCGTACACCCGGGACGACCGTCACCAGGTCGGGTGCGAAGTTCGGGCTGTGGTTGCTGGGGACCGCGTGGAACTTCTCCATCAGGTCCGTGCCGGGCGCCGCGTCCCACACGTCCGCCGGGGTGCTCGTCACGAACCAGTAGGAGTACGGCACCCCGTCCGGGACGAGGCGGGGGAAGTCCTCGCTGCCCGTCGCCGGGCCGGGGTCGAAGACCGTGCCCGCGCCGAGGACCTCGGTGTGCACGGCGCCGATCCGGCGGTCGGTGTCCGCGTCGTTGACCATCGTGGGCAGGCTGGTGCCGATGGTTACCTCGGGCTCGCGCGGGCAGCCCGCGGCGAGGCACTCGCCGGACGCGATACGGCGGATCGCGGCGATCATCCGCTCCCGCACGTCGTCGGACTGGGTGCGCAGGTTGAGGGAGATCCGGGCCTCGGTCGGGATGATGTTGTGCCGGGTGCCCGCCTCGATACGGCCCACGGTCAGGACCGCGGAGTCACGGGCGGCGATCTCCCGGGAGACGACCGTCTGAAGGCGGGTGACCAGGTACGCGGCGGTGACGACCGGGTCGACCGTCGCCTCGGGGCGGGAACCGTGGCCGCCGAGGCCGTGGACGACGATGTCGATGTCCGTCGAGGCCGACATGATCAGGCCGGGCACGTGCGGGTAGAACCCGGCGGGACCCGGCGCCGCGTGCTGGGCGAGCAGCACGTCCGGGCGCGGGACGCGCTCGTACAGGCCGTCGGCCACCATCGCCGCCGCGCCCGAACCCGTCTCCTCCGCGGGCTGGCCCACCAGCACCAGCGTCCCCGACCAGGTGTCCCGCCCGGCGGCCAGCGCCTGCGCGGCACCGGTCAGCCAGGTCACGTGCAGGTCGTGCCCGCAGGCGTGCATCACACCGGGGACCGAGGAGGCGTACGACAGCCCGGTCTCCTCCTGCACGGGCAGCGCGTCCATGTCGGCGCGCAGCAGCACGGTCGGGCCGTCGCCGTTGCGCAGCACTCCGGTGACGCCGGTGCCGCCGATGCCCTCGACGGTGTCGTAGCCCGCCTTGGCGAGGCGCTCGGCGAGCTTCGCGGCGGTGCGGTGTTCGCCACCGGACAGCTCGGGGTGGCGGTGCAGGTCCCGGTAGAAGTCCTCCAGGTCGGGGACCGGGAGGTCGGCGGTGAGGTCAAGTGCGGTGCGCGCGGCGGGAGAAGCGGAGGAAGGGATCACGGGGGCAGCGTATGCGGGCCGGATGTGCGTGCGGGAGCCCCGGCGGGACAGGGGGATGTCCCGCCGGGGCGGCAAGTGGTGGGCGCCGTCGGCTACTTGGTGCCCAGCTTGATCGCCAGGCGCAGGATGTTGGCGATCGCCTGGAGGGTGTCGAAGTGGTAGCGGCCGATGTCCGGGGTCGCCGCCGTGCTCGGGTTGTTCAGCCGGTTCTGGAGGTTGTTGCCGAGGGTCTGCCAGTTGTGGATCAGGCGGTCGTCGTCGTAGTCGAACTGGTAGCCGCCGTTCTCCGTGATGGCGGCCTCGATGCGGTCGGAGATCGCGTTGAAACGGGCGCCCTCGGAGATCGCCTCGACGTAGAACAGCAGCGCACCGGCGCGCTGGGCGCCCGTGGAGTTGGCGGCGGCCAGGATGCCCTGGTTGTAGGCCATCCAGCTGTAGGAGAAGCGGGGGCTGCGCACGTTCTGGACGGCGTACGCCGTCATGGAGCCGTAGCTGCCGCCGAAGGGGAGCGTCAGGGACTGGGGCGGGTTGGCGGAGGTTCCGGCGCCGGGCCAGTGGCTCAGGGTCGCGTCGTTGAAGTGGTAGTACGTGTTGGTCCCCGGGACCAGGTAGCCCTGGACGTACATGTCGTGCGCGCGGATCAGTATGCGGATCGGCGGGTGCCCGCTGCTGCTGATGTTGACGGTGAAGTAGTTGCCCCGCTCGTCGCTGCTGACCTGCTGCCTGCTGGTGCCGCTGGTCAGGGTGCTGACCGTGGTCCACGTGGTCGCCGCGCGGTTGCCGTAGAGGACGCCTGACTCGGCGCTGGCCCGGACCTCGTCGATCATGTCCCGGTAGGCGGACTTGCCGTTGTTCAGATACCAGTCGACGTCGTCGTCCTGGTCGATCGCGTGCGCCTTGGCCGCGCCGAAGGGGGCGAGCAGGCTCAGCAGCAGGGCGATCAGGACCGTACCGGCGGCGGCCAGCGGGGTGCGGGAACGACCGGGTCGGGGTCGTAGGGCGAGGACGGGACTACTCATGATCGGGCTCCAGTCGTTCGGTGTGGGCGATGCCACGACCGACATTCGCGACCGGAACGTTGATTGACACGTCCCTCTCACCAGGGCAATCAATCCTGGTTTGCGAGCGAGGGACGGCTTGCGTCACCGATCTGTCACCTTGGGGCAACCCGCCCGTTCCCTGGCCATCCGTATGGTCATCGCTCCTGATGTCGCTTTCGCGAGGTGTACGGAGGTAAGCGCATGGGCCGTCCCGAGCGTCCGGTCGACCCGCGGGCCGGTGCCGTGCAGGGGCTCGCGCACGCGTTGCGGGAGCTGCGCCGCGCCGCGGGCGGACCGCCGTACCGGACGATGGCGAAGGTGGCGGGTTTCTCGGCGACCACGCTGTCCCAGGCCGCGGCCGGTGAACGGCTGCCGACGCTCGCGGTGGTCGAGGGGTACGTGCGGGCCTGCGACGGCGATCCGGCGGAGTGGGGCCGGCGCTGGAAGGAGGCCGAGGCGGAGGCGAACCGCGTCGCCGGGTCGGCGGAGGCGGACGACGACGGTCCTGCGCCGCCGTACCGCGGACTGGCCCGCTTCGAGCCGGCCGACCGGCACCTGTTCTTCGGCCGGGACCGGGTGATCGCCGATCTCCACGCACTGGTCCGCGACCACCGGTTCGCGGTGCTGTTCGGCCCGTCGGGAAGCGGCAAGTCGTCCCTGCTGCGGGCCGGTCTGATCGCGAGGCTCCAGGAGGAGACAGCGGCGGGGGCCTGTCCGGCGAGGCTGCGCATCCTGACACCGGGCGCGACCCCCGCGACGACCTACGGACACCTCCTCACCCCCGCTCCCTCAGAACCGGAGAGCTGGGTGGTGGTGGACCAGTTCGAGGAGGTCTTCACCCTCTGCCACGACGCGGGCGAACGGTCCCGTTTCATCGACCTGCTGCTCGGCGCCCGCGACGGGAGCACCCGGCTGCGGGTCCTGGTCTCCGTCCGCGCCGACTTCTACGTCCGCTGCGCCGAACACCGCGGCCTGGCCGACGCGCTGCGCGGCGCCGCGCTGCTGCTCGGGCCGATGACGGCGGAGGAGTTGCGGGAGGCGGTGGTGGGCCCGGCCCAGGCGGTCGGCTGCCTCGTCGAACGCACCCTGACCGCCCGCCTGGTCGAGGAGATCCTCGACGAACCCGGCGGCCTCCCGATGCTCTCCCACGTCCTGTCGGAAACCTGGCGCCGCCGCAAGGGCCGCATGCTCACCCTCGCCGGCTACGAGGCGGCGGGCGGGGTCCGCGGCGCGATCGCCGCGACCGCGGAACAGGTCTACGGCACCCTGTCCCCCGACGAGTGCGACACGGCCCGCCACCTGCTCCTCCGCATGGTCGTCCCGGGCCAGGGCACCCCGGACACCCGCCGCCCCCTCACCCGCACGGAACTGTCGGAGTGGGCGAACCCGGCGGTACCGGTGGTACTGGAACGCCTGACCCGCGCCCGCCTCCTGACCGCCGACGAGGACGGCGTCCAGCTCGCCCACGAGGCCCTGATCACCAGCTGGCCCCGACTCCACGACTGGATCGAACGGGACCGGGAGCGGCTGCGGCATCACCGGATGCTGACGGAAGCGGCACGGACATGGCTGGAGCACGACCGGGATCCGGGCGCGCTGTACCGGGGGACGCGACTGGCCAGGGCGGAGGAGTTGTTCGGGGAGTACGCAGGCGATCACGTAACCACCCCCACCGTCGCCTTGACCACCCCCGAGCGTGCCTTCCTCATTGCCTCCCTGGCCGCCCGGGACGCCGAACACCGCGTCGCCGCCCGGATCAGTCGACGGCACCGCTTCCTCACCGTGTCCCTGGCCACCGTCCTCGTCGTCGCGCTGCTGACGACCGTCGCCGTATGGCTCGAGCGGGACGACAACGAGCGGCAGCGCACCCAGAGTGCGGCGCGCCGCGTCGCCGATGTGGCCGATGCGCTCCGGACCACCGACCCCCGCACCGCGCTCCAACTCGGCGTCGCCGCCTGGCGGACAGCCGGGTTGCCGCAGACGCGGCGCGCGCTGCTCGGTTCGCTCGCGCAGGCGGAGACGGACACGTTCACGGATCCCACGCCCGGCGAGGACGCCCGGCGGGTGCTGGCCGACGGCGGTCGTACGCTGCTCAGCGCGTACGGCGACACCTGGCACACCTGGGACGTGGTCACCCACCGCGCCACCGGTTCGGGCCGGGTCGCCGGCGGCACGGTGACCGACGTCGACGCCTCCGCGCACGTCCTCGGGGTCACGGACGGCGACGGCGGGCTCCGCCTCTGGAACACGGTCACCCGGCGCTGGACCGGCGGCCCCGCGTTGTACGACGTCGGCGACATCCACTTCACCGCCGACGGCCGCACCCTCCTCACCACCGAGGGCGACCACGTGCGGCTGCGCTCGGTCGCCGACGGTCACCTCACGTTCGAGGCGCGGGCGCCGGACGCGGCACTCACCGCCGTCAGCGCGGACGGCCGTACGGTGGCCGCTTGTTCGTCGGGCGCTGTGCGCGTATGGAGCACGGTCGACTCACGGCTGCTACAGGGCACTTGGCAGCAGGAACCAGCCACCTGCGACAGCGATTCCTCCCTCCTCGCCCTCTCCGGCGACCGCCTCGCCGCCGGCACCGGCACCGGACTGCGGGTCTGGAACACCGTGACGGGCCGTGAGGTCGCCGACCTCCGCGACGCCGGTGCGCAGTACGCGTCGTTCAGCCCGGACGGCGCCTTCATGGCGACGGCGGACGGTTCGGAACTCCGCGTCTGGCGGCTCGCGGACCCCGCCGCCCGCGTCTTCCGCCACGACCTCGACAACCAGCACCTCTACGGCGGCCTCGTCTGGGACCGCGACGGCCACACCCTGCGTTACCTGGAGAGCGGCACCGTCCACACCCTCGGCCTGGGCGCCTCGGTCACCTCCGCATGGCGCCCCACCGCGCTGAACGACGTCCGCTTCAGCCCGGACGGCACCACCTACGCCACTACGCGACGCACCGGCGCCCACTACCTCTTCCGCCTCTACGACACCTCCACCGGCCGCCTCCGCCACACCTTCCCGGCCGCCCCCGTCCCCGTCTCCACGGACCCCGCCTCCCCGACCGTCCCCGCCGACACCCTCCCCCTGATGGCGTTCAGCCCGGACGGTGCCCGGTTCGCGTACGGCGTCTCGGCGCCCGGGAGGGAAGCGGCGGCGCAGTCGTTCGGGGTGTGGGACGTGACGCGGGGGAGGTCTCTCGCGACCCTGAACCTGCCGGGTGAGGCGGTCGTCGCACTCACGCTCGGACCGAGCGCCGGCCACCGTCTCTACGCCGTCCGCACCTTCGCCATCAGCCAACTCACCAACGAGACTTGGGACTTCGCCCGCCGCCGCAGGACCGCGGTCCTCACCGGCGTCACCGGCAGCCACCTCGCCGTCCGCCCGGACGGGGGGCTGCTGGTCGGCGAGGGGCGGGTGGCCGCGCTGCCCTCGGGCCGTTCCGCCGGGCAGGACCTCGTGCAGGGCGACGAGATCGGCGCGCTGGCGTTCACCGCGGACGGGTCGACGCTGGCGGCCGGCGACCAGACGGGCCGGGTCGACCTGTGGGACGGAGAACTGCGCCACCGCGAGGGCGTCCTGCGCAACGTCTTCCCCACCCCGACCGGTACCTCCCCGACCGGTACCACCCCGGAAGGCGTCTCGGCCGTCGCCTTCAGCCCCGACGGCGCCACCCTCGCGGTCGGCGGTGCGGGCGGCAGCCTGCAGCTGTGGGACGTGGCCACCCAACAGCCGCTCAGCAGCGCCCCGTTGACGACCCCGGGCGAGGCGATCGGCTCGCTGGCCTTCAGCCCGGACGGCAGCACGGTGTACGCGGGCAGCGCCCATGTCCCGCTCCAGCGCTACGTCGTGGACCCGGAGCGGGCGGTGGCACAGGTCTGCGCGAGGACGGGCAACGCGCAGCTGACCCGGGCGCAGTGGCGGACATACGTGCCGGACGCGCCGTACCGCCGCATCTGCTGATCCGGGTGCCCGTCCGGATGCCTCTCGTCCGGATGCTTCTCACCCGTACGGCCCAGTCCACGCGGCCACTCCGCCACGGCGCTGATCCACTGATGAACAACAGAGGGGGCCAGTAGTACCCACTAGGACCCACCGAAGGAAGTGCCGCTCATGGCTGTCCCTGCATCCAACCTGGCCATCAACTTCACCCAGGGACTGAACGACGCCTGGTCGAAGGTCGCGCAGTTCGTGCCCAAACTCGTCGGTTTCCTGGTCGTCCTGGCCATCGGCTGGTTCGTGTCGAAGATGATCGCCCGCGTCCTGGACCGGGTGCTGCGCAAGGTCGGCTCGGAGAAACTCTCCGAACGGGCCGGTACGGCACGGATGTTGCGGGACTCCAAGTACGACATGACCGGCATCGTCTGCAAGATCGTGTACTACGCGCTGATGCTGATCACCCTCCAGCTCGCGCTCGGCGTCTTCGGCGCCAACCCGGTCAGCACGATGATCAACGGCATCGTCGCCTGGCTCCCGCGCGGCATCGTCGCGGTCGTCCTGGTCGTCGTCGCGATGGCCATCGCCAACGCGGTCCGCGGGATCGTCGGCAGCGCCCTCTCCTCGATGTCGTACGGCAGGATGCTCGCGACCCTCGTCTGGGCCTGCATCGTGGCGCTCGGTGTGATCGCCGCGCTGGGCCAGGCGGGCATCGCGACCTCGGTCACCCAGCCGGTGCTCTACGCGGCCCTCGCGACCGCGGCCGGCATCCTGATCGTCGGCGTCGGCGGCGGCATGATCGGCCCGATGCGCCAGCGCATGGAACGCATGCTGACGGCGGCGGAACGCGAGACCACCAACGCCAAGGGCAGCCTCACGGCCTACCAGGCGGGCCGCGACGACGCGATGGCCAACCAGCCGGTGCGCGAGCGGACGGACATGGGCACGGACATGGGGACCGACGGACGACGGGACATGCCGGGGTCGTCGGGCATGTGACCGGAGCGGGTAGCTCTACCGGGCCACGTGGAGATGCAGCACCCGCGTGGCCTGGTGGGCCGGACGGGTCTCGGCCGCTTTGGCCGGGCTCGCGGCGGCCGCTCCGATCAGGGCGGCGACAGCGATGACGGCGGCGCAGAATCCTCTGACGTAACGCGCGGACATACCAACCTCGCAACGACAGTGACAGCGACAGTGAGAGCAACGGTGACAGCAACGAGTTAAGCACGCTTAATGCGTGCCTAACTTAGAGGGTGGGAGTGGGCAACGGGAAGGGTTTCAAGGGGAGTTGAGCCATCGGAAACCCTTTTTCAGTCACCCCGGCGCTGCTCCGGCAGCAGGCCGTGCCGGTGGATCAGCCAGCTGATGGCGGTCAGTCTGCACACCGCGTAGTCGTGCCCGACCGGCTCCCGCCAGTCCAGCTCCGCGAGCGCGTCCAGGAAGCCGAGCGCGTAGTCCGTGAGGTCGGCGTGGTCCGGGGGCGGCGGTACGAGGTCGGGGCCGGCCGCCGACAGGCGTTCGCGCAGTTCAGCCACGTGCTGGTCCACCGCGGCCGTGAAGGCAGGCTCGAAGGCGAACTCCGCGAAGCGGGGCCCGTACGCGCTGCTGATCTTGGCCAAAGGGGACATTTCTTCACCGTACGGCAGGCGGGTGCGGGTGGGTTACGTGATTCCAGTCACCGGAATACCACGGAGTGATTACGCTCGGCGACAGGCCGTAACTACTCGGAGGTGGCTGTCGCATGGTCCACGTTCGCCAACTCGACCCGAGCGCGTCCCCGTTGGACTACTTCGGCTTCGAGGCGCGCCGCCTGCGCGAGGCGGCGGGGATGACGCTGGAGCAGCTCGGCAAGGTGATCTATTGCACGGGCTCGCTGATCGGACAGGTCGAGACGGCCTCGAAGGTCCCGAGCCGGGTCTTCGCCGAGGCCCTCGACGCGGCGTTCATGACGGACGGCTTCTTCAGCCGCCTGCTCGGCCTGGTCCTGCGCAGCCAGCTGCCGAACTGGTTCCAGCCCTACGCCGAGATGGAGGCGAAGGCCGCCTTCATCTCCACGTACCAGTGCCAGGTGGTCTACGGCCTGCTCCAGACCCCGGAGTACGCGGCGGCGCTGGTGGCCGTCGACCACCCGGACAAGGTCGAGGACCTGGTCGCGGCCCGCATGGAGCGCCAGCGCATCCTGGAGCGGACCCGGCCGCCCGCGGTGTGGGTGATCCTCGACGAGGCCGTGCTGCTCCGCGAGGTCGGCGGCCGTGAGGTCATGCGCAGCCAGCTCGCCCGGCTGCTGACCTACCGGGACCACCCCTGGGTGAACATCCAGGTGCTGCCGTTCACCGCGGGCGTCCACACCGGGATGGTCGGCTCCTTCAACCTCTTACGCTTCGACGCCGACCCCGACATCTACTACTCCGAGAGCTACGACCGGGCGCACATGACCGCCGACCCCGAGGTCATCAGGGAGCGTTCGGTCAAATACGCCCGCCTGCAGGCCGACGCCCTCCCGGTGGAGGAGTCGTACGACCTGATCGCGGACCTTCATCAACTCACTTCCCGTGTAACTGAGTTACCGGCCAGTCCGTAACTCGGCTTACTGGCATGATTAATCGCATGGTGAGACGGGACGACCCGGAAGTCATCGGGCGCAGGGTCCAGCAGTTGCGGCACGAACGCGGGCTAACCCAGCGGCAGTTGGCCGAGCCCGCCTACACACCCGCGTACATCTCCACGCTGGAGGCCGGCCGGGTCCGCCCCTCCGACGACGCGCTGCGGCACCTCGCCGACCGACTCGGCGTCGCCTACGACGAGTTGGCCACCGGCCGCCCCGCCCACCTCGCCACCGAACTGCGGCTGCGCCTGACCGAGGCCCAACGCACCCTGGCCACAGGGGAGTCGGAGGAGGCCGCCGAGCAGTACGCCGATCTCCTTGCGGAAGCGGAGTCGCTCGGGCTGGCCGACGAGGAGGCCGTCGCACTGCTCGGGCTCGGCGAGTGCGGCCTCGACACCGGTGACCTCACCGCCGCCCGCCTGCACTTCGAGCGCGCCGAGCAACGCCTGTCCGACGAGCCACTCCCCTCCCGCGTGCCCGCCATCCGGGGCCGTGCGGTCGCCCACTACCTCACCGGTGAACTCCGTTACGCCGTCTACCTGTTGGAGTCCACCCTCGACGAACTGAACCGCGGCGGCCTGCACGACCCCGACGCCCTGCTCCTCCTCTACGCGAGCGCGATAGGGCCGTACATGGACATGGGCGCGCACGCGAGGGCGGCCCAGGCAGCCGAGTTGGCGCTGGCCCTCGCGCCGCAGGTCGCGGACCCGGCGCTGCTCGCGCGGATGCACCGCTCGGTGGCGCGTACGCTGATCGCCGAGGGCAAGGTCGCGGAGGCGGACGCCTCGCTCGTGAAGGCCGCCGATCTGTACCGGCAGCTCCAGTTCCGCACCGAACTCGCCAACTGCCACTGGATGCGCGGCTACGTCTACGCCCAGGACGGCGAACTGGAGCGCGCCGAGGTCGAGTTGAGACAGGCGCTGGCCATGCTGACGGCGAAGCGCGCGGCCCTCTACAGCAGCCAGGTCGCCGTCGAACTCGCCGACGTACTGCACAAACGCGGCAAGTCCGACGAGGCCGCCGCCCTCCTCCACGACGTCCTCAGCGACCTCAGCTCCGAACGCGGCGCCCTGCACTCCGCCGCCGCGCACCGCCTCCTCGGCATCATCGCCGAGGACGCCCGCGACACCGACGCGGCCGAGGAGCACTACGTCCGCGCCCTCAGCCTGCTGGAACGCGCGGGCGCGGCCGGCGACCTGGCCGACCTGTGCCGCATGCTCGGCGACCTGCTCCGCCGCACCGGCCGGGTGGAAGCGGCCCTGGACGCCTACCGCACCGGCCTCGGCCACCGCACCGCCCCCGGCACGACGACCCTGGGCCCGGCCCCCGCACAGCCTCCTCTTTGACAAATCGGGGATACCGCACAGCGCCGACGGTTACCGTGCGACGGACGAGTCGTAGTCGTAGTGGTGCGAAACGGGATGAGACAGGCGCGTGCGCGTGCAGAACGAACGGACCGTGGTCGACGGCCTGCGCCTGGCCGTACGCGCCATGGTCTACGCAGTCGTTGGCGGCGCGGCGCTCCTGGCCATCGCCACGGTCGTCTCCGTCCTCGGCCCGATGCTGGCCCTCGACCTCTACACCCCGGCCGTGGCCGCCTGGTGGACGGTCTTCACGGCGGTGGCGGTGCAGGGCGTGCCGTTCCTGCTGCTGGGCACGGTGGTGTCGGCGGCGATCGGCGCGTTCGTCCCCGAGCGGCTGTTCACCAAGGTCCTCCCTCGCAACCAGGCCCTCGCGGTCCCCATCGCGGGCGCGGCGGGAGTGGTCCTCCCCGGCTGTGAATGCGCGTCGGTACCGGTTGCGAGCAGCCTGATGCGGCGGGGGGTCGCTCCGGCGGCGGCCCTCGCCTTCCTCCTGTCGGCCCCGGCGATCAACCCGGTTGTCCTGGTGGCCACTTCGATCGCGTTCCCGGGTCAGCCGAAGATGGTGCTGGGCCGGTTGATCGCGTCGTTGGCGACGGCGGTGGTGATGGGCTGGCTGTGGGCGAGATTCGGCCGCGAGGAGTGGCTACGCCTCCCGAAGCGCAAGCAGGCGGCTACTTCGTCCCCCACGGGAGTGAAGGCCTTCGTCGCCGGGTTGCAGCACGACTTCCTGCACGCGGGCGGGTTCCTGGTGCTGGGCGCGGCAGCGGCGGCGACCTTCAACATCGCCGTACCGCGCTCGATCCTGGACATCTTCACGGGTTCGTCCTGGCTGTCGCTCCTGCTGCTGGCCTTCCTGGCGGTGGTCCTGTGCGTGTGCAGCGAGGCGGACGCGTTCGTCGCGGCTTCGCTGAGCGGCTTCTCGCCGGCGGCGAAGCTGGCGTTCATGGTGGTGGGCCCGATGGTCGACCTGAAGCTCATCGCGTTGCAGGCGGGCACGTTCGGCCGCGCCTTCGCGTTCCGCTTCTCTTCGGCGACATGGCTGGTGGCGGTGGTCAGCAGCACGCTGGTGGGGTGGTGGTTGTTGTGAGGCGCTACGGCTCGGCGGTCCTGCTGTTGTTGGTGGGCGGGGCGGTGCTGCGGATCTCGCTCTTCAGCGAGCTGTATCTGCGGTATGTGCAGGCGGCGTTGCGGCCGTATCTGGTGATATCGGGTTCGCTGTTGATCCTGCTGGGCCTGGTGGCGGCGGTCAGGGGCATGCGGCAGCGGGACCACGAGGAGCACGAGGACCACGAGGAGCACGGGGAGTACGAGGAAGAGGAAGAGGGGGAGGAAGCGGAGCACGACCATGGGCACTCCCACTCCCACGGCGGCCCCCGCATCGCCTGGCTGTTGACCCTCCCCGCCCTCGCCCTGCTCCTCTTCCCGCCCCCGGCACTCGGCTCGTACAGCGCGTCGCGCGAGGAGGCGCAGCGGGCGGCGCAAGGCGTGGGCACCTTCTCCGCCCTCCCCGCCGGGAAGGTGCTGGACATCTCGGTGGCCCAGTACAGCTCGCGGGCGATCTACGACACCGGCCACTCCCTCAAGGGCCGCACCCTCCGCATGACCGGCTTCGTGACCCACGGCTCCGACGGCACCTGGTACCTCACCCGCCTCCTGGTCACCTGCTGCGCGGCCGACGCGACGATCAGCAAGGTCGAGATCCGGGGCGACGCGTCCGACGGGGCTCCCCAGACGGACAGTTGGGTCACGGTCACCGGCACGTGGGTCCCCAAGGGCAGGCTCGGTACGGACGGGGCGTGGCCGCCGGTACTCAAGGCGGCTCAGGTCGAGCAGGTCAAGGAACCGGCGGATCCGTACGACAAGCGGTGACTTGTTCTGATGCTTCCGGTGATTCCCGCGCAGTAAGGGCGTTATGGTGCCTCTGATGCGCTGGGTGTGGAGCGCGTCACACATCGCTACGAAACAGGGGCCGCCGGGACTGCTGCGCGGCCGTGCATCTGGGGGGCCTCATGCACGAGATGGTCAAGGGTGGGAACGTCGGTCTGGCGTCGCTGAGCGAGGACGTCGGCTCGGTGATGATGAGCCTGAGCTGGGGCAGTCCGACGGGAGAGGGCGACGCGGACGTCTCCGTACTGCTGCTCACCGCGGACGGAAAAGTGCGCAGCGACGGGGACTTCTACTTCTACAACAACCCCGTCGCCGCCGACGGAAGCGTCCAACTGCTCGGCAAGGCACCGACGGCGGACGGCAGCGAGGACCGGATCACGTTCGATCTGACCGCTATTCCGGCGGGAGTTGAACAGATCGTCGTGGCGGCGAGCCGCTATGAGAGCGCCCGTTTCTCCGAACTCCAGGACCTGCGGCTGACGTTGGCCGACGGCTCCGGCGAGAGCCTGCTGCGCTTCGCGATCGACGATCCCGGCGAGGTCAGCGCGCTGCTCTTCGGCGAGTTCTACCGGCGGGGCGGCGACTGGAAGTTCCGGGCGATCGGACAGGGCTACGAGTCCGGACTGGCGGGCGTGGCAACGGACTTCGGCGTCGACATCGACGACGACGCGGGCACGGACGTGGACGAAGACGTAGACGAAGTAGAGGGCGCTTCCGATGCCGACGCCGGGCCGGAGTCGGAGTCGGAATCCCCGGTCCGTACGTCCGAAGCCGTCTCCGTGATTCCCGCGCAGCCGTCGAGCCCTGCGGTCGAGTCGGTACCCGAGGCCGGGGTTGAGGCCGTGCCGCGTTCCGCCCGTCCTCGTACGGCGAAGAAGAAGGTCACCCTGCCGAAGGTGGCCAAGAAGTCCCTCGCGGAGAACGACTCCTGGCGGGGTGCCCGGCTCTTCCCGGCGTCCGCGCTCAAGAGCGACCACGAGCGGGAGACCCGGGCGACCTCCGTACTGCTGTCGGTGATGGCCCAAGTGCCGGAGTTCGGGCGGCGGTTGACGGCCGCGTTCGGTGCGCCGGTCGGGCGGATGGAGACGTTCACCGAGGTCACGCTGCCCAACGGCGAGTCGCCTAGGCGGCCCGACGGGGTGATCCGGGTCGAGCGCGCGGGCAAGCTGTGGACCGCGCTCGTCGAGACCAAGACGAACGGCAACCCGCTCAAGCCGGACCAGGTGCAGGCCTACGCCGACATAGCGGCCCGGCGCGGATACGAGGCCGTCATCACCCTCTCCAACGACGTGGAGCTGGAGGGCAGCCCGCTGGTGGAGGTCAAGCTCGACGGGCGGCGCAAGCACAAGGTGGCGCTCTGGCATCTGTCCTGGGCCGAAGTCGCCCACCAGGCACAGCTGTTGATCCGCCACGAGGGAGTCGGCAACGCGGCGCACGCCTGGCTGCTCCAGGAGCTCCTCCACTACCTCCAGCACGAGAACTCCGGTTGCCACGGCTTCCAGAACATGGGCCGCTCCTGGGTTCCGGTGCGCAACGCGATCGACGCGGAGACCCTGTGCCAGGGCGACCCGCGCGCGGTGGAGGTCGTAGAGAGCTGGGAACGGCTGGTCCGGCAGGTGTGTCTACGGCTCGGTGGTGAGCTGGGGGAGAAGGTGCTGCCGGTACAGCGCGCCAAGCGCGGTACCGATCCGGCATCGCGACGGGCCGCGTTGGCCGACCGGCTCTGTGTCGACGGGCGCCTCGACGCCGAACTCCGTATCGAGGGCACGCCCGGTGTCCTCGCCCTCTGCGCGGACCTGCGCACCGGCAAACTGCGCACGTCCATCGAGATCGCCGCGCCCGACCAGGGCTACCCCCTCACCTGGGCCAAGCGGCTGGTCCGCCGGCTCGCCGAGGCACCGGCCGACCTGCACGTCGAGACCCTCCTGGAGGAACAGACGGGCGGGCCGCGCGGCACGCTGGAACGCCTGCGCCCCGAACCGGCCGACATCCTCCCCAAGAACGGAGCCCAGATCACCGGCTTCCGGCTCTCCCTCTTCAGGGGCATGGGCAACACCCGGGGGACGGCTGAATCGGGCTTCATCCGCAGCGTCGACGAGTCCGTGGACCGTTTCCACGCGAGTGTGGTGGTGCATCTGGAGGGGCGTTCGGCGCGGGCCCGTCGACCCGTCGACGCATAGGTGTTGCGGGTCAGGGCGTTGGTGACGGCGCGTAGTGCTGGGCCAGGTCGGTGACGAGGTCGCGGAGGTGAGCCCTGGCCTCGGTGGGGCCGTGCACGGTGATGGCGCTCCCGAACGGCAGGAGTGCTCGCACGTCCTCCAGACGCAGGAAGCGGATCGTCACCCTGCGGCCGGTGGCGGATTCTTCATGGTCCTGGTCATGGCCGTGGTCGTGGTCATGGCCGTCCGGGACGAGTCGTAGGCCGAAGATCCGTTGCGCTCGCTCGATCTGGGCCTGGTCGATGGTGGCGCTGACCTCTATCGCGTGGTCGTGCTCCCACTGATCGACGAGCGCTGCGGCGACGGTGGCCAGGGTCTGGCTCTCGCGGATCCGTCGTGGCCGGTCGACTTCTTGCCACGTCGTGATCCGTTCGAGTCGGTACATCCGTGGCACGCGGGCACGGTCGGCGACGAGGTACCAGATGCCGGCCTTGGCGAACAGTCCGTAGGGATCCACGACCAGGTCGCGTGGGCCTGACTCGCGCGGGCTGTCGTACTCGATCCGTAGCCGGCGACCGCGCCGCACCGCGCCGATCAGCGAAGCCGGAGTCGGTCCGGAAGCCCGTGCCCGACGCCAGGGACGGCTGTCCACGTGCACGACGTCGGTGAGCGGCAGGAGCTCCTCGTGAACCCGACGTGGCTGTGCGGCGGCGAGCTTGGAGAGCGCGCGCCGGGTCTCGACCGATGCGTCGAGCTCCGCACGTTGCTTCTCGTCCAGCCCGGTGAGCGACAGCTGATCACGCTCGCCCGGTGTGAGCCGCGTGAGGTCGGGCCCGGATCCGGGCAGCATGGTCACGCCTCCGAGCCGGCCCCGCTGCGCGGTCACCGGCAGACCGGCGTCGCGGAGCCAGTTCAGGTCCCGGGTGATGGTGCGAAGGGACACCCCGAGCGCCGAGGCGAGTTCCTGTGTGGTCACGGCATCCCTCGATGCGAGGAGCACCATCAGGGAGAAGAAGCGGTCCGGGGTCACCCACCGATTTTTTCAGGAATTGCGACAGGATGCGGCGCATATCCCGGCCAGGCTGGTGGCTGCGTACCTACCACCTACCACGTACTACCTGCGAGCCTGCGAGAAGGAACAACCATGACCACCACATCCGTCGTGTCCATCGTCTACGTGAACGACGCTCCCGCCGCAGCTCGTTTCTACGGCGACCTCCTCGGCATGAGTCCCTCGTTCGAGACTTCGGGATACATCACCTTCGACCTCGGGCCGGGCGCTGACCTCGGGCTGTGGTCCGGCCAGTTCGAGGATCTGTCACCGGACGTCCCGCGCACCAGTGAGGTGTGCGTGGCCATCGACGGTGGACCCGACGAGCTCGACGCGATCTTCAAGCAGTGGCAGGCCAAGGGGGTCACGATCCTGCGCGCGCCACAGGACGTGGGGTTCGGGCCGACCTTCCTCGCGGCCGATCCGGACGGGAACCGTATCCGCGTCGCACCGGGGGGCTGAAAGGCCCTAGATCTGCACCCGGCCCTGCTTCTGTACGTCCGTCAGCCGCTGCGCGCCGATCTCCGACGCCTGGCCCAGCGCGTCCACGGGCACGTTCCCCAGGCCGCCGTTCGTGACGGTGATGGTGTCGTCGCCGACGCGGACGGCGGCGGTGTCGACGGTGAGGGTGGACCGGTCGCCCTCGGGGGTGGTGCCGGTGAGGGTGAGGTGGAGGCCCTCGCGGGCGTCGCCGACGGTGGGGAGGGTGGCCTCCGTGACCGTCACGGTCTGGGTGCCGGAGCGGGCTGTCGTCGCCGTGAAGGTCGCGCACTTCTGCGGGAGTGTCTTCAGCCAGGCCAGCGTGCGGTCCACCTCCGGCGGTTTGAACGCGGCTACCTGGTAACGGAGTTGGGCCTCGTCGTCGGGGTCGTCCAGGGTGGTCGCCGCCTGGGTGGTGGCGGGGGTGCCGAGGAGTTCGTCGGCGTAGAGGGCGTCCAGGAGGCGTTGGCAGTCGGGTGCCGTCGTCTTCGCCTTCAGCAGGGTGTCCCGCCAGGTCGCCGTGCCCTGGGTCGGGGTCCAGGGGGCACCCAGGTCGGCCTCCGTGATCAGCGCGGCCTGGGCCTGGGCGGGGGTGAGGACGGGGGCGGCGGCGGGGGAGGCGTGGGCGGCGGGGGGTGTCCGCACGGCGGAGGGGGAGGGGGCGGTCGTCACCTTGTGCAGGATGGCTTCGTTGGCGCAGCCGGCTGCGGTCAGGGGGATGCCTACGGCGAGTGTCGCGGCGAGGAGGACACGGGCCGGGGTACGGGTCATCGAGGGTCCCTCCTGGGGCGGGGTGCCGGATCGTTCCCCCAACGGCACCACCGCCCGCGCCTGCTCACCAGCGCGCCGGGCCGTCCGGGTGAGAGGGGGTGCGGGGGTTGTGGGTCGGGTGCGGCCCGGTGGGGGCTGGTCGCGCACCCGAAAATCCATGGCCGGAGTCTTCATACGACTGCTAGCGTCCGCCGCATGAAGCGTGCCAAGCCGTTCCCGTCCTCCTGGACGACGACGCCGGAGACTGTCCCGGCGCGCTGACTGCTGAACCGAGTCGAAGCCCCGGGGCGAGTGCCCCGGGGCTTTGTCGTCGCCGGATTCCTCGCCCCGCCCCATCCCGCGAGGAGCCCCCGCCATGTACGACCACGACCACCGACGTCTCGGCCGCGAACTCGACCTCTTCGACACCGACTCCCTGATGGGCGCGGGCCTGCCGTACTGGCTCCCCGACGGCGCGACCGTACGGCACGAACTGGAGGAGTATGTAAGGGAGTTGGAGTGTGCCGCCGGGTACCGGCACGTGTACTCGCCCGTGCTCGGCAAGCGGGAGCTGTACGAGATCTCCGGGCACTGGTCGCACTACAGCGAGGACATGTTCCCGCCGATGGAACTGGGCGCGGAGGAAGTCGTGTTGCGGCCCAGCCTCTGTCCCCACCACGCTCTGATCTACCGTTCCCGCTCCCACAGTTACCGCGAACTCCCCCTCCGTATTGCCGAGTTGGGCGGCATGTACCGCTCCGAACTCTCCGGCGTCCTCGGCGGACTGACCCGCGTCCGGGCCATCCAGCTCAACGACGCCCATATCTTCTGCACTCTGGACCAGGCCGTCGAGGAGGCCCGCACCGCCCTGAACCTCATCGCCCGCGCCTACGCCGACCTCGGCATCCGCGCCTCCCGCTATCGGCTTTCGCTGCCGGGGGAGGGCGGCAAGTACGTTGCGGATCCTGCCCTCTGGCGGCGGGCCACCGCGATGCTGAAGGAGGTTCTCGACACCTCCGGGGTCGACTACGAGTCCGCCGAGGGTGAGGCCGCCTTCTACGGCCCGAAGATCGACGTCCAGATCGTGGACGGAGCCGGTCGCGAGGCCACCCTCTCCACCGTCCAGATCGACTTCCACCAGCCCGAACGCTTCGACCTGCACTACATCGGCGCCGACGGCGCGAAACACCGGCCGGTGATGGTGCACCGCAGCGTCATCGGGAGTGTGGAACGGGCGGTGGCGCAGCTGGTGGAGGAGCACGGGGGCGCGTTCCCGGCGTGGCTGGCGCCGGTGCAGCTGGCGGTGCTGCCGGTGTCGGAGGCCCAGGCGGCGCAGGCGTACGACCTCGCGGAGCGGGCCCTCGCCCAGGGGCTGCGCGTCGAGGTGGTCGCCGAGGGCAGCCTCGGTGCCCGCGTCCGGGCGGCGCGACTCGTCCCGTACCAGGCGGTGATCGGCGAACGGGAGGCAGCCGCCGGCCTGGTCGCCGTACGACTGCGGGACGGCCGTCGGGTCGAGCCGCTGGCGCCCGCCGAACTCCTGCACCACATCGGCGCCCGGGTCCGGGCGCGCGGTGCCGAGCTGTGGGCGGATGCGTAAGGTCGGCCTTGATCCGTCGAATCGTTTCTGATCGTTTCTGATCTTTTCCGAGAGGAGCCGGCCGTGACCGGTCAGCCCATCCCCGTGATCATCGACTGCGACACGGGGGTCGACGACGCGCTGGCGCTGCTGTTCGCCGTCCGGCACCCGGGCCTCGACCTGCGCGCGGTCACCTGTGTCGCGGGGAACACGGACGTGGACCAGGTCGTACGGAACACGCTGATCGTCCTGGACCACGCCGGTGCCGGTGACATCCCGGTCGCGCGCGGTGCGGCCCGGCCGCTGATCGAGCCCGCCCGTTCCGCCGCGCACGTCCACGGGCAGGACGGCATGGGCGACATGGGGCTGCCCGACTCCACCCGTACGCCCGTCGACGTGGACGCGGTGACCCTGCTGCGGCGCGAGATCCTCGCCTCGCCGAGCCCGGTCACGCTCATCCCGACCGCGCCGCTGACGAACATCGCGCTGCTGCTGCGTACGTTCCCGGAGGTCACCCGCAACATCGAGCGGATCGTGTTCATGGGCGGCGCGGTGGCGGTCGGGAACGCGACGCCGGTCGCGGAGTTCAACGTGTGGCACGACCCGGAGGCGGCCGCGATACTGCTCACCGCCGGGGTGCCGATCACGATGTACGGGCTGGATGTGTTCGAACGGGTCCAGGTTCCGGCCGCCGACGTGCGGCGGTTGCGGGAGAGCGCGGAGCCCCGGCTGAGGCTGGCCGGCGACCTGCTGGCCCACCGTGACCCGGCCGCCTCCGGCGATCCCACCCCCACCGGCGGCCTCGGCGACGCGGGCGCGGTCTGCGCGGTCGCCGACCCGGGCGGCCTCACCACCCGCCTCCTGCCGGTCGAGGTCTCCCTCGCCCCCGGGCCGGGGCGCGGCCAGACGATCGTCGACCGGCGCCCGCGGCACGGCGAGTCCGAGATCCATGACGGAGCCCGCGAACAGGCCCTGGTGGACGTGGGGTTGGACGTGGATGTGGAGCGGTACGTGAAGCTGTGGCTGGAGACGGTCGAGGGAGGTTCCCGCTCCTAGGAATGCGGCACCCCCTCTGGCGCGGCCTTCCTAGGATTCGCCACCCAGGTGACTCTGCTGTCGGCGATGTGTCGCCGGTACCGGTCACGGCAGAGGAGATGGCACGGCATGACGAAGCTGAGCACGTACGTCACGCTCGGACGTACGGGGTTGAGGGTGAGCCCCCTGGCTCTGGGCACGATGACCTTCGACGACGGCAGCTGGGGATCCGCGCCCGAGGAGTCCTTCGCCATCGTCGACCGCTACCTGGATGAGGGCGGCAACTTCGTCGACACGGCCAACCAGTACAACGGCGGGGCGTCGGAGTCGACGCTGGGCGCGTACTGCGCACAGCGCCCCGGCGTGCGCGACCGCATCGTGCTCGCGACCAAGTTCGGCGGCACCTTGAACCCCGGTGACCCGAACGCCGGCGGTGCCGGGCGCAAGGCCGTCCTCACGCAGTTGGACGCGTCGCTGCGGCGCCTGAACACCGAGTACGTCGACGTGTACTGGATGCACATGTGGGACCGGCACACCCCGCTGGAGGAGACGCTCTCGACCCTGAACGACCTGGTACGCACGGGGAAGATCCGCAGCTTCGGCCTGTCCAACACGCCTGCGTGGTGGGTCGGCCAGGCCGCCACGACCGCCCGGCTGCGCGGCTGGGAGTCCGTCGCGGCGCTCCAGGTGGAGTACTCGCTGCTCGCCCGGACCGTGGAGGGGGAGCAGTTCGGCGCCGCCCGTGCGTTCGGCCTGGGTATCACGCCCTGGAGCCCGCTGGCCTCGGGGGTCCTGTCCGGCAAGTACTCCCGCACGGCCACCGACCATCCGGATTCCGGGCGGGCCGGGTACGCCGTTCCGCTGCTGACCGAGCCGACGTTCGTCGTCCTGGATACGCTGGAGCGCATCGCGAAGGACCTCGGTACGACCGTGGCCCGGGTGTCGCTGGCCTGGGTGCGCCAGCAGCAGCCCGTCACCTCTGTCCTCGTCGGGGCCCGCACCCTGGCACAGCTGGAGGACAATCTGGCCTCGGCCGACGTGGTCCTGGAGGCCGCGCACCTCGCCGAACTGGACGCGCTGACGACCCCCGCTCTCGACTATCCGCACCCGTTCGTGGACGAGGTCGGCATCGGCTTCCAGCAGGGCGACACCACCGTCAACGGACTCACGTCCGCCGCCTTCCGGCGGACCTGACGCTCGCTCGACGGCCGCCCGTCATGAACAGCACGAAACCCCGCGAGGAAAGGCAACCCCGATGGTGACAGAGCAGCAGGTAAGCACCTGGGTCGAGGGCTACGAGCGGGCGTGGAGCAGCAACACGAAGAAGGACATCGCCGCGTTGTTCACCCTGCGGGCCGAGTATCACGAACAGCCGTACGAGACCGACTGGATCGGTCGCGAGGCGATCGTCAAAGGCTGGCGCGGTCGGGCACAGTGGCAGGAGGGCGGCTGGGAGTTCTCCTGGTCCCTCCTCGCCATCAACGGGGACACCGCGGCAATCCAGGGAACCGGCAGGTACAAGGAACTCGGTACCTTCGCCAATCTCTGGACCGTGACGTTCGACAAGAACGGAAAATGCAGCATGTTCCGCATGTGGAACAACCAGGTCGCGGACAGTTAGGGATACATCCCCAAGGGGGTGTATCCCTAACTGCTCTCTTTTCCTACGAGTGCGAAGCCCGCCTGCGCCGCGTGGCGACCACGATCGCCGCGCCGCCCGCCAGCAGCACCGCGGCCCCGCCGACCAGTACGCCGCTGTTGCTGCCGCCGCCGGTCTCGGCGAGGTCGCCGCCACCGCCGTTGGGCGAGGGTGCCGCCGCGGGAGTGGTCGACTCGGAGTCGGCCGGGGTCGGGGTGGAGGACTCCGGGGTCGACTCGGAGGCGCTCGGCGTCGGGGTCGAGGACTCGGAGGCGGGCGGGGTGGACTCCGGGACCGACGGCGGAACCGACGCGGGGGCGGACGGCGACGGGGGCTGCGACTCGGTGGTCGTGCAGTCCTTCGTGCCGCCGTTCCAGGCCGCGATCAGCTTGTCCTTGATGACCGTGTGGTCGGGGCCCTTGGGCAGGTCGCCGTGGACGAGGCCGTCACCGGCGGCGGGGTTGCCGTCGAACTTGACCGCACCCCGGTAGAGGTCGATCTGCGCGAAGCAGCCCTCGTCCGGCACCGCGATGTCGAGCGAGTCGGTCTGGCCCTTCTTCACGGTCACCGTGTCGAAGTCGACGAAGACCTGCTGCCCGGAGGTGGCGAAGGTCGGGCCGTGGGCGATGTACGAGGCGAGCGAGGCGGTGCAGCTGCCGGCGTCTCCGGCGGTGCGGACCTTGATGTGGATCTTGCCGTCGTCGGTGGGCTTCAGGTTCTGGTCGTCGACCTTGACGGAGGGGAAGAAGGCCGTGCCGTCCAGCGAGAACTGGCAGCCCTCGGTCTCGGTGACCGTACCGGCGCCCGAGCCGGGCCGGTAGTGGCCACCGGACTTCCAGCCGTCACCGCCGTCGTGGCCGCTGGTGGCCCAGGCGCCGGAGGCGGCGCCGACGGAGGCCGCGGCGAGGGCGAGGGAGGCGGCGCCCGTCCCCAGCAGGCGACGCACAGTGACACGACTCGCTATGGACATACTGATCCCATCTGGCGGTGCAAGGAGTGGAGGGTGGCGGAGCGAAGAGGCGAAGAGGCGCAGCAAACACCGGGCCCATTGGTCACATGCGCCACAGCGTGTGCACATCGTGGGTCCACCGGAAGATGACTGTCAACTTGCCTTGGTGTAAAGGGAATTCATAAGGAGACCATGTGTCCGACCTGTCCTCCCGTGACCCGAACTGGTGGCGTCAGGCCGTCGTCTACCAGATCTATCCGCGCAGTTTCGCCGACGCCGACGGTGACGGACTCGGAGACCTCAAGGGCATCACCCAGCGCCTCGGTCACCTCGCCGCCCTGGGCGTCGACGCCGTGTGGCTCAGCCCCTTCTACCCGTCCGAACTCGCCGACGGCGGCTACGACGTCGCCGACTACCGCGACGTGGACCCACGCCTGGGCACCCTCGACGACTTCGACGCGATGGTCGCCGAGGCCCACCGGCTTGGCCTGAAGGTCATGGTCGACATCGTGCCCAACCACACCTCGCGGCAGCACAGTTGGTTCCGGGAGGCGCTGGCCGCCCCACCCGGCTCCGCCGCCCGTGACCGGTACGTGTTCAGGGAGGGGCGCGGTGCGGACGGTCAACTCCCGCCCACCGACTGGCCGTCGGTCTTCGGCGGCAGCGCGTGGCGGCAACTCCCCGACGGACAGTGGTACTTGCACCTCTTCACACCCGAACAGCCCGACCTCAACTGGGACAACGAGGAGGTCCGGGCCGACTTCCGCACCACCCTGCGCTTCTGGTCCGACCGAGGCGTCGACGGCTTCCGCGTCGACGTCGCCCACGCGCTCGCCAAGGACCTCGCCGAGCCGTTGCGCGACGTGGGCCCCATCGCGGCGAACGCCGAGGACGTCCTCGACTCGATCCCGCCCGGCAGCCACCCCTACTACGACCGCGACGAGGTCCACGAGATCTACCGCGACTGGCGGCGCACCGTCCTCGACACCTACACCCCGCCCCGCATGGCGGTCGCCGAGGCCTGGGTACCGGCCGCCCGCCGCGCCCTGTACGCCCGCCCGGAAGAACTCGGCCAGGCCTTCAACTTCGAGTACCTGGAGGCGGGTTGGGACGCGGACGAACTCCGCGAGGTGATCACCGCTTCGCTCGCCACGGCCCGCGCGGCAGGCGCCTCGGCCACCTGGGTCCTGTCCAACCACGACGTCGTACGACACGCCTCGCGCCTGATGCTGCCCCCGGGCACCGACCCGAACACCTGGCTCCTGTCCAACGGGCACACTCCACCGGTCGACACGGCAGCCGGCCTGCGCAGGGCCCGCGCCGCGACGTTGCTGATGCTGGCGCTGCCCGGTTCGTCGTACGTCTACCAGGGCGAGGAACTCGGACTGCCCGAGGTCGCCGACCTGCCCGTCGAGGTCCTCCAGGACCCCGTCTGGGAACAACAGGGCCACACCCACAAGGGCCGCGACGGCTGCCGGGTCCCCCTGCCGTGGACCTCGGCCGGTCCGTCGTACGGCTTCGGGCCGGGGCCCGCGTGGCTGCCGCAGCCCGCGAGCTTCGCGTCGTACGCCGTCGAGGCACAGGACGGGATCGAGGGCTCGACCCTGGAGCTCTACCGCACCGCACTCCGGCTGCGCCGCAAGCTGCTCGACGGGGAAGAGCTGACCTGGGCCGCGGACAGCCCGCCCGGGGTGCTGCACTTCGCGCGCTCCGACGGCTGGCGGTGTGTCACCAACCTGTCGGCCGTGCCGGTCGCCCGGCCGCCGGGGGAGGTGCTGCTGAGCAGCGAACCGGCGGCGGGCGACGGGGAGTTGGGACCGTCTGGACCGTTGGCACCGGACACGACCGTGTGGCTGGGGGCGTAGCGCGCTCATCCCACCGTCGGGGTGCCGGTCGGGTTGGCCGCGCTGCCGCTGGCCGACTCGCCCGGCAGGACCGGCGGTTGGGTGGTGCTGTTCACCGGCGGGGTGAGCACCACCTCCGGCTGGCCCGCGGCCGGGGGCGGCGGGGTCAGGTCCACGGCAGGCAGCTTCGGCGGGGTCGTCTCCTGGAAGAGGACCTGGCTGAAGTTGACCAGGCCGGTGTCCTCCATCACCGTGATGTGGTCCAGAACCGTCGCGTTGGCCTGGTTGGCCAGGACCCGCACGAGGGTGTTCTCCGTCGTGGAGCGGATCTTCGCGATCGTGTTGAAGATCGAACCGTGCGTGACGCGCAGGATGTTGGCGAAGTCCGTGTCGAACTGCTTGCCACTGTCCCCGTTCAGCGTGTTGATGAAGCCCTGCTGCTGCGGGCTGGGCTGGTTCGGGATCGTGATGTTGAGCATGGGCGCGATCTTGCGGACGGTGGTGTCCAGCGCCGCGTGCCCGTCGATCAGGTGCTTGCTCGCGGTGATGACCGCCGGGCTCGCCCCCTTCTTCAGGCCTATCTGACCGACGGGGTACTCCCACAGCCCTGCCGCGCGGACCTTGACCACGAAGTCGCGGTCCGCCTCGGTCAGCGGCCCCCACTGCGTGTTGGCGATCACGCGTGCGGGAGCGCTGGAGACCGTGGTCACGCCCAGCATTGCCGGATAGGCCAGTGCGACGAGGGTCAGGCTGAGGGCACCCCCCACAACCATGGTTCCCGTCGCGTTCCGCGAAAAGCGCACCGTACCTCCTGTGTCGTGGACCGCCCGTCGGCGGTACGGACAGTGGGGAATACGGATCGGAGGAGCGCGCGGAGTCTTTTGTTTTGGTAAAGCCGGAGTGGGGCGCGTCACAAGTGGTGGGGGGTGGGTCCGGTTGGTGGGGGTCAACTTCGGGGGGTGGTTGGTGACTTCGCATGGGTTGGGTTGGAGGTGAGGGTGGCGGTGAGCCGGCTTCGGGTGTGGCGCCTTCGGCCGGCTGCGACGGCCCGCGGTGATGCTCGCGTCAGGCGAACTGGCCGGGCTGATAGTCGCCGGCGGGCATCGTGAGCATGACGTTCATCCGGTTGAAGCTGTTGATGAGGGCGATCAGCGAGACGAGGGCCATGAGCTGCTCCTCGTCGTAGTGCTTGGCCGCGTTCTGCCACACCTCGTCCGGGACCCCGCCGGCCGCGTCCGCGATCCGGGTCCCTTCCTCGGCCAGCTCCAGCGCCGCGCGCTCGGCGTCGGTGAACACGGTCGCCTCACGCCACGCGGCGACGAGGTTGAGCCGTACCGAGGTCTCGCCCGCGGCGGCGGCGTCCTTGCTGTGCATGTCGGTGCAGAACCCGCACCCGTTGATCTGGCTCGCGCGCAGCTTCACCAGTTCCTGCGTGGCGGCGGGCAGCGGCGAGTCGTCGATGACCTTGCCGGCGGCGATGAAGTGCTTCAGGGCCCTGCCGGCGACGGGGCTGGCGAAGGGGTTCAGTCGGGCACCCATGGTGGGCTCCTTTGTTCTGTCGTGGCTGTTGGTTACACAGCTCTGACGGAACGACCCGGCGGGAATGTGACAGGCCTGGATGTGACCTGGGTCTCTCCGGCACGAGAACGGCAGGAGGGTTTCGGAGTCGGTGCCGTTCTGCCGTCCCGCTGCCCGGACGCGGTCAGTCGATGCTGACAACCGCCTTGCCCCGCAGACGGCCCGCCGACATCTCCTTCAGCATCGGCCCGGCGCTGCTGAAGTCACCGCGCTGGCCGATCTCGACCCGGAGTTTTCCGCGTGACGCCAGGGCGAGCAGCGCGGCCATGTCCTCGGCGTCGCGGCTTCCGTCGCTGTAGACGAAGTGGCGCAGGGTGAGAGAGGTGCCGCCCTGGAGCAGCCGGAAGAAGTCCAGGCTGATGGGGTCGCCGCTGGCCTGGCCGAACCAGACGTACTGCCCGCCGGGGCGCAGTGCGTAGGCCGCCTTCGATCCCAGTTCGCCGCCCACGGACTCCAGCACGAGGTCGAAGGGCTCGCCGCCGACGGTCTCGATGTCGAGGGCGATCTCGGCGCCCAACGCGGCTATGTGCGCGGTCGGTTGGCCGTCGGCGGCGACGGCGGTGATCTTCGCCCCTTCGGCGACGGCGAGCTGGATGAGGAGCTGTCCGACGCCGCCTCCCACGCCCGTGGCCAGAATCCGGCGTCCCTGGAGGGGCCCGGCGAGGGCGAGCATCCGGCGGGCGACGAGGCCGGCCAGGGGCAGGGTGGACGCGGTGGCCGAGTCGACGCCGTCCGGGATGGCGGCGAGGCGGTCCGCCGCTGCGGCCACGTACTCGGCGCCCGCGCCTCCCCCGGGCAGATGCAGGACCACCCGGCTGCCCGCCGCCGGCCCGCTGCCGTCGGACGCGGCTTCCTCGACGACGCCGGCCGCGTCGATGCCGGGGCGATACGTGCTGGAGGGGCTGTTCAGCAGCAGGAAGTCCGCCCGGTTGAGCGAGAAGTCGGTCACCTTGATCAGCGCCTCGTCGGGCCGTGGGGCCGGGGCGTCGACCTCGCCCGGCTCGGTGAGGGTCTGCGGGTCGCCGGTGGGGAGGAGCGCGCGCATGGCGGCACCTTTCTTCGAAACGGTAGTTTCACTGCCGTATCAAGGTAGCGCACAATCCGGCAGTGCCACTGCCGGATCAAGGGAGCAGTCATGACAGACGCCGTGCGCATCGCCGTCCGCATCGAGACCGGCTGGGGCGAATGGCGCTTCAGCCGCTTCAGTGAGCCCTTCCCCGCCCCTCCGCACCCCTCCGTAAGAAGCGGTAGTATCGCTGCCGAATCAATCGAATCGGATCAATCGAATCGAATCGGATGAGTCGTACCGCCCGCCCTGCCGGAGCGTGCGATCGCCACCGCTCGGGTGGCTGTGGTGACCGGGGGCTCGTTTTGACGGCTGCAGGACAGCGCGCACCGCGCAAGGACCAGGTGCGCAACCGCCGACGACTGCTCGACGCCGCCCGGCTGGCCTTCGCCGAGCACGGGCCCGACCTCAGCATCGAGGCCATCGCCCGGTCCGCGGGCGTGGGCGCGACCACGTTCTACCGGCACTTCCCGACCAAGGACGAACTCGTTCTCCATCTGCTCGACGACCTGGCGGACGGCGCTCGCCGGGTCGCGGCGGAAGCCGCGGACACCGTGGACGACTGGGACGCCTTCCGTACGGTGTTCACCCGGGGCTGCGCGCTCGACGAGGCGGAACTACGACTGTTCGACGCCCTGTGCCGGACCAGTGCGCGGGCGGCCGAACAGGGCCGGCTGATCACGGTCTCGCTGATCACGCCGGTCACGGACCGGGTCAGGAACAGCGGTCTGCTGCGCCGGGATGTGACCGCCGAGGACGTGGCGGCGTTCATGCGCATGGCCGACTCGACCTCGGACGCGCGGCAACGCGGGATCACCCAACGGGTACTCCTCACCGGGCTGCGCGCACACCGGCTCTGATCTGGGTGGGGGTGGCGGTGAGTTCGACGCATTCGTTGCCCGCCGCGCCACCGGAGTACGTGGACTTCGGAAGGCGGAACCGCACGGAGGTCCCGCCGCCCTGCGTGTCTCCTGGTCGCCCGGCACGCTCCGCGTCGGCGCCTGGGACGCGAACCCCGAACCCCCGGAGCCCCCACGTGAGTTGACGTCCATCACCGATCTGGGGGAGGGGCGCGGGCTCGCCCCTGGTCAAAGCCTGCGCCAACCTCTGGGGCTGGCAGCCCCTGTCCAGGAACGGTCACCGGGGCAAATACGTCTGGTGCGAACTGGGCCGCTCGGCCTGAAGGTTCCTTCGCCCCTCGAAAGAGTGAACGTCCGAGAAGGCGGCGGTGTACGCGATCACCTCCGACGTGACGGAGACCCGGCCGATCGCACGGCACATCGACACCGCGTTGCGGATCTGTCCTTCGGACGGGGAGGACTTCCTGCTCGCCGTCGAGTCGCAGGAACGGCGGGACGACAGGAAGGAGGCGAGCTGGCCGTACTACGTCGCCTACCTCCAGTCGAAGTACAAGCTGCCGGTCCTGCTGCTCGTGCTCTGCCGAGACCGTGCCACGGCCAAGTGGGCGGTCGGTCCGTTCGACTGCGGCACCCGCGGCTGGACCGTCCAGCGAACGTGGCCCCTCGTTGTCGGGCCGGACAACCTCCCGATGATCACGGACGCGAGGACGGCAGCCAGAAATCCCGCGCTGGCCGCGTTCTCCGCCCTGACACACGCCAACAACCGCGACTGCGACGCCATACTGGACGCACTGGACCAGGCCCTCACGGGCATGGCCGCAGACGCCTCCGACTACATCTACCAATTCCTGGACGTCACCCTCGGGGAGACCCCCGCCGGCGACAAATGGAGGAGCATCATGGGTTTCGTCAACTACTTCCCCGGCCGGGGCCACCTCATGGAGAGGGCCTATCTCGAAGGTCAGGCCGAGGGCAAAGCCGCGGGCGAGGCCGCGTTGATCCTGCGGCTGCTGGAGAAGCGCGGAATCCTTGTCTCCGAGGACACCCGGGAACGCATCACGTCCTGTGCCGATCTCCACACCCTCACGACCTGGTTCGACCGGGCCCTGACGGTCACGGCCTCCGAGGACCTGTTCGGCGTAGAGGCGGACGGTGTGGATGGCGCGGATGCCTCAGCGGCGGGCTCGCAGGACGCCACCTTCTGAGCCCGACCCCGCCGCCCCGCCCCGGCCCGCCGACCCCGCCCCCAACACCCCGTCATTGACGGAATGTTGACCGGTGTATGGCACAGCATTGGCGAACCCCCGCTTACGTTCTGCCCCATGCCCCCACTCCCCCCACACCCCCAGCAGCGGGCCCGGCAGCAGGCCCCCCTCCCCGTCCTCCCGTACCGCAAGCCCACCAAGGGACGCGACTACTGGGTGCTGAACGACGTGCTTCCGGACGTGGATGCCGTACGGGAGCGGTGTCTCGCGAAGGACGACTGGGTCAAGGGGTATCCGTACACGTCGGAGACCTGGCCGGGGCTGCGGACGATGCCGGGGCTTGAGCCGGCCGAGATGGGGCGGATTGAGCGGCTGGTCAAACAGG
>Ga0307515_10003136_pt1 | contig 34940 bp, 30 predicted proteins | sample 17_EM_MG_FD_194513 | JGI IMG/M metagenome (GOLD analysis project Ga0307515, IMG submission 194513) | Populus trichocarpa ectomycorrhiza microbial communities from riparian zone in the Pacific Northwest, United States - 17_EM | ecosystem: Host-associated > Plants > Roots > Unclassified | place...
CGCGCCGCCCTGCCAGCATCAACCACAAACAGCAGCTCAGCGTCGCCGCGCATCCCGCTCACCACGCCGCCAGCCTCAAACGCGTGCAGGGGGGAGAGGTGAATGTGGGTCCTTCCCATCCGCTTCAGCGCGCCGCTCGCCAGTATCGCGTCGTAGAACGCATAGAACGTGCCGTGCACGCACAGCCCCGGCTGCACCGGCTCCAGCTGCAGATCCTCCGACGAGATCGCCAGGGAGTGTCCCTGGTTCGCGCGGATCACCCACCCCTCCCCCTGCGGGGTCAGCGTGAACCGTTGCTTGTCGTTGCTGGTCACGATGGTCTGCAGGAGTGGGAGCGTCAGGTTTAGGGATTTGAATTTTTGCATTTGTAGCAGCTCCGAGACGTCGGCGTAGCCGTCTGCGCGGAGGGTGAGGCCTTCCTTTGAGGCGCCGTGGCGGAGGGTGTAGGATAGGGCTTTTGAGATGCGGACTTCTGGGGTCATTGGTGCCCGGGGGCGGCGGGAGGAGGAGTGGGGTTTGGGGTCTGCTTGCTCCGGGGTGGTCATGGTGGTGGTGTAGAATATGGATCGTGGTAGGGGGCAGAGGAGGAGGGGCGAGGTGGATGGTTTTTTAAAATGGAACATGACGCATAGTGAGTAGATGCGGCTGAAATCACAATTTTAGTACCTTGCATGTGTAAACGTTGGAATTAAACGTGAACCATCCATTACAGCATTTCTCATTAAATATCAGGTACTGTTCCGGTATCTCAAACCTCCACAACCCTAATATCCCCCCATGTCTTGTTTTGAATAATATCGTATCTCGTGCCCCATCCCAACCAAATTACAGAGAAAAAGAACAAAAAAAGTACTCCGCTTCTAGACAGTTTGCTTCATATTTTTTGTCTATCATAATTGCCCAGCATTTACATGGACACCTCAACACGACCCTCCGTACCAGGCGCAGAGCCTGACAAGCTAGGGAGGAGGTAGGTGATATCATCCCAAGGATGTCTGTACAGACCAGTCCTCAGTCTCTTCTGGTCCAAGAAGTGTGCAATAAGACCGATGGAACGTCCGAGAACGAAAAGTCCGTTCAGAACACCATTCTATTTAACGTTAGTATCTCGACCCAGGCAACGGGTATCCATTTGCTTACCTTGAGGTAGTCCTCCGCTTCCTCAGCGGAGAATGCACCGCAGTTGCGGATAAGATCGACGAAGCACACAGCAACACATCCATCAACGTTCAGAATAAGGTTATCCTTCTTGCTAGTTGTGACAGTTTCAACTGCCAATGCGTAGTCGAGGAGCTTGTGTGTGGGGAAGTTCTTCATCACATACTCCTTGACCAACTCGACACGCAGATCGGGATTGTTTCGTGATTTGACTTTGTGTCCGATTCCAGGAATGAGCTTGTTTTGCTTTCGCATGGTATCAACAAAGTCTCTGGGGCTGAGGCCTTTGTCGAAAGCACCGGTGAACTCGATGGCGGCACCATCCAAGGCACCCCCGAAACGCTCACCGATGGTTAACAGACCGGAAACCAGGGAAGAGACGAGATCCTTGCCTGCTCTGGTGGTGATGATAGTGTTCATTGCACCAGACACAGCGGGACCGTGGTCCGCCGTCAACATCAGAACCATCTCCAAGAACTTGGAGGCATAGGTAGGTAGCCGTCGGCGGAACCAAAGCAGCGACATAACACCACCAATGCCAATATCCTCCCTGAAAACATCAGAGATGGGCATGCCAGCGTATAGAAGCTCTTGACCTCGGTCATCGGAGATGGTCGAGATGAATGCCGCGGGCTTTCGGATAAGCCCAAGTTCCTGGGCCCAAGAGTAATCGATGGGAATCTTAGGAGGAGTAGGCTCAGGCTGAGGGACGATAGTGCCGTTCGCGGTGAGCTCCTCGTACACAGACTTCAGAGTCTCGGGGAAGTCCTCAAAGGTTTCGGGAACATGGAAACCAGCATCGCGCATAGCCTGATTTTTAGCCGCGGCAGTTTCCAATTGTGAGTTGGCGAAAGAACCAGCGTGGCCGAACTGGACCTCGGTTGTCAACATAGAGGCGACAGTACCGATGGCCCATGCAACAATTGGTTTAGTAATGGTACCATTCTTCACAGCTTCAATCACACGGTATTCCTCAATTCCTCCAACTTCGCCGAGTAGGACAAGAATCTTGCACTCCTCATCGGCCTGGTATCGAAGCAAGTGGTCAATGAACGTAGTACCAGGATACCGGTCACCTCCGATAGCAACACCCTCGTAGACACCGTTCGTAGTAGCAGCGATGATGTTGTTCAACTCGTTACTCATACCACCAGACTTGGAGACATATCCAACGGATCCTGCCCGGTAGAGCTTGGAGGAAACGATGTTGTCCATCATACCACCAGTGTTTCCAATCTTGAAGCAACCAGGCTTGATTCCACCAACAGTTGCGGGTCCAATGATGGTGATACCCTTCTTCTCCGCGATGTGCAGAATCTCACGAGCACGTCGCTCTGGAACACCCTCGGCAATGATGGCAATGGTTCGGATTTGAGGTTTGTTCATCAACTCGAGAGTGCTGCTATAGACCGAGCGAGAACTGGCAAAGTTTACAACCTGCAGAGTGTCAACATACAACTGAGCCGAGGGATGTGTGGTTGCAGAAGCTTACAGTGTCGACGTCGGGGTGCTTCTCGCAAGCTTTGTCAACCTCCTGGTAGACAGGAAGAAGGGTTTCCGATGTTCCCCAGTACATCTTGGAAACGAATTGGCCGCCGAAGGGATAGATGATTCCTGCTACACTGGGAGTTGAACGCTTGCCTGAGGTATCGTCAGTATCATTGCATATCCCCGCAAAACCGGGAGTCGTACAGATGAAGTCAAAGTCCAGCATCCCCTGGCATGCCTTTGGCTGGAGACCATAGACAAAAGCTCTGGTCTTGGGATGGAACAAAGTGTGCTGCGGAGTGGGGGATATTGGTCGCGAAGGAGCTGCGAAGCGACGAATGTTGTCATTGGCAGCACTTGCCTGCTGAACCGGAGGAGATAGTGAAGCTGCCATTTTGGAGGCGAATTCTGGTTCAGTTGTTAGCTGGTATACTCAATTGCAGATTTCGAAGCTCGGCGGGTGGAAGTAGAGTGGAATTGAACTCTCGAAATGTGAGGTCATCTGTTCCGAGCGGCTATTGACTGTGCAAAAAGAGCCCGTGCTCATTTCGAAACCCCAAAAAGAGTTGAAATCTTAAACACAAACATACCAATTCAATTTTACAATAGGGTATCCGCAATGCAAAAGGAAGAAAACAGTCTATTGCAATCGTCAGTTGCTGGTGATTGCGAAGATCGTGCGAGTATTGTACTGGGTGAGGGGCGAGGGGAGAAGAGAGTTTTACCGACGGTTCGGAGTTGAGAGAAGGCGGAGGTGGAGATGGTGGAGATGGTGGTGGAGGTGACAACGGAATAGAAGGCAGTCTGAGAACAAGAAAGTGGCAGTCTGAGCTGTCGCAACAAATTCTCACTGCTCTGCGGGGGTAACTGTCTGGGGGACTTTTCGAAAAGGTTGGGGCCCCAACTGCGGTCTGCTGAGTCTTGGATGTCGGCAAGGGCAGTCTCAAGCGCCGAGTTTGTTGGGTGGTCCAATCGCGTGGCCTGCGTATGTCTCTTTTGGGAATGGTTCGCCCGGGATTTCTCTTCTTTCGCAGTGGTGTGGCCTGGTGTGTAGCCGGACCCTGGATAAATTCAACCCGGCAAAGGCAACGGTGCTGCTGCGACAGCCCAACGATTTTCTGTTGCGTATACCAGCCCCGGTTTTCTTTTCTTTCGGTGGAAAGAGAGGGGTGGTGGGGTGTCGGCTTGTCTGGCAGCTGCCGCGGTTATTTGCAACGTACTGTTCGTTGTCGCTGCGGGGATAATCCGAAGCACGTTCGTTCTGGGCGTGGTCGTCTGTTGCTGCCATCCAATCCAATCCACAAAGTCCAGCCTTCGAGAGCCAGCTTTTTTCTCAGCACCTCCGTCTTCCTCTTCCTCCTCCTTGATACCCATCCACCCAATTCCAATTCCACATCAAACCTCTCTTCCACCTCCACTGTCGTCGTCGCTTTTTCTCTTCCCCGACACACCCATCTTTCCAAAACTCAATTCGCAATGGCCGCCAAATCAATCCACGAAGCCGACGGGAAGGCAATCCTTTCCTATCACCTCACCCGCTCTGCCGTCATCGCTCCTTCTCCATTGCCTGCCCCGGCTCACAATGCTCCTCCCAAACTCGCTTCCATCACTTTCCCCGCCGATGCCTCACCCGCTGCCATTCTCGATGGGGCCGAGCAGTTGTACCCATGGTTGTTGGAGAAGGGCGCAAAGTTCGTTGCAAAGCCAGATCAGCTTATCAAGAGACGTGGGAAGGCCGGTTTGCTCGCATTGAACAAGGAGTGGCCTGAAGCCAGGGCTTGGATCGAAGAGAGAGCCGGAAAGGAGATTCAGGTTGAGAGCGTGAAGGGCTACTTGCGGACGTTCTTAATTGAGCCGTTCTGCCCCCACAAGCCTGAGGAGGAGTACTACATCAACATACACTCTTTACGAGAGGTGAGTACCAGTGTGAACTGCCGAGTTTGTTGTTTCTTGTTTTGCCGTCCATTGTTTTCTGTCAGCGGGGTGTGGACTTGACATGGAGGCCGAACAAAACTTTATATATGCGTTCGGTCGAGCGGAGGTGTGCCGCTCCAGGAAATCTTACCTTCCCCGGTCATGAACACAATCACAAGCGTGACCAACAAAGATCCCTTCCCTATTATACACTACTGCTTTATCTTATGCACATTTATTCTCCGATGCATTTGTTTTCATACTCTACCCCTCTCCAGTTGTACCGAGGAGCCAACTACTGAAGATGACGTCTTACTAATTCGGGGTCTTCAGGGCGACTACATTTTGTTCACTCACGAAGGTGGTGTTGATGTTGGTGATGTCGACGCAAAGGCTGAGAAGCTTCTGATTCCCGTCGACCTGTCCAAATACCCTTCAAACGAGGAAATTGCAAAGTCGTTATTGAGCAAGGTTCCCACCGGTGTACATGACGTACTTGTCGACTTCATCACAAGACTGTATGCCGTCTACGTTGACTGCCAGTTTACATACCTCGAGATCAACCCCTTGGTTGTTATTCCCAATAAGGACAAGACCTCTGCGGAAGTATTCTTCCTTGATCTTGCGGCCAAGCTCGATCAGACAGCAGAGTTCGAGTGTGGTGCCAAATGGGCTATTGCTCGCAGCCCAACAGCCCTTGGATTGAGGGCCCTTAGTAGTGACCATGTATCGATTGACGCTGGTCCTCCAATGGAGTTCCCTGCACCTTTTGGTCGTGAGATGACCAAGGAAGAAGCGTGAGTGATGCTCTTGGACATTTGGTTGACTCTTTTCGCTTATTTTATTAGATACATTGCATCACTAGATGCTAAGACCGGCGCCTCTCTCAAATTGACTGTGCTTAACTCTACGGGTCGTGTCTGGACCCTGGTTGCTGGTGGTGGTGCCTCCGTCGTGTATGCCGACGCCATTGCCGCTGCCGGATTCGCCAGCGAATTGGCAAACTACGGAGAATACTCTGGTGCACCCAGTGAGAGCCAGACGTACTTGTACGCCCGTACCGTTCTCGACCTTATGCTCAGAGTGCCTAAGCACCCTGAGGGCCGCATTCTCTTCATTGGTGGTGGTATTGCCAACTTCACAGTATGTCACCGAAATATTGTAGCCAAGATTCCAGACTAACAATTGCAAAGAACGTTGCATCTACCTTCAAGGGTGTCATCCGCGCCCTTCGGGAATTCGCCCCGGTCCTGATCGAGCACGATGTTCAGATCTGGGTTCGTCGTGCAGGTCCTAACTACCAGGAGGGTCTCAAGAACATCAAGTCTGCTGGACAAGAGTTGAAGTTGAATATGCACGTCTACGGACCTGAGTGTAAGTTTGTATTGCTCCACACTTCTTGGGCCACGACTAACGTACAGCGAAACAGGCCATGTTTCTGGCATTGTTCCTATGGCTCTCCTAGGCAAGAACCCCAGTGGTGTCCAGGAGTACTCTGGTTAAGCCCTGGATTCTTCGTATATCTTTTTTCTATTTTGTTGAAAATAAAAGCTAGTAGGATAGGATGGGCTTCTTCTCACGCTAGATGTGCTATGTGTTACGGGTTTAATAAAGGGAACGAATTTTTTTGCTCAGGAGGTGGGGTTGGTGGTTGTGTGGCTACGTGTCGATATCCGTGGGTTGGGCTTGTAAATGAGAGCGAAATTTATATCAGCTGAACTTGATAACAAGAGTGATGAAGGGTGATGAAGGGTGATGGTACCAGTACATTGAATCATGGAAAATCATTCATGATAATTCGATCGAGATTAGGGTTTGTTCATGGCAAAAACTCGGTAGGAAGAACGGATGTTGATGCTGGGCATGTGTTCGGAAGTGACTGCACATCAGGTTGAAAGCCCGTACACCCGGAGAGGATCAGGTACTATTACGGTTTTCAACATCAAATAAACCAGAAACCGATCAAGATTAAATCAAGCCCTAACCCACATATCTCAACGACCGTCCCGAGACCAAAGCTTTATCCACGGGTTTGGGGTACGGGCTTGGAGTCAGAGTATCGGAGTCGTGGATAAGGTCTGGATTTCAAGCTCTGCCTACGTAGAGTTCTAAAATTAAACTTTATCCAAGTCGTGTAATAGCGGAAATATACTACCATACGACCACACTTCAAGGCTTTAACTACAGCTTCCAGTATATATTCTTTGTTCTTTGGTACAGTACTTTAGTGATGGATAATAGAAGTTTCCCCCATTCCCTAAAGTGCTTGCGATTGCACGACAAAATAACTAGATTCTCGAGGTAGAACTAGTAGAACTGGATGAGGCCCGAGGTAATCCCAGGACTAGCGGCGGGCCGTCTTAGGGTGATTAGGGAAGGGGAAAGGTTGTATTCTGCGACCCGAGATAATGAGACGTCGTGGGTTTGAGGTCAATGACATGTGTTCCATTTCATACACGACCCGTACCCGTTTGCGAACTTCAGCGGCTGGTTTGCAAACGGATGCCGGTTTACTTCGCTAGATTCTCCAGTAAATGGATGCAAGCTGCGGTGTAATATTTCCACTAAGCACAGGCAGTTCCGGGGATGGTCTCAGCACGCATCAGAAGGGAAAGGGGCATTAAAGCTATTGGCAGGGAAATGGAGGCTGTTCAAGAGTGAGTACCAAGTGATAATAGTGGTGGTCACGGTGCTTGTGTAGATGTTGACGATCTCTCATGCCACCGTAATTTTCTTGACAGTTTGTGAGCTCTCAAGCTACTATAGCTTTTGCGAGGCCACCGACAATCCCTTAAGCTACAGTGGATCTTTGACAATTTGGGGATTTGCATCTGGCACTTTTTAACAATCTGGTTGGTTGGTGAGAGCTTTGGGTATTGTAAGTTCATTTATCGGGTCCAGTTCCCGAATCTTCTCCAGTTCGCATTTCCTTATCCAGTTTGTCAACAGGTTAAAAATCTTGCGGAATTTCTGTGGTAGTTCGGAAACTGGCGCGGTCGCGGGTTGGACGGAACACATTTCCACCTCCATTTCCGCTGCCGTCATGTCTACGATAGGTTTATTACAATATTGCGGATGCAACGAGATTGGGACGCCGGTTTTATTGAAGATTAGGCACCGGAGTGTCAGCTGCAGGTGGGTATGAGGAGGGAGGGAGGGGAGGAGGTTCTTGCCACTTGCGTTGGGATGGATCGCGAACGTCTTGATCGTAGCTGCTGCAGTTTAAATCCGGGTTTGATAATTACACTGTATGTACCGTGCAGTGAGGTTCGGAACGTAACCAGAATCAGACACTGTTCTGTACTTTAAATCTCCGGCGGTGGAATCGGGCGTCCTATAGATGGAGACCACAAGAGTAGCAAGACATCTGGCAATTACTGCTACACCACACAAATCCATCTATTCCTGAGTTTTGGCGCGTAGTCATTTGGTGCTGCGTGGTATAGGTGGAACTAGAAAATCTGTGCTTAATCCTGGACTCCCAAACTGTTCCTGGGTCCGGGTATGAAAATTGGTGGCAAAGAAGTGTTTCCCAAACCCGAACGTTTAAGGACCTCCTCATCCCGCATCGTGTAACCGGCTCCCGGCGTGCCTGTCGAATGGGGCGTCGATTTCATACCCATTATCTCCAGGCAAATTTTGTTTGGTGGGGCAGGACATAAAAATTAATCCAGACGTTCCCGTACTCTATTTCTCCGATCGAGTGGTCCGTTCACCTATTGGGAAGAGTTTGCCACGCTATTTGTTGAAAATTGGATTCTTCAAGGTAGAACGGGTCCGGTCCTGGAGGACTAGGGGCAGACCGTTTTGTGATACGGTAGCTTTGTATTCCGTGGCCCAGGTGGGAAGTGGGTTTATCGTTAATGACATATGCATCTCCATCTCCGCAGGCGCCATGATGTCTATCTGGATACGGCGGTTTCATTACTATATCATGTATGCAACGAGACGTCCCATTTGACTGGCATAGAGGAGGAGGTTCTTGCCACCAATTTTAGACCTGCGCAGGGATGGATCAGGAACGTCTTGATCAAAACTGCTGGAGTATAAGTCCGGGTATGCTAATTACTCCACGCGCAGTTGAAGCATTGTACCCCATAGTCCAAATGATTACGCACTGCATTGCTATTAGACGGACTGGTTATCTGGCTTGTGTGGGGGTCAATTGATGAGCGGTAATTTCTAGGCATCCTGCTGCTCCTGCTCAGCACCAGTCGGTCGAGAGGTCTGTACCCTTCCATGGTCTTCATCTATAGGACACTACCTTGATTACCGGTTACACCTCCGAGATTCAGAGTAGAGAACTGTGTCTGAATACTGGTTATCATACCTCCGAACCTCACTGTGCGGCACAGTATCTCCGTCATAACTGGGTCTATCTGGATATGAGGGGTTTTTGTTATCCTGAGTTTCATGGCGGTTGATGCAGCAATGCATGAGTTGACTGGCACGCCGATTGGAGACTGAAGAACTGATTGCTAAGAGACGGCGCCCGTCCGAACTATCCATCTCACTATCCATCTAAGACTTTCTACCGCAATCATGATGAAGCGCACGTCTAATTGATATTGGCAGCTTTTAATCGTAAACAGACTGCAAAATCTAAGATATTTGCTCGAATCCTTCATTGGTATAAGGTTCGAGACTCACTCACTAGCGTAGAGAGAAAGTACGACAAACACCACTTGCCAGAGCTGGCGGGAATGCTATTAAAGTCAGGAACCAGTTTTTTCTTTCCTTGGTGGACTGCTGAGAGCTGAAATACCTTTCAATAATCGTTTTTGACGACCACAATTGATCTAGGGATAGCTTCAGACGGCATCGTTGTGAATTCCAACGTCTCCAAGAAATTATTGCTTAGTTCGTTCGGTAAAGATTCAGAACATGTCAAGCTTTCCCCTTTGAATTCAACTACCATCCAGCCTTTATGATTCTTGTTGCAGATGTAATAAAACCACATTATGCCAGTCCGGAGATGAAAAGGGAGATGACTGTGATCCTCGAATCAAACTGGACGCTAGGTATTCGTGTCCCTCAAGATAGCCCTTCGGATCTCCAGTCCCAGGCAGGAGCCAAATCTATGCTCAAGAGAATAGATGGTTGGTCTGCTTGTATGTGCGTGCATCCAAGTGAGCCGTTTCACCGAAAGACAGAGCAAGCTTATCCCTCACCTCCGAAACTGCATGTCTGAAGCGACTGAATCTAACCTGAAAACCTGTGCAGTGACGAGCAGACCCATTGGACAATCATGTATCCTTCGATATCAACAATTATACGTAGTGTAATTAAGTCGCCAAAACTTGTGCTACACTCCACCAAAAGTTTCGAAAATACCGGCTGCACGCTTCACCGTGGCAGGAAGCCTTGGATGAATAATGAGATGGATAGTCCGGACGGGCGCCGCTAAGAGAGACGAGAGCTTTGGGAAATACTTTCTTTACTGCCAATTTTATACTTGCATAGAGATTGTCTAAGTATAGAGTCGATCGGCCGTCTTAATCATAGTTACTACTATGCATGCCTAAGGTCTGCTAATTGCACTGCACGCTTGAAGTATTGTACTCTACCGTGTAGTGAGTTTTGGACAGCAGCGAATGATTATGCACCACATTTTAGGAATTGGTTTATATGAATCGGCAGAGCAGTGGGCAGTAATTTCTAGATCTTGTGTTGCTCGAGAGGTTCGTACTCGTCCTTTAGTCATTCATGGTTTCTGATTACAGATACCTATTACAACCCCACTGATCAAGTACACGTACAGAACAGTGTCTGATTACTGATATCATGCGTCCGAACCTCAATGCACGGTATTATCCTTGGCGCATATATCGTCGTTCCATGACACTTGGCACGACGATTTTATTAGGAATTGTAGACCGGAGCACCAGTTTTTTTAGGAAATATCGTATAGAGGCGGGAAGAGGTGGAGGTCCTCTAAACTCTTTGCCACTAATTTTGTACCTGAGTAGTGGTGGACCAGTTATGAAAGCGTTAGGAATAGTTTGGGACGCTTCAATGTAGCTGCAGCAGTACAAAAGTACAAATTCAGCACCAGAGAGCATTCTTCATTACCTGTCGAAGGTGTACGTAGTCGGGGCTGCATATCTGCGTTTTCAACCCGTACCTAGATCGTCTCCGGACAAAGTTTATTTGGTGTGTGGGGGGGGGACATAAAAGACTAATCTAGATTCCCGTATGTTTCTGATATGTCTCCGATCTAACACTCTTGTAGCCTACCAATCGGAGGATGGTCACCACTTGGAGTGTGTATTGCAACCAATGGGCGTGTAAGGAACTGAAAATCAAATATATTGGGGGTGAGGATGTCTAGATGTAAATTATCAGCAGTCAAATTTTCTGAATTGGCAATCCACTTTAATTCTATCTCATCCCGTTAACTTCGGGCAGTTGACTTTGTATTGGCATCTATTCACTATTTACTAAGGTCTCAATGTTGATGAAATATTTCCCGGGCGAAGTGATACTCATCTTGTTTGGACACGAATTGATGAGGTTGGAGATACCCATAGGATATTGGGGTTTTCATCTAGTGATCATCGGGAGACATCTCCGGATTACCCCTCGAAACGTATCATAAGACGCTGTGCAAAATCTGAAATAATACGGTGCCTGCAACATCAGAGATTTCAATTGACCATAGAGGTTACCCGATGCGAAGAGAGTTGACCCAGTTGGCTGTAGAGGAAGAGCATCTTCATTACTGCCCAAAGGTAGGATGCGGTAAAATCATCTAGGAAACCGTCTCGCGCCATGGAATCCTTATCTTACGCGATCCCGTCTCCCGCCGCTCGTCTATGGTTATGAGACGTCTCAAATCGGCCCCGGCCGTCCAATGTTATCCGCAAAGGATCTCTGAATCATCGCTATCAGTCTACCTCGTCTTTATCTCGCAGTCTTAGCATACCAGAGGCTGTCTGCAGCAGATTATGTTGAAGAAAACCCGCCACTCATGGGCGAACGGTCGACTATGAGGAGAATAGGTAGGGAGATATTCGGAGATGAAGATAATACACCATCATTTGTACCTATCTACCTGACGTTTTTGATTGTAGTTAGTACTCTATGTCACCTGCGGAACCAAACTCTCCCGGAACAATGCAAGGATGTCCTGGGACAGACATATCTTATCCCACAATGTGTAGAAGCTTGATTCGCGGAAACGACAGAAATTTCGACGCGCGTTGATTGTCACCGAAGTTCTTGTAACCTTCACCGTCGGTGAACCATACCACCTCACACACCAAAGGGGACACAGGAATGTAGAAACACGCGTTCCATTCCACCGGCGAGGGTTTCATTCAAGCAGCAGTCTGTAACTGTCTGGCTGTAGAAGAATCTCGAGTTATGCAGTGTTCAAAAGAGGTTAGGGTTTGGATTCATATGATCACTCGGTGGTTATTATGCTTGTGGACATTGAGACCAACAGAACTTGACTGATCACCAAAAGCAGAGAGTAAAAAAAGAAAGAAAGAAAGTGCAGGGAGGATGTACAACCAACATTATCTGTAGAAAGCATGTGCAGCCAACACTATGTGAGTTGTGAGCACGCGCAGGGTTGAAGGGTTAACTTCACCACAGGTACGTATGGAGATGGACGATGCAGGAAGATATGAATACAACTCTTGACATATACCCAATCGTTACATCCGCAAGTAGCAGAGCGGGTTAGAAAGGAAATCCAATGACGTTTGTTTCCTGCGGGGTGAAGGACTTTCCCAGCGGATTTCGAACCAGAGAATTGGACGGTATATTTGGAGTATGCCAACGCTGCTCTTCTTCCGTGGTTGTGATTTCCGGCTTTAGTTTGTGGCTGTGTAACTATGTGTGTATACTCCCGAAGACATCCGTATGGACTACGGATTGTGGGGTCCGGTGGGTGTCTGCCGCGCTCGGCGTGAAGTTGCAGAAAATGTATACAACGCCTTGTACAGTGCGGATTGTACGGAGCGGGGAAGGACGCGTGATGATGATGGAGTTGAGGTGGGGTGAAGAGGGGTGAAGAGGGCTGGAGGATTTTCCCTCCGCTTCTTGGCGAGCAAGGTTTGGGTGCTTGTTTATTGGATTTAGCGGTTTGTTTTTCTGTTTGCTTTAGGCATGGAGGGATTGGAGTTTGGTCTGGCCTCGATGTAGGTTTCACAGCGCATGTACTTTGTGTGGGGCGCTGAAAGTATATAACTGGATAAAGGCAGGTGGGCCAAAGACTCTATGCTTTGAGCCGTGCAGTTGGATGGCTAACAGCACTCCAGCATATAGCTGGCAGATGCGGGATCCTGCCGGGTTTGATCGGTGCGTCTCGTTGTAAGCTGCCGGTAGAATTGTAAGGTAGCCATACTGATGCCCTGATTGTGAAGGTTTCCTGTGTTACCAGAGGTTGCAGCAGTAATAATGAAAGGAAAGTAAGCGTGAATATGTTTGAAACCCAGCATCAGGGAAATACTTAATCAGGTTTGCGATCCTCCAATCTGGCTGGATCCATGATTTTTGTGGTGTTGAACGCAGATAACGGGCGTCTCTGTTCGTCTGATCTGCTTGCGATTGTGGGTCTCCAGTTCGAATGGAAGTTGCAAATGAGAGAGTGGATCCATGGAGTACACGAGCCACCTATTCAGACATGGGATCACGGTCCGAGCACTCGGTCTTCTCTCAACCCTAGATCCTGTCCCCAATCCCATTTGCATACCGATGATCCGAATAATTGCCCTAATCCAGCGGGCCAATGAATGGAATATATTCGATCTGCGCTGCGAGAATGCGCAAATTATAATAAGGAGGTTATATGATATGTACCCTTTCATGTCATCATCATATTCGGATCGCTCTCGTTACACAGGAAGTTATCGCAGGAATCGGATTGGACACCGGGAGAGTGGATCATATAAAAACGGTTTCGAAAAGGAACATTCCAAGGCCGAGGCACCCGGTCGCCGGTGTATTCTGCCCTATGTATTGGTCCCCGGGAAGCAGCGGCCATTATTCGGTAGAGATAGAATGGTCTCAGTTATTTTTTGCTTTTTTTGCTTTTTTAAGCGCGAGCGTGGTTGGCGTGATTGTAATTGGGACATTTCCCCGGGGAACCGTTGAGTAGCCTTGCCACAGCGAATTGAACTCTGCGTCCTGCGCCTCATGCGTCATGGTTGAACAGACGCTGCTGAGGAATCAGCTTGGTGGAGGTACAGCACTTGGCTACAGAACGGGGGGCTGGTTGACATGGTAGTTGAGATGCAAAGCTGCGTCGACAACCCCTCCACATCCGCATGCCTTCGAGCTGGTAAGGTTTGGAATGAATGAAGATCTATATACTGCATCAATACTCCACATACCTTCGCGCTGACAAGGTTTTGGGGTATCTGCTAAGAACCAAGCGTAATTCACGGGCTATTGCCGGCAATTGGTGCTATTCCTGGTGCTCTTTGAAAGTGGCATTCTCCTGGCTCCCATGCCCAGGCCGGAAGGAAGCATGCAATATGAATAAATGAGCATTGCTCTCGCTGGCCACTCCTGCGGCTGGTGACACCGAATGCAGAATTCGCTGCATGCATAAATAACCGTAGATACATCCATACGCAGTGCTAAGCACGTTGTGGAGAAGCACTAGAGGCGAGGTCTCGCTCTTCGCCTTGTCAGGTGCGGGTGAAACAACTGCAGTGATCTCCGTGATCCGCCAGAGCCATCGGGCTTCATTCAAGTTCCATTGAAACTCGGCACTCGACGCTCGCTATCCCTCCTTCTCTCTATCCATCTTCATATCCCCCACCATCCGACATTCGTTCGCTCGCTCGCTCGTTGTTCGGTATTACTGCTACTTTCGAACTACTTTCGAACTACTTTCACGCCAGCATCATCCGCTCGCTCGCTCACTCAACTCATTCACTCACTCTCTGCCTATTACACGGGAATGTGCAGCACGAGACGAATAATTGTAATTGCTTGTTATTACCTGAGCAAAGAAGAAGTCGCTTGCCCATTGCAGGCGCAAACAATTTAACCACGCTATCACACAAACCCTGCCTCCGGCTCCTACCCTCCCTGGTCGACCACTCTCCCACGTACGACCTGACCGTCTCTTTTTCCCTCTCTCGCCCTCCTCTCTCGGCGCGCGGTCTCCCCTCCTCCACCTTCGCTTTGCGCCCCTTACCGCACGCGCGACCTTTCCCGGGGATTTCTGGTCAGTCAGGGACAGAGGAGACGGTCGAGGTTGAGGAGATAATAGTCGCCTTAACACCGACGCCAAATATCGCAACAGCATCGCCCACCTGCTGTCTGCGGCTCCAGTCCTTCGTTCATTGAATTGTTAGTTCTGGCCTTTCAAGCCATTTGCATTGCTCCATGCATCAAATTCTACAGTAAGTTCTTCCTTGTCTTCTTTGCTGTTAGTTCAGTCACGAGGAAAGCGGATTGATTGAATGCGTGCGATCCCCCATCTATTGTGCTGTTCATCGGGAATTATTGGACCTAAACTAACATGTGCGATGATGTTTACAGCTCCTTAAGCTAGACTTTCAAAGCATTCCACTCATTAAATCAACCAATTCATACCCACCGTTGATTCGGAACCACCGCGACGAGCCCGCACTCTAGGCTCGAAACCCACGACACGCCGTGATCCCACGGAATCTAATTGTTCGACCGTTAATCACTCTTTCTTACGTTCGCCAAAGCGAAACACTCCGAAGAGCGACTCCGCGACTCCTTATTTTGGGATTGTGTGCGACTGGCCTCGCTGGGAGAAGTTTGTGCGGAGGAAATAACATATTACACTTCAATATACTGCAACAATTTTCATTAGGGGAGGATTTGAAGGATTTGAGGGATTTGGACGGTACAATTTTCATTCTACGAATCAATTTCCGACGGTTCGTTCGAACCTTCGCGTTTAGTAGAGCTGGCTGCTTCGGATATTCGGGAATATGGAACAGACTTCAGGGTCATCTACGAGAGACGACGGCGGAGGAGGAGGCGAAGGAGTAGGGAGTGGAAGTAATAAGGCGGGGAAGAAATCTGACGACGACGAGGATTTGGCGCGGATTGTGCGGAAGGGCAGCGATGACGGGGATGGAAATCGGGATCTCCTTGACAGCACGCTCTTGAGAATGCGAATCGCGAGGAAGCTACGGAGTAGTAGGTTGCGCTGGGGCCGTGGACACTTGCACAGACGACGGGATGCGACGATGGAGCCAGAGGCCCACACACAACTGGAAGTTAGCGTGGATCTAGACTTAAAGAAACTACAGAGGAAGCTACCTGCGCTGACCCCAACATCGCCTTCATCGACTACTACCATAACATCTATTAATACTAATTCATTTGAAAGCTCGGACCAAATTGTTTTCAGCTCCTCACCACCGCCGTCACCTGCGGAGTCTGGTCCATCGTTTTCCACCACCATCACCTCTACCAGGTCATCGGAAGTTGTTCCAGTTACCACTGTCACTTCATCCGTCTCTGCGCCTGTGGTCACGGTTTGGAATGGGACAACAATTCGTAAGTGGTGTACAAGTCCGTGTTAAGAGCTCTAGTAATAGTTTAGGCACTTCATGGGATGTCTCGTCGACAACTGTAGAGAGAACAGTGGTGGTGATTGCCTCTCCAACCATTGTTAGTGTCAGACGTACCTCTACGGGGCGCAACTCTACAAGGCGCAGCTCTACAATACGCAGCTCTACAAGGCGCAATTCTACCACCTCCTCAAGATCAACTACTTCTGCAAGTTCGAATTCCACCAGCGCGGCATCTTCGAGGTCGTTATCATCAACTGTACTTTCAACTGCTTATCCGACTTATGGCGGCGGCGGTGGGGGTGGCGGCGGAGGTGGTGGTGGATCTACCGCTTTACCCACGAGTTCTACGTTGCCAACTAGTTTAGCATCAGGATCATCGGGTCCTAATGTGAATCCGAGATTGATCGGGGGCGTTCTGGGAGGACTTTGCGCATTTGCGTTGATCTTGGTAGCAATATTGTTTGCACTCAGGCGGCACAAACGGCGCCTGGCAGAACAGGCGCTCGACGATGCAGGATATGGCGGGCCTCTGCCAGCACCTTTAGGATCCAGAGATATAACTGAGCGGCCAAGCGTGACTCCATTTGCTGCAGCGGCAAGTTTTTTCAGTAGACGATCAAAGCATAGCCGACAACAGAGTGTAGCATCCGAACCTACATCTGAGCAAGGGTTTTACCGAGTTGGCGGAAGGAAAATCGATCCTGTTCTTGGTGGACCGCGCCCAGCAGGGAAATCCTTGGAAGGAGGGCAGTCCTTCGACGAAAGTGAGGGCGGCCATGTCCGAAGCCCGCCAACGCCCATCTCATCAGCCGCAGCTGGGCCATCCAGATTCTCTGGTTACACGGCAACGACCACATCGCCGACTATTTCCTCTGCAGCTGGTCCTACGGCACCGATGGCTGCAGTCATACCAGCTACAGCTCGAATACAGGAAGAGAAGGATGAGGGCGAACCCTACCGAGAAGCAACCCCCGCCCCTTCGACGCGCAGACCAACCCCAACTCCAAGGCCGCCATTAGCTGGTGCTGCTGGGAGAGACGGCCTCGGTCGGTCATTACCTTCACATGATGGGTCTCGGGCATCTAAATTTACGGAGGACATTGTGTAACGGTTCAATGCTGTTGGGTCATCAACTCGCCATGTGTCTATCCGAGGAAGAACCGACGAGAAAGCGCCACTTTTTTCTTTCCTTTTTTCAAATTCATGTTTTTAGTGTCGTCATATCTAATGTCCCATTTGGCGTTACGTCTGGTTTTTTTTTTTTCGCCTACAGATACCATTTCTTGTATAATAACTGTTCTTCATGATGACATTTCAATCTTCAATTCTTTTTGAACTCAGAAGAAATTTGTAGTAGTTAGACAGTAGATATGTCTTAACTTTTCTTCTTCTTTTGCTTCTTTTGCTTCTTTCTTCAACTCTTCTTTCGCTTCTTCTTTTCATCTTTGGGACTTATGGCACAAAAGTCTTCTGTAACAAGCAAGCGGGGCGTGGTGGCGCGACGTACTAGTTACTACTCTGTACTATTATTACAATCTGGGATGGTTGGGGAGAGGAGATATATTTGATTGTGCTATCCCCACCCAAATTATTTGCTTCGTTCGTTTGTAGTGGTGCACTTGGTGGTGCATTTAAGACCTGTGTTGTGGGAGTAGTTAGTTGGCAGCCAGTAGTGGTAATCTAGATACCCCCTTGCTTCTCGCCATCTCCCATTCCATCGTGAGATTCGCGCGAACCCATCGTTCCGGCTAGTCAGGGGCATAGAGGTGGAGGGGTACAGGTCGCAATGCTGTGATATCACAGATGGTCACTCGGTAGGCGAGGGGCCGCCTTGTATCTGTCGATTCACCCCTCCCGCTCCCCGCCTCCCCGATTCGTGATAACAAGCCAAAGGCCTCTATCCTCAATGAGAAACAATGATAGACAGACACGAGAGAAGCAATAACACCCTACGAAAGTAAGCAAAGAATCAGAGAAGACTCAATCAAAAGGGACAGTAGCACAGTAGCACAGTAGCAGCATCCCATTAACTATATAGAAGCACGCGTGCGCGCCCATCACGGACCACAAGAAACTTCCCCGCCCGCCGCCCCCCCAACCTACCTACTACCCCTCCCCATATCACAAAAAACACACCAGCAAAGCCTTTCCAACGTTGTAAGTAGTAGTAGCAATCGCAAGCAAGCAAGCATGTGAAACGAACACCCCAACAACAAAAGCCACAAGAAACGCTAAAATTCGCCATCAATCACAAAAATACAGCGCACACAATGGGGGAGGAGATAAAACGACGCAAGGAAACAAGAGACAGAGATAGATAGACAGTCAAGGACCAAGAGAGCGTGGTGAGTGGAGGCGGCCGTCCCACTGAGAATAGAGAGCAAAATATGGTTGAAGGGAAAAAAAAAGTAAAACATAAAAGTAAAAAAACACCTTTTTCTTCCACAAATACCTCAAGTTAGCAGCAATGCTCGATGTTATAATATACGGAGGGTAGAGAGCTGCTACTGCTGATGGATTGATCAAAAATAAAATAAAACTCCAAGGTAAAACACAATCCCACAGTAAAAGGAGAAATGCTGATGCAAAACTGCAAAACCAATCCCGCTCTATACAATGAATGAAACGAAACGAAGTACAATTCTTACCAGCAATGCAAGTTCTTATGCTGTGGCGAAAAAAAGAGGCGCATATTGGGGGCTCATCACCATCACCAATGCCAGAAGGAGCCGCTACATGATAACACAGCAGCAGAATTTCTTCTTCGAACCGCTGTCGTCCACTGCCTGTATTTGTTTGACCTGAGGAGTCGGACGAGTGTTGTCTGAAACTGATTGTGGATGGATCTGAATGTCATATTCAGTAACTGCATCGGGATACGTGGAACAGGAAGAAGCCAGGAGGTACTCACACTTGGAACCGTCCGATATCCGCCGTCCGTTGGCACCGAACCTGCCTGTTGCTTTGGCTCTGGTGGTTCCGCTGAGCTCTTTAATGGCCATTCTTCCCTCGATTCAGGCGTGTCATCGGGGTGGCTATGGCTGCTTTCGCCCTTGTCATCATCACTAAGCACCTTTAGTGGCCGTAGCTCCTTATCATACACACTGGCATACACTCCATCGCGCTCCCACTGGTCTTGCTGCAATCGTCTGGCAAGAGTTGGAATTATCTGTTGATCCGGCGGTAAACTTGGATCCGGTTTGTACCCTGATAGTGCCCATGGTGGTTGTCCCTCAGGGTGTTTGTTTGCAGAGCTCGGAGCGCTAGTACTAGCATGTGTTGCATATGACGCAGATGTTCCAGGCCGGTGAACAAGTTGCGGGTTTGAGCGAGTGCGCTGTTTGCCTGCCATTGAACCAGTACGGGATGCAGTCTTATAGCGCGGTGTGGGAGATGTGATACTACTTCGTGTCTTCGGGTTACTGATGGTACCAGAACCTGAAGCAGACGTCCCTAAGGCCCCTGGCGGCGAGTTTTCCCGATCGTCCAAGACCATCGCTGAACCGGCAGAGTACGAGCGCTTTCGAAGTGATGAAGGGTGCGATATACTCGCACGACCGTCGTCTGAGCCATTGGGTGTTACGGCGGTTCGGGGCAATGGCTTGGTGCGCTCTATGAATTGCTGAGGGATTGGGTGGGGAGACACAGTTGCCAGAGGTATCCGAGAATAAGAGCGATTCCGCCGGAAGCTTTTCCTGACAAACCCATGCCCAGAAGAATCAGAAGCTTGTTCCTCCGGAGTTCTGATTTCATGGAAATCTGCATCCAGCATCCCATCATCTTCGTCAGAACCAACGGGCAAAGATAGACGATATTGCTGCTTATGGTCCCTTCCATCGTCACCGCCCCGCAAAGTGCTTGGCCGCGAATGTGACCCCCCAATGCCCCCATTCCGTTGCAATTCCTCGATCTCTATCCTCTCCAGTTTATCCTTGTGAATCCACCGAGACTTGCCTACGTCGTACAGATAGTCGGCAGCTTCATTCCCCTCAATCTGGGCCAATTTGTCTCTGTGTATCCACTTCGATGCCCCCGGTTCCTCACTTTCTACCGGTTCTGGTGTTTTTGGAATGCTGCCATTCGCGTATGGTGGTGATTCCTCCGACACTAAAGTATGACTTGATATATCATCATTCACCATTGACATCCTTCCCCCGTACAAGTCAAACACAGAGTCCCCATCGTGGTTCGACGAGACTACTGAATCATGTTTTGAAAATAAAGGTGCTCTTGGTGCATGCAAATAATTTCTGAAATGTCTGCCATCGTCTCCTGACTGCCCTGCAGTGCGATCATTGCAATCGTTCTCGTTCGGTGAGTGGTAGCCGTTGATATGCGTGGAGCTGTTCAGGTCACTTTTCACTGGCGACGCGACAGCCGTTTTGTGGCTCCGAAACACTTCCCTATTCTCGCCCTGCATAATTCAATAAACGTCAGTGCGGGGATTCTCAGAGCGATCCAACAAACGGATATGTGGACGACGCGTGTCGAGAAGAGAGAGATTAGAACGCATCCAGTCCGTCACATACCCCATCTATCGGCACACTATATTCCCAATCATCCTTCCCGGTGTTTTTCGTGCCATGCGACGACGCAGGCGGCGTGAATGTAGCTGGTGGAGAAGCAACGGCTGTCATTCTGGTAGCCACGCCTCGACAAGCTCAAATAGTGCGAGTTAGAACAGGTCGAGACGAACAAAGAACGAAGCGGGGGTGGTTGGGGGTGACGAGAACTGTCGACTAAATCATGGAAAAAAAGTATCGCAGATGAGAGAAGATGGTTGGTTACGCTGGAGCACAAATGAAATCGACGTTTGACGGAGCGAGAGAGGCGGTTACCGAAAATAACGGGGTTGAAAGGGCCGGGTCTAGGGTTTCTAGGGAGCGACGTTGAAGCGAATACTAAGTAAAATTGAATGGAGAAGCGAGAGACTGATATGAGAAGCCGAAAGACGGCTCTCAGTCTGGCCCTGGAACAAATCGTCGGTAAAAGCGCCGAAGTGTGAAGTTGAAGTGTAGGCAGTAAGGAGGTATTGCCGTGAGTAGTTCGTAGATGTTGGTTTAGTTAGACGTTGAAACTCGTTTCTCCTTGTCCCTCGCTCCTTCCCATGGGAGTTACAGGCTCGATCGACCCGGCACACAACTTCTTTTGGAGTGTTGTTTAGACTAGGGTGTTCAAGACACTCTGCGGCGGTTTCCTTTAGAGAACATATTAATGTACTCAGTAGAGTGGCCAAACCCCAGATCACTGTTTTTGCCACAAGCAGTCGTTCCCCAATTAAATACTTTGCCATTGCTCGACTACTGACGATCACAGTGAGCAGCTGAATTTCCACTGGAGGAAATTGGCACATTGGCATGATTTTGAATGGATCACGGACCTGTCGAGTGGGACTTGGCGGCAGAACGACTCGCCCGGAATGTTGTTGTTTATCTGTCGCAGTTCAGGTCATGTCATCGATGCACGGAATCATGCCCGGCACTCTACTTTGCTCTGCAAGCAGCATTCCTTGTACTCTATATAGAGACACGGGTTGTTCCCGTCAAGCGTTGAAGCCTCAGTGAAGAAGCTCCAGCTCATCGGGTTGCACTACAACTGCCCTACGGATTCCAACAGGATGGTTGCGGCTCAGACGTCTATCACTGGGGTAGATGCAGAACTATTCCACCAGAGAACCCCCACACAACTTGGACGCCGAATATGAAACGAAAGGGGCTTTTTTCAGCCCATAAATATGGTATATATATGGGTAACCACCCGATCAGAAAGATTCATGGTCCTTATGACTGACTTGCGCTGTGTTCGTCGCTCACCTGTCACAGTCGATCATTCAATACTGGTAGGAACTCTTTTAGTCTCGGAGTGTGGTACACATTAAATCGAGAAACCCGTATTACCCGACCCGTCCGATTACCCTCAATTCAGCGTGTACAATACCTGCCCCTCACCCGTTCGAGTGTTGGCGGGTGTACTTGCCAATTGCCCATTCACAAACTTCATCGTTTCGTGATTCGGGTTCGACATCTAAGCCAATATGGCATTGTCACTACTCTCACGACCAGCAGCATACACTGGCTATTGGAGCGCACAAGCGCATTATATGGCGCATTATATGGCCGATTCGCAGGTGATATCATGGTCGAGGACGCCGTAAATGTATGACATGGACATAACAAGCAGTAGAAGCAGCGGCGCAGATTATCACGGACCTTCACCGAGCAGTCATCAAAATCGTGGTCACCTCCGCAATTCTCGCAGGTGCCTTCGCACATTCGGGGTCGATGACTGTATTGCCAGTATGAGGCTGCTATGGGATGAGGTGGTCCGGCAAGGGAGGGAAGAGATGCCATCCTGATCCAGCTCGACAACGCCAAACACACAGTGCCAGAGCTCGTGATCGTCGTGCACCATGTCAGCCGGGAAGTCGCCGTGGCATTCCATGTAGCTTAAGCCGTCGCGCATCACGATGCGGTTCGCGGCGGGGAGAAGCGAGATCTTGCATTCGGCCCAGCTGCTGGCGCCGGGCCTTTGATGCACATGCGTCAGAGTGAGGTAATTTCAACTTGGTGGATGTCATGGGCTTGTGGAGGGTTTTGTTAATTGTAGGGTACAAAAATGTACTTAAGAGGTATCTTACACGATGCTAACGGTGGAAATGCACCCGAAACTTTGACAGGTACCCAAACATTCAATTATGAACGCTATCCCACCCCATATGAAGAGTTAGCTAGGTATCTTAGTGTATTCCATCACGAATAGTCACTCATCTTGCACATTACCGACTTTTACCATCTAGATTAAGGCAGTCTTGAACAGGAAGCTTATGATAGCGAAAGACATGTACAGCCTGGGTATCAAACTTCTGCTTCTTTCCGGCCAAACGAATTAAGTCGAGATGCATCGCTACCTTCGCAGCCAGTTTACCAGTCGAAGTTCTTCTGGCGAGATTATTGTTGGAGTTGATATTTGGTTTTTGGAATATCCTTCCACCGAAGGTGATCATTCAGATTGTGCGAATTCGTGAGGGATTGATCAACAGCGTTGGTAAAGGGATATATATCACAATGGTCACTCGGGAGGTCATTGTCAAAGCCGGTCTCCAGATTGAAGGGTTTTAATCTTCAGATACCTTCTAATAATAAAGCATTACGTGCATATACCGGCCCGCAGGGTTTGGAGTGACAACACAGAATGCACTTTTGATGTACCTTTATTCCGAATTCCGCATTAGCAGTTGACACTTAAACGGAGGCGCTTGCATTATACCCCAGTGAAGCGGGACTTACATGCAGAAGCTTAAAAAAAACTGTACAGGACAAATGGCAACGCCAACGCAATTATGAAGTGGTCGGATCTAAAATTGATTCCGTTTCCAGCACTGTGCCAAGGGTGAAAATGCTTCCCAAACTGGTTCCCAACAACTCAACCTGGCGACCAAGGCACTCAATTGACAATTACGGACCCAATCCCACCCATACAAAGCAACAAGCAGCACGTAAAGTACCACTACACTCTCTACCCTTTTTTTCGGGATTATCTAGCATTTGCACCACGTTCCTGGCTCGCGTGTTCTGGACTGTTCTCGACCTTCCGCCAGCAACCTCCCATTTGCGCGTCGCTCATCTCTGACGCGGGATTATCACGGCCTGCCGCAAAGCCAGCTGCACCCCGCTTCTCCTTCTCCAACAGGTTGTCACCACATACAGCCCCTCCGGATTCTTTCATTTACTACCCGCCAAACTGGCGTCCTCAATAACCTCCGACTTTTTCCTTCCCTACCAACACCTCCTCTCTCCATATATTGAACGTCTCGACTCACTACTCGCCGCCCTCCAACTCACGCTCGCTCCCAACTCTCCGCCCAAATCGCTCATTGATCTTCTCCCCCACATCCTCTGCGCTGTCAGCCTTATCGCGCTCATCCCGTTCCTAATGCGCCGTTTCTTTGGTCTCGGGGGTGCAGAGCCCCAACAATACACCGGGCCGATATCTGGCAACAACGCCGTCGATCCTTACCGGCCTGAAGACGTGATCACCATCAAGCATGCGAATAACGAGTACCTCTTTAAATATCCGGTTAATACGATTGCGTCGCATGCCCTCAACGTCGGCCACTTACGGGATAAGTGCGCGGAAATCACAGAGGTCGACCCAAAGCGGCTTACTCTTATCTGTGCTGGTCGCCAGCTAAAGGACGATAACGCTACACTGCAAACCTTGGGTATCGAACATGGAGCCAAGATTCTCGCGGTGGGCTCGAATGTGCCCCCGCCGTCGGCGCCGAAACATAAGGAAGGCCCGGGGCCTCTGCCGCGGGAGCCGGCTCGCTCGCCTGAACCCCCGAGAGGTCCCGCGGAGAAGATCAAAGCTGTCCGCGATCATGTTACTACTAAGCTTCTCCCTTTGGTGAATGATTTCATCAATGGAAAAGGAACCGAAAAGAGGGTTGATATGCATCGTCGGCTGGGGGAGACGATCATGGCGGAGCTATTGAAGCTGGATGGAGTGGAGACTGAAGACCCTGAGATTAGGGCCAGGCGGAAAGAGCTGGTGAAGGATATCCAGGGCTATCTTGATGCCTTGGATAAGTCTTTGAGAGAGTCGCCATAATGATATTACGTGCAGGGGTTTGGTGGACTGAATCATAGAGGAGGAATACGACTAGGGGTTTATTTGTTTCGTCTGGTCTCGGTACATTGTTGAATGGGTTTTCTTGTTAATGATCTTGGGGGTTGGGCGCACGGTTTGTGGATTGTCACGGTGAAAACGACGACAGTAAGCGAATCTGGATAATACCTGCACTGCAGATTCGAAATATATCTTCTATCCCCATCTGTGGAGCAGACATCAAATGGACTTCTGGTCCACCTGAAGTGATATCGTATGATGACCTGTGCCAAGCCCCCTCGGTCGAAAACTCCGAGACACGTCCAAGCTTCACCCCCGACAACAACCTACCCCACCACCTCAATTCCACCACCAACGCCACAAAATGACAACCAGAATCCTCACCCACCTCTCCCTCCGCACCCCGCTCATCCGGCGCACCTATGCAACCGTCCTCCATGACCCCCCCTACAACCTATACAACCTCCCCAAGCCCGCCAGCGCAGCCACAATCCGACGACCGCCGCCAAAACACCGCAGACATGACCAAACCAAAGCTACGGCGCAAGAACGCAACGCCACCCTCCATCGCCGCCGCTGGATGTTAGCTTCTGGAGTCCTTGGCGTCACAGCATTCATATACCTCGCTGCCAACGAGCCACCGCAGAAAACAGAGTCACCCGCGTCTGCATCTACCATCAACCCCGGTCTTCCCGTTGTAGTTGCAGAGACGGAAGCCAGCAAGCTCGTCGACAGCGGGACTTCGAGCGTGCCCCCGTTCCCGCGGGATATGACGATAGATGGTGAGGAATTCGCACTCATCGGCCTCGGTATACGCACTGTCAGCTTCTTGGGTATCCAGGTGTATGTCGTCGGCTTCTACATCCACGTCGATGACCTAGCGGCGCTGCAGACGGCGCTGGTGAAGCGCGTCGATGAAGGGGCGAGCTCGGTTACGCAGCCGGAGCGCGAGGCGCTGCGGGAAAGGCTTATGGATCCCGTTCTTGGGGAGGAGGTGTGGGAGGAAGTGTTGAGTGGGGGGGCAAGGTTTAGAAGTGCATTCAGGATTGTTCCCACGCGGAATACTGGTTTGCCAGCTCCCCTCCCCCTTCGAAAAGTAATGATGCAAGTGGCTGAGACCAGGAATGGGTGAATAGATTTCCAGCACCTCCGCGACGGGTGGGTACGCGGGATCCAAGCACGGTCTACAAAATCTCCGTCCTACGACGACGAGGCGTTTTCAGAGGCGATAGGGCAGTTTAAGGCATTGTTTGGGGGTGCGTTCAAGAAGAGTGTGCCAAAGCAGAAGACGCTATTGTTACTGAGAGATATGGAGGGGGGTTTCAGTGTGTTCTATGATCCCTCGGGAAGGAACGACGGTGGCTTTGGAGGAGAGGGAGAAAACGCCGTACAGAAGCTTGGTGAATTGAAGGACCCCAGAGTCTCCAAAGCACTATGGCTCTGTTACCTCGCCGGTGCGAAACCAGCAAGCGCACCAGCAAAGGAAAGTATCGTGGATGGCATGCTAGAAATGGCTTCTCGACCCGCTGCCACACTGCGGGTGTAAAACACACAATAGGGGGTGTATCATAAGCGGAGAGTCAAAAAGGTTGTATTTTTAACAAGTTTATACTGCATCAATCAATCCATCAAAACGTAGAAAACGCTATAGTATAACCCTGTAACTCCATTCAAACAGCACCAGCAGTCTTCAACAACGCCGGAAGCTCTGCCTTCTTAGCCTGCAGATCCGAGTTGCCTCCGATGTGTTTCTGTTCGATGAAAATATTCGGCACCGTGCCCTGTCCCGTGATCTCCTTGAGTGCCTCCTGGAGCTCGGCTCCATCAGCTGTTCCTATCAGCATTTCTGTCTTTGTCTCACCGAGTTAAGAGTAACGTACCGACTTGGTCAAGCTCCAGCACGTAGAACTTTGCGCCGAGCTCAGTGAGCGTCTCCTTTGATGCTCGGCAGAAGGGACAGTATGATTTCGAGAACATGGCTACCCACCCACATTAGCATCCTTGCATGCGGGGCGGGGGGAGGGAGGGGAACATACCAACAGGATTCTCTTCGATGATGCCTTGCACCTTCTGTTTTGCGGCAGCAGAAACCATGGTTGTAGTCGAGGAACTGAAGAAGCGGCGGAATAGGGACGCTATTTTTTAAGGCTGGGGGGTAGGAAGTTTGCACTGGGTTGGCAGCACAAAACCTACGAAGCGGGGTGTGTGGGGTTATATGTAACGATGGCTCGGTGTGTTACGGTACGGAGATGATAGGAGTGTTGCGTTTTTGTGCCGAGTTCGATGGATGGATGATGAGAGAAGGGCGATGACGCAATGATAACCCTTGCATAAACTCCGCGCTCGATTGGGAAATCCTATCGGCTTTGGCAGTGCACACCGAATTATCACCGAGTATCACCCGCCACCACTCGGATTGTTCATCAAAAGCGCCTGGATACTGGACCAGTGCACTGACTCGTTATTCGGAGATTGATGACAAACCCGGAATGATATTGATATGATTATAACTCATTCGGGATAACTCCAACGAATAGATGACTCCTTGTGGGAGTAATACTGTATCTGTTCATCACTTCCTGCAGAATTTTGTTTCAAGCGAGTGGAGTAATCGTATCTTCATCCCCGCTCATGAACCTTATCCGCCACGTGGTGCTAACTACGCACCACAGAGCAGAATGGAGAGAAACCCGAAAGCCTTGTCCACGGCAGGACTTCGCTGTAAAACATTTAAAGTGCTGCAAAGATTGTACTGCGTACAGCAGAACTCTTCTTTAATTCCCTAGGGCTCTGGAACGTGTAGTTGGCGGTTTGTGTTAACGAACGTTGTACGTACCTCATTACCCAGCGGTGCAGCCCAATGCACCTGTCTTTCAATACTCTCTCCTACCTGGATTCCAAATCATATCCTCCTCATTTTGTCATCAACTCGGAAGTCTCAACAATGCCGCTTAACGATTACCTACAATAATGTTAACAAGTACGATTTGGTAATGTTTCATCCTGCTCTTTCTCGGAGTGTCTACGACTGACCAGCTTGTCCTAGATTGTTGGCTGCTGTTAATTTCTTACATGCCGTTATGCCGCGGGTATCGTCGTATACAGGTAGGTCCCTCTGCTGAACTCCGCTTCCACGCAGTTGTATCTAGTCGTTGATATTTCAATTAATCAGTCTAAAAAGATCAACTCAACTACCCAGGCTACACCGGAAGTCCTCTAAGGCTATATATCCTCTAGGGTGTGTATACACATCCAACCTAATTATTACTCTATTTGCTCCATTTGCTAAGAGAAATGTGGATTTGATGCAGCAAAAGCCTTGTCGATGCCGCCATTGTCATTATCTGTGTTTTTCGTATCCTCAGCGCCGTCTTCGGAAACAAACTTTGATACATGATCGTCCGGCGATTACTACCAAGCATAGCTTGCATTAAGCAGCCACATAATCCATGTTCTAATCCCAGCTGGCTCCTTGTGAAGATCGACCGCCCCTACTTGCGTATTTTCGGCTATCTCTGGATGGAAATCTTGGAACTTCTAGCCTTACTGTTATCAGTGTTCTCAAGCGGTCAGTGCGGCTAGATTTGACCTTTCATCTGATCGCCACTGATCTATACCAAGGCCGGCTTTTCAAGCTTCACCTGGCCGGCTTGTGGATGGTCCACATGGGAGGGGCATTTGGGGGCGGGGACTGCGGGGGGAGATAATTCTATGACTCCATGGTAGCTCGCTTTGTGTGGTATATTACAGCTCTGGTTATTTCCGGGCATCTTCAAATAACCATGGATATCTTCAGATCTCCATACCAGGGGCGGCTATCCACAAATATCTAAAGATATCCAAAGATATCCATGCCAAGGCAGATGCCTTCAGATAGCTCCTAGCTCTGCAGATTCCCCACAGAAAACCGCTGCCGGTCTATGCCAAGGACAGTCTCAAAAATCGTGATTTTATCTGACCAAACTCTACAAATGGCCAGCTGGTGGATCTAACCGCTTGAGAACACCGACTATTATACATCAAGGATAAGAAGTTGCCGGCAATCCTTACCTTTGCATCTCTTGTTGTAGATACCAAAATGGACTCCGCCCAACGCTGCTGATAAATATTATTTGTCAAACGTGTTCAAGATGACTCGTACAATGTTTAAGGCTGCGTATATCATTGGAGTACAGTTTCTAGCGACCGACGATGACTACGAGAGCTTTGGTATAGAAGATTGCGAAATCACCCAAAATGACAAGTCGTGGATCGATGGATTTTTGGGGTATCTGGTGACAGAGCTCAACCCAATCTCACCTCCTCCACACCCTAAGTATTCCGCGCCGCCTACAAAGAGGCAGATGAATAAGCGGCGACACCAGAGGACTGGCGGTCGAGGAGTCAGTGCTCAGGTCTGCACATAGCTCTTTTCGGAGGTGAAGTTTAGATCATCAGTGTGTACTAGTATACTGTACCGAGCGTCAAGGTCCGTACGTTACGCATCACGGAAGGCCCGTCCGAAGATATTTCGTTGCAGTTTTAGCACATTCTTGGACATTCGATATTAAAAAATTCATCACGCTCGAAATCTCGTATGAACTTTGACGCTCGGTACAGTACTTCGAATTTGTAAAGGTGGCAGAACTTCTTGATATTCCTGTGTGGGGGTCTTCTGGTTTGTGTTCATCTTGTCACCCCTGATAATTCCTTTTTCTTCCTTGATGGTGGCCAGAGTGTCATTGGTATTGGGGTTTTTACCTTTCCAAGATACTCTTCCTAGACAGATCCTGAATATATAGAGATCTTCAATAGAGCATTCAAGTTTACTACAGAATATAATTACATAGACGCTAAGAAATGGCAATCATAAGGATTCATCCCCAATTCCGTCCGACACTGCCTTAGGTGAAGTAAAGTGCTCACGATAGCTACACGACAAATTGTAAGAGCGTAGGAGCTGTGTAATAGCTTAAGTGCCAACCTGTAGCTGGCCAACTCGAGCTTGCTGATACCAAATTCAGATGTGGTGCCCCTTTTGTCCTCATACACATTAGTACATTAGTTATATTAGTCAATTATAGCAGAACGCCTCTGATATACCTATAGGCGTTGGTCCACGTAATCCCATTACGCAGACGCGTTTGAATTCCGCTATCAGCCTTTGTGACGACTTATGTGGATAGGGCTACTCTAAAGCAGACGCTGAGTATGAAAAGGTATCCGAATCTAGATCCCTTAGCGTCCATTATTGGGCTCAATCTCACTGTAAATTGTTATCACGGTGCTTATTCCAGTGAAGCCCCTTGAATTTTCGTGCGAGAAGGGACCAAAAACTGGCTCCTAGTGTCTGAAAGTACATAGACACTTCCTCGCCCTACAACATCTCTTAGCAATTATCCTTTGATTTTCATCAACCTTCTCACGTTGTGATGGGAATTCAGGCTCCCACTACATGTCCACACTAGCCGGATTTCACGAGTCACCAGTGATCACTTACCGTAGGCTATAAGCCGCTTATCACTTTAGATGAGGATGGAGAGAGATGATTAATTGCCTAAGAGAATAAGGAGAAGAAACAAAGAAGTAACATGTCAGCATGCCCATAAGCACGCAGTGGCTATTACCAGATGAGATGGATAAGCTATGCTCTATCCCTCGACTGGTATTTAGTACTAGATACGGCTACACGCTATAAGTAGTGTTAGGATTAGCGGATGTTCCACGGAAACGTTCAATCAACCAATAAAGTTTACACTTCAGGGTTCTTAGTCGCGTGCCATATCCAGTACTTATTACCAGTCGAGGAGATAACTACTCCCAGCGAAGCCAGTACTGCAAGTCTACATGGATGTATACAGTCGTAAAGGTGAGAGAGACTAAGAAGGACCCAGCATGCTGAGGTGGTCGATAGTCTTATTTTGCTGCGTTGCGGCGGTGTTGGACAGCTGGAGTAGATCGGCCCTGGAAGATCGCTGATCACCGGAAACTACTGACCAGGCCGATGATATTTAAGGATTACTATCTTATAATTTCTTCCAATGCTAGTGGAAAGCTAGATATTCCATTACCTGAGATAGATAGACCGTATAGTTCTTGCCGGATTTGCTGCTGACACTCCACCCATCCTCCACATACAGTGGGCTTTGTCCTCTGAACCACAGATTTCTGGGCCCTCGGGGATTCGTTGATCTTAATGCAGATTCCCAACAGTCAGTGTAGCTTCTGTGTCTCTCCATATCAAGCGGACTCCTGCTAAAACTATGATTCTGGAATCGTATGTAAGTACCGACAGTTGTAACTAGTGTTAACGAATATCACATCTCGTATCGACTCGACAATAAGGTGCTGTAAAGTACTAAAGCTGTGGCGAAGTGACTGCTCCACGGATCGTCGTGCGTGAGCCATGGCTTCCCGCGGCAGCTTATTGCCGACTTGATACGGTACCACCCAACCAGTAGTTTAGACGACACCACAAATATGTCCGCCCAGTCGCTCAACAAAAAGATAAAAGCGATGACTTCCTAGGCGGGGTCGTTCCCACAGCTGATGCGCGGCTGAATGATCCAATATAACTATGCCGAGGAACCAGCCACGCATCACGCAGAAACAGGATAACGGATGCCGGGCTATTTCCACCCTAACGGCGAAATATGCATACGGTAACTGAGAAGTGCAATATACTCTACAAACTCTCAGTCTAAAACTAGTCCGCACACAAAAGATACAAGCCCCACTCATTACCTAGGTATGTCACCGATATTGATACTCTTTACATTTGGAGGTATGTCCTTCGTTGACTTGTGGGATGTAGCACAGTTGCAGCTGAACAACTCCAGGGCAGTGAACATTCTAATTCCCCAACATGTGCAGTGGCAAAAATAAGTCATTCGCGGTTTCACTCACGATGTCCCATACAACAAAAACCGCATTAAGACACTCGCTCTTTCTAAAAGTCTTCTTGATTTGGACTAGGGATTTGCATGATAACGGCGCGAACACTTCTTTGAACGAGCGAGTGCGAACTTATGGACATAATTCATCGGCCTTCCATTCCTCAACCGCGTTGTGCAACCTGCATTCCCTGAGGGGACGACGGGTAGTAGGAGTGGAGCTCCGCCATCTAGCCGGCCAGCCCGGAGACGGAGGTGTTTAGGGGTCTGTCATACTCTAAGTAGAGTGAATACAGTATGATTAAAGCAAACAAAACCTGCATTCCCTCGTCCTCAGTTAGTAACTCCCGCTCCCTGCAATATGTCGTTCACTGCCCTATCAGCGGTGAATCGATTGCTTCTAGCCCCTTTGTTGATATGGTGCGAACGATCATGGTTAACTAGTTTCAGGCAATGCACTTAAACCAGACTATCGAATACCTAAACTCACGCCTAGAAGCTAATGTGTCTCATTCCAGCCCAGCGGAGAACACAAGATGGCTGTCCGGTATTGGTGGCACTTCGCAGTTCTTCCAATGGGCTTCCTATCGTCATAGCGCTGGAACGCATCTAGATTATGACTATCCCGACGAAAGTGACACAGCAGCACATATCCTTGACATATCATCTCATGGACTCGGTAAAGTCATTGTCCGTATTTATAGAGGTCAGAACTATGGATACGGCCAGTTCAAAATGGATCTTACGCCTTCCCAGAACCTTTCACGGAAGCGACATTTGTGGGGTATTGCACTAGCGACACGTATATCGAGCACTTGGCGGCAGACAACTTGTTCCGGTGTTGAACTGAACAAGCGTAGAGTACATTCTACTCTTCTGTTGCTGATTGGCTGTAGGTTGGACTTTCATAGCTGTTCGATCGTTACAAGAAGACGGTTGCAGCCTCTAAGCTCGCTAGAGATGTCCCGCCAAGATATGAAGTACTTTCTTATACATAGGGAAAATCTGCGGGAAAGAATGGCGGAGCAGAAACCCCGTAGAGGGTCCAGGCAGCGGAAGCATTACCCGCAGAGGAGATCCTCCAATTCGTGTTGAACAACTTACGCTTGGGTTGACATCTTCTGCATCCTCCAAGAATGTCCACCTGCAAAGGCAAGAGAGGTAGCCCTTCAGGGAGATCTTCCGCCGAACAACCGGAGGTATTGCATAGCTACATCAGACTTTGCTGTTTGGCAGCATTTCTACGGGGCGTGTGACTTTAAAAGAGAAATGAGACACCAATCCGGAGTACCCAGTCGCTCTTCCTGTTGGATCGTTTACCGCGCTCCAAGAACTCTTTTATGATCTGTGGTTCACTTCAACATGGACTTTGCAGGAAGCGTGTCTTCAACCAGCGATGCGACTGGTAGGTTTGGAGGAGTGGCTAGTTTTTGTTGGCTTTTAGGATGGAACTCTTAGCAATACTCATGTTTCAAGCAGCTAGATTACTGTTGTTCCAACCCATACGCCAAATTTTCCCGTTGGCCAACAGGTCAACCGATTGGCAAAGCGGTCGACCTTTTGGTATACAGGTTAACCTATTGGCCAACGGGAAGATTTGGTGTATGGGTCAACCTACTGGCAAAGTGGCCAACCGGTGTACCAAGTTCACAATGCTATTTCCTTCCACAAAATTACTAGTATACACTCCCAGCGAACCGCTCAATCTATTCTTCCTCCTGCCCCTGCACATGCCGTTGTTACGGGGGTGCTTAACTCCTAAGTAACTATACTTATTTATATCATAAGATACTTATAAGCAGATACTAGGTACACAGCCGTAGATCCTATTAAAATTCCTTAAGCGTATTCCCAGACAAATTGTATTGGAAGTCTGTATAAATCGTATACGCAACAGGGACAAATATGTATAGTCGTATCGGAAGCTATTAAACGGATAGCCACCAAATCGTATCGTCGTGTAAAACAATACTGGCAGTACATATACTTCGTACGGTTAACACTATCAAATCTTTCCTTGATAAATCTGGCGTTCAGATACTATCGGCAATATTACGTCTTAAGCGTAATCTCCCTAATTCGTAAGTCCTATTTTTGACCAGCCAAGTATATAGAAAGCGTATCCTTAGGAATGGCTCTCAACCGATTTCTTTGTTTCTTCGTTAAAGGCTTTGCTGGAACCTTTCCTGACCTCGTTCGAGATAACACGTGAGGCTTCTGCTTATAAGCCTGCCTTTCTTTTCTTGACTTATTAACAAATCTCCTAGCGCTTTGGATAATGAAAGTAGCCCGATCCGATTCGAGTTCACTATTATCAACTTCGTTATCGTCGCTATCTTTATTACCGATTTGCGATATCCTATCAGGATGAATGTGGTTCTCCTGAATCGCAGTATTAGGACGTTTTGATGATATGATCGTTGAGTCCTTTTCCTTGGATATTTTATCTTCTTCCGCTACTATCAGGTTCGCCTCGAATCGTATTCTCAAATTATCGATATGCGTAGCTAGCCCTTCTGAAAGTCCGATAACGGATGCTATCCACCAAACGCTCTGTGCTATAAAGATATAATGATTATCTCTGGCGTAACTGATAATCTTTTCTAGCGCATAAACTATAATATCGTTTTCGTTCTCAAAGGTAATAGTCATTCGTATAGGATGATACTTATCAAAGGTGCGGGGCTGCCGCTACAGAAAGCTAATAGATTTTATATGTAATAATAGGTATAGGTATCATAAAAACTTAATAATAAATAACGGTTTTCTTCCGCTGGTAGGTATTGCTGTTTTCTCGCTGCTAGAGCTTATCCTTTTCATTGCCGGAACAATGTGACCTCTTTATAGAAAGTTCTCGGGATGTTACGCATGCGCACCCATATTTCCTTTCCATGATTTTGATAGCAACGTGCTTTTGCGTCTTACATTCTTTATCGTCCGCATGCATGCGTTGGCAAGTCGGCACTTGAATCCGCCTAGTAGAGATTGCCACGCATCCCTTAGGTTATCGTGTTCATGCCGGTGCGGTATTAAAGTGTTACGCTCCTGATAAGAATCAGGCCACACCCGCAAGATATCATATATCAGATCATAACTTCAACTTGGACATCTCACTCTCGTATGGTTCGGTAATCGGGAACAACTGCCAACATAGTGTACAGCTTCTTCGAGCTAATCAATACTGTAGTATGATTGCATCATAGGTTCACGTGGCGGACAACCACTACTATGCCAATATAGATTAAATGACACGCACGTAGCGTTGCAGTTGCCATTCCGTCACAATTCAATGTGCGGGGATGCTTCGACCTCATATCAACAGTCATGCCATAATCTTTCAATCACGTCGCTGCTTAGGCCG
>Ga0307515_10003137_pt1 | contig 34940 bp, 35 predicted proteins | sample 17_EM_MG_FD_194513 | JGI IMG/M metagenome (GOLD analysis project Ga0307515, IMG submission 194513) | Populus trichocarpa ectomycorrhiza microbial communities from riparian zone in the Pacific Northwest, United States - 17_EM | ecosystem: Host-associated > Plants > Roots > Unclassified | place...
TACTAATCTGTGCGCGCTTACTAATCAGTATTCGTACTAACTTAATAGCACGAGTAAGTCGTATCCACGGGCACGAAATACATGTAGTATCGTATACTTGTTTAGATGGTAACTATTAATTATATAAAGCAGACTACGTAGTCTATATACTAATTCGCCTCCCCCCTAATTAGTTAGTGCTTTAGAAGTGCACCAGACGCGTAAGCGGGTGGTTGGTGCACCAAACGCGTAAACACGTACTCGGCGTACCGAACGCGTAAGCACGCGGTTGGTACGACAGGTGCTGTAATTATACAGAGATAAAGTATAGCTACTATATAAAAATTTTAAGAGTTAACAACTAAGTAAGAAGTTGGACTATATTAGACTAGGACCTTTTAAAATTAGGTAGAGGATTTTACTAGTTATATTTAAGTTAAACCTACTAGCTAGAATAAAAATCTACCTAGTATAGTATATTATAATGCTAGAGCTAGTATATAGGGATATTAAGCTACTAGTTTATAAAGTAGATATATATAGAGGGTAAGAAGAAGATAAATAGCAAGTTTTAAAGATTGTTAGTTATAAGGACATTAACGATAAAATATAGTATAAAGTAAAGTAGATAAGCTATACTAAGACTACCTAGGAGCTACTAGAGAATCTAAAAAACGCTATAGAAAAGGTATAGGAGTATTAGAAGAAAATAGATTAGGCAATATTAATAAAAAAAGGATCGCTAAAGAATAAGTTACCTAAGGGGGACCTAGGAAGAGCGACTGCCAAACTACTTAGAGTTATTTCCTTTATAGGAAGAGAGTTAGTTCTCTTATTACTAAGTTCCTATAAACCTTATTTTATAAGTTTCTACTTCTTAAAATAAACCTTTTTATATATTTTCTTAAGACGAATTAAACGAGTAGACGTAATAAGACGGGATTTAAGAGCTTGCTATTAAGTATTAGTAGCCTCTTTTTTAGTATCACGGGAATAATAAAGTTCTAATAACGCCACTAAGAGCTTATTATTAAGCTTTATAGTAGCAGATTAAATATAAAACCCTATAATATATTACTTAGGGAACTTAATAACTATTAAAAGTAATAGGACGCGTATACTTAGCGTTAGAGATAAAATAAACGTTATAGGACAAACAAATATTTACTTTAGTACACTCTAAATATAAAAAGGGTTACTAGGGGGAAGAACTCGCTAACGTAATATAAACTAACCCCTCTTTTATATAACGGGAATACGGAGATAGTATAATCTTACTAAGAGATAATATAATAGTAATAGTACAAGACCGACGAGCTGTAGAAGAGGAAGAAATTGCTTTAGGTATAATAAGTAATAATATTAACTAAATTAATTAAACGGATATTATACCTCTAGTAAACAACTTAAAGATACTAGGAATCTTTAAGGACAAAGATAGAGAGGAGGGAGATAGTGTTACGGACGCTTTAAGTACAATATTACGACTACTTAGAGAGAAGTTAGAAGAAGCTAGTTGGTTAATATAAGCACAGTTTAGAATGGAGCCGGTAGAACTATATGACGAGGAATGGTAGTATAAGTCACGTAAGGTGATTTATATAATCTATAATAGAGTAGATAAAGTATACGTACATTATATATAAGAAGGATTTCTTAGGAGTACAGTTGTGTATTTAAAGGACTATAGTCCCTACCTAGATAGTTCCTTTCCTTGTAGTAATTCTTAGAATATAATTAAAGTTAATCTGTTAGGCAACCACTCCACTAGTTATTATTACGTTGTTAACTTTTACTTCACCTATATACCTAGCCTATTAATAGGACCTACCGTAGTACCTACTATAAGGTTCCGTTACACTAATCCCTAGACTTAGTACTATATACTACGCTACTATTACGCCCGCGTCTTGCTATTAGGTTAATAGTCTACAATGCAGTTAATAAATATAGGTTGTCTTTTTAATATAGGGCTGTTGCTAGGCCGCTACCCCTAAAAAGGGAGGAGAATTTAAAACTATTAGGACGCTAAGGCCTTAAGGGTATATAGTAACGTAATAACAGTAGCGGAATGCAATAGGTATCTGGTTTTTAATAAAGTAAAACTGTAAAACTGAATTCTGCTGTTCTCTGGTGCGGGGCGACTACGTTTTATAGGCGCCTCGCCTGCCCCTCGCCTGCGTTAAGCCGGTTACGGTAGGTGCGTCTCTACGACCTAATATATAGGTAGAACTAATAGATAGCTACGGCTTAAATTAAGATAGTATATTAGCTAAACTATTTAAATTACCTAGGATTTACTTTATAGGTAGTGTAATATTATAAGCTATAATAGCTAGCATAATCTTATAGAGCGATTTGTTTGCTATACTATAAATAGTAGTTTTCTTAATACCCTAGTAAACTACTATACTATTAGTATAAATATATAGCGCGCTATACTACTAATTAGTAGACTATAGATTAAATATATAAGTAATAGTAATATCTTATCTATTTTCCTATATTTATAAAGCCTTTGGCTTCTCTTCTTCTCTTACCTTACTACTTGCTAAAATACATTTCTTTCTTCTCTTCTTACTAACTGCTTTTCTGCTAACCTGTGTTAAGGTTTTCTTATTGATATAGATTAAATTCCTTGTTAAAGAAGTCGCTAGACCTAAGTAGTTATAAAGAACCCTCTGATTAAGACATCCAATACGCTTTCGGTTGGAGAATAGATATCTGCTATACTTTCCTGCAGAACTAGTCGTAGAATTTAACTTTTTTCCCCTTTATATATGACTTGCTATATCATTTAACTGCCTTAAGTAACTAAGTCTATGGCGCTTATATGGACTCGCTTGGAGGCATTGATGAAATACAAGTAGTAAGAACTCTGTGGCATGATTAATTCAGTAACATATTGGGCACTTTGTAGATGGCATTTCTGGGGTGCTTAGAGGGGCTGCTCTGGTGGTCCCCGACTCCCTAGGCTTGGAGGATTTGTTGAAAATCAAGATCTAGAATGAGAACTCTATCGATTCAAGCCGGCTCTTGAGCCTCTATATACAGTCACACCCCTAATCTATACCCAATATAGTAGTGATCGATACCAGGTCAACAGGGTTGGATAGTGCCTGGGTATGCTGTGATAGGCTGATTTTGGCAGCACCTATCATTGGTCTCAATTTAAAGTTTATGGATCACAGGTGTTATTTTTGTCCTCGCGAACGCAGGGATAGTGTTATTAAAGCTTCGGTTTCGGAAAGACTGTTGTATGTTAAGTGGACTAGATTCTATCAGTGAGTCGGAAGCTTTTAACTTAGTGGTCAGCAGGCGAGGGTAAACTTTGTTTCCGAATCAAGTAGTCACCAAAAAGAGTTTAGCGTACGCGGAGTTCAGGCATCACCTTTCTCCCACTAACTAAGCTTCAACAAACTTCCAAGGTCCCGGTAGCACTCTCTCACACGACACCACCACCGCACCTCCACACACACTCACTCCCGAAACCATGTGGATAATCAACTGGTACGCCCTCACCGGTTTCATACTCCCATATATTGCTCTCCACTAACACCTCGACAGGTGTAAGCAGCTCCTCTAGCGTCGTGCACAGTTCCTGGCATTCCTTGACATTCTGTGATGTTTTATTGGGGGATCGACGAAATGAAGCTGATATGTTCGTGGATAGTTTACGATGTTTTGGCATCGCTGGGGCTGCTGAATAAGCACGCAAAGCTGCTGTTCCTGGGTTTGGACAATGCAGGAAAGACAACGTTGCTTCATATGTTGAAGAATGACAGAGTGGCAGTTTTACAACCTAGTCAGTGGTCTCCCCTCTCCTCTCTGTTATGCGCAGTAGTATTCTGTGAGCTCGTGCTAATGACTATGGATTGGTAGCTCTACATCCAAGTACGCCTCCACCTCCATCCAACATATCTGGCCTTCCATATTCGCATCTAATCAACTCCGGTTCCTAAGTAACACCGTTTCGCATCTGCTAACCGATCTCTTCCATAATAGCATCAGAGGAACTCTCCATCGGTAACGTTAAATTCACGACTTTCGATCTCGGTGGACACGCCCAAGCTCGCCGTCTATGGCGTGACTACTTCCCCGAGGTTAGCGGCATCGTGTTCCTCGTAGACGCGAAAGACCACGAGCGGCTCCCGGAAGCAAAGGCCGAGCTCGACGCCCTACTCTCGATGGAGGAACTTAGCAACACGCCGTTCGTGGTGCTGGGGAACAAGATCGACCACCCGGAGGCGGTGAGCGAGGACCAGCTACGGGCTAGCTTGGGCTTGTACCAGACAACGGGCAAGGGCAAGGTGCCGCTCGAGGGCATCAGGCCTATTGAGGTATTCATGTGCAGTGTGGTGATGCGACAAGGTATGTGCCGGCATTGGGATTCCAGAAGGCTACATTGGGAGTTTCCGGCCCGGATAATGGAGAAGCGTTTCGAAACAAACGCATGCTGACGTCAATGCAGGATACGGCGAGGGCATCCGATGGCTCAGCCAATACGTCTAGGCGCATCGCAGCGCGCGGAGACCGGGGACGAACGGTAGTTGGGCGCTTGGGTAGCATGGCTGGCAAACGGAGCTGCAGGTTTGCGGGCGTTTGGCAGCACTTCACGACATGATCGACAACATGACTTCGCTCCTTGTAGACCTTTTGCGACGGATGGGTTGGAGTGGGGGGAGATTGCATTTGTACTCTTTTTACTGATGCTTTCGAGATTCTGGTCTTTTATTTCCTACGGCATGAGTAGAGCGGAGGAACTTTGTCTATCAGAAATTTATAGGTTGCTCAATACATTTGTTGATTGCCTTCTTCACTATTCCAAAGTCCAAGCGAGGCTATTATCTCAAGTTATGCATTTTGTTATTTAGATCTCGATATCGGGTGCTGCAGCCGCCTGGCTATTCCAAGCCATTCGTGCCCAAGCTTCCGTAAATATTGTCAGGAATGGTATCTTACAACCTCACTCCAAACGCCGTCACCCCTTTCCAATCGAAATTCATTACACACCTGGTATCCGTGAATCTGTGACCTAAGACTCTTTATAAACTCACATCGTTTTCCAGAACCGCGCTAACCAGCTTCGCTCTTCCGCTCGCAACGATCCTATCCGCCATTACATCTCCAACCTTCTCTATAAGTTTGTCCCTAGCACCTTCTGCATCGCCAGTCCCGTTCACCATCCTCTCATCCCGTCCTACAGCCGTCCGCTCCAGTGACTCTAAACCTCGCATGATGGCCCCAATCACCATCTCAGCCTCCATCTTGCGGCTCTCGTCCGCCAAACCCTCTCGCAGGATAGCATCATAGAGCTTCAGATTCGGCAGAATCAGCAGCCGCACGCCTTCCGGCCCGGTAATGCCCGTCAGGCCGGTGATGGCGCCGTAGTGGGTCCCGAAGGGCTTCCCGGGGTCGAGGAAGTACTTCAGACAGGTGCGCGCGATGCGCGGTTTCAGCGTCGTGGAGGTGTTGGCGTAGCGCTTCGCTATGTTTACGAGGATAGATGCGGCGAGGTCGCGTAGTGGAAAGTGCGCGAGCGGGTTCTGGGTGTGGCCGTTGCCATTGCCGTTGCCGTTTCCGTTGATGGCGTCGGAGACGTGAGAGGGGCCAAGGTGCTTGCCTACAAGGCAGGTGAGGACAGGAGGGACTATGGACGCGATGTAGGGGTCTAGGTAGATGGTTGGGTTGGAGAGGAGCGCGGCGGTCGCGTGCATCATTTGGCTTAGCACAAAGAGGTTTTTGAGGTTGTGGGTTACTTTTTCATTGAAGAAGCCGACGAGGTATGTGGTGAGTTGATGGATGCTGGGGTCGGTGTGGAGAGAGGCGAGGGCGGCGTTGCGCCATTCTTCGTTGGTTTCATCGATGAGGGCGGAGGAGAGTTTGGAGTATAGTTCGATGGATTCTTTAGAGAGGACGTGTTTTACAAGGGGTTTGATGGCAATATTGTCATGGCCGTTGACGGCAGCGAGGTGGGGATTTGCGCCGATGCCCTTGGGGAGGAGCTCTTGGTGACGTGAGTCGGAGCTGGTGGGGTTTTGGGGAATTGAGGGTTGGACGCCTTCGACGGCTAGCCAGTGCGCTGAAATACGGTTAATTTTGCTCGGTATTGGAGGTGGGCTTGCTGAGAAATTGAAGTAATGTGAATTAGTATCCCATACCTGTGAAAGTTATCTCCCGTGGCACCTTTGGGAGAGCTGAGTTGATCAGCTTCTCAAAGTCCACTTCCTCATCTTCTATATAGTAAAGCGGTTGGCCGGGTCCAATAGATGCCTCTCCAAATCGCAGTGGTCTTGTTGATTCGTAGCCGTACAATGGCTCCACGTTGAGAACCCTTAGCGCATTCGATATATCCTGGGTACCCAACGTCGTCCGTTTTCCGTGCCTCATGAATTTGAGTGCTTCTTCCAGCACCAGGCCTATCCGAAAGTCCACATCTCGTGCAAGCTCGTCTACCACATTGTCACCAAGTGAGGCGATGCCCACTGATTCGGCGACATCCCTGATGTTGTCCGGGTTCCAAACTGACATGTTGGCACTGTCTGTGTCTTGTGGGTCGTTCTGGGCGTGGTAGCTCGGTCTCAAAGGTCTATGTGGCACAAAAGCGTGTCAAATAGCCGCGCGTGTATCACCGAACTGGTAGTGTAGGAGCGGAGGAGACCAGCCCTATGCGCAGGGTGCGAACGACATTCCGGTTCCTTGCATGAGAGGATTCCACCACGCCTGCTATTTGGAAGGAATGAAGTGATGCTCGAAGACGTGACAGGCTAGTGCGGCTCGGTTGGCGTGAGTACGGAGGCACGGGCCGGGGTTGGCTAGCGGTGATTATTCTCCTCAACGGTGGAAGATGCGGAAGAAACTGTCGGACGAGGGTCAAGATGGAAGCTGTGGTGAAGGCTTGGCAAGGCTCCGTCGTCGTCCTTCGACTGGTGCACAACCTCTCCACGCTTCCTTTCCCAACTCTCGTTCAAGTGCCTCAACAGCGGGCCGGAGAGCTGCAGTCAAAATGGTCTCATTTACTGTTGAGTAGGAATACTTGAACATGCCTGGCAGGTTTGCTAAATGACAGTACATGCTGCCTCAGGCTCGAGAGCCACCCGGCAAACAACATTCCTGGGTAGTTCTCGAAGTTCTGACAAACCAGCACTAAGTTGGAGCTTCGGTGCATTAGCTCACTGGATACAGCAGGATGACTGGAATACAGGAAGACGCCGCTCCTGTTATCGTGGCACCATGATTGAGCTCCTACAACAAGTCATCAAGGGTGGTCTGCCAACCGCGCATAATTCTCCACTATCTGACCGCTTTTTGCCTGTTTTCGGATGGAGGAATGCAGCGCTGGCGGATATACCCTCCGCTCCGGATCTCTAACAGATGCCCCCCAACGAATGAAAGGCAAGTTAGTATCTGCCCAGAGGTCTGGCCGACAGCTGCATGAAACCTATTCTGCGCCTGTCAGCCTCCAAAGCCCCGAATATATGCACCATTACGTTGTTTGAAGCATCTGGAAACCCATGCCATGGCCAGCTCGACGTTTCCAAGTCTTTGGAATTACGAGCTCGCCGCGGGCTTGTACGCCGCGACTACGCATCAGCAATCGATTCTTGCCTACCTCGCACGTTCACATACTGATGCTTCCCGTCTTCCCGCTCGGGCCGTTACGATGGTCGAGATTTGCTGTAGCAAGCACATGCTATGTTTGCCAGGTGAATCGTGTTGCCTAATCCATTCGTTCAACTGGCTACTTAACGTCCACCAACGACCGTTCGTGCAATCACTTTCAGAGACACACCTTAGTAGCTCACCGAATGAGCCTTCTGTACCTCGACCCTAACTACTCGGGCTTCTAGACCTTGTTCAACCAAAAATCTTCATCCCTTTGTGCATCCTTCGAACCTTTTCCCATCATGGTTTTCCTAGCAGAGTCACTCCTCCCGTCATCACATTGCGAAGACCGCTTTGCCACAGCTAGCCTTGGACAAGCTCCACTGGCTCCTGAAGACCAGAAAGAAAGTCTTCGGTTGGACGGTGTTCCCACCTTCCGTCAGAAGTCTAGGGGCGATCCTCCATCCCCTCCTCCGCAGCCTCCGCCAAGCCCAACGGGATGGAGCATGGGGCTGGCCTCGATAGATGATGTGGATGTGGTATATAAGACCTGCCTCGTTGGATGATTTAATGGCTCTTTAATGGCAAGGACTGATTCCGATTTAGATATCCCTCCCAGGATGGTACTAGCATCTGCGGTACCACCAGAGCTGAGACGACAGTCTGCCACCATAGCCCATCCCTTCTACCCAGCCGCGCTGACAAGTTCAAGACTCGATCGCCGCTTCTTACTTTCGAGCTTGTCAATTCAGAGCTGATATTCGGAGTGGTGTTCGGCATCGTGTCCTTCAGCTCTTGTAGCGCTTCATCCTTTCGAAGTGCATTTTCCTTGGCTTTGCCGCGCGTGCTTGGATGACACTTGGTTTTAAAAACGTTTGTGGCTCTTCACATGGCTCTAGAGTGGTTTCACCGTGGATTTTTTGGCCGTCATGGGCGTTGATTCTTAGATTTCAGCGAGGATTAGAGAACCAGAGCGCAAGCATACTCCATTTTCCTCTCTCTTTATACAGTCGATTCTCTTCGATCGACATTCTCGTCATTAATTATACATTTTGGTGTCACAGGTGGTAGACTTAGATTGGGCTACGGTTCGAAATTGCGAACTTATCTTCTGGCGCTCCAGGTCTTTTCTTTTGGCATGTTGAGTTGTTTTGCTCATTTGGGCCAGAATGTTTCGTCGTTCCATGCGATAAGCAAGGAATGCACTTGCAACACCGCAGCCCTTTTAATCGCTCACCTTGTCCTTTTCTTCTCATCTACACAATCCATCAAGCGACAAGTCTTGCCCTTAACATGCAGTCTTCCATATGTTACTGTTTGCTGTGTACGGCAAAATCGCCACCAAATTCTCCAACTTTCCTTGTTCCGTCGGCATAGCACACCTCTGGCCACAAGGTAGACTGACTTCAACTTCACTCCCTCCGTTATATCGCTGTCTGAGAGGCTTTTTTAAAGTCCCATTCCGCCGCAATGTCGCGAGAACCGCTGAATATCGTTGTACTAGGCGGCTCTTTCGCTGGGTTGTCCGCAGCGCACCACTTCCTAGACCATGTTATTCAACAACTCCGCACCTTCGAAAGCGCACCCAGATATCGAGTCGTCCTTGTGAGTCCATCAACTCACCTATATTGGAATATTTGCGCACCGAGGGCACTGGTATCAGCAGGGTTGATACCAGTTGAATCTGCATTTGTTCCCATTGAGCCGGGATTCAGCCGACATCCCTTTAATGAATTCACGTACATGCAAGGGGCAGCAACAGCGATCGATACCAGTGCGCGAACCGTAGCAGTTGTGCTCGCCTCCGAAGCGACTACCCAGCGTTATTCTGCGGGTTCCAGCGATATCTCGCGCAGCGCCGGCATCCAAACTCGTGTTCGTACGCAGGCTACTAATTACCGCTCCTCAACTGCTTCCCGAGATAGCACTCTCCAGACTCTTCCATATCACGCTCTTATACTTGCCACTGGTAGTTCCGCTTATTCACCACTCTACTCACTCCATGGCGCGTACGAGAAGACAATCGCCGAACTGCGCAGTTTCCATACGCGTCTCGAGACCGCGCGAAGCGTACTCATCGTCGGCGGTGGTCCATCTAGCGTCGAAACCGCCGGTCAACTTGCAACTTACTTCAACCGCCGGTCTCGATGGCCCTTCAATCGCAAACCAGCCCAAGGAAAGCCTCCATCTGAATCCAAAAAATCCGGCGTTCGTCACAGTCTCTTGTGCCTGACGCGTAAATCGCGAGCCTCCGACACAACCGCTTTACTGACTGTCGAAATCACGCCTTCTACGCCCGCTCCCCGCACGCATAAAACCATAACCATCCTCTCCGGCTCGGAGCGCCTCCTCCCCAAACACCCCCCAAGCATCGGGCACAAAGCGTCCAAAAAGCTGAAAAACCTCGGCGTGCACGTCGTGCACAGCATCCGGCAAGTCGGGTCGAGCGAGAACCCCGACGGCAGCACAAACTGCCACCTGAACAACGACATGACCATCACGGCCGACGTGCTCATCGCCGCCACGGGCGTGTACCCCAACACGAGCTACCTGCCGGCCGCGATGCTGGACGAGGCGGGGTACGTCGTCGCGGACCCGGAGGACCTGCGCGTGTACGGGCCCGGCGTCGGCGAGCGCATGTACGCGGTCGGCGACTGCGCGAGCTACTCGAAGAACTGCGTCCTCGACGTCTACGACGCGGTCCCGGTCCTCATGCACAATCTGCGCAACGACTTGCTCGCGTATGAGTACGGGCTGCAGCTGCAGCTGCAGGCGCCCGCCCCGCTGCCTCCACCCACTCCGGAACAGCCGCTCTCGCCGGCGCCGCCGCGTGACGAGGGCGTGTCGCTGTCGAGGGTGGAGCTGGGGCACAGGATTGCGGAGCTGCGTGATATGCGTTTCGTGCAGAATCCGACGGATACGCAGCTCATGCCTATTACGCGCTGGGGTGGTGTCGGGGTTGTTTTTGATATTGCGATTCCGAGCTTGTTCGTGCATTGGTGGAAGGGGAGGGATTATATGGTGGGGAGGGCGCAGAGGGCTGTTGAGTTGGGGAAGAATCCGTATCACTAGAGGGGGGGAAGGGGGAAAGGGGGGGTTTGGCGATTTTTTGGGATGAGAAGGATTTCAGAGTTTCGTTCTGGCGTCGAAGGGGCTTTGGAGTTGGGTTGGGGTAGTTGCTCGAAGAGCGTACCTGATACCAAATTTTCTAATTGCGGAGTAGGGTTATTGTAATTGTAGTAATGGATCAGTTCGGAGAAAAAAATTAATGTTCAGTCAGGATACTGGTAAAGGGCCAGATAGAAGGATTTATAATTCTCATGCATACAGCTTCCCAGGCACCGGCTCGGTGACCCTCATACTAGTAAACGTACAATGCCCCACCTTCCCTTTCCCTACCACGTCAACGGCACCCCATTGCACGGGCAACACCGCAGCATCAATATCTTCGCTCGGCGGATGGCACGCAGCGGATATCGCGGCGCTGCAACTACTCGCGAGCGGCATTCCGGCTGGGAACTTCCTCAGCGCAGTTGCGACGCCGCCCAACACAATGCAACTCCCAACGATAGTCGTCAGAATGATGGCCACGGGCGAGTACCCACAGGTCGAGATGGAGAGGTCCGGATCAACGTCCCCAGCTTCGTTGATGACCTTGATCTGCACCATGAAGATGCTCTGCGACGCGAGCCAGTGCAGTAGCCCGGAGGTGACGGTTAGCGGAATGGCGTACGTGAACGGCAGTTGCAGCCAGTAGCTGCTGCGCTGCTGGCCCGTTGGGGAGGTGACGCGGAGGGGTTTGCGGTGGTAGAAGTACTCGGCCCATTCACTAGCGACGAGCATACAGGTGTAGAGGGCGTTGAAGCAGAGATAGAGGTACGAGAGCAGCACTTGCGGGGTATTGGCGAGGACCACGCCGCCCAGGAGCGATGTACTGAGTGAGAGCAGGTTATTGCCGTTGATGGTGCCGAAGCCGGTTGCCCAGAGCGCTTTGGGGCCTGTAGGAATACCCTGAAGGGTTCTTTGGATGGAGACGCTGGCAATGATGAGGGCGATTATGTAACTGTGCTGGTTAGGAGGACCCTTGCCGTTGGACCTGGGGATAGAAGGATAGGCTTACAGTGTATAGGTCGCGAACCAGCGTCTTTTGCTGGATGCTTTGGCCCACCATTCGCGCTGAGGCAAGAATGCCTCCGGGTCGATCGTGATCTCGTTCCGGTCCTGATGGTGTTCCCATCTCCACTCCGCTTGGAAGAGCTCTTTGGAATGGAGGCACCGTCCTTCGGTCTCGGGGTCTGGATCGTCTAAGAAGAATGCTATGGCATCTCCGAGAGTAACTATGTTGGGCTTTCGATGCTTCCATAACGTCAATCCCATGCAGGTGGCTTTAATAGTGTTGCAGATGATAACCGCGATCGCGATGCCAAAACTGAACTGTAGTTGACAGTGCTCACCGATATCTTTTACAAGACAGTATTTTACTGGGCTACCGTAGGGAGCCCAGTTATCTGGAGAAGGTACCTCTAATGCATTGCTAGTCGTGCAGTTCGTCAGGCTGCGTGAAGGACACCGCCAGCCGTTTGAGGGATAGTCTGAAGGTGAACTGGTGAACGGAAGGTTGTCGTCTTCGTTTAGCCAGGCTGTGTGGGCGCCAATTGACGCATTCATACGCACCCAGGTGTAATTTCTGGTACCGTTTGCCCAGATAGGCCTCCATTCTAGTGGGAAGCGCCAAGCAACAACATCATCCTGAATTAGTAAGGCGTTTCCTCTTTCGGAAATGTATTGGTTGGAAAAGGCGTTGAAACAATCTGTCGTACTCATGTTACTGTACGCAAAAGGCTCGTTGAAGCTTATTCTGAATTCCTCCGCAGTTTTGACAATTGCATCGGAGGTACTGCTCGGCACGTCGATGAGACCAGATGTATTCCATGCTGACCCACGGAGAAAATCTTCAGTTGCTGGGAGAATAGAGTATTGGTTGGCCTGTAAAGTAGGAAATACTGCCGAGTTAAACCTGGAGAAGTGTAAGTAAGGCTGGTTCTACTCGCTTCAATACCCACCGTCGTGGATCTTTGATAGAACTTCCTACAGTAGGTGGAGCGGTACAGAGCTGAGGAACAGCAAAAGCCAAAGACTACTTCTGTCCCTGCCTATTCGCAAGAGATTACGAATACTTGGAACGCCGATGTGCAGCCAATATCGCTTCGCGTGTGCATTTACCAGCTCATCGCGGTTTGGCGAGCTCAGAATTTGCATGCAGTAATTGCTCGACGCGAGCAAGATTGTACTTAAAGTGTTGATAGCAAGGTGCACCCACCGATCTGCTGATTTTGTTTTCCGGCAGCTGCCTTCGTACAATGTTCCTATGCCTCCTTCGACGCGATGTTCTGGGGTTTTCCACACCCATATTGTAATTATGATATTGAATAAGCAGACAGCGGACGCTGTAGCTGAGGCCGCGGCGGCACCGCAACGCCAGCCTGAGAAGAACCGTTGCCGGACAGTGCGTTGCCTACCTATCGACGTCGGACGAGATGTAGGCACTCCAGGTGGCGGGCTCACTGATGGTTCCGCTTTTACTCTCGCGAGGATGGAATCGAAGTCGGACGCGGAGGATGCCCTTTGTCTGTCGGTCTTCAGTTAGCAAGATGCTCTTTTTTGCAATTGTGGAAGAATATCATGTTAGCAAGAGTCAAAAATGCCGAACCACTTACCTAGCAGTCTCTTCAAGCTCGATTTCGTCCTGGTCATGAAGTCGCCGGTATGATGTGGGCACTCTCAAGACAACCATTATGGCATCTAGCGCATGCCATGCGGACAGCAAGGGTCATACCTGCTCTTAAGAGATGATCTACTCAGAGGATTGGGACCTTCCGGTGAGTTTAGCGCTATATCTATATGCGGCACAGGGTACATTGAGTGGCTGTCGGCCCCAATTGTCACGGCTGGGTAGTGCATCAGCCCCCACTCATTGAAAATAGCAGCTACTCCAAGCCGCCATTGAGTGGCAAGGTCGGGTACTAGAAGAGTGAACTTCACAAAATCTCAGACATTATTGAGAGCTATTTGCGTAATGGTTGGTAGACGCTTTAAGTGGGAGGTCGATCTCGTAATGTGACCGGGTAAGGTTCTGGCCAACCGCTGGTGGTTAACAAAAATGGCACAAATGACACAAATGGTCTGTAGAGCTAAACGTAAATTTACCAACGAACGCCGAAACGATCCCGTATCAATTTGCGATTAGCTTGCTACCAATTTCCATATGAAGGCTTCGGTGGGTCTCCTAATGGATTGATGTAGTATGCCCTGGATGTTTCTACTACATTCTACTATATTGCTTCAAAATAGCATGGCCATCTGTCGACGCCCAATTGGCCCAAAAAGACCGGTCCTTTTGGCGAAGCCACATAGGACGTATTTTATCCCTTAACCCGCTGAGGTGCAATGCCAAGCTGCACCGTGCACCAACACCGAGAACAAGATGGGGCTGTTCTGTGTGTAGGATTCCGTTCTGCACGACAGGACCCTGTTGGGAGGAACACTTGGCAAAGCTCAGCTCTAAGGACTAGCCTACAAATATATATATACATAGAAATCACGGATTTGAATAACCTCGCGTCGCTGCGGTTCTTATCACAGTGGCCAAGAATCAGGTCAAACGAGAGCCTCTAATTGGCTAATCCTTATCGATAACTGAGAGCCAGAGTCAGCGGGTTAGGGGATAGGTTGGTGCACCATGCCAGGAGATGCTTACCTAAGGTTTACCCCGGATATGAAAGCTTGGCATTTTGGTCCTCGCTTTTCACATGTTGGAAGATAAACAAGCACGACAAGGTATACAGTAGTTTCATGTCGCTTATACACGAATCTTAGATAGATCATCCTCTATACATGGGATGGCTCTACCCTACTGAGTCTACAAGAATACTTGATTACTCATGCTCTAGCTGAGCTCCACTAGCAACATCACGAGGAGACCGCGGATTAACTTGCCTCGGTACTTGATCGCTTCAGTATCCCCCGTGCTGTGGAGAACTCCAACCTTCCCGCAACCATGTAATACCGAGCCGTCCTGATAAATTCTCTGTACTTTTACACTGCTCTAGTTCCGAAGCTCCTAATAGTGCACTTGTTGCTTGCTGTCCTTTTTCGCTACTTTGTCTAGAGCTTGTCATCCTTCACCTCAGAAATCTCGTCACCGTCTTTCAAGATGCCATTCAATACCGCCCTGACCCGCAAGCTAGGCATCAAAGGTGCATACACTACCTCTGGCTTTACTGCTACGGGAGACTGACCATCTACGTAGTCCCTGTTGTCCAAGGTGGCATGCAATGGGTTGGCTACGCCGAGCTCGCGAGCGCCGTTAGCAACGCTGGAGGACTGGGAATAGTATGCCTCCACCTCGACCCCCGAGCTCCGAAAGACCTACTAACAATGCCACCCCTTCCAGCTAACCGCCCTGACTCAACCCACCCCCGAAGACCTGCGAAAAGAGATCCGCCGCTGCCGCACCATGACCAAGAACCCCTTCGGCGTGAACCTAACCCTCCTCCCCGCGCTCGTTCCCCCGGACTACGGCGCCTACGCCCGCGTGATAATCGAAGAAGGGATCAACATCGTCGAGACCGCGGGCAACAGCCCGGGCCCCGTGATCAAGCAGCTGAAAGCCGCCAGCTGCATCATCCTGCACAAGTGCACTAGCATCCGGCACGCGCAGTCGGCCGTCAAGCTCGGCGTGGATTTCCTGTCCATCGACGGGTTCGAGTGCGCCGGCCATGTCGGCGAGAGCGACATCACCAATTTCATCCTGCTGAGCCGCGCGCGTCAGTCGCTCGACGTGCCGTTCATTGCGTCGGGTGGCTTTGCGGACGGGCAAGGGCTGGCGGCGGCGCTGAGTCTGGGCGCTGAGGGCATTAATATGGGGACGAGGTTTATGTGCACGGTCGAGGCGCCGATTCATCAGAAGATTAAGGAGGCGATTGTGCAGGCGCAGGAGACGGATACAGAGCTTGTTCTTAGACGGTGGCGGAACACATCGCGGCTGTTTGCGAATAAGGTCGCGAAAGAGGCGGTGAAGATTGAGAAGGAGAGCACGACGGGCAAGTTTGAGGAGGTGGCGCCGTATGTGAGCGGGAAGAGGGGTCGGCAGGTGTTCTTGAATGGTGACAAGGATTTTGGAGTAAGTTTGTTTCTTTCGCTTTGGTGTTATGCTCCTTCGATTCCCGTGGGGTATCGTCCAAACTACCAATCCTTTCGAGAGTAGAGTAGAAGTCAAAGCTAATATCCTTCTTAGGTGTGGACAGCAGGGCAAGTTATTGGTCTCATCCACGACGTCCCGTCATGTGCTGAGCTCATTTCTCGTATCGAACGGGAAGCAATTGAGACTCTCCAAAAGTCAACCTCGCTGGTTGTTGAGGAGGGCCAAGTCCCTGCAAGCGCAAGTAGTACAGTAGGAAAGAATACTAACATCCCTGGCGCTGAGGTGTGGGACGTTGGTAAGAGTAAACTATAGAAGAGTGTATTACTTTAGGGATCAGCTGTTTAAAGACGAAGTTTCATGCTTCATTTCTAGCTTTCCATCAAACCGCATGCTAAATCCTACCCACGAACACGATATAACAGCCAAAGATCCCTTTCTTACCATTTTGATTCTTGGACATGAAATCCAGCGAGCACCTTCATAAATCTTAGCCGTCATCCGTTTTGCATCTCTCCAAACATAAAACTCTAAATATTTACACATCCCCCCCTTACGAACCCACACACTTAAATTCCATCCTCCCCTACTTCTCACTCACTCCCTTTCATGACCTCCCACCCCCACCTCGCAAAAAAATCCACCAACTCCACTACCCTCCTAACCTAAATCAACTACCCCTCCCTCGCCCAACTCCCCTCCCACCCCACCTCCAACCTGCCCTCCTGCAAAACCCGCTACTCCGACCTCGACCTCGCCCACATTGATCGGAGCATGAATATGATGGGAAGGGTTGTAGTAAGGAACCGGTGCTTTGGTACGTTCATTAGGTCTATGATATGTAAGTGGCAGAGATGTATACGGCATGTTCGTGCATTTCGTAGAGTGCAAGGGGCTTTTCGAGCGTGGCAGGTTCATATTTTAAGGCTTTTGGATTTGTTGCTCCATTCAGCTGTAGCTTTGTAGAGGTAATTTACCCTGGCTATCACTAGCCACGAAGTGCATGGATAGGCTGTTTAATGTTTAAATGGGGGCCCAGCCAGAGCGAAGTTCATATCGGTCTAGCAAATACTACCCTGCTGTGGTGCTAACCCTGTCCACGTTCGTCCCTCAAACGGGCCGACCACGTTCCGCTTGCAACTCAGACTTGACCGTTTACTCCACGTTCGGTAGTATTTTGCCATCAGTTTCTGATCTCTTGCAAGCCATGATGAAATCCAAGTTAGAGACTACGAGACGCGTACTCGCCAAACTACCAGACTGGCGGAATTGCATGGGGTGCTGGGCATTTGCGTCAACTTTCCCCTCCACTCTACTGTCACGACACTCCCTGATCCAAGTCAGCCATGCAAGCTCCTGAAGAATTATTTCCACCCCAAAGTCTCGGCAGCGGGGTTGAGCTTGGGTTCATGCTCCACCCGGCCGAGCGAGATGAGAGTCAATGACAAAGCCAAGGTACACTCGGTCATACCAAGAGTTGGGGAAACAGCTGTCAGTCTTGGAACAACCAACCACTTATCCCTTAGCTGCCATGTTACCCCGCCCCCGAAACATTGAAAAGCGCCTATCGCCTTACCTCTGCGTCTATCTTTTCCTCTTTTGCGTTATCGCACTTTTCACCCTGCCGTTCATTACTCCTCTTGAATGGGTGAAGAGAACCCCAAGCCTTCTGTCGAGGAGCCATCCGAGCATCCCATATGTGGTTCCGGGAAATATAGTATTGTTCCGGCTCTGCCGGCACCCCAAACACCAGCTGAGGTCTCCGTACGGACCTCTGGCGTAAGCAATAAAGAGAACCTCTCACTTCGAGAAGCACTTCCGTTGCCCTTCCAAATCGATACACTATCAACCAACCCTGATATTAGTACCAATATTTGTTATGAGAATTGGCCTGAATTATACAAGACTGCTCATACGCTCACTGGTTCTCAAGTTGCCCAAGTGCTGGGTGTTGATCCACGGTACGTTCCCACGCAACTTGTATTTTTTTTTCCTTCAGCTAATTCCGCGACAGAGATGGGCTCAGTAACATTGAAGCGGAGTCTCGCCTTCAGCAAAATGGACCTAACAAGGTTGAGGGAGCTGAAGGGTTATCCTTGTGGAAAATTCTGTTAAGGCAGGTGTCGAATAGCCTCACATTGGTACGTGCCATGTACTTTCATGGTTGCGGGTTAGTACAAAATAAGAAAGTGCGGACATGCTTACCCATTGAACAGGTACTCGCTATGACAATGGGCTTGTCTTTTGGAATCAACGACTATATTGAAGGTGGTGTCATTACTGCGGTAATCCTCCTAAATGTAGTTGTAGGGTATGGCGTAATTGTGGAATATTGAATCACACGCGCTGATGAATGATTTCCAGGTTCCTACAAGACCGCCATGCTGAGAAGACAATAATGTCTCTCTACGCGCTCTCTGCACCCACGTCAAAAGTTATCCGCGAAGGCAAAATAATCACCATTAAAGCAGAGATGCTTGTCGTTGGTGATGTTGTTCAACTTGCAGTTGGGGATGTCGTGCCTGCAGATTTGAGGCTTATTGATGGAATGAATGCATCGACCGACGAGGCTCTGCTTACCGGCGAATCCATGCCGGCCTCCAAAAATCCGTTCATTACATTTGCTGAAAAGTCCCTACCATTAGGTGATCGCTCAAACATGGCCTTCTCAGCTAGTACCATGACGGCAGGAAGAGCAACGGGTATAGTTATATCCACCGGAATGCGAACGGAAGTAGGAAAGATTGCCGGGCTACTTCGCCAAAATTCCACTGAATCTGAGAGCTCGAACAAGCTCCTTCGAGCTTTGAAATCATTCCAAAATAGTATCAAAAACATCCTTGGTCTAGTGGGTACACCTCTCCAAGTCAAGCTAAGCAAATTCGCTCTTCTCCTTTTCAGCCTGGCGATCCTACTGGCCATCATCGTTTTCTCTACCAACAAATGGAATGTAAGCGGTGAAGTCCTTATTTACGGTATATGTGTGGCCGTGGCGGTGATCCCCGAATCCCTCATTGCCGTCCTGACTATCACTGTTGCGATGGGAACCAAAGAAATGAGCAAAGGAAATGTTATTGTAAGAAAGATGCAAGCTCTAGAGGCAGTAGGCGGAGTTACCAACATCTGCTCTGATAAAACTGGAACCCTTACCCAAGGGAAAATGATTGCCCACAAAGCGTGGATCCCTGGAATCGGTAACCTTACAGTTCATGAAACGACAAACCCATTTGATCCGGCCAGTGGTCACCTCAAACTCAATGACGACTATATCGAGAGTGGCAGGGATGACCATCCGCTAGCGGTAGCCACATTCATGAGGGCGATTGCTTTCTGTAATCTCTCCTCAGTGTATAGAACCCATGACAAGTCTGTGTCATCTTCTACGAACTCCTCGGAAGAATGGACAGCTGTTGGAGAACCTACGGAAATTGCTCTTCATGTGCTGGCACTGCGATTTAATATGGGAAAGTCCATGTTGCTCGAAAGTGGAGATATGCAACAGGAAGCTGAGTTTCCATTCAATTCGGCTAAGAAGAGGATGACAGTTATTTACCGGAATGCCAGGAACGGTATTGTTGAAGTGTTCATGAAAGGAGCTACAGAGGTTGTCCTTCCACTATTGTCGAACTCCGATCAAGAGAGAGACCAGATTTGCTCCATCGCAGAAAATATGGCCGGTGAAGGACTCCGAGTGCTTTGCGTGGCCCATAAAGCCATTCCTGCTGAAGAGGACTTATCAGAACGCCATCTTGTTGAGCGAAACCTTCAATTCGCTGGACTTGTAGGCTTGTACGATCCACCTCGCCTTGAAACAACTGAGGCTGTCCGTCGTTGTCAGCTTGCCGGGATCACAGTACATATGCTTACTGGAGATCATATCCGAACTGCAACTACCATAGCGCGCCAAGTCGGCATCCTCAATACAACTGCAGCAAATGCCAGTCGAGGGATGGCAATTATGTCCGCTGAAGAATTCGATAAATTATCAGATGCGGATGTTGACGCCATTGATACCCTCCCCTTGGTGCTAGCCCGGTGTAGCCCCACAACGAAAGTTAGGGTTGTCGAAGCCATGCATAGAAAGAAAGCATTTTGCGTCATGACAGGCGATGGTGTGAACGATTCACCTGCGTTAAAGCACGCTGATGTCGGTATTGCAATGGGTTTGAATGGAAGTGATGTAGCCAAAGAAGCCGCCGATATGGTCCTTACGGACGACAATTTCGCGTCTATCGTGAAAGCTGTCGAAGAAGGAAGACGATTGTTTGACAATATCCAGAAGGTAAGCCAATATCTTCCATACGTAATATTGTACTACCACTTATTGTCCTGTGACTTTCCTCACCAAAGCTAGTCACTAATGTGCTACTAGACCTGCTAACAGTAACATAGTTCTTAATGCACCTTCTTATTTCCAATATCGCTCAAGTCATCCTTCTCTTGATTGCTCTGGCTTTCAAAGACGATGACAACCATTCCGTCTTCCCTCTCTCTCCACTCGAGATTCTCTGGGTCAACCTGATAACCTCATCATTTCTGGCGCTCGGCCTCGGACTGGAAGAACCTCAGGCGGACATCATGTTCCGCCCACCGCACGACCTCCGCGTTGGCGTGTTTACCCGCGAACTCATCACCGACAAATTCATTTATGGAATCTTCATGGGTTCTCTATGTCTCGTCGCATTCGCCTCCATCGCATACGGCTTGGGCAACGGAGATCTTGGATCTGGCTGCAACGAGGGTTGGAATCCAAGCTGCGACATAGTTTTCCGGGCCCGGTCGACCACGTATTCAACTCTGTCCTTCCTTCTCCTCGTGACAGCCTGGGAAGTGAAGCATTTCTCTCGGTCGCTCTTTAATCTCGATCCTACATCAAAGCATTCTGGACCTTCCTCAATCTTCCCCACTGTGTGGCGCAATCGCTTCCTATTCTGGGCGGTAGTGGCTGGCTTCGCTATCACCTTTCCTGTCGTTTATATCCCAGTGGTAAACCGACAGGTCTTCAAACACTCGAGCATTACATGGGAATGGGGCATTGTTGTTAGCTGCGTGCTTATATATGTAGCGCTAGTGGAGTCCTGGAAGGCTTTGAAACGTCGCTTTGGTATTGCAAGTGGCAAAATCCGTGTCCTGACCCGGCAAGACGCGGAGATGAGGGCTGGGTTGGAAGGCGTGGCTAGGATTGGTAACTGGAAAAAGGAATAAGGTCTACTCACCGTTCGGGACACGCTCGGCTCAGCCTCACGAGGGAGGTGCATGTATATCTGAACCCGAAATGGAAGAAGTGCTTCGTACTGGGGTCGATAAACTCAAGGTGACTTAATTTTCAAAATTGTGTTATGCTTGTTGCGATTAGTTTGGATTTCGGAGAGGCAGCCGGATCGTCACTTCCCTTAAATTCCTAGTTTCTTAAATAACTTTACTGCTATTTGCCGTTAGTCAGGGGCTATTACCGTTAACGCCTCCCACCCCTGGGCTCTCCGCTTCAGACACTGCCCAATTGCCAGTACCGAATCACAGATAACCAATCTCTGCGCTTCCCGAACTGCTGCCTCGTCAAGCCAGAAGTGGCTGACGTCTTGATTAGAAAAGCGGTGCCAAGAAACTCACAGCCTGGCTTAAAAACTCCACCATGCACAGCGTAACGAGGTTCGGGCCAGTGAAAGCAGTACCGAGAAACGCCGTAGCGCTCAAAAAGCAACTCTATTTCTTGAGTTTGTCGGTAAGCGGCCACCATGGCATGGCTGAGCCCCAAAAAAGCAAACGGGCTGAGCTGCTATAGAAACGTCCGCAATCAGCCTCGGAGGCGTGCGAAAGAGGCTCCAGGCGGCCTTTATAGGAGCGTCACGTCGCAGGCCCCAGCACTGTGCTCATCAAGAGAGTGCCGTCCTCGAAGAGGGCCACAGCGACAAGAACTATCACAACAAGAACCACGATACCACGAACCCCCGCAGTCCTCTCCGCCGCTCCACCACTCCCGCGATGCCTCCCCGCCGCAACTTCTCTACCTTCCTCCCCTCGACCCTCCTTCTCCCTCTCCTCCATCACCACCACTACCACCTCCACCTCCTCCTCCTCCCTCTCGCCCTCGCCCAAAACCTAGACATCTATCACTTCCCCGTCTGCGCCCAGACCTGTGCCTACGACGTCTACCCCACCGGCTGCCTCCAGACCGACGACAGCTGCATCTGCGCCAACATCCCCTATCTGAACACCATCGCGCACTGCATCGGGCTCAGCTGCAACGCCGCGGGCCTCGCCGCCTCCGCCGACGTCTTCCTCGCCGACTGCGCTGCCTCCGAGGCCTCGTTCGCCATGTCCAAAGCCCAGTTCGTCGCTGCTGGCAATGGTGTGGTGACATCGTCGACGTTAGCGCCGACGTCGAGCGGGTTCGTCACGAGTACGGTGGAGGCGCCGAGTAGTTCGACAGTGGATGGGGCGACGCGGACTAGTGCGGCGCCCATCCCGACGGGGACGGGGACGGGGACGGGGACGGGAGGGGGGCTCACACTGGATCAGAAGATTGCGTTGGGGTGTGGGATTGGGATTGGGTTGCCGGGGACGCTGGCGGCGATTGTGACCTGTTTGCATATATGGAGGAGGTAAGGGTGAGAGGAGGTTTTTCCATGGAGTGCTTTCGTAGGTGTTCTTTTGAGCAGGTTGGGTTGGGGTTGGGAGTTCGGAAAGGGCGCTGTTGGCTTGTACGTGTACTTTTATTGTGATGTGAAAAAAGATATCGTAATGAGGGGCGTCATGAGATTGGACGTTATGTTAGAATTATTCCTACTACATGAATATTTACTGTAATACCTCTTAAGTGCATTGTTTGAAAAGGATTCTTAGTTAGCTCGTGCTCCCACGAAAAAGGCTAGAAAGCCCTGGTTGCTTATCCGCGAATAGTAGTCACTAAGGACCTTACAGGTGCCCTCCGCACAAGTCGTCGCTCCAGTCCATCCAATACCGCCGCTACAAAATACCAGCACACTTCTTAGCTCAGGATATCAAATTCAACTTGCCACTGCCCATAAAGTGCTGCGCCGGTTGTACCCCCTGACCCTGCTGTCGCCGTCGATCCCGCCGCTGCCATAACGACCGTTGTCAGTGCCGTCGTTGCCGAACCCCTTGAGCTCCCGTACTCCCACTACTCCCGCTATTTGACCTCGAATAGCAGCTTTCACTCGTGCACGTCAGGCCAAATCACGCCATCCCGTGCTCTCTTGAATCGGGGTACTATGCGTGACGCTCTGTGCCGAGTGCACCTCAAAAGTAAACCCATACCGATACCGCGTCCACCTACCGGCGTATTGCTCGTCGTGTTGCTCGCCGTCGCGCTGGGCTCCGGCACGGCCGTCCACTGCTTGATCTTCTCCTGCAGGTTCTGCGGATACAGCGTCGTGTCCGCGGTGCCGTGGAGCACCTGCATCTTGGGCCCAAAGCCCGAGTAGCCCGGGTACGCGGCCGTCACCAGCGCCGCCCACTCAGCACCCGTCTTGACAGCGTTCTCCTTCGCGCACGCGTCGCTCCACACGCCGTACCTATTGCCGGCGAAGCAGCCGAACGCGACACCCGCAAAGCCCGCAAAGCCTGCACTAGCCGCGAAGACGTCCGGGTACGACCCGTACAGCACGTTCGTCATCATGGCGCCGGAGGAGGTGCCAGTGACGGAGACGCGGCCCGCGTCCCCGTTGTACTTCGGCAGCGCGTACTTCACCACCGACACGATGCCCTGGGCGTCGCCGCCGCCGTTGTGCGGCAGCGGACTGGGCCGAGCTGGCGTCCCAGCACTTGTCCGACGTGTTGGGCGAGTCCGGGTAGATGACTATGTAACTGTATGTGTTCGCTAGCGTTGCGTACTGGTTCCCGTGTACGCGTCCCGCGCCTTGCCGTGGCAGGTGTGCGGGACGACGAGAATGGGTGGCTTGGCGGCCAGTTTGTCGAGGAGATAGATGTGGGGTTGGTCCCAAAGCCCGTGACCTGCTAGAGAGAGGCGGCAGAGGCGGCGAGCGGAAAGCAAAGTAGGAGAGCCGCGAGAGCGCGTGCCAGATCTAGTGGCGGCTCGTTGACACTATTAGAATCCTGAGAGTGTTTCGAGGCGCCATTATGTACGCTTTTTCTAACTATGAGCTTGTGAGCAGCTTGGTCTTGTTCCTCATACACGAGGGAATTTCCCTGCTTGATGTCTTTAATTCCGGCTTCCGTCGTCCTCCGTGCTCGTCGTAGCAAAGCAGGTCGGACTGGGTCGAGACTAGTTTGGTGAGGCGGGTGTACTTATTAATACCAAAAAATCTCTACTATCAGGACAACAACTATGTAATCCTAGAGCTTAAGCCAATGGTAGAGTCTAAGAGAAGGCTAAGAGAAGCAAGTTTTGACACATCATGTGTAAGCGGGGGTGGTTCGAATACACAGCCTCACGGGAAATTATTCCATATTCCGCCATTTTACACTTATTAGGTTTTGTTGGTAGGGGGGGGGTACTTGGGCAGTCTCTTTGAGCTCGGTGATGTGTCATGTGACAGCGCGCGGGCCATCTTGTAGATATCTTCTCAGGCGATCGAGCCCCTGAGATTCTTCCTCATAGAGCATCATATGTATCATTTCCATCAGCCTGCTCAGCGTCTGACAGGTTTTATCAAGTGTAATGCGGAAATATCGTAACTTGGCCCTAGAGTGTCAAGTTTAAGCCAAGGATGCCCTTAAATGAATTTAGGCCGACATGATTCCCACGTGCTTCTAATTAATAAGTACTGTAAGAGACTCAGCTCTTAGAGGCATATAGATCCCCGATAATTGTATGCGTACCTTCTTTTATCACTAAGGTTGTTATAAACGGCCTCAACTTTTGATAAAGAGTAATTGTGGTCACACATTAATGATCCTCTGCATTGCATGGTGTGCATTACTCAACGGACCTCCTTCAAACTCCGCAACTCTCTCCCTCACCCTACCTGACACGGTGGAAGCTCTTTCCATCGCCGATGTGCCTGCCGTCCGGAGTGATTCCAAGCTCAAAGAGCTCGCCATTGCCTGAGACAATTCACTCATCGAGGTGAGATAGCTGTTTGAGTTTCTAGCGAATGCGCTTGATGGTAATGCCATTGCTGGATTATGCCTCATAAGTGTACAGTTTTGCCGAATGCGGCGCGGCATTGTCCGAAATGACCGTTCGAAGGATGAAAGCCCTGTGGAAGAGCCGAGCGAAGGAGCGAGCGTAGGAGCGAGTATGCCGAGATCTTGCCTTGATGCGGACATGTTCATTCTTGGGATCTCCGATAGGTCAGTCAGTTCGTTGGGCTCAGCGTAGGAGCCTTGCGCTTCTGGAAGGGTGATGTCTAGGCTCTTTTCAATGAATTTTCGGGCGTATTCACGTGCTGTGGTTCGAAATGCTTTCTGTTCCGGTGACATGCGAGTAGAGGTGTCGAAGTAGGTAAACTCGTCAAGGAAATGGCACCCAAGTTCTTCATCCGAGCGCATCATCAATGATGCTGCCCTAGTATGCGCTTGAAGAAGAATGAGATTGGAGTCTGAGTTCTCCGTTTTGGGAGAAGCTCTCACGATAATCCAACATAACGTGCCGAGCAGCTCAGCGGCGGAAATCCCCATAAGCTTCTCAGCTTGACTTGCCCACATTAAGGCTTCTGAACTCTCCTGATACGTTCGTCGACTTTGCCAACACTCCCACAGGCAGCAAAACAATCGGAAATGCTCTGTCCAAGGAGAATTCTGGTCATTGGCTCGGACACTCTCCCACGATTCCGTCATCATGGCTGTGGATTCTAACATGGCAACGCACCACTGCAGGCAAGAGCGAATGCAAGGATTCCTCATAATACCGCCCTGGAGTGCAAAAGGACCGGGTGTTTGTTGCAAGAAACGCAAGGCCAACTGACTCACCTCAAAGACTGGATAGTCGTGAGGTATACAATCGCGGGCAATAGCGTCTCTTACAAGATTATCTTTGTAGGAAAGACCATAGGTGAGGTATTGATAAGTGAGAAGATCTAGAGATCGGTCTTCGTTCGGCAACTGGAGAAGAAGGCGTTCGTTGGCGAATTCGCATCCCATGACGTGTTCAACATTGAGGTTTGCAAACTCTTGGTCTCCAAGACGAGCGTATGTATCTGCAAGTAGCATTCGAAATAAGAAATGCTCCACATCGGTAGATTCGTCTCGTTGTTCGAATTTTTGTTCCAAGTGACTCTGTGCAATTTCAACCTGAGAAGGCCAGTAAGCAGAGCGTGCACACTTGATCATGGCTGATATCGTCATCCGTGATGATGGGTACGAAGACGGGTTGTATCGCTTTAACAGTAATACGTATAACGCGAATGCGTCTCCGTCAAATCCTATCGTGTAGAGAAAGTCTGCAGCCAGCTTCATGTCATGAATTTCTGCTTCAGAGAACGTGTCGATAGTACGACTACAGTCAAATCGCCTCTCTTGTTGCGATGTCTGGCCAGTGAATTGTAGTTGCTCAAGATTGACGGTCTCATCCGCCAACAGGGCTCTGGATAGGCTGGGAACGGGCTCCCACTTACCCTTGCCCTTGCCCTTGTCCTTGTTATCATTTAGTTCTAAGCTTTTCATGCTGCTCGTCGCTGACATAGCTATGTCTAAATCACTTGTATCACCAGAGTTTGGGCGATTGCTGTCAGCTGCCCGAAACCGGGGTGTATGAATGTCCGTGTTAGGTTCGTTATCCACGACGCCCAGAGATATCCTGTCAGGATGAGTTGCAGTCACATTCTGAGAACTTAACGAGGACCACTCCCGAGCATCAAACGCTAACCCAAGATCCGCATATGGATTATATTCGAATAATCTCTGGCGTTTCTTAAGTGGGACCTTCGGCCTTCCGTCCACACTCTGCAGGCTCTGTAGGCTTTTTGGCCGCTTTGGAGGGCTTGTTGGAATAACGGGATCTTGGAAAGGATCGCCAGCCAGCCGTATGTCATCCATGATGTCGTCCACTAGCAAATGGGTATTTTCATTGGCCTCGGCTAGTTGACTCGCTCTGGCACCTGATGCAGGCTGCGCTGGGGTTGCATGGCGGGTGAGAACCTTGCTCGGAGTATTGTACTTGTGGACACCCCATTTCTCGAATTGAGAGATGTACTGACGGCGACTGAACCAATCAGCAACGTTGTCCCCCAAGAAGCGACAACAACGAGAGACGGACGTTAAAAAGAGCGCATACAGGGAACATACGACGGTGTAAAGTTGTGCCTGACTTTCATCATGGCCATGAGGTCATCGAGCGTCATCTTTCGGTATAGGTCACGGAGCTCTGCCTCATGCTCTTCCCACTTCTCTGGAGGAAGTGGCTTAGCACGTGGGGCCGCCTGTCCCTTAAATCGAAACTGTTGCAGTGCTGACATATTTCAAGGAATTCAGTAGTTCGAAGGGATCCGTTAGTTCGAAGGGATCTGTAGCTACTTCGTGCAAAGAGCTTTAATGATGTCCGGTCGTAGGATGAATGTCTTGACGAGCATGCTGGACAAGGCTCCCTTATGAGTCCGTCAACCGGGCTTGTGAGCTTTCAGGCATCTAGGCACGTTGGAATGCAGTAAGGCAGATTTACAATTACCAGATTGGGGAAAGAGACCGCACATAACCAAGGGGTAGTGGCGCCAAGGCGGAGCTTGGAGGTAGTGAGGCTGACGAAGGACAAGCCAAGACTCCACACCACGCTAACTAGACACCAAATTCGGTATAGCCCATAGCCTTGGGCAAGCACATCTGGCAACCGATCGCAACAACGTATGTCAGCAAGATGTGCTTTTCAGCTAGAACTGACTGTCTAGAACACCTGATACGTACTCCCTGCCTGAAATCCTGCCTCTTGTGCCACGAGCTATACGCAATGTAGAAATTGGAAATTCGCCTAACCCTAACAATGTTTGTCCGTGTCAGCCTTTCTTTGTCGTCGAAGCATCATTATTAAGGGCTCACAAACCATTTCAGCCTGACGAGACCTTGGAAGGGCGCCGTTGATTGTCTAGTCCAACGGTGAGCTCGCCTCTCGGATTTCCATCGCCGCTCCGGCATGGGCGCTCGAAATCCCATACCCCAAATCGGGCAATTGGAAATTCTGATTGTGAGTCCGCCCTGCGTGGATGGGGAGGAGAGACCGCACCCTGAAACAGTGTTTGGAATTTCACACCCGCCACAGTCATGGGTTGCTACTACCTGGAGTACTACCTAGGATTTACTTCTACGAAATCCAACGCGCTCTATTCCCAAAACGGTGTTTGGAAGTTCATTTTGGCTCACGCAGACTTTCTTGCTTTTATATAAAGGTACCTCGGGATGGGTTGCTCGGTTGCCTTCCTAACGCTTATGATACAACCGATCACTTTATTGCCTCCTCTCACTTGTATTCTACCGTAAATTCGAACTCCCTGGTCACACGTTCTTACTTGGAAAATGTCATCAAGATCGCGAACGCCGTCGGCCTTGCAAGACTCACCCGTATGCCTCTCACACATGGGAGCATGGTGTGACAGCCTACGTCTATTCCCCTTTTTGGTTTCAGCGGAGACTTTCTCCGCGTCTATAATTCGCCTGGCTACGGATGAATCTCGATTAAGACATGCGGCAACCCTACCTGAACAGCATGCAACCTTGAACCGCCAAAAAAGAAACTCGTCCACTATCACAGAGCCTTCAACACGGCCACAAATCCTACCCGTTCTCCCACAGGGATGTCAACGCAGTACGATCCTACAGAATTTTCTACCCATGCAGAGATGGCTGAGCGAGACAGCTGCAGACGGACCATGGCAGGCAATTGAGGCTGCTGCGAAGATCCATCCCGGCCGCCTCGTTCATTTTTTGACGGCACATCAAAGCGCAGAATTATCTGATACTCATGCAACATATGGAGATCCATCTTCGAGCAAATTAGGTGCAGCTCGCCCGCGTGATGGTGGTTGAGTTAGATCACTCCAGATTTCTCCTTCCTTGCATACGCATTTCGTTCTTTCCCATGGGGTTTCTTCTTATTTGCCACGTTCTAAGTTCACTGTAAATTGGAGCCTTAATTCATTGGAGGTTTATATGGGAGGGTGGCCTGCCAAAGCTGTTATATGCTTCGGGAAGTCCTGATCACGTGGGCTATAATTGTAGAAGGAACTGGTCACGCAAGCATATAATGTATAACTACTTAAAGTCAATCTTGACATATACAATATAATGAAATATACTAAGTTACCTCGCGGGTGACTTCACCAACTGAACCTTTTCATCCTAACATCCTATCATGGAATTCCAGGCATTGTCGACTCAGCGTCAAGCGCGAGTACGATCCTCAGGCAAATCTGGGCGCACGTGCTTCTCACGTGCTTGTGGTTATATACCTGATATGGCACTACCACAACCACTTGGACGAAACTCAGCTCTAATAGGCATGTAGTGATACTGTATTTATACCTGTAGTTCTAATCCAACTAATAGCGATGTTTCACGATAGTCTCAGCTTTCGACTAAGAGTGTTCGGGTTTCCGCTCACATCGCAATTCCCCGCTTCCACTAGTCATGCTCATTCCAACTAAACCATTGACCTCTCCAGCACCACCACTTCTTTGGCATTCCAAAACCCGTGCCAAACCTAGCCCTCTTAAGGGACTCACAGGTATCGGCTCGAAGAGCCAAACGCCACCAGCCGCAAGGCCTTCCGCCAACAAAGGCATCATAGCCCAGAACCACAGCAATGAAGTCACAGCGTTCACCGTCCATTTTGCTTCCCACTTCTCTCTGTACCTCTGCCCTAAGGCACCCTGGACCAGACCCTGCAGCCAAATCCCCACAGGCTGCGGCGGAAAGAACCGAACGTCCAACCACGGCCTAGTCTCGCCCCATAGCGTCAAAGTCGACGACGCATGCAACACACTGCTCATTAAGAACGCTACCAGCGTCACCACAGTTCTTGCCCCCCGGGCTCCGGGCTCGAGACCAAGTTGCAGCACTACCCAGCGTCCGGCAGATGTAAATGCGATCCGGAAAATCTGGTGCCAGTACTGCCCCCAGAAGCCGTTCAGCCCGTCTTCCAGAACCGCGGAAAAGGGTCCGAAAATCCGGGGATGCATCCAGGCCTCGCCGACCGGGCCTAGAATTTCCGGACCGAGCAGCTGTGTAGATATCAGGGTGTTGAGGTCGCATTGATAGTGCAGTGCTACTTTGATGTCAGCCGTTGTTATAGCGGAGCGGTATGCGGAAAGAATCGCCGGGTGGTGAAAGAAGGGCGGGAGGTGGGAAGGTGCTGCTGCTCGGGCGTAGCCCCAGAAATACGGATCCGTCATCATTATGAGCTTGAGGACGTCAATACAAGCGCAGGAAAGTAGAAAGCGCAGCAGACATCCGCAGAAGCTTGTCGAACGTGTTTGCCGGAGATTGGAGAGTGGCTTGGGGATCTTCGATTTGTCTCTGAAATGGAAGGACCAGTTGATGCCCCGCAGCGTGGTGGCCAGGTCAACGGCCCAGCCTATACGGTCTTTAAAGGAGGTCGGCATATGCTGCCATACCAAGGTCTGATTTGGGCCATACACTAATCTTTTAAATCTCTCTTAGTGTCGTTGAAGATTATGAGTGTTGCAGACCAGTAGATATACCAGATGGAATAGAGGCCGATGATGGAGCCGTACGAGTGGTTTAGCGTCCGAGTACTTAGCAACATTGAAGTTGAATGCCAGACAATGAATCCAAGAACAGGGAACCGTAATCTCCGCGTTGTTTCGTAGGGTGACAGGACGATATACACAACCAGGAAAAAAGAAGTTTAGGAAGTGGTAGGAAATTGTCAGAGGCGTTATCTTGCCCGCTTTGAGGGTGTCCTTGTACTGAATCTCGTAGATAGATATCAGGTCAGCATCCGACACTGGCATTGGAACAGGCCTAGGTGGGCTTCGAAAGGCCATTGCCATGTTCTGTCTCTGTAGGTGTTACCTTCGAAGATAATGTAACTACCCCTGATTCTGTCAAAACATGGGCGTACTTGAAATTTGGGAGAAATTTGGATCAAGAATGAAAGTACGAAGAAAAATTTAAACCCACCGTAGCAGCAATAACAAAACTGGTACAGTGGAACCTCGGCCGCGCTTACGGGGTGCTCAACCGCTTATCCATTTAGGTATATGCTACCCAAATTGGTTAGCCCGGTGTACTTGGACGGTTAGAATTTTATTTTGGACGGTGCTATTCGGACACCCTCTTTTTGATAAGTCAAACGCACGTGATATTTTAACATATTGAGGCAGGCGCCAAACCTGAATTGTGGGGGTGTCTACCTATTAAAAAGGGGGCGTCTAAATAGCACCGCCCTTTTATTTTTGCTCTGTTGGCTTGAAGAAGCTTTCACAAACCCACGGGGGCTCTCAGCTACGAAATGTAGGAAGAAATCCGGCATGTATTTACACCAATTCACGTTCATAGAGTCAATATTACTTCCCAACTTCTTCATATCCTAAACCACCTTTCATAGCCATTCAGAATACTCTGTAAATCATGGCACTATCCTGGAGAGTCGATCGTGAGAAATAATGCCAGCTCATTCCAGGGAATCGAAATATTTTCACAAATATGGCCTCTGTATAGAAGGAATTTGGGTTGCAAACTAATATCTAAAGCAAGGGAGCAGGTCAGAAAAACGAATTAGTAAATGAATTGCTTCAAAAGGTTCAAATCTTATCTAAAAGGGACATTAAAATTTCCATCGTCTAGATTCCCTCCCATGCCACTCCAACGCTCTCCTTCACTCTCTATTCCTCCGAAAACAAATCAATGCCTGCTAGGCCAGCAACCAAGACACCTAATTTAAACAGCGCCTCAGCCATTCTTTGCGGGTCAGCTTCGATAAACGTCTGCTTCGGAAATTTCTGAGGCGCGACGAGGAGCTAGTTGATGATCCATGTCAGACATGGCTGCTTCGAGGCTGATATTGAAGGTAGCTGCGAGGTATGCTGCGTAGCGGTTGCGGTAGGCTGATGATGTTTGGTTTGTAGACTGGGAAAGGAGGGAAGATGAAGATGACGAGTCTTCTATTTCAAGATTAAAATGGACAGGAGTTTCTTGGCGATATGGATATTACCTGGAGGGGCATGGAGCATGATAGATGGGTGTGATTTGGGAGCATTAGAAGGAGGGGAGGGGGTACTCGTAAACGGAAGGCAAGGCATTTTAATTCAGTGAAATGGCAAGCGAAGAGTAGATATTATTGGATGATACACTAGTAGGCAGTTGTTGACCTGGAAAGTGAGTAAAGCAAATTGGCGAGTGAGAATTGGTTGTGATAGTAATAAAGGAAAAAGCAAGGATTCATAGAATTTCAAGAAGGCATATATATATCCAACTCAGTACGTGAAGGCCGACCGCAGGAAAACTTAATCAACCCGAAATAAGAGCGGTCAGGAGGATGACGAAGTCATGGTACCACGATGAAGAACATCATAGACAGTATCATGGCCGAGGGAAGATCCTAGCTTGATAGTGTTCAGTCTGCATACGCGGTATTTTCATGTGTCTATGAGCGATTTGCCCAAAAACCACGCAGCTGCAGGACTTTAGCGAGGTTGGTGAGATGCGGAGGGCCAAGATGATTGGACGAGAGCATTTTAGCATGTCAGATCTTGGTATTGGAGCCAATACACCTCTAAATAAGCTCAGGTTCTTCTTGATAGCCCTGGTGTGTAGTCTGCACAAGGTTATCTTGACTACTTGCAGATCCCAGCACAAGCGTCGACGCCACCACAATGACTGCGCCAAAAATGAATCATGTCATACCAGCACTAGAAAATTCTTCGGCATAATGCGAAAAGCCATTTTTTGTTGGAAATGATAGGAAGCATTTAAAGTTTAAAGGGCTGTAAAATGAATGAAAGCTTGGGGAGTGAGGTGTCGTACAAGGTGTCGTGCGAGGTTTGGAGCAAGCCTGTGTTCCACACCGCTAGTAGGTTTATCTTATCAGCATATCTATGATCTTAATTTAGATCACTGCTAAGATGACAAAGCCACAATAGCTAACGTGTTCCACCAGTGACCTACGCACCCCAGTAAGCTGCGCAGCGAAAAACACACTAAAATCTAGAAAATGTAAACCTTTATATCTTAATAATAATCTAATAATAAATTATATAAATTTAATTCTAGCCTTTTATATCTACTTTAAGACTCTAGTTAAAGTTTAGAAGTTCTATTAGCTAATTCTAGAGAAATAGTAATTTAGTTAAAATTAGAGGCTATAACTTAATATCTTAATAATAGCTAAATATATTACTTTAGAACTTTAACTAAAGTCTTAAAGTAAATATAAAAGGCTAGGATTAAACTTATAGAATTTATTATTAAATTATTATTAATATATAAAGGTTCGAATTTTCTAGATTTTAGTATGTTTTTTGCTGTGTAGCTTACTAGGGTGCGCAACTTACTGGTGGAAAACGTTAACGTAGTTCACGAGCATGCGGGTTTGCTGGGGAGGGGATGTAGCCGAAAGTGTTAGAGGTGCCAGGGATGGAGAAGTCCTGGGGTTGAGGGTGTGGAGTTAGTGGGGTGGTGAGATATGGGTTTTGGGGCCACCTTAAAACTCACCAAAAATTAGAAAATTTATACTTTAATATCTTAACAACCACCTAATAATAATTTTTAATAATTTAGATTTGGACTTTTATATACACTCTATAGCCTCTATTAAAATTATATAGTAATTAATTTAGTGGGTTTTAAGATATAGTAATTTAGCTTTATTTTGGCCCCTAAATTATAATATCTTAAAAAATACTAAACTAATTACTATATAACTTTAATAGAAGCTGTAAAGTGTATATAAAAGTCCAAGTCTAAATTATTAGAATATATTATTGAGTGGTTGTTAAGATGTTAAAGTATGAATTTTTTTATTTTTGAGGTGGCCCACATGCTCGGGTGGCCCGCTTGCTCGTGAACTACGTTAGTGTTAAGCACTTTAGACATCTTGCATATATACGCGATATTCCCGCTTGTAATGAAAGCTCTCGCATGAATCAAGTTTGGAGTAACCTCTAAGATGCATTCTAGAACTACTCCAGCTAGTGATAATTCGCTAGACGTGTAATCCTATAGTGTGGGTGTCTGCTTGACTACCGCACAGCCCTTTTGTAATAGTCTGCGTTTCTAGGAGAACAAGCTACCCCTACGAGTATAGGATCGTCTATAGTAGCCTACAGTTAGGGCTCTAATAGTCTTTTTTAGAAGAGCTAAATTAGCTCTCCTAAAGGTCTTGGGAGGGTCAGGTCATGGCCACGCACTGTTCGGTTAGTGTCATCTATCAATGTTTTGTTGGTCGTCGCACGAAAAACAGTCAAAAATGCAGCCAAGGACGGTGACATACGGCCTTATGTCGCATCTTCCATTCTCGTCAAAGTTCAACGGAATTTCGCCGTGTCAGGCAGCGCCGTGAAGGTCAACATAGAGGTTGTCAGACCGGGGACCCTGAAATCGCTTGAGGATCGTCTAGAGATGGCGGAGGTGTTACATGGTCGGAGCTATTTTCATATCGTCTATTTCGACATGCATAGGAGAGTAGGTACACCGAAGGGAGCTCTTAAGAACTCGAAGTTCGCCTTCCTCTATCTCAGCAGACAGAATCTAGATGGTACCATAGCAGATGGCACAGCCCCTGCAACAGCGCGCGAAGTTGGAAGAATCCTCAAACGACATGAAGTGCCCATCGTCGTGCTTAACGCCTGCGAGTCGGCAAGACCAAATTGCGGCGACGATGCCAATATCGCCAAAGCCTTTGCCCAAGAAGGTGTAAAGAATATCCTCGCGATGTCTTTCGCAGTAAGCGAGAATGCTGTAGAGAAATTCTTTACTTCCTTTTACCGGAATCTAATTTGCGGTCGGTTGAATTTCTCCTAAGCTGCATCGAAAGCACGAGAAGTACTCCGCAATTTCGCTCTTAGGACTTATCTCATGAATCAGACGCTCCGCAAAAGATTTATTCCGGTGATATGGCGCATAGACTAACTCCTAGACCAATCAGAATAGCGCACTAATATCAGCCCCCTGCGCACCCCCCTGCCACCAGCAAAATCTTCTGCGGAGCGTCTGAGAGCTTATGGGCCTCGCTTTGGTGAGAAATGAATGTTTTAGATCGTATATTTCAACTTCAACTGGCTCTACT
>Ga0307515_10003139_pt1 | contig 34936 bp, 8 predicted proteins | sample 17_EM_MG_FD_194513 | JGI IMG/M metagenome (GOLD analysis project Ga0307515, IMG submission 194513) | Populus trichocarpa ectomycorrhiza microbial communities from riparian zone in the Pacific Northwest, United States - 17_EM | ecosystem: Host-associated > Plants > Roots > Unclassified | place...
TATTTCTATAACTAAGGCATTCCTAATACTACCTTATTATTCCCTAATAGTAATATATTAAAAGACATCTTAATTTATCTTCCTTTAATAGTTAACTAAATAGGTCCTGTTTTAAGGTTAATAATACCTCCTCTATAGGCTATTAGATCTCCTAAAATCGTCACTAATAGGTAAGGGTACTTATTTTTCCTATATAGTAACCCTATTCTTCTAACTACTACTAGCAAGATATAGTTCCTTATTACTCCACTATCTATTAATGCCTTAAACTGTTAATCTTGCCACTTAACTTATAAATTTAGGTGTTGTCCTTAAATTCCTTTAAGGGTCTAAGGCTCTACTACTAGTTCCCTCTAGTCCCATAGGCCTCTACTTTTCCTAACTATTAGCTACTTAATTCTATTTATACTTAGTCCAACTTAGGCCAATACTTAGTTCGCTTTTTATCTTTAATATACTATAGATAGGTATTCTCTAAACATTTCCACCACTATTGTCCATCTAGGCATTCTTCCATAAGGAATCTTCCTGGCTAAAGTATTAAGTCCCCTTATTCTTAAACTTCTACTAAGTGCTAACTATACATATACTTAGCGTTTTAATATTTTACCTTATCCGTTAACTAATATATCCTTACTAAATATTTCTAATTCTTATCTTTTAGTGCTTTATATATATTACACACATTATCTATATATACTATCTACGATAGTGTGTAATATGCTTAGTGTCTTAGGTTAACTCTTAGCTTATCTTCGTCCTTAAGTTTAAACCTTTCTTTTATTAATCTAAGCGTTGCGATTTCGTTTACAGGTACTAAGATTCGCCTCTTACTTCTTTAGTCCTCTAATTACTCCTCTAGATTCTTTAATATTATAATTAAGGCTCCTTTAATATGCGTTATAGCCTTTTCTATAATCGGGTGGTTTTAAATAACTTTTTCGTCCAACTATATATAGAAATCTTCCTACTCGTCATTATGTTGTTATCTATACTACTTTTAGTATAACCCTTTAAGTGTATACGGCGTATCCATAAGAAAGTATCTCTTTATTACTGCGTCGTAATAGCCTTTTATATATTATTCTTCGAACCTAGTTAAAATCCCTAGATCCTCTTCTTATTCCAGTTTAGTAAGCCACTTAGCTCTTAGTATGCCTGCTCTAGGCCTATTAATAATCCTTTATACTAGCGCTCTGTCCTTTATACGTCCTAATATACTAGATCTTTTATCTAGTTTCTGTTCTTGCTATAAGGTAATTCTTACCCTAAATTCCTCTATAGTTTCTTTTCCATCGCGTCTTACAAGTAGATCCTTAAAGTCGTCGTACTTTTTAATCTTAGTATTAACTTTTTAATCTTTAGGCCAAATACTATATTCCCCTAGTAAGTCCTTTAGGTCTATATATCTGTCTCCTAGTCTAATTGCTGTTTATATTGCAGATTCTCTAATCTATAAAGAAGCTCCTTACCTCTTACCTATAGGTGTCCTTATTTGTACTCCGAATTCTTAATCCCTTAAATTCTTTAATCCTAAGCTTACTTCTAACTTAAGCTTAGCTCCCACCTTAGTCTAATTAGGCGTCTATAGTGTTCTTATCTCGTCTTAAGAATCTTAAATCTTACTTATCTTATCTTAAGAATCTTATAACTATAGGAAACACTATCCCGAGCTTATTCGTATATTTCTAAACTAAGCTACTACTCTACTCTATCAGTTTTTGTCCGTTATGGGTTCTTAAGCTATCCTTATCCTATCTTTAAAATCTTAGATCTCTCTTATCTCTTCTTAAGAATCTTAAGCCTTTAGCCTTTTGCCTTTATTAAGGGGTAAGCTAGTACTAGCAGTTGTCTACTTACTTAATCTTCTCTAGATATTACTCCTTCTATTTTATAAAGCGATGGATGCCGTATCTAATGGTGTTATAATACCCATTACTAAACCTTGCTCTATAGCAGTCTTAGTCTCTACTTTTATTATAACTTCTTTAAGGTTTATACGTTCCTAGTAAACTACCTTTATTTCCTTATTATCTATAAATATTTTACCTATATTAAACTCATTATCTTTAATATCTAATTTACGCGATAGTTTGTTAGTTCTTCTATACTCTATAAATTTTAGCTCTTATAGCCAATAGCTTACGCCATACTTAGCGTCTTTATAAATTTAGCATACGTTATTATAACAAAACGTAAAACTTCTAATTAAACACTCTCTTATTCCTTATAGTACACTATTATCCCTCTATACGTATATATCTTCTACTAGTCTAGTTCCCTTTATTATATAGTAACTCTAACCATCTTTATAATCCCTCGCGAAATAATCTTATTTCTTATAATTTATATAAGCTCTATTTCTAAACCACTAATTTTACTATAGAGTCCGCCTAAACGTCTTCTACTACTAAGATCCCTAGTTTAGCCTCTGCTCCTTAGTCCTATAATCACTAAATCCTTAACCTCTAGGTTTTTATAGTTTCTTACTCTATCTCCTATAGGCTTCTTTAGTACCACTTAGGTCTATTAGCTCTACGCCATACTATAGTTTTTAACTTAGCTTTAGTTATTGCGGGTACTACGTCTTATATAACTATAAAACTCTATCCTAGCCTTTCTTAGCCTATTCCCTTTAGTAGATCTAATTATTAATCTTAATCACTTAATCTATTAACTCCCTTAGGGTGTCCGCATCTTCTATTAAGATAATTACATCCTAGACTTTAACCTTAAGTCCTTACTTATACTATACTATAAGCGCCCTATTATTCTACTTAACTTATATAGCTAGCGTTTAAAACTATATTATATACTTAATTACTAAGGTTTATTACATAATATCTTAAAGTTTTCTTTCCGCCGTGGTTACTGCCTCTAGGTCTCCGAACATTTATATAAGTCGCTCTATAAATCCCTTTTAACTTAAGAATATAAACCACACCTCTTAATTAGTGGTTATTATTCTATTTGCCTATATCTCTATAAGGTAAGGCTTAAACCACTTAAGTGCCTTTCCTAATAAGAATAGTCCCGCATAAGCTATTCAATCTATAGGTATTACTAGCTTTACTCCTTCTTGCGCTACCTTAAAGTACATTTACGTAAGAAATCCTTTAAGCTTTAATCTTTCTCCTAAGAATCTCTTAATTAATAGTAACTTAACCTTTACTACTCCTATCCCGTTAATCCTTTATTTAAGTATCGCATTATTCTCTATTAACTAGTTAACTATCTCTTATAGTTATCCGACCGTTATAGGTTGCTATAAGTTAGTATCTACTATACTAGTGTCACCTCCTAACCTTAAAGTAGTTGCCGCCGTTAATGGCGTTATAGTAGCTGCTTTTGGTAGCATATTATTTAACTTTCTATATTTATTACCGTAACTAGATAGTAATTATATAACGGAACCTTGTAGCAAGTACTACAGTAGGCTTATTATTAGGCTAGGTATATAGGTAAAGCAAATTAAAGTTAACAACGTAATAATAACTAGTAGAGTGGTTGCCTAACAGATTAACTCTAATTATATTCTAAGAATCACTATAAGGAAAGAACTATCTAGAGTAGGGACTATAGTCCTTTAAATACACAACTATACTCCTAGGAAACCTCCTTATACGTAATATACATATACTCTATTTACTCTATTATAAATCTCGCAGATTATACAGATTATATAGATCACATTATATAACTTATACTACCATTTCTCATCACATAGTTCTACCGGCTCCATACTAAACCGTACTCTTATTAACCAACTAGCTTCCTCCGACTCTTCTCTAAGTAGTTATAGCATTATACTTAAAGTGTCCGTAACAAGTTAGGCTTAGTATTACAGGCCCTAGTTTAGGAGAGCTTTGTAGTTTAATAAACTGTTTACTTTCCTCTCCCTTTTTAGCGCTTTTATTATTATTATAGAATGGATCTAACATCCCCAATAATCCCTTTGCTGGTACTATCGCCATTATTCTTATAACTTTAAAGGTAGCTCCTATAAATGCGAGAATAATCGTATAGACTGTTGCAAATATAGTATATAAAATGCAGAAAACTCTTCTCTGCCGTTTCTAATGTACTATAGTCCCCCCTTTTATCCTCTATCTTACTATACCACGTACTAGCCTTCGCATCGCTATTTGCCGACCACTGTTCCCGTATAGAGAACTTAGTAAATATTGTTAGTTTATTTCTATAGCGGTAGCTACGTACTAGTTGCGTATATATCTATACTTCTTAGCCCCCCTTTCCGTACGTTAGTTTTTTTTTATAGTTCTAGATCGTTCCTATACATTTCCTATATATATAGCACTAGACTTCTAATCTAAAGAGCCTGCCGTCGTCCCTATGTAGAATACCATAAAATATATAAAAGGGTACAACCTCTCTTAGATAGGAAGCCATGGCGTAGTTAGTTAGTTAGTTAGTCGTTGTTAGCTAGTAGAAAAGCAATTAGTAAGAAGGAAAGAAAAGGAGTATATTAAAGGAAAACTATTGGTCTGTTAGTCCTATATATATTATTAAAGACTCTAGGGCTTTAGACCGATCTATAACTATAGAAGGCCTAGGCTCTACTAAAGCTATACTTAATCTAAATGTTAAATCCAGGAGGCTAAATTATACTACTATAATAGAGCCTTAGGGGGACTAGCTAACCGTATATATATTATCTATTTAGATAACATCTTAATCTACTTAAAAGATAAGTAATATATCCGCAAAGTGCTAGAACGTTTAAATAATTAGGGCCTCTACGCTAAGGCGTTAAAATATATCTTTAATACTAAGTAGGTTAAGTTCTTGGGTTATATTATAACGCCTATAGGCGTAGTTATAGACATAGTATAGGTGCGGATAATTTAAAAGTAGCTAAAACTAGAAAACTATTAGGATATTTAAGTGTTCCTAAGCTTTACCAATTTCTATAGGCGCTTTATCTATAACTGCTTAGATATATTATAGAAGCTTTTTAAAACCTAACCTAAGTAGCAAAAAGTTTAAAGATAGTAAAAAAGAAAACTAAGAAGGAACTAACTAAATAGTATAAACTATAGTTATGGCCCGGAAAGGTTTAGGAGGCCTTCTAAGACCTACGCGTAAAATTTATAAAAGCTTTATTACTGCGGCATTTCGACCTAAATTAGCTATTAATAATAATTACTAATATATTAAATTTTGCCCTTATTAGTATCCTATTATAATCTAATAGGTATTTAGACGCTACCTAGCTCTACTAAAGACTAGTAGTATTTTATAGTAGAAATTTTAAAGACCTAAAGTTAGGTATTATACCTATAATAAAAAACTGCTAGCTATAGTTAACTACTTTAAATAGTGGCGATATTACCTTAAGCACGCGAGCTATACCACTTATATACACTTAAATTACTATAATTTATACTACTTTATAATTATAAAGAAGCTTATACCTTAATAAGCTAGATAGGTAGAAGAGTTTACACGATTTAATTTTAAGATTAAATATAAGCTAGGGGGAAATAACCTTGCTAATAGACCGTTATAATAGCTAGATTATACTACAGGCTTTAAAACAAAAGAAGGAAAACAAATAATAGATATCTTACTCCCTATATTATGGAATAAGCTCTAGGTATAGAATGCTTAAGTATCTATAGCTCTATATATTAAGTCTTAGGCAGTATAAACCCTATTAGCTTCTACTAATATTTTGGCTAGTACCTAGTCTATTACTATTAAGGGTCTAAATATACTTAGATAGGATGTCCCTAATATAAGTATACTACCTATAACCGACTACCAGCACACCGCCAGAGCACCATACTGACTCGACTGCATATCAAACTGTCTCCATGTCAGTCACCTACCTCTTGACTCACTCACCGACTTAGTCACTAACTCGGTCACTGACTCGGTCAATTGCCCCTTATTGTCTGCACCTTTCTCATATATATATACCACTTGATTTCCATAGATTTACAATTAAGTCGCTCGTTCAATTCCTACACACTGCAAAGCTTACACTACCTCTAATTACTAAGCTATTCCCTTAAATTAATAATAAAGCTATAAAGCAATTAGAACTTGGAACCCTATAATAACTAAAGGACTTTAACCTTATAGTGGCCTTCTTAATATATATATATTAAAGAGTTATAAGATCTATAGTACTATTTAGTTTTATACTTAAAGTAGTATAGAATAAAATAGCTTTTACCTAAAAACTATCTAAAAGGTTAACGGATTTTATCTATAAGGTATAATAGAGAGACGCTTCCTATACTGTCTTTAATATAAAAGTAGACCAGAAATATAATAGAAAGAAAGCTATAAAGTATTAAAATTAGGAACTAAATCTAATAGGCCTACTATATAAAAATAGTAAGGTTTAGATGCTATAAAAAGTAAATCTATAATAGAATATTCTTATAAAGAATTATAATAATTCCTTAGGTAGCCACTATAGTTAAGTAAAAATAGTAAAATCACTTTAGCGTAAATACTATTGGCTAAAGCTTAAATAGGAAGTAAAGGAGTATATTAGCTATTATAAAAAGTGTTAAATATATAAGATCTATAGGTATAAGCTATAGAGTCTACTTAAATTAGTTCTCCCCTTTAGTAAGCTATAGTAATATTATGCTATAAACTTTATTATAGATCTCCCGCTATTTAAAAATAGCTAAGAATAAATATATAATTTGGTCCTCGTACTTATTAATAGGTTTTTTTTTTTAAATATATTTAATACCTTCCTATTAATAAAACAATTAATATATAAGCGCTTATCAACCTAATTAAGGAGAAATACTTTTTTAAAGTAGACTAGCCACACTTTATTATTACTAATAGGGGCAGCGTCTTTATAAGCCAGTACTAGTCGGATCTATACTTTTATTTAAAAATAGACTACTATTATAGTATAGCTTTCTATCTATAAAGGGATAGGTAAATAGAACGCTAGAACTAGAAACTAAAGTCTTACCTATAAATATATTTAAACTACTAGTGAGATAACTAATATAAGCTGCTTCTATACGCGGAGTACGCTTATAATTTAAAGCAATACGTATTATATAAGTATATACTAATCCAAATAGCCTATAGCGTCTAACTATTTAGGTTTAATAGTATACTTAGTAATTACTAGCTAAGGCCGTATAATTAATTATAGGATCCTACCGGAAAGTTTAAGGATATCTACTAAAGAGTATAAGGATACCTTTAGGAATAGGAGGGGTAATAGAAGTATATAAAGCAGAGCCTATAAGATGCCTAAGAGTAATAGAGATTTTAGTATAACTATAAATACCAAAATAAGCATTTTGGAGTAGGCGACGAGGTTTTATTACGTTTAATAAATATTAAAACCCGTTAACTATTAAAGAAGCTTAATATAAGTTACCTAGGTCCCTTCTAAGTTAAGAAATAAATTAGTAAGCTAGCCTACTATCTCTAGCTACCCCTATCTATAGCCTATATATATCTAACATTTTATATAAACCTACTAGAGCTATAGTATAGACTACTACTAGAAAAGAACTTCCGTCTAAGCCTAATTAAACACCTTAAGGTAGTGGGCGAGTAGTATAAGGTTAAAGCTATATTATACTATAAGTCTATTAAAAATAAGCTTTAATATAAAGTTAAGTAGCTAGGCTAGCCCACTAAGGACTCTATATAAAAACTAGAGGATTACCTTAATTATTATAAAGATATTCTAAAAGAATATTAGGACTAAGGTCTATAATCTATAAATTATAAAAAGCGCTCTAATACTATAATATTATTACGACCTATAAAGAAAGCTTATAAAAAGAGTAAATAGGTTAAATTAGATATAGAATAAACAGGCTCTAGAAACTATAAGAATTAGGGCTATAGCCTAAGGCAAAATAGGTCCTTAGCCTTTTTATATATATAGTATAGAATTAATAGAGCATTTTGCTAGAATTACATTCCCATTAATTAATCTATACTAGAAATATTATTCCTAGGGCTTTTAAGCCCTTTTTAAAAGCCTTCTAAGGCCTTTCTAAGCATCTAATTAAGGTCCTTAATTATTACTATATATAAGAACAAATCCTAAATACCTAATTTAAAAAGCCAGTATGCCTTACCCTTAGAAGTAGGATTAGTATCTATTAGCCCTTTAAAGGATAGCTAATAAGAATAAGATCTAGACCACTTAGTAGGGGTATAAGTAGGTATAAAAATAGGGGTAGAATAATAAGGTATAGCTAAAGCAGAGACTCTTAAACGCTTAATACTAATATTAGGTCTAAACTAATACTAATAAAGCTCTTACGGCGTAAGCTTATAGTTAATAAAGATATACTTAAGCCTAGAATAAATAGAGATATTAGCTAGCTAATATAATCTAGAACTACTAAGACCTTACTATAGCAACTATTAGTTACTTATTCGCTAGGTACCTAAAGGGTAACCTACCTAATAATATATTATATTATACTCTTTTAAAACTTAACGCGTATATATAAACTTTTTCCTATAGTAGACAACAACCTTCTTATTATTACCCCTATTTCTTACCCTATCCTTAGTATACTAACCTTACTCTTATATTAAGCGTTACTAGCTAGCTTACTAAGAGTTATAGGTAGTATAAATAGCTATAGTATAATCTTAAATTTAACTAAGTCGTTTAGTATTTATACTAGAATAAGAGAGAGCCCGGGCGATATAGTAGTTAAAAATATTAAAAAAACGTCGCTACTTAGGCCCAGGCTATTAAAGCTTAAAGTTAATAATAGAAATCTATTAAGAATAGAAAAGCATACCTTAATATAACTACTACTTTTAGTACGCATACATTAATCACAAGGACTAAGGTATTAGATTTAACGTAATACGTTTTATTATAAGCCTTTAGAATCATTTTAATAGATTTTTAGTTTTTTAAAGATATATAGGCAAAATTATTTAAGTAGGACCAGCATTAGTTGCGGGTTAGTAGAGGTTAGGGCTCTATATATAAAGGTAGGGCTAGAATACGCTATAGAATTTACTTAAAAGAGTAGTTAGTAGGAGATTAAAGAGGCATATTAAATTGATAATGAAAAAGAAGAAAATCTTAATAATATATTAAAGATACGTCTAAATTAGGTAAAGGTTAATAATGGGAAGTAAGGTATTAAGGAAAAGGATTAAGTTTAATAAATAAGGTGTCTTTATACTTTACCTTCTAAGACTCTTCTAGTAAATAGCCGCAACCTTACTAATATAACTCCGTTATAATAGCGCTATTTAAAAGGAAGGAAACACGTATATAAGCTATTTAGCTATTACTTTCTTATAAAAACCAATAACGCGGCTAGGGGAAGGCAATTAAGACGTTAATTAAAGACGTATATAGGTTAGGTTATACCTAAAAACAATACTATAGTATTAAAAAACAACGTTATAGATGTTCTTAATAACCGTATAATAGCTATAGGCGCTATTATAAATTGTCTCTCCTATTTACTAGGTAGTAGAGCTACGCTAAATATATAGCATAGGACTGCCAGATTTAAAAGTATATATACTAAATCTTAGGAGATAAGTCTCCTTAATTAACTAATTAATACCTTAACTATATTTAATAGCCTAAGGGCAAATATAAGAATAATATATAGTAACGTAGAGGATTATAAAAAACAATTATAAATTATAGATTAAAGACGACGGTAAGCTAAGGCCCTATATATTAGGCTATATACCAAATAGTTCTATAGAACTATATTAGGAACACCAAATTACCTATAATACTCGCGATTAATTATAGACCGGCATAAAGGCTTAAATGTAAAGTTATATAAAAATTCGTAGGTTAGCTTAGGTAGTTACTAGTAGGCTTTTAGTAGGCTTCTAATAGGTTTTCTAGTAATCCTTATATCTTTTCTCCAATTACGTTTTACCTTACTAAGGTTTTTAGGAGTTTAAAGTAGGGGTTAAATAGATAGATAATATATAGCGGTATACTAATATCTTCCTAATATCTCTCCAAACCCCTTCTAGGACAAGCCCTTATAATCTCCCTCTACTATAAGGTAATAGCGATTAGGGGCCAATCGTAAAAAAGGGGGGCGGGAAATATAAGGGATATTATTGCGGTTACCTTGGGTTGCCCTTAGAAAAACCCCCGGACGCCCTTAGATAGTTACCGGTTATATACTAAAGGTACGCGCCCGTAGTATATAGTCTTTACAATCCTAAAGGCCTTACCTCCTTAAGGATTTGTCTTTCTTACTAATCTATTCTATTCCATAATTGCGTCCTTATAGCCCCCTATCTATAAAGCCCCCTTATACTAAGCCTATTAAGATCCCTAATTTTAACTCTATTAGTATTTTAAACGCAGGCATATAGGGCCTTAAAGGACTAGTATAGCTCTAAGTTGTCTATAAAATCACCCTTAAACTTATTAATATTATTAGCAGTTTCGCAACCTTTCTCTAGTTTCTAATTATAGAAGTAGTTAAGTAGGTGCTAATAAAAGTTAATATAAGCTTAATAGAAAGCCATATAATTAGGGGCCCTAAATCTATTAGTATAAGTAGATACTTCCTTATACTCCCTCTACAGATAATAAAGAATAAGCTTTATATAGCAGAACTCAGAATACTATAGATAGGAAAAATCACCTTTATATTATGGAAAGTATAATATAACTTAAGACCTTACTCTTAGTTAACGCTAATAAGTAAAGTAATTAAAATAGAGTAGGAGATTAAGAAAAGTAATATCCTCTACCCTATTTAGGCGGCGCTTATATTTCTTATAGTTAGATAGTCTATACCTTCTTAGTTACCTATTCTTAAGCTTATATATAGCGCTTTAATTATCCTCCTAGCGGTGGTCTGGGGTTACTATATTCCTTAAGCCTTTGGAAAGGAAAATATTAAAAAGTAAATAGTATACCTCCTGCGCTAACTAATCGCGTTTAGTAATAAGCTTATTTATAAACTTAGCTACTACTAAACTAAAGGTATAAAAACTGTTGGCGTGCGGCTATACTAATTAGAGTAACTCCTAGTAGGAAGTTAACCTCTTCTCTTCCTTATTATAATATTTGCCTATATAGTTAACTATTACTAATATGCTTATAGCGGGCGACGTATTAATATTTACTATTTACGCTAGTATTATAGCTGCATTATAGCTATTAAGGAGCTTATTATTACGCTATAAACAAAACATCTAGTAATATAGATTTTAACCCTTTAATACAGCGGCCTTATTATAGAGAAAGTATAGAAAGTAGAAGTAACACTCCTTTACCCCAGCAGAGCCTTTCTTTAATTTTAAGCAGTAAGGTTTAGTATAATTACGGTACTATTAAAATTAATTAAGGCAGGTGGTAAAAAGCGGACTAGTATTAAGCTATCCTTTATAGCCAAAAGTAGAAGGATATTAAAGATTAAGAGGCCTAGATTAATTAGGATTTATTATAGATATAAAAGTAGCCCAGTACTTAGTAAAAGCCGCCTTAAATTTACTAGTTAACGGATCTGGCTTTAGGGCTATTAAACTCTATAAAAAGTTATATATATAGCCGCTATCTCATACCTACCACTTATATTAGGACTAAAAGTTAATGCTATTAAATAGACCTATAAGTATGTGCTTCCTAAACAGATTAAAGCGGCGATATAGCTAGTAAGCAGCAATATGCGGATTATAATTAAAATTCTAAGAAGCAATCTAGTAGCGTTATACCTTATTAGTAGCCTTATATTTATTAAATAGAGGTATATAAGAGTATAGATTATACCAATATAGATTAGTTGCGCTAAGTGTAAAAAATAGAGACCCGCTTTTAATATTTTTAATATAAGCTATAAGTTTATTTCTCTTCTGCTTCTAATAGGGCCTAGTGCCTTTAAGCTTTTATATATGCTATATAATCTTATTTAGAACCTAATTATCCCTATTACTATTTATAAAACTGCCGAGCTTATTTAAGAATAGACTAATTTTATTTAATTAGCCGTAAAGGAAGCGGTCTCTTATAATCTAATTAAACATATAGTAGTAAAATAAGGGGTAGCGGCTAAACCGACTATCTTAATACTTAAGTATATACTTGGCGTACGCAGCTAGGGTAACTGTACGGCTTTATAGCATATTAAAATCGGCTTTACTATAAGGAAATGGGGTAAAAAAGGCGCTACGTATAATAAAGCTAGCTGATTATTTAGAGAGAGGTATTTATCGTATAGTAGGAACCTCTAGACCCGCTTATAGGTCTTACTAGTATTAAACCTCGCGACCTAAAAGCTCTAATTTATTAAGGTTAGGCACTAGATTAGGAACCAAAATATCTAGTACGTTGTTATTAAATTCGCCATCTAGTATATTACTGCTAAGCTTAATAGGCAAAGAATTAGCAGAAAGACATTGTATAGGAGTAGTAAGGTAAGCTATTGGGCTACTAGAATCTAACTCTAACTTATTAATATAAGGTAGCTAATCTAATATAGAGCTATTTTTGGGTAAGTTAGTAAGCTAGGTGCTACATATTTCAATATCGTGATAATTAGAATAATTAACCTTTAGAAAGTAAAGCTATAGTGCTATAATAAACCGCCTTACAGTATACCGCTTAGTAAACCGCCGACTTAGATATTAGCCACCCTTTACTGTTATAGGCCTTATAACTAGTATATTAAGTTCTGTAGGTAGCCGTAGTAGTTACCTTTAAGTTTTTAGTGTGTTCTGGCCAAAGCAGTAGACGTAGTTAGTATAGCGATATTACTAGCCACGTATACGCACGACTTATAGATAAATATATACGTACGTAATTAGAAGCTCCTCTACTACAGTAAGTATAGGTAGGAAGCTAGAAATAGGCCCTAAATCAGGCCTGTTACTGTTACGGAACCCTACCGCAGGGGCCTCTATAGGAGAGCCCCGTGCTTTTACGTACACCTCGCGTACAGCTTATATCAGCTACGCGTAGGTATATCACCTCCTTACGCCCTCGACCCTTATAATCGATCGCGTAACGTCTTATAGACTCCTTGAATACATACGCTTTATAGCCACTACCCCCGTCCCATGACATTACGTTACGCCTTTTTACCACTAACGCTTAGCCTACGACTAATTCTACGTCTCTGTAATACTATAGGCGCTGCTAAAAGCAGCGTATCTATAAATTACCTCACTTTATACTTTTAAGGAACCCATAATAGTGAGATAATATTCCTTACTAGCTATTATATTGTCAGATAGTTCATATAGAGCTATTTATTAATAAAATGGGTTGATTAATTAATGATCTTGATCGTGTCTTAATCGTTTCTTGATCGTTAGTCGACCTAGGGCCCCTAGGCTTAGACGAAGATATTTATAATATACGTAACCCGTGCACGTCCTACGCCTCTAAGAATACAGATTATCTAACACACCCCCTTAGCTTTAACCTGGTCGAGGACGAAGCTAGCCACCTTCTCGTGTCCGTCCATGCGTTAAATAAACCGTAATCTTATCTAAATCCTTCCTTCTCGCCCTAACCTTCTCCCTTAGGTCCTCTAGTTACTTCTCCTTATTTAGCCGCTCCTTAATATCTACTATTCCGATTATATTAACAAAGCTCTTAAACCGCTGCTTAGGCAGGGCCTTTATAAGTCTATTAGCAATTATCTCCTTCGTCGCTTTTTATTATAATAGCACTCGTCTTATTACGTATTCTTAACGCAACTAGTGTTAATAAATATTAACGTATTAGAGCTTTGTAATTAGCTTTACCGTATCTTCTATAATTAGTTAGAGGGTTTAGATATTATTATAGTTAATAATTAAGGGCTCGTTTAGGTATAACGTCATTACTTTAAACAGCCTGCTAATAAAGATAGCTTCCTTTACTGTCTATAATAGGGCTAATAACTCGGCTTCTGTGCTTAACGTCGTAACTATACCCTACTTATTTGCTCTCCAGGCAATCGGTCCCCTAAATAGCTTTATAATATATCCTTATAAGCTCTTTCTATCGACGGAATTATCCGCAAATAATGCATTGCTAGCACAGATAAATGATTACGCTTTACTTCTACCGTCTCTTCTGTCATCTTATCCTTTATCGCGTATTCCTTTATCTCTCCCTCTACCGTTTATTCCTTCCTTATCTCCTCCATAGTAGATTGCTCTACTCCTCGTGCTATATAGGTACTAGATTACTCTATCTACCGCTTAATAGTGCTCTTAGCTTAGGTTCTAATTAAACCTTACCAGCCGTAATACTATAAAAGTAATATCCGGACGCGTTATAGTGGCTATATAGAGTACTAAACCCATTTTTCTCTAATATAGCATCGTAGAAGCTGGTAGGGATTTAGGACGGACTAATAGGTCTATATTAGGGGACGGACGTATTAGACGGATTAATTGGTAATTAGTAGGGAGGAGTTCTGATTCTGCCATAGGAGTATCTAAAAGACGCCCTTTAAGATCTATCTTATACTAATTAGCTATCTTCTTAATATAGGCTTCCTAGGATAGCCACAGGAGCCTTTAGCTATAATTATGTAGCATATAGATTCCTAGGAACCATTTTAGCTCTCTAAGGGTACTTATTTAGTATTCCTTGCTTAGCTCCTTAATCGCTTCTTAAGCTTTCTTCTCGTCTATCTTTTGGTAGCAGAAGATAATATCGTTAACATAGAAGAAGATAACTATTCCACCTTTTAGCATAACGTACGGCTCCTAAGGAACCTCTTTAAAACCTAATTCTTTTAAGGAGCTTATAAGGTTCTTTTGCTATAACAGTGGTAATTATTATAGTCCGTAAAGGGCTTTTCTTAAGCGCAGTACTTTATCTATCTTTCCTTTATTAAACCCTAGCGGTAGCTTTATATAGACAACCTTATCAAAATCGCAATAGATAAATGCATTAACTATATCTATCTGTATCGTCTCTAGGTTAAATTTTACGGTAATCGCCATTAGGGTTCGGAAGGTCGTACTAGCTAATATAGTAGCTCTTATAGGTAGGTCTCCTGGGGCCTGTTAATTTCCGCATACTACTAAGCGTGCCTTATATTTCTAAAGGAATCCGTGCTTATCCGTCTTATAGACAAACACCTACATTAAGCTAAGGACCTACTGTCCCTTTGCGTGCTTCTTATCTATTTCTTAAAACAACCTCATTTAACAATAAGATTAGAGATAGGCTCGTTAAGCCTCTTAGAAATGATCTTAAAGAGGATATATATTAAGGTCGCGGATCGACTAAGGTAGCAGAGGTAAGTTCTTCCTTTGTAATCTAATATTACGTATTCTACCTAATTTTAGCTTGCTATCATTAAGTTAACTATTAAGGTTAAACTTCCTTCCTGCTAAAAAGGCGCCGTAATAGGCTAAGGTAATCCTTTTAGTAATAAAGTCTTTAAACCTATTATTACAGGCTTCCTTAAATAAGTCTTTAACTAAGTTATTAAATACCCCCTAAGTATTAAACCCGTCTTTAGCTCGTTAAGCGACGTCTTAATCTTATATATCTAACTTTATCGGATACTTAACGTAAAAGGCACATAGAGATTCTTCGTCTTCTTTTGTTAGAGGTGGCGTATAATACGCATCTTTAAGAGCTCTTATAAGCTTAAGGTCTGCTAACTTATTAAAGGTTTAAACTAGCTTATTAACGTCGTCGTCTTCCTCTTAAATTGACGGTTTAAATACTTCTTTATCGTTTTCTAGAAGGATCTTATTCTTAGTCTGGTTATTAGGGAGTTAAATCTTCTTAATTAGCGTGTCTAATTTAGCGTGTAGGTCCTTTAAGATGTCCGTTTACCTGCCGTTAAAGAACGTCTTTTTGTTAAAGATGATATCCCTTATAGAGATAACGATACCCTTATGTGGGATCCAGATCCTATAGATATTGGTAGAGTTATAGCCAACGAGGTAGCCGATATGGGCTCGCGGATCTAGCTTGCTTAGCCTTTTCTTCTTTAGCTAGGCGTCCAATATTATCGCGTACACCCTACAGCCGTAGGCTCTTAGGTGCGCTAGTTGCGGTTTTCTTAATTTCTTATTCGCTAGGAAGGTATAGAACCTCTTATATAGCGATTTCCATCTATTGCTTTCCCGTGGCTTTTGATTTTAAAGATAAACTGTATAGTTAATGATCTCGTTCTATAAGTTATATAGTAGATTAGCAGCAATTCTTATTGCTTATGCTTTCTTAATAATTATACCCCCTAAGCGTTTAGCGGTACCGTTCTAAGCTTAGGTATATAGCGCCAAAGGCTCGAATATAATCCCTTAAGTTTGTAGCCATTTAAGGGTTCTCCTTCTCCCTAGCTCGTTATCTAATCTAATAGTATTAACTTTAAGGTTATACCTTAGACGAATCCACTGGATGAAATCTTTAAGTACTTATAGTGTCTCCTTCTCCTTACTGTGCGTCGTTATAAAGTATAGGAAGGATTTTCCTAAGTAGGTGTTATAGATAAGTATAACTTATACGAATCCGGCATGCGCTTCCTTAAGGTCAGTCTAGTTAATATAGAGGTTAAAATAGGGTTTATTAATTTTCTATTTTAAGAACCTTCTTAAGACCTAACGCTTAATTTTGGAGAGACTATAGTATTAATATTCCGTTATCTTTAGGCCTTAAAGCTTAACTCCTAGGGCGTTAATACCTAAATAATAAAGGCTTATAGGTCCTAAATAACCTAGACGCAGATACTATAGTCGTGCATCACCTTTCGCATCTAGATAAATGTCCCTTAACAATGCTCTGCGCTTCCGTTGGCGGCGTAGCAGTTAGCTTATATTAAACGCTAATAGACTTCCTAATTAGACGTACTTAATAGTTTATTATTTATAACGTTCTTTCATTTAATATAGAATTATATTATCCTTTTAAACTAGAAGATTATTCTCTCCTTTATTATCCTAGTAGTACCTTTATTTTTAAAGTAAACGGAACAACACTAGATTTGTATTAAAGTCCGTATAAAAGGTAACGTCCTTAAGACGTAGGATTCCCTTACTCTTGTCTGGTTTTGTAACTTAGACAGTAATATCGCTATAGCCTAGTATAGGCACTTTTTGTTACGAAGTGAGTATAAGCGACAATAATATATAGCAAGATAGATATTATTAAGCTATATACATAAACTGTGTAAGAAGTCAAGACGTTATATAAGGAGAGAAGGCAGGGAAACGGGAAGAAAGGGTATATATCGTTAGCTTGGTTGCTTAATTAACACGTATACGGAGCAGAATAGGATTTAGGTGGTGGTTTTGGCAGAACTTAGCAGGATTTAGTAGAACCTAGCGGAATATAGCAGAATATAGCAGATTGCCATCAGATTACCGCAAATTGCCGTCTTATGGTCAGTCTTTAGTTACTAAGTCGGTAGAAATAGGTGGACGTATATAAGGTATTACGGGGGTATCCCATAATAGTACCCCCCCTTTAAACTTAAGCTTCTACAAGATAGGGCTGTAGTAGTTCTAGATAGAGTTTATAAAAGTCTTTTACGGCTTATATAAGTCCTATAGAGTTAACAGGTTCCTATAAGGGCTTAGTAAAGCCTCTCCATTTCATAAGATATATATATTAACGTTTCCGTTTGTTATACTTAATATTATTAATTCTTTTAATAAAGTACTCGTTCTCACCATCCACTTTAACTAGTTGGGGAGGGTCTTATATCTGTCCGGGCAGGGCGTTTAATATAGAAGTAGCGGGGTAGAGGACTAACGTGTGGAATATAGGGTAGATTTTAACCGTATTAGGGAGCTTTAGTTAGTAGGCGTAGGAGGAGATAACCTTCTCGACCTTATAAGGGCCAGCGTTCTTCTAATTAAGCTTCTTAGCAGGTCATTTTATGTTTAGATTTCTTATATCTAGCCAGACGAAGTCACTAATTTAGTAGGCTAGTGCTAGGGTTTATTTCTTATTCGCTATAGCTTTATAGACAGATTAAGCCTATATTATTTCGTCAGCAAGGAACTGTTATAGTTCCTCCATCTTCTTTATAAATTTATTTACTTCTACAACTTATAAGGTATAACAAGTAGGGCAAGAAACATTACTAAAGGGTTTAAAACCCATTTATAGATGCTAGCCGTAGTTAGCCAGGAACGGGGAGACCTTTATAGTTTCCGAAACGAAATTATTTATGGTAAACTTGGCAAATGCAAGCCAGTTAATCCAGTTATCTTATAAGTACGACGTGTATATCCAAATGTACTATTCCATTATAGCGTTTACACATTCCATTTAACTATCCGTTTCTGGGTAGTATGCTATAAACAACAGTACTTTAATACGGAGTTAGGTAGTTAGTTCTTTCTAGAATATAAAGATAAACTAGCTGCCTTTATCGGAGATAATTGTTTTGGGGAGTCCGTGGAGTTTCTATATATAGTCTAGGAATAGTTAAGCAATAGTAGATATTAATATATTAGGGCAGGCGATTAAGTGTCTTATCTTAGATAGTCGGTTTATAACTACTATAATATTCGTGCAGCCCTTACTTATAGAGAGGTCAATAATAAAGTTAATTAAGACGTCCTTCTATCTTCGGTCCGGAACAGGCAGTGGCTTTAGAAGGCCGTTGTCGGAATATATAGACAGGGGTTACGTGTCTCTGATTAGTCACCCTTATGGTGACTCATTAGCCCCCTACTTAGGCACTATGATCCTTACGATCCTTTGCAAAGAATTAAGCAAAACAACATTATACTATCTACGAACCATAGCTATATAATATCACCTTATGAAACCAACACTAATTAGTGGTTAACTTCACTATTATACCATAGAACAGCTAGGTATTCCACTAAGAAGAGACGAGCCACTATACCAGTGCTACTCGTGCTAGAGGAAGCTGTCTTTTAAGGTCAGAACTGGTCCTAAACCTTAAATAGAACTCTTCCATAAATCTAAGGATCTAAAGGCCAGAACTGGTCCTAAGCCTTTCCTAGATTATAGATTCTTGCGTCCATTACGCAAAATAACACGCTTTACGAGTCTTTGCGATTTAAGGCTAGAACTAGTTCTAAGCCCTATAATCGCAAATATACGTCACGAACGCGTACCAAACGATAATCCCTACACTAATAACACTTCCCTCCTTCCGAAAACATGGCTACGCCTACCTTAAACAACTAGGAAGACTCCTTACTACTAGGGGTAGCTGCGTACGCAAAACTCATCGATAAAGATTAGGACAAATTTCTCGTTTTTAATATAATAACCTATACGGCAAAATAGGTTAATGGCTTCCTCCTATACCATATTCTATTTTACTAAAGTAGATACTACGCCGATATACAACTGTGGGAATATTTTAGGGAGGATTTCGTAGAATGGACTGTTAACACCTAGGCACTTAGCAATATTAATATTGTTTAGGATTTTTAAGACTTCCTTTAGGAGAATGGAGTATTTATCCCTATAGATAGGGGCATTATTAAAAACAATATTTAGGAGTAGGTCCTTAATATAAAAAAAGAGCATAAATAGACTCTATAAGAGATTAAGCACCAAATACGCACTATAAAGAAGTTTAACTCTTAATGGAATCCCAACGATGGATAGCTATAAGCAACATTAACACCTTTTTATAGTCCCCTACTAGCTATATAAGCATCTCTAGCCTAACCACTAGCTACTCCGCCAATTTCACTAGCTATTCTAAGCAATATACCACTAGAGACGTAGTAACCTCCGTAAAAACCTCCGTAAGAACGTCTATAGCAACCTCCGCAATAACCTCTGTATTAACCTCCGCAGTAATATCCGTAATAATATCCGCAATAACCTCCGTAACAACCTCCGCAGCAACTATAGCAGCTATATATATATATACCACCTAAACTAACCGTGCCTAGTATAGAGTAAGGACCTAAGTAAGGACCTAGGCAAGGACCTAAATACACTTACTAGGGAATTCCTTTACAGTCTTTAATCGTTATATAGGAGAAGGAATACCCTAGTTAAGGAGTATATACTACCTTCTTTATAGATTACCGCTACCATAATTAAGATTAAGGCTAAAACCGCGACTAAAACAATAGAAATCCCTACGGACGCTATAATAAAGGGGTGGGTTAAATAAACGAGCTTATTATAGAACCACCCGTCGCTAGTACCGTACTACTACCTAAATCTAATAACTATCGCGCTAATACGCCTGCGAACCAACCCTATAATAAGACTCCGTGCCGATCTGCCTACGGAACTAACTCTGCGCTAGTACCGTACTACCACATACCATTAATAAACTGATAGCGCCGCTATGCCTGCTATTACGATACTAATTGCGCTAATACGCCTGCGATCTACCGACCGAACGATCGTGCCGATATGCATGCGATTCCAATTACCGTCGTGCCGATAAGAACGACCCAAACAGGACTAGGTAGAGCTTTCCTCCCTAAAACACGACCCTATTACTAGCATTATACTACCGCCCGAACGACCCGTTGCTGGTACCGTACTGCTATTATAATAGACCCTTGCTGCCCTGCCTGCAGCTAACCAACCCTTACTGCTCTGCCTACAGCTAACTAACTTCTACTGCTTCCACCTGCAGCTAAACCAACACCTTGCTGCCTTTCTGCAGCGCCATAAGTATAAAGAAAGAACTGCCAGTGTCGGAATGTATGGACAGAGGTTACGTGTCTCTGATTAGTCACCCTTATAGTAACTCATTAGCCCCCTACTTAGGCACTGCGATCCTTACGATCCTTTGCAAAGAATTAAGTAAAACAACATTATACTATCTACGAACCGTAGCTACGTGATATCACCTTATGAAACTAACAGCCGTTATATGTCTTATATAAAGCTTTAGCTCGTCGGTAGATGTAACAGGTAGAGATATACCTTCGTATTATATTATACATATTCGGCCAGTAATACTCCCGTTAAAGTAGCTTTAGGGTTTTTCCTTAGCCTAGGTAGCTAGCTACTAGTAGGTTATATACGTGTTTAAGGAGCTTAAGCTTAAGTTTATTATAATTAGGGACAACTAGACGGTTCTAGTAATATAAGCGGTTTCTACAAGCTTTACATTCACTTAGAGAGATCTTCTTAGAGCGTCTAACGCTATTTTAAATTAGCTTAAGCATCTCTTAAATGAACTCGTTATTTGGGTATTTGTTAGTTATAATCTATTTAATTAATTAATTAGTTATTTTAAGGACTTATACCGTAAGATCTTTAGTAGGAAGGTTGAATAGTTTAGAACAAAGCAGGGTCTAATTTTAGTAAGAACGTACCTCTTTTAGTACTAGCGCGTCTTGCGAGCGTTAGGTTAGGGCATTAAGCTTCTAGCCTTAAACGCCTAGGCGGTACGTAATTAAGAATCGGAAACAAGACAGGTATTCTAACTAGCGGGCCTAACGGTAGCTTAGCTGTTTTGTGGTTATAAAGTACTATAGGTTCTTATAATTGCTAAGGACCTTAATTAGGAATCCAGCGCCTTCTAGTTTAGGTCGCCATTGCTTAAAGCATCTAATAATAGCCAGTAATTCCTTATCGTAAATCTCGTAGTTATATTTAGCTAGGCTTAGTCGTTTTAAGTAGTATACCATAGGGTGCAATACTCCCTCTTCGTTATATTAAGACAGGATGCCTCTAGTGACGTAGTTAGATAAGTTAGCTTCTATAACACTCATTCGGTTTAGGTTAAAGTATTAGAACACGGGCGCGGTGGTAAATATAACCTTTAGATAAGTAAAGGCCTTCTTGCATTCCTTATTAAAGATAAAGGCTTTATCCTTTCGGGTTAGAGCTATAAGGGGTAAAACTAGGGCGGAGAAGTTGTTAATAAACCGTTAGTAGAAATTGGCAAATCCTATAAAGGCTCTTACGTCCTTAACGTTCTCGGGTTCTTGCCAGTTTATAATTGCTTTAATTTTCTTTAGGTTTATTTATATGCTATCTATAGAAATAAGAAGCCTAAAGTATAGGACTTCCGTCTTATAAAACTTATATTTATTTATATCTAATTATAGACTAGCTCCGTATAGGGCTTATAGAATAAGGTTAACGTATTTCCGATATTTGGTTAGGTTATTACTATATATTAAGATGTTATTAATATAAGCAGTACAGAAGATGTCTAGGTAGGGGCGTAGGGTGTTATTTATATAATGTTAAAACGAGCTCGGAGCATTTGCGAGGCCGAATAGTATTACTAAGTATTTAAATAATCTATACTAAGTACAAAATGCGGTAAGCCATTTATCTCCCTTTACTATATAGAGGCGGTTAAATGCAGAGATAATATTAAGCTTTGTATAGTAGCGAGCCTTACTTAATCGGTTTAGTATCTTCTGTATTAATAGGATCGGGTATTAGTTCTTAATAGTAACGGCGTTAAAAGCTTAGTAGTCTATATAGAAGTGTAGTCTGCCGCCCGGTTTCTTAATGAAGATTACTAGTACGGCTATAGATAAAGAGCTTACCCTAATAAATCCTTTGCTTAGGTTCTTATCTAGATACTTCCATAGTACTTAGAGTTTATTTTAGAACATCCCATATAAGGGTCTAAATCTAGGCTGCTTTCCTTCTTCTAGTACAATCTTATAGTTATACGATCGGTATTCTAGTAGCTTATCGGCTTCCTTCTATAAGAATACCTTTAGGCGGTTATAGTATTCCACTAGTACCTTTATAGCAGGGTTAGTATACTTCTTCGGTACTAAGGCCTTCTTAATATCAGCTATAGTAATAGCAAAGATCGTATATTTGGGTTTCTTGGCAAGTTACGCTAGCGGGGTAGCTCCAATTATGTGGATATCTAGGGCGTTAAGCGGGCTCTAGTCATCTATAGTTTCTTATATAGTTCCTTGCTCGATTTCGGGTTCGGTATTAGGTATAAAGTTAGTATTAGATTTGGGTTTGGGTTCTTTAAGTATGCTCTTTATAGTAGAGTACTAGTCCTTCTAGTATTTTTATATAGTAAGCTTAAGCTTTTATTTAGCGCGGGGTAGTGCAGTACTTAGGGTCTGTTTATAGGGTTTAGTAGAATTTTTAGATCCTTAATAGGTATTGGTGGAATTCTTACGTTGGTGAAATTCGATGGAATTCCTAGGTTGGTGGAATCTGGTGGATTTCTTAGGCGCGGGGTAAATATTAGTAGAAATCTTAGGCTAATAGATTTTAGTGGATTTCCTAGATTTTAGTTTAGGGTTAGAGTGGCGAGTTATAAGGCACTTCTGCTTATAACGGGGGGCGGTAAATAGAAGCTTAAGGTTATTCTAATTAATGGTTACCTTATATAGCTTTATCTAGGGTTGTTTAAAAATTACTAGGTGACCTAGGGTGGTAACAAAAAGCCTAATCAGTTCTTCGTGGTTTAGGTATTAGAGTCTTAGGTATACTACGTAGGTAATTCGGCCTAAGACCGTGCGTTTGCCATTAAATCCAAATACGTTAATATGCCAGTTAAGGGGGGTTAGGGTAAAACTATTATCTTACGCGAAGATCTTATTAATAAATCCTATACCACTAGCTCCTGTATCAATTAGGACTTAAGTATTAGCCTATTAATTGTTCTGCTAAAGACAATAGTTAACAGTTATACTATAATCCCAAGAGTTAGAGTTTGTAACATCTAAAGCATTTAATGAGATCCTAAGGCAGAGCTGTCCTGGAGAGCGACTTAACTCTAAAACGTGCCTTTTAGTGGCGAGCGGGAAGGGGTTTCTATAGAGCATTAGTTATAGCTTCGCCTTTATAAGTGGTGCTTACTAAATATAGGGCTGGAACTAGGTAAAGATTGGGGACGGTAACTGGAAGATTAATATAGTAAACGGCTGCTAGTATTAGCCGTTCGTAAATTGTTTTAGGACGTAGGTAAGGGGACAAGATAGTATTTTAAGATGTAGTCTTTACTTCCGCACTTAAAGTAGAGGCCTAACTTAATACGTCTTTCTCGTTCGGGGGACCCTAGTAGGGCGTACTCTAGGGTTTTAGTGTCAATATCCATGGCGTCGGGGTGCTTAGGCTAAGATGGTAACTTAGTAGACGTTTATAGGGTTGCCGTATTATATCGGGAGGCGGGTTTTAGTATTAGGCGTAGTATATCGTTATACTGTTTATTAATAACATTTGCGTAGGCATTAAGGGCTTCTAGTAGGTCTACACCTATTAAGGAGGTTTTTAGTTTAAGGCTTAGGGATTTAACGAGGCTATTAACCAGTGCAGAGTTATTCCAGCCAGTCTCCTTTACGTAATAGTTGAATTTGGAAAAGTATACTAGGAAACTTTTTGTTCCTTAAGCTATATAGTTTATCTTTCTCTAAGCAGTGGCCTAGCGGTTTAGGTCACTATATATAGCTTTAAGAAGTACAACTAGGCTTTATACTAAGTTTGGTTAAAGGGGTTTAATAAGGTTAGCTACCTCTCCTCCTAGTTAACTTAGGGCGTAACACAGTCGGTTAGCTTTAGTTAGGTAACGGTTAGCGTTACTAGTTAGCTTATTCTTAAGCTAGCTTAGGAATAATTAGAGCTTTTAACGTTTACCAGTAAATACCAAAGGGTTAGGTAGCCGTTTAGATCGTTACAGTATAATAGTTAGTTTGGGGTAGACAGCTGCTATAGGTTTAGGGCTCACGTTCCGCGTATTTATCTCTAGAGATAGTGTCCGGTCTTAAGGCCCTAACGTAGGCATCTTAAGTATGCGGATTTCTTCTTAAAAGTCCTTATTTAATCGCTAGTATCGTGCTTTTTATTTAGCTTATTATTAATTTAAAGTGGCTTAGTTTTATATAAAGGCGTCTGTAAAAGACTTCTATATCTCTACCAGTTATTCTTAGAGTATAGATATAATACTAGCGGCCGTTATAGGGGCTTTAGGGTCGTTTTGCATTTTAGAGGTGGTATATAAGGTTAACGCAACGTAGTATTACGGAGTAAGTATAAGCAACGATAATATATATCAAGATAGATATTATTAAGCTATGTATATAAACTGTATAAGAAGTTAAAACGTTACATAAGAAGAGAAGGTAGGGAAACGAGAAGAAAGGGTATATATTATTAGCTTGGTTGCTTAGTTAATATATACACGGAGCAGAATAGAATTCAGGTAGTAGTCCTGGCAGAACTTGGCAGGATTTAGTAGAACTTAGCGGAATATGGCAGAATATGGCAGATTACCGTCAGATTGCCGCAAATTGCCGTCTTGTAGTCAGTCTCTAGTTGCTAAGTTGGTGGAAACAGGTGGACGTATATAAGGTGTTACGGGGGTGTCCCGTAACACTTCTAAGCTGCTAGTAATAACATATTTATATCTTAGAGCTTTCCTAAAGTTATAGAAATAAGAGAGGTTATTAAAGATGTGGAGAGTGGTTCCTAAGTTAAGAATAGTTAATAGCTTTAGTAAATGGAGTTAACCGGTGTAATACAATTCTAGGAATATCGCATTAGCTTCTCCCTTAATCTTAACTATCTCCTAGCTCTCGTCCTATTATTATTAAGCTTTATTAGCATCTAATTCCTTAAGCTTAAGTTATTTTACTTAGGCAGCTAGATCCTTATTATACTCTACCTTTTTACGCACCTTTTCTATACGTATACCCTCGGCATTAAATCCTTTAGGCCTCTTGCACTTAAATAGATACCAACAGTTAGGAAGGGTATGTCCCCTTATATCGCATGCTAGGCATTTTAGGTTCTTTAACTTCTTAAAAGACGTCTCTTTAGTTAACTTTATCCCTACCCTTTTTCGACTATAAGATAAGCTATTCCCTCTTCCCTTTTAAACTTCAGCAGTAATAGAGATATTCTCTTTAGACTCTCCTGCAAAGTCTACGTTAAATATACTCCCTCTAGTAGTTAAGGATAGTACGGCTTTTAAGAGGGTTGCGAATACTTTCTATAGCTCTATTACTACTTTACGGTATTCTAATAAGTAAGCCTTTTTGGTATTATTTACTTATTTGGTGTATATAACAAAATAGGTTTCGCTTATAGATCGTATTGCATTTACAAGGTCCATAAGCTAGATCCTATTAGTTATCTATAAAAGGTTATACTTCTCTACTATCTTTATTATATATTCCTATCGGTTAAGCCATAGGGTAACCTTTGTCTGCTTAAGTCCCTTAAGTAATTCTGTGTACTGTAGTTATGTCTTCCTTATTATAAAGTTCTTTAAGGGCTTAGTGTCTTCTTTTAAGTAAGTTAACTATTCTTTAACTATAAGGGAAGGGTTAAGCAGTAGCTTCTTCTAAATTAATACTATAGACGTAATCTAGATGCGGATCTATTAAAGATAATCTTCCTATCTTAGGAAATACTTTATATCCTAGTCGTAGTATTATTTACTATTGTTATACGCTTTTTACTAATTTGTCGAGAGCTATATATATAAGGTTATATTCTTATTAAAATCTATAACTTCTAGATGGGGTGGTTCTTATAGTAGACCTTATTAAGGTGCTTCCTTAGCTGGGTTAACATAGGCCTAAATTCGTTTGTCTACGAGGGCTTATAGTTGCCAGATCTATTACTCCCAGTCTTCTAGCTTATTAAGGATAATCGTGGTAGACGACCTTAATGTCGGTGGAGTCATTTACCTAATAGGCAGATAGGAATTAAGATAGTATTTTTGTTGTTAGGATCGTCCTTATCGCAGGATCGTCCTTGTCGTCAGGATCGTCCTTTGACAATAAGGTAGAATCTCGTGGAATCTCGTGGAATCTCGTGGAATCTCGTCCTGTGACAATTAAGGTAGGATTTCGATCAGGGTCATCTTATGACGATAAGGTGTTAGAGTCTAACAATAAGGTAGAATTTCTTTAAATAATTATATAATAGTTAAATAGCTTCTTGTGTTAGCGGACCGGGCTTATAACTGTCAGATAGTTTATATAGAGCTATTCATTAATGAAATAGGTTGATTAATTAATGATCTTAATCGTGTTTTGATTGTTTCTTGATCGTTGGTCGACCTAGGGCCCCTGGGCTTAGACGAAGATATTTACAATACACGTGACCCGTGCACGTCTTACGCCTCCGAGAATATAGATTATCTGACATATATTAAACCTAAAGAACAATTTAATACCTATACTTAACCTATAACGCCAATTAATCCTAGGAGAATTTAATTTATTAGCCCTAGCCTTAACCCCTAAAAAGACGGACACTAATAATATCTTATCTTTTATTAACTATATAACTACGAATAAGCAAACAGAAGGGCTACTACCTATTAAAATCGAAATATAAGACGCTAAGATATTTGCAAAAATAGTAGCACAAGACCCTAATAAATACTACCGCCTTCTATAGAACTACTACCTAAAGCTTATATAAGCCGAGATGCGTACTACTTAAGATCGCGATATTATTTAAGACCTATAAGCTTATAAGGCGGTCGCTAATAATATATATTAAGAAACTAAAGACGACCTCTATATATCTAAACGCAACGTCTAATAGTTAAAGAAGGCTAAGATTGCACTAATTGCTACAGTTACTAAAAGAGAAGGCATAATTAAATACCTATAATCTTAGCTTAATAAGCATATTTATAATAACGCTAGATACCTCTTTACTATATATAACGCCACCTAAGTCTCTACGCCCCTAGCAACTTTACCTACTTAACGCTTAACGGAGGGCTAGTGCTAAGCAGATTTACCTAATAAAAACCCCTACTAAAGCAGTAATAATAAAAGCCATAATAATCGGACCTAAACTGCTACTATAGGGTCTAATATACGCTACCTTAATCCCCTAGTCTTTTAGGGAGACCGTAAGGAATACAGCCACTAAAAGATATAAATCCGCAAGAAACTAACTTAGAGCGCCTACCTTTTTCCTATAGAAGACATTAAGATTAGCTATATTATTAGGCGAATAAAGGGTATACTATTTAATAGACTCTTCGCCTAATAGGAGACTAGTAGCCCCTAAAAGTAACAATCCTACTAAGAAATCCTTAACGATCTTAACCTAATATACCGCAACTATAACCTACTAGCTACTAACTAAGCTAAACTACACGCCCTAAAGATAAGCCCTACTAAATTATTTAATAAATTTTATATTAAATTCCAAGAATACACTGGAGCCCTTACTTAAGACGATACTAAAGACTAAGAGGACCTCCTTAAAAAAGTTACTTATCGCCTTAATTACGTAGCCGCTAGCTATAACTATAACAATATTTATAATATAGTAGCAGCTCTATAGAAGATTAAATAATAACTAAATTAGATTACTACTACTAATCTTTACCTAAAGACCTCTCTATAGAAGCCCTCTAGGCCTATTAAACCTATATATACTAAGCTACTAACGCCTACTACCCTAAGTACTACCGGAACTAATATTAATTTCTCTATACTAACCTTCCTATAAAAACTCCTAGATAGAGAGCGCGAGCTACTCTAGAAACTAGGACGCTGCTATAGATGCTATTAAAAAGGCTGTTATTATGATAACCTAAATTACCTAATAGCTAAGTTCGGTAGCTGCCGCCTAATACCTAACCTAATACCCTAAACACTAAATATATTGCTATACGCTACTACTATATAAGATAAAGACGTAGTAATAGCGGTAGAGTTAAATATAGAAGCGGAAAACACTAAGTCCTAGCCCTAAGTTGTGGGTTAAGACGCCCTAATAATAAAGGGATCTATATATTGGCTTGCTTAATAAATAACTTTATAAAAATAAATAAACAGAAATAGATAGTTTTACCTATAATAGGAACTACTGCTAAAAAATAATATAAAAGCCGTTCTATAATTAATTGCGGAGCTATTAATAAATTTATAGATACCTAACCTATGCGCACTTATAACCTACCTACCTTACCCCTTACTAAAGCCCGCGCCTTATAACTCGCTAACGGTAGTTATACCGTATAGAAGATTACCTATATAGCATAACTCTACCTAGATATAAATAGGCACTAGGAAGAACTTTAGGCCTATATCATACTACTTACTAACTACCCTATTATCCTTAAAATGAACTAGCTTAAATAATATAACCCCACTATTAACTAAAAGAAGAGAAAAGTAACCTTTAACTCTAAATACTATAGAGAGACTTACTTAGGGCATAGCCTAGCTACCTCTATTTACTCCCCAGGATATTAACCTAAGGAACCCCTTATTACCCCACCTATAACTAACTGCTACTATATAAGTGCCCTGGCCTTCTACCGTATAATATATAGAAAAGGCTAAACTGTTGCTGTAGCTTTCTAATTATAACTATATAAGCTTAATAAAGAATAGAACCACGTCCTCTATAGTAATATAATAGATATAATTAACCTTTTAGAAGACGACGCCCCTATAGAACTTTACGGACTTTTACCTTTAGACTTTAAGAAGTTTATAAAGCTTAAAAAAGGACTTACTAATAAAGAACTCCGCAAGCTCCTCCCTAAGAGGTACTATAACTTTACTAATATATGCTTATAAAAGGATATAGATATACTCCCCCTATATTAACCTAATAACTATGCCATTAATATTAAATAAGGAAAAATGCTACCTTATAAGAAACCCTACCTAATATTAAAAGACGAACTTCTAGTTATAAATAAGTATATTAACGAGCACCCCAATAAAGAATTTATTCGTCTCAGCATATTATTAGCAGCCGCCCCTATTTTTCTTACTAAGAAGCTAGGAGGAGGTATTTAATTCTACGTTAACTATAGAGGACTTAACGCTATTATAATTAAAAACTAATACCTAGTACCGCTTATACGTAAGACCCTTAAGCGGCTTAGTTAAGCCAAAATCTATACTAAGCTTAATATTATCGCCGCCTTTAACTATCTCTAAATACGGGAAGGTGACGAATAAAAAACCGCATTCGTATTGCGCTTCAGCCAATTTAAATATACCATTATGCCCTTTAGCGTATATAATGGCCTAGGCACCTTCTAAAGCTATATTAATAACGCCTTATAGGACTACCTTAATAACTTCTGCTCTGCGTACCTGGACGACATACTTATTTATAGTAATAACCCCTCTAAGTATACTAAACACGTTTAAAAGGTCCTATAGCGCCTTAGGGACGCAGGACTTTATATTAATTTAAAGAAATGCAAATTCTTAGTCACAGAAGTAAAATACCTTAGACTAATTATTACCACTAAGGGTGTCTATATAGACCCTAAGAAGGTACATATAATTACTAAATAGCAAGCCCCTAACTATATTAAAGACGTATAAGCCTTCCTTAGTTTCGCTAACTTTTATTAGAAATTTATATACAACTTCTTAGGCGTAGTAGCACTACTTACAGCAATAATGCGAATAAAGGGCCTTTCTGTAAAAAGAAGAAAAACGTACTTACGCTTTACCTAGACGCCTAAATACGAGAAGGCGTTCTAAGACCTTAAAAATGCCTTTACTAAAGCACCTATCCTAGCTTACTTTACACTAGGACGACAACTCTACCTTAAAACCAACTCCTTAGACCATGTTAACGCAGGCGTCCTTTCCTAGATAGGTAATAACGGTCTCCTTTACCTAGTCGCATTTTACTCGTTTAAGCTTATACTATAAGAGTATAACTACAAGATCTATAATAAAGAACTCCTTGCAATTATATAAGCGTTTAAAGAATTCTAATTAGAACTCTCCTTAGTAGAGCCTAACTAGCTAACTAAAGTCCTTATAGACCATTATAACCTTAAGTACTTTATAACTATAAAGTAGCTAAACTAACGCCAAGTACATTAGAACGAGTTCCTCTCTAGTTTTAACTTCAAAATTGTATATAAACTAGAAGTATAAGGTACTAAGCCTAATAGCCTAATACGCCACTCGCAAGACCTTCCTTAGTCTAAAAATAACCCCTATAATTAGTTCCAACAATAGACAATCCTAAAAGTATAAAATTTGGCCCTAGGCATACTACCTATAATAGAGCTAACTATACCCTAGCTTCATACTACAGAACTAGAGTTACCTCCTAAAATTAATAAGCTTATCACTACGGTATATAACGCCTCTGTTAACCTATTACTATATTAACTTATTACCACAAAGACCGCCAGCGCCTATACGCTGCCTACTAACCTCTAAAGCTTAGGCTAGATTAATATAGCAGCCTTAGAAGTAAAAGAGAACAGGCTCTATTATAGAGGCCGCCTATTTATCCCCAACTTAGAAAATCTATAACGGCAACTAATCTAAATGGCCTATAACCTCCAATTAAGCGGTTACCTAGGTAGAGGAGGAACCTATAAGCTTCTTAGCCGATACTACTTCTAGCCAAAAATAATAGACTTAGTTAAACACTTTATAGGCGCCTACTACGGTTATAAGCGCACTAAGGCCTTTAATACAAAGTACTAAGAACTACTACACCCTTTACTAGTACCTATATAACGATAGGCAGATATCGCTATAGATTTAGTTATTAACCTACTACCCTATAAACGACATAGCCGTACCTATAAGAACATCCTTATAATAATATGCCGACTTATAAAAGAGCGCCACTACGTCCTAACTAAAGGCATAGCCGTTAGCGACGTTACTAACGCCTTTTTTTGCGAAGTCTACTGACTATATAGGTTACCTAACTTAATTACATCTAACTAAGGCATATAATTTAACTCCGATATATAGAGACGAATCTGCTAACGCCTTAGTATCTCCGTTAAGATATCTATATCCTTCTACTATAAAACTACTAGGTAACCAGAAAACGCTAATGCTAGTATAAAAGCGTACCTATAATAGGTAGTCGCCTATAGTTAAGATAACTAGGTAAATTACCTCCTACTAGGTAAATTTATAGCGAATAACTATATCTTAACCACTATAGGACTTACCCCGTTCTTCGCGAATAAGGGTTATTACCCCTAATCCAGCATAAAGCCACCAAAACCTATTAAGAAGAAACTGCCATATAGAAAACGCCTTAAGATACTACTTACCGACTAGCATATAGACTATATAAAAAATCTACTTAACTACTATAAGGGAGAAATGGCCTAGGCTTAAGCAAAGTAGGCCTACTTCGCTAACTATTATAGAACGCCACCACCAGAGATACGTGTTGGCGACTAGGTATAGCTAGATGTACGTAATATCTCTATATAGAGGCTTATAAAGTCACTTAATTATAAGAACCTCGGCCCCTATCTAATTAAATAAGTTATTAATAGGGGAGCCATATATAAGCTAGAACTCCCACCTACCCTAGCTACCCGCGGGATATAGCCCGTATTTCACCTATAGCTACTATACCTCTATTAGCCTAACCCCTTACTAGGGCAGACATAGCCTAAACCCCTACTAGTACTAATATAAGATAAAAACAAAGACGAGAACCATAAGGAGTAGACCGTTAAACAAATTATTAACTCTAAATACTTTAGCAAAGGCAGAGGATAATAGCTCTACTACAGAGCTATATACACAGGATTCGACATAAATTAGCTAGAATGGCAACTATAGGAAGACTTTAAAAATGCAAAGGATCTAATTAGCAACTTTTACTACGCGAACCTATAGAAACTAGGCCTAAGCAGAGACTTTATACCTAATCCTCTATAGGAGCCCTTATAGAGTTAAACCGTTATACATTACTACGTAAGGGTAAATTACCGTTAAATTACCGTTAGATTACGGCAAAGTGCGATTACGTAACTAGAATATTATTAAGATGTCTAGGAACTTTAACCAGCGGTTAAAGTTATCTAATTAGTTGGATTTTTAGATGCTAAGCCCTATCACATAACATTATTTTAAGCCTTTAGCGATACCCCCCTTTTTCTTCTTTTCTATACCTTAAGTGTCCCTTCTATATATATATAGTAACCACAGCGTCGCCAGAGCTCCGCCTCTATAAAAGGGGGGGTAGTGTTACAAAACCCCACTATAGGGGCCTCTATAGGAGAGCCCCGTGCTCTCACATACACCTTACGTACAGCTTATGTCAGCTACGCGTAGGTATATCACCTCCTTACACCCTCAACCCTTACGATTAATCGCGTAACGTTTTATAGACTCCTCGAATACATATGCTTTATAGCCACTACCCCCGTCCCACAACACTAAGTTAACTAACTAGACTAGGTTTAACGGCGTTAAGCATGCCTATACCACCTATATTAAGTGCGGGCGATATAGTTACTTTTATTTAGGCCGATATAACGGTATTAAAAAAGGTTAGCGGGATAACCGCAGCTACGTTAAACCCCTAGTATATCTTCCGTAAGTACTCCTCTATCTTATTACGCCTATTAAATAACTTACTAGTAATAACTGTCCTATTATACTAGATAATACCTCCTTAACTATAGCTATAGCTAGTAACCGGGCACTAATAGACTGTTAGATAGTAGATACTTTTAATATAGCGCTAAAGGTCTATAGGGCGTTTATAGCTGGTAGCGTATCCTAGAAAAGGATATATAGTATAAGAAACTTACTATAGGCTATAGAAAAGGACTAATAACTATTAGCCTAAAGGTAAAAAAAAAATCCTTACCTAGTAGGCCCTTAGTAATCTATTAAGGATTACTAGGGCTTACTAAATATAGAAGATGTCTAATTAGCCAATATACTGCTACATTTATTAGAAAGCAAGCTATAGGGTAAAGGTATAATAAAGGGTGTTTAGATTAGCCCCTTATTTAAGCTATAAAAGGGCGGCGAATTAGGTGTAGAAGCTATACTAATAGAGACAGTACTGTTATAAGGTAATAATAAATATAGAAATTCTAAATATGCCGTATTGTTATATTAAGTAACGGATTATAGTTATAAGGAGTATAGAGCGTAAGAAATAAAGCAAGGGAAGTTGGCCTGGTTTAATCTTCGCCCTACTAGGCCTATAGATACTATCCGTAATAATATAGGGCGCTCCCCCTTATAATGTGTAAATTATATAATACCATATAGCCGCTAACGGGGCCTACTATATTAATTAATTTCTATAGTTAACACTAAAATATTATAGATAGTATGCAACGCCGAATATTGCCTATTACTAAAATTCTTATAGAAATTAATAAATCGCGTTACATCCCATTACCTTTACTTAGCCGGAAAATTGATATTATATAGCCCTACCCTTTAGTAAACTTATAGATATTATTAAGCGTAAGCTTTTAAAAGTCGTATAGCTTTAACGGAGGTATAGTAGATAGGACAAATACAAGGTATTAATTTGTTTTCGTAATATAAAATAATGCTTACGCTAAACCGTATTAAATTTCTGTCCTAATTCTTAAACCCCCTAACTTTGTAGCAATATAATAACCTAACTATAATAGATATTTAAAATCTAAAACCTACGCCCGACTTACCGTGCTTTATTCTACCTTACCCACCTAAAAAAATTACTATTACTTACTAGACCTATTTATTTATGTTATGGTATTATATGCCATTTTTAGTGTTCCTTGCTTAAATACCCTAACACCTAACGCAACCGTATAAGCTGTTACGATATTTATAGTCGCCATGTTTACCGTAGAGGGCCACGTTAAGGGGACGCAATACTTTTAAATATTAAAGTAGCACGTCTAGCAAAGCTTTACTTAAGGATAGTGTTATAGGGGAACCTTCTATGGCGCTTCCATGTCGTTGGCCTATGAAAATCCAGGTTTATAGTCGCAACTAATTGCTAAGTCACTTATTGCACGACTCGCATACTTTACTTACCCTACTTTTATATAGGAAATTCACTTATTACTTAGCATCAAGTCGGAACCTAACGTTAGTAGTAAGTAGTTAGTAGTTATAATACTTAATAATTAGCTTAAATAGCGGTTAGTAGTTATAATAAGGAATAGAGAGCTTTATAAGTAGCTAGTAATTATAGTAAATAATAAGTAGCTTAACTAGTAATTAGTAGGTTATAAAGTTAAACCCTAATATTAAAGTAAGAATATATAATATATAATATTATTATTAACCTCTTTATTAAATATTTACTATTATTATTATAATTACTATTAAGATTATA
>Ga0307515_10003140_pt1 | contig 34933 bp, 45 predicted proteins | sample 17_EM_MG_FD_194513 | JGI IMG/M metagenome (GOLD analysis project Ga0307515, IMG submission 194513) | Populus trichocarpa ectomycorrhiza microbial communities from riparian zone in the Pacific Northwest, United States - 17_EM | ecosystem: Host-associated > Plants > Roots > Unclassified | place...
CAAACAAACAAAGTGATTCCCATAGTAGCCTCCTTAAAACCCTGCGAGAGTGAGCAGGGAAAGAGTACTACCGTAGCCTGAGGATGGCCATCCATAGAGGAACAAGGAAATCCGCGTGCCCAAAAAGAAAAGTGAAACAACCTTAAGTCCAACCTTAAATCTAACCTTAAATCGGCCTCTATTACCATAGCCCCATCGCCTTTCTGAATTTCTCGTGCTTATCCTTCGTCAAGGCCTTGGTTAGTATGTCTGCCACATTCTCGTTTGTGTGCACGTAGGAGTAGTCCACTATTTTGCGGGCATGGAGATCTCGACTATTGTGATAGCAAACGTTGATATGCTTTGTGTGAGCCTTCATGATCCCAGTTGTGATATGACTAAGTGCGCCCTGATTGTCGCAGTTGATCGGGAGCGGAGATGCGTCTTTGCCCTGTATATCTCTGTGGAGCTGGAGTAGCCACTTTGCTTCACGGGAGCCCTCGGAACATGCGATGTATTCGTCTTCGAGGGTTGACATGGCGATGAGATCTTGCTATCGTGACTGCCACGAGACAGCTCCGTTGCTGAGAAGGAAGACGTGACCACCTTGAGATTTGCGGTCGGCACTATCATTGGCCCAATCCGAGTCCGTGTGGCCAGTGAGTTGATCATTGCTGCCGGTGAGTTGATCATTGCTGCCAGTGCTGCTGAAATGGAGTCGAAAGTCGGCGGTGGATTTGAGATACTGGAGAACTCTTTTGGCGGCGGTGAGATGGCTGGTGAAAGGACGGGAATTGTATCGGCCAAGTGCAGCGACTGCGAATGAGATATCGGGCCGAGTTGCAAGTGCCGCGTACATCAATGAGCCGACAATTGCCTGGTTGCCTTTGACATCTTTTAGTTCTTTCTCCCCCCGATCCTCGGCCAGATCTAGCTTCACATTAGGCTCCATTGGAGTTGATGCACCGTGAGCATTCTGCATATTGAATCGTTTGAGCATCGTGGTGATGAAGGTCTTTTGGCCAAGACTGATCGCGGTGCCGGTGCCGGTGCCGGTACTGTTTTCCTCGCGGTGGATTTCGATGCCGAGGAATTGGCGGGCCGGGCCGAGATTGGTGATCTTCTATTTTTCCGAGAGCCTGGCCTTGACTTCGATTGCAGCTTTGGTAGCGTCTTCTGGGTACAACATTGAGATGTCGTCGACGTACAAAAGCATCAGAATACCATCGCTGCGGAGATAGAGGTTGGGGTCGGCCAGGGATTGTCTGAACTCGAGAGAGAGCAAGAAGGTGTTAATATCGTTGTGCCAAAGTCGTGGTGCTTGTTTGAGACCGTAAAGTGTTTTCTTTAGTCGAACAATGATCGTGGGTGTGTTGAGACCTTCTGGCCAGCCCTCGGGCAGGGTCATATAGATATCATCGTCATCGACCTCGGGATTGAGAAAGGCAGTGACCACATCCAAATGATCGATGTTCCAGCCATACTTACCAACCAGGGAGATGAGATACCGAAAGGTGGTGAGTTTTGCGACAGGGGCATATGTTTCTCCGAAGTCCGTTTGTTCGTAGCCTGTAATTACTAGGCGTGCTTGGTATCGTATGGTGCCGTCTGGATTGTGCCTCGTCTTGTAGGCCCATTTGGAGCCAATTGGCTTGACTCGCAATTGCCTTGCTTCCCGGGAGATGATAGTTGTGAATGTATTATTGAGCAGGATCGATGTGCATTCTTCTTCCATTGCTCGTTTCCAGTCGTCTCGTTGTGGGCTGTCCATGGCTTCCACGTATGTGAATGGATCGCTGTTGATGGATGTCGATGCGAGAGCCTTTGCCATGATGATTAGTGCATTTGCGGAGATCTTGACCTGACTTCTTGTGACACGATTCGTGAGTTGTGGCTGTGGTTGGCATGACTGCTTGGTCATGGCCGCCGTTCTGCGGGCTTTGTCATTTTCGCGGCGGAGATGTCGATTGTGGACGACGGTTTCTCTGGACACCGGTGGTGCATCCTCCTCATCAGGAGGACGTGATCTCACACCTGTACTTGCAGGGGGAGGTCGACGATTGTCAGCATCGGGCAGAATGTGGTCTGTATCATCGTCAGTACAGTCATGATTACCACTTCCGTGGCCTTCACCTGTTCGACTGGTTCCTGCGTGGTCGTGGAGAAGTCCATCTCCACCCGTTTCAATTTCCTCGACATATTCCGTCTCTTCTGGTAGTTCAAAGATGTCTGTTTGGTCTCCGTGTAGACATGATACGTGGGCATTCCTATCCTTGTCGAAAATGACATCCGACTGTGATCTTACTACTCGGAATGCTGGGTTCCATATCCTCCAAAGTGTAGTTGAGTCGTGTACGTAACCGACCATCATGCATGGCTTCGATCTTGGGCTGAATTTTCCATGGCGTTGCGGCTCGGGGATAAGTCAACTGGCGTAGCAGCCGAATCGCCGAAGATGGTGGAGAGGAGCTTTGTACGAGATTTCATTGCCATCATTGTCGGGAGTGGGCTTGCCAAATGCTTGCAGCATCTCGTATGGAGTTGGATATGGTGCTTGATAGCCGTCGCGGTCGTCTTGTTTCGTTAGGCCTTCGTTTGGGGTTCGCTGGTGGAGGTAGACTGCAGTATTGACTGCTTCTCCCCAAAAGACAAGTGGCGCCTGGGAGTCAATCATCATGGATCGTGCATTCTCGGTGATGGTCTGGATCATGCGTTCGGCAACGCCATTCTTATGGTGAGCGTAGGGAGGACATGGTTTGTATGTTGTGCCATGAGCAGCGAGCACCTGTCGGAAGGTCTTATTGTCATATTCTCCGCGGCCATTGTCGCACCGAAATCGTTTTACTTCGTATCCCATGGAGTCAACTCGGGCCTAAAATGATTGGTAGGCTGAGGTGCATGTGTTTGACTTCATATCTGGAAGGACCCAAACGGAGGTGTATAGTGTGTAGTCATTGATGAATAGGAAATAGTAGCGATGGCCAGCGGAGGTGGGCGTGGAGAATGGTCCGCACACGTCCGAATGTATGAGTTCAAATGGCTTTGTTGTGCGCTTGGTCTTGACTTTGATGATCTTCTGCTTGTGCTTGGCCTGGATGCATGCGGTGCACATTGAGTCGGCTTTTGAATATCCATCAATTAGAGATCGTAGGGTAGTAGGATTAATGTGGGCTAGACGGCAATGCCACCGTCGTGATTCTGAGATTGTGAGAGTGGGCCTTGGAGATTCGGTGGCAGATGGTCGTTCGGTGCTGGCTGCATTTGGAGAGGCAGTGTGGAGTGGGCTTGTAGTAGGCTCGGTGGAGTGCGCGATTGATGGTATGGTGGTGTGTGCGCTCGATGATGCTCTTTTTCTCTTCTTCTTTCTCCTTCTTGAAGTGGACTTCGTAGGCATGCTTGGTACTGTCGAAGTGAGTGTAGTTGCGGGAGATATGATGTAGAGATCATTGACTCGATTGCCTGTGATTGTAATTGATGGAGATGATATGGAGCACTTGCCATGTCCAAATGTGGATGTGTATCCGGCTGTGTCCAATTGATTAATGGAGAGAAGGGAGAGCCGGAACGTAGGCGTGTATAGGGCATTGACTTCGTATTCCTGTGAGACGTTAACGAGTCCATTGTGGCTTACTGTAACTTTGTTATCGTCTCCGAGTTCAATGACTATTGGCTGACGAAGTTTCTTTAATGAGTTGAATCTGGTGCGGTCATTGCACATATGGTGAGATGCTCCGGAGTCGATGAACCATGCAGCTGGAGCGGAGGCTGCAGTGAGTGCGGTTGCATTTTCGGCTAGTCAGATCAGGTCGCGATCTCCTGCTGTAGTGAGCGAGGCAGATGCTGTGCCGTTGTTGACCTTGTTGCGTTGATCCTGGGCACGTTTGAAGTAGACGCAGTCGACTTCGAAGTGTCCTGTGAGACCGCAGTGGTAGCATGTCCGCTCATCGTTCCTGGAGGTATTTGTATGGCTTTCAGCGTGCGTTCTCTTTCCGCATGTTTCGGTGGTATGATTGTCCATTTTGCAGTATGTGCATTTGTGCGTCTGGCGTCCGTTCCCTAGTCCACCTCCGCGTCCGCCACCTCGTCCGCCACGGCCACGGCCACAATTTCCGCCACGGGAGTATAGGGCTGCTCCGCTGGACGCATCTCCGATTTCATTGGTTAGGGTCGTTCGCTCGGCATATTCGCGGATCGCATCCATACACTGCTGGGCCGTGAGAGCGGGGATCCGTTGTTCAAGAATTTGGATGGTCGTTTCATATGACTTAGATAGGGTAGTGAAGATATGTGTCTTCGTGGCGTCATCGGTGATATTTTCGGTGGTGCAGATCAACTTCTTGCGGAAGGCGATTTGTTTGGTAAAGTACTGGGTGACCGTTTCATCTGGCGATGGTCGAGAGGCGGTGAACTTCCTCAGGACTTGAGTGCGGCCGAGTTTTGTTGAGGCATTGTCAAGTCGGTCCCTAAGTGCTTCCCACATTTCCACAGGGTCGTCGATATCGTCGATGAGTGGAAGGAGTTCGTCGCAGCATCCGAGGTGTATTTGTGCTATTGCTTTATTGGCTCGGTGATGCCAGCTTTCTTGTAGAAGGTGTAGGGCGACGCCGTTGCCGACTGGGAGGAGTTCGACACCAGTGACGATATTGTAGGCTTTCTTGGCGATGAGGACTCGGCGAATCTTTTGCTTCCAGACAGGGTAGTTTTCCTCGGTCAGCTTGGGCACATGGCCATGATCGGTCTTGAATGTTTCGTTTGACATGTTTTTTTTTTAGCGTGGAGGAGGTTAGGAAGGTGACGATGTAGAGTGATGGATGGTGATGGTGTTGCGGCTGATGAGCAGGGTTGGTTGTGAGTGGGTTAGGGTTTTTGAGGCTCTTAAATCGTAAGATATAAATAGAGTATTGTTGGAGTAAAGATTGCAGCGGGCGCCGGGCTCATAACCTGTTGAAATAGTGATGCTAGAGAAGCTTATATTCTAAAGTACAGGTACATTCATCGACTTATATACGTGGTAGTCGGAGTATGTCTTTGTATGTCTTGTACGCATGCATGCGCACTCAGCTGGCGTCTCCAGCTGAGTGGCATCTCCAGCTGAGTATGGAATGACCATTATCTTAGAGAGATTATGCATCAGCCCAACTGAAGCCATACGACAGGAGATACACCATATATGCAACATGGCAGACACTGAGTATCTTTTTCCTGTGGCAGAGCGTGTGGAAGGTGGTGTACGCGGTCCAAATCCAACGCAGAGAGAGTCGACAGCTGCTAACGCATGGCCCGCGTCCACTTTACTTGCTGGCGGAAGCAATCACGGGGTTTATCTACATCAACTTCTATCATCGGGCAAATACCCGCGGTAAGTATGCTGATTGATTTTATAATTCTATGATTAATGACAAGGAACGTCAGATACCCTCACCACTGATCATGTACACCTGCACCGCGTTGCGCCATGCTCTCGTGGAGTGGCAAAAGAACAAAGGTGTTTATCCGAAAGCGTCCAAGTCAAAGTTGAAAGCGGACAGATCTGATCGCTCGAACTACTACAACTACCAGGATAACGGTGGTAAGAACGCATCCTGGTGCGCTGCGACGGGTCGCAAGTTGTTGACCTCGCCTGGCGTTGCAGACACGTATCCATTTATGATGAATACCTGGAACACACTACCGGGGAGCTACAAACAGAGGGTGTATATCAACACTCTTGCGACAGTCAAGCGTCAGATCCAACAGGCGGAGATCCCAACCCCTGCCGAGGTCATCATTGTGGAAGCAGCGCATGTTGACAATGCTATTCTTCTTGACTATTTGACCTCAGAAGTAGCGCTTGAGGATCCTGAGATTGGAAGCACTGACACAAACATCCCGATAGACAACAATTGCACGGATGACGAACTGCATTTCCGGATGCCAGGGGGCAGTGGGGCTTGCAAGGATGAAGGTGAGAAAAGCGACAAGCGCGAAGCCATCCCCACCACCAGCCGGCGACGACGGCCCGCGACTGAACTCCAGAGCTTTGACCTGGCAACCAGTGATGTCGATGGGTATGAGGGTGACAATGGCGATGATGCGGATGCGGATGAGGAGGAAGAAGCATCGTTAGCCAATGATGGATCAACGCAGAATGTGGAGGACTGAGGGCATAGTACTAGAGAGTGTGAAGATTGGACAGTATATTTCAGACCTGTAATATACGATAATGGCGAAGCAAATGCAACGGCAAGCGATGTATCCGAAGCGAAGACTGTATTGTAATATGTGACAACATCTCAAAACTAAACATATATGGGGAGAGTGCGGCATCCGATATATAGCAATATGCGGAGAGGTAAAATGTGGCACTCGGCCGGAGAAAGGCATAAACATCGCCAGGCGTTGTGCAGAGTGCTTCAGCAGAACTGCAGCCCCTGCGAAGAGTGTAACACACGTGTCGTTCTGATGATGTGTATACGTCACCACACAGTAAAGGAGGTACGTATGCAACGCGACGGGTAGCATATAATTCTCACTCAGATGGTACGAGGTTCAGTCAGAGCCGTCAGAGCCGTCCGGAACACCCGGGTGTTTCAGATGGAGACTAGGGTCGTTGCTGATGCCATGTGAAGAGTGTAACACTCGTGTAGTTCTGATGGTGCGTATACGTTACCACATTCCAGGCGCCAAGTATTGGAGGTAAGTATGCAATGCGACCCGTCGCCAGGGCGACGGGAACCATGTTGTTCTACGTCAGAAGGTACGAGGTTCTGACAGCGGCATCAGAGCCATCCACAACACCCGGGTGTTTCCGATGGAAACTAGGGTTGTTGCTGATGCGTCATACCCTAATTAGAGTGAATATGGTATGATTTAATGATAACAACAACGTACTGTGCCAATGTAGATTATTACACCCTATTGCAGTTGCGATTCATACCCGCTGAAAGCAATAAGTAAGTTCACTTGTTGCTTTGAATCATCAGGTGAAGACATTGATCCCTCTGATACAGTGTACTTCTGTCTCCACTGTTCAATGACCGAGATGTACCATGAGGTGTTTCCACTGCTGACATGATTGACCTCAAGGTTATTGTTACTCACATCTTGTGTGACATTGGCTGCACCTGTAATTCTGGGCTATTGCGACTTAACTGTGTGTTGTACCATTAGACAAGGTAGCGTCGGTGTGGTTTAGAATCTTATGCATCACGAGCATCCTTAATTATTGCTCCGTTTATGGTCACATAATGGTGCCACCATGGGTGACATAGCCAGAACCCAGATACGATGCCCAAAACAATCGACATGTGGCTCAAGTGGATTTCTGAACAGTATTACTTCCTGTGCAGACATAGTGCTGCTCATGGACAGAAGTTATATATGATTGTTCGAGTGAGTTCAGATGTATAAACTGCAGATGCGTCGATATACTATTACCATGGCGAAGGGACAATCTCCACCATCTTGTACCTGTCTCATTTGTGCATGCAAATATCTGAGTTGAGTTAATTGTTGCCAGTTAATGAATTTCATAGTACTCAGGGTCACAGCATTCCGGCCCAGCAGGGAATTGGCTCAATTATTGCCTCCAAGTCTATCTCGAGGTTGACACAATCAGAACCTCAAAGTGCATCTCTAAGTTCAGATTATCACACTCTCCAAGTGCATCTTTATACTTCCTCAATTATAGCCTCCAGGGCATCTCCTAATCTACTTGATTGCAGCATCCAAATGCATCTGTGAGTTCACTCATTCTGGGCCTCCTAGTGCATTACACTACGTGCTTGTTCAAGATCCCATTGTGTACAGGATGTTGATCCGGTTGTCGTCTCCGGGTACAATTAGGATTGTCATCAAGCATGATCTGCTACTTGATTAACCAAATGTGTATTATATACTGACAGCCTAAAATAAAGACTTGAAGCCACATTATAATATTGTGAATCTTCTTGTAATCATAAAATAGATGCCTAAACAAAGTCCAATATGCTAGACGACATGGCCTGAGTGACCCTCAGAAACAGTGCTGCAAGAATACATGTTTCTGGTTCTTCTGCTGCCCTATACTCAAGGTTGCAGCAGCTCCTGCAGACCTCTACACAGGTATTGGCTACTTAAAAATCAGACATTCCTATTGGTGAAATATGATTGTATCTTGAATTCGTCACAGCAACTGCTGACATTTTCAGAAGCACCTGCGACTACTGTTGAAGTATCTGGAGCACTGTACAGAGCTGCAGGGGATTTGGGAACATTTGAAATCATTTGAGTACACCGGTAAGCTTGAATGGAGTGGACGAGAGGATTGCCTATGGCTGCCATCCAATTTAACATTGTGCTGAGGAATCAGTTAAGAGTACTCCCGTAATGGTAATAATGGTAATTGCGATAGCTACCTGAATACATCTCATGGAGTTACTCTTGATGTACTCACACAACTTGCCTAACACCAATTCATGACATTGCAAGTTAGCCAGCCATGTAGTCGATAGTGGGCTTTACATGGATCCCATGTCAATTGAATCAACACTACGTGCTTAGTGGATTGATTTGAGATCAAGCAGCCATGTTGCCATAGCTGGACAGACAAGGTTTCTTTTGGCTTTAGGCATGTGTATAGTTTTTGACCACATTCATATTGTTAGGGGTTCTCCTTCAACAGTGATAATGGTACTTGCGATAGTAGATGAATCCATGTCACGGAGTTACTCTCGGTCTAGTCTAGTGACATGCATAACACCCATTCTTGATGTCGCAAGAAAGCCAGTCCTATGTCATTTAGCAGGAATACATAGGAGTCGCATGTTGATTGAATAAGTTATGCCGTTACTTAGCGGATTCATTGTTGTTGTTGCATCATTATTGCCAGATCAAACGAAGGCAACTTCTGCTGAGCATAAAAATTTCAACCACATTCATTTCTCTGATACTAGTGGGACATGTCTGATTGAATCAGAGATCAATCTGGCTCACAGACACCGCAGTTGATAGTCAATATGCGTGTAAGCAGGACTTCTGGCCTATTGCCTCAGGGGAGACAGAACAACCAGGGTACTCCACGGTCAAAGAGAATGGGCTCGCCCTAAGCATGACGTGACTGAGGGAATTATGACGTTTGCTTAAGACAAGTGGCCTGAAGCAACCCTGCTCATTGGTTTGCGTTAGTATGGATTGCAACGTCATGCATGACGTTAGTACGAGCCGATGGGTCAAATTCTATCTTGGCTTAGTATCGGTTGGTTGCCGATTAAATCTATGACCCAAACCAAATAGCCTATGAGGTGAGGCATCAATTTGCAATGAGCACAGCCAACTAGTTTGTGGGCAGATATTCCAACAACTGATGCAAACGGATTATGAGATGTCTAAGTTTATGTTCTGTCTGACACACTGTCTGACATGATATCATGCGATGGATGGCCTGATTCTTATCAGGAGCTTGAAGCGTTGAAACCACATTGCATGAACACAATGACCTATTGGGAAGCATGGGAAGTAATCACTGTGAGCATGCAGAAGTAGTATGATGCGACCGCAATGACGCTATCATGAGCATTGAAGTCATAGCTTCGAAGCATGTAGGACCTCTGGCCTATTGCCTCTGGCGATAGCAGTAATCGGGGTACTCTCCCGGCAAAGATACTGGTCTTGGCCTAAGCATGACATGACTGAGGGAATGATGACATTGGCAGAGGATAACAAGCTGAAAGCAACCTTGCTTATTGGTTTGAGTTAGGATGCATCACAACATCATTCTCTGTGTTTAATATATGATGATGCGATGTCATCTATATTGGCATTGTATCGGTTGGTTGCCAACTGAACCTGGCCTCTAAGGTAATATATAAAAATGCTGTAAGCATTGAGGACTATGTTCAGCTGATGTTCCAACGTCTGAGGCAAATCGCATGTTCAAGTTCAAGTTCAAGTTCAGTCTATCACATTGTCTGACACAATATTTTGGGATGGATGGTGTGATTCATCTCAGAAGAGTAATGCTTTGAAACCAGATTGCATAAACATGATAACCTACTGGGATGTGTAGCATGTTATCACCAGGCACATGCGGAAAGTGTATGATGCAACTGGGATAACGCCATCATGTGCAGTGGAGCCATAGAATTGAAGTATGGGTGTACACACCCTCGACAACGACTAGTATAAAGAGATCATGTTGCCCTGGCAATGAGAAGAACAAGCTCATCCAGCAATCCACAGTCAACATTCAGATCCACTGGAGATCATGTTAAAATATTATTAAGAAATCTATCCATCAAACCACAATAATTTCTTCCTTAATACATTCTTGTGACATTGTGCTATATGCCTGGGTAGAGGCTGACACCATCTGAGTATGATATGCAGAAGAAAGTCGAATGCTTCAGATGTTTCACCTTTGCTTTACGAGAGGAGTGATTAACCCATATGTCTCGAGGTATCATTCTGTGTACGGAATATGAAGGGTTTAGCTATCTAGACCAGAGGTACTTGTCTACAAGGGTTATTACCCTTCAAAGGAATTTCTAAACAGTATTGATTTCTTGGCAAGGAGTAATTTATGAACAGGACAGGAATATCACAAATTGGCTGCGGGTTTGTGAGGTTGCTCTTGATAAAGGTCAAGAGGTTGAGTTTTAGGATAAGACAAAGTAAGAAAAGAGATTTTTAGAAAGGCAGCTGAACCTAATTCAAAAAATATTATATAAGTTTCAGGGATTAAGCACCTACTCCGAAAGGGTTGTTAGGGGTTTTCCCTTGACAGCGATATTGGTACTTACGATAGTTATACCAATACATATCACAGAGTTACTCCAGGTCTAGTCACGTGATATGCAATACACCTATTCATGACATCGCAAGTAAGCCAGTCCTAAGCCTTATGGCAGGGGTACCTAGGAGTTGCGCATCAATTGAATAAGTAACGAAGGTTACTTAGCTGATTCTTGAAGATGACGCAACAATGCTGCCAGATCGACAGGAGATATCTCCTGCTCATGAGCACAATGTGAAATGGTTTGGAAGTCATAACCGAACAACTCAGCAACTCTGAACAGCCCCACTGATCCTTCCAGATGCTCCCAGATGCTCCCAGATAGGCCGAATGCAAAGCGATGCGCTCTCAGGTGCTCCGAGACTACTTCACCGGTGCTCCTGAATACTCCTGAAGTTGTGGAACAGAATCCAAGAATATCCTGAAGAGTGTATAGTTGTCTTTCAAATGCTTCCAAATGAAACTATTAGGATGTGCAAATTTCGGAGCTATTGGGAGTATTGGCCGAGTCTCCGACAGTGTCCCAGAGCACTTCGAACCTGGAGCCATACTCTCCGGGAGTGATTATTATAATGTTTATATCAAATAGTTCAATCCAATTAACTATCTTCTGCACACCTTGATTCAGGCATTGTAACTTTAATATATAGTCTAGTAGGGATCAACATCCACATGATTATTTACAAGCCATATGCTATCGATTCTATCTGATGCAGCATTATTCTCTCGCACCAAATGTGAAGGTCCAACAATTGCTCCGACAGGTACAATATGCATCATATCAGTCTGTTTGACAACCCAGATGAACCCGTCAACACAATCAGCCCAACCATGCGGATCTTTGTACTTTGTTGGAATCACCACCGCATATTCTTCAGGTTGAGAATGTAATATTCATTGTTGGGTCTTCTTGCACCACTTAGAGAAGGTGGATATCGATTTTCCGGCATGCAGGCGCTCCTGAAATTGGAAAATCTGATTCGTTGGAGTCCAGCTGAACTATAATACAGGAATGCAGGAACTCGGCCTTGGAAGGTGTTATCGAGGTCACTGTCCGTATATTGGACCCAGATGTCATGAGATTCAGGCATGATCCCTTTGTTGGCATCCATATATTCTACCTTGCAATCAAGTCCCAGATGCTCAAAAGATGTAGGGCAGTGACATGGTTGATGGTAGTACAACAGCCCATTCTGAAGTTTAATAAATACGCTGTCTATGAGTACATTCTGATCATATCCGAGCACCAGTCCACTGACTTCATGTCCCCAGTCGTGTTCAATTTGTGTACAGAATAGTTGTCCAAATGTGGGAAATCTGAAATCTACTGATGCATCTCTGAGTGAGGTTAATTTGATACTTCTGCACACTCCGCGGACATGAGTCTCTCTGAAATGATGTACTTGTTGTGATACCGGGCGGAAAAATGGCTCTTTCTGACAATTGTGGAGGCGTAGAAGATGGGCTCAGTGCGTATTTCGCCGTTTATCAGCAGCTGATAGTTGGTTGAAAACTTCCGCAGAGACAATATCACACCAGCGTTGAAGGCCAAGATATGCCAGTGTCTCCTCCATATAGTCAAGACCGGTACACCAGTCATTGTGTTTTAGCATCTGTTGAATGTAATTGAGTTTGTTGGTGGATCGACATGCCTCGTTCAAATTGCCGATATGAAGCCATTCAGAAATATCGGTGGAGGTCATGGCGCCGGAACCCATTCGCTGAAGTGACTCTGATATATGGCTCCGAAGATGCATCTTTGGATATCCGAAATGGATTACATGCTGTTTGATTGTTTTCCAGAGCTCCAGAACACCGATTGCGTGCCACCAAGCTTCAAACATGACCAAGCGGATGGAGAATTTCATTCGTGAACCGCATCTGGTCTGTCGAAGTGAGACCATACATCTCGCTCTCAAGCTGATTCACAACGCGGTCCATATCAGTTATACTCCAGGTGGTGGCTTCAATCTCAACATCGGATAGAGAGACCTGAAATTGCACACGCTGGTCGGCAGTCATGTTTGCCGCCCCGTAAGCCTCGTCTTCTGCAGCAGTCTTGATTTGAGCAACTTTTTTGGCGAATATGCCTCTGGGACCAATTGCCTTACTCCCGACTTCCTGCAATGGTTGTTGCTCATGATGTAGGAATAATTTATCGAAAAGGTTGTGTTTAGCAGGTGTCACTTGAGGGATTTTGCGCTCCAATCGCTCGATTGCCCTCTGCCGATCAGCATCTGACCATATGGTTGCCGCTTGTTGGGCTATATTCAGGCGCACCTGAAATTGCCTTCATTTTGATGTAGTAACCATTTCAGCCCTGTACAGCTGAACCTGCATTGCAGCAGGGATTGTATGAATCTTTTGTTCTCGTACATGTTGGGATTCTCTTGCCAATAGTTCATCCGCTTTGTCCTTTGCAGACTTTGACATTTTCAGATCTCGAAAGGCACCCGTCTTCTTGTGAAATCACTTCAGTGCATCGTCTAGTGCTGCGAGGGATAGATCTGAGTGATCTTGTTGGCTGACAAGTAGAGACAATTCACATAATGCCCGCACTGCTCCCATCACCATATCATCAGAGGCTGTATCCGCCGCAGTTTTCCCGGCATCCTGCGAGCAGTCAAGAATTGGAGTGCAATTCACTGCCAGTGTTCTGATCTTGCCCCGGATATCTTTTCCGTGCCAGGAGCCGCTTTTCATCGAATCGAATCATTTAGAGAAGCACTGGAGGCCTGGATATTGTGGTACTGATGTGAATTGATTGTCAAATTGATCTTTGACATTTCTAGCTTTTAGGTATTTGAGCAGCCAGTGCAATAAGTCTTTAACTAAACCCAGGAGCAGCTGATGCAATTCATCAGGCTGCCAAAGGCGATAGACATTGCAGAGAGGGTATTGCCAGAACTGGTTGCAGATCGGATGAACACCAAGAGTGCGCAGAACATCAATAGTAGTTTCATCCAGAAGCTCCAAGTCAACATGCAGATCTCGTTTGTTATCAAGTGGTTGAAAAATTGAATGCCCCATCGGCGCACCTTTAGGAATTTCACACATTGGGCATAAGCCATATGAGACTTGAGCTACCATGACTTGTTCCAGATAATCCCTGACCCAGGCAGCCAAAAGAGGATAACATTGTCTCTGGAATCCATCACCACAATCCCATTTCAAGCCAGGGCCAGTGATGTCTAGATTCCGGAGTAGGGACAGCACTGTTCCAACCGCGGAATGCCATGCCTCGTCAGTATTTTTGGCACCTTTCGGAGGACAGGGGATCAGCCCAACAAGAATCCAGGCTCGGGTTTCAGGAGTACAGCGGATATCTTTCCAAATATTACCGATCGTGAGATACAGCGGCCAGGCATGCAGGTCGCCCGAAAAATTGTTCAGGTGGGTCTTCTCTGATGCACATATGACTGGCACAATTGTCGCTCCAGCAGGAAGCTGATCTTGCGTATCCCACCACCATTTGCCTGTGTTCATCTCGCTGTATATTCTGCCACTTTCCGAGTATGCAAGGCGCACCGGGTCAAAATCAAGGTGCGCCTGAAATGGGAGATGTGTCAAAAGGAACAGTATACATTTGAAAATATCTTTGTAGTATAATGTTCCGAAGATGTGCAAATGATCTTCAATCCAACTGTCATTGCCGAGCCCGAAACCAAGTCTTGAGAGGAACTTTCATAGAGCATCTGCTGATTGAAATGATTCGATGTTGAAGTTGTCCAGTCCACACCTCAGCTGTTGGTGTATCCATGTTTTTGTTTGCTGGCTAAATGATTGAGCCTGTTGAAAGTCGTGTGCTGACTGAAAAGGATGCCATGGATTCCATTGTTCTGAGTACTTGCGATGCTTGTTGTACAATCCAGTTGCTTTGCCATATGCTTTCCCCCCCGCATTCTCCACTCCTACTACCTGCGTATGAGCCCTCGCCTTTGTTGGATCAGGGGTACAAGTCAGATCAGACTTCTGGGGGTCTCTCGTTTCTTCGTTGGGAGTATCTTCAGGTGGTTGTGCAGCAGGTTCATTGTCTATGGGTAGATGAATTAGTTGACTAAGCTCATGGATGGCCATTCAGGTGCACCGACTGAAGTCCAACCATGATGGCTCGGGTCGATCCCAGCCTGCAGGTGGTAAAATCCCACCAGGTAGTATCCCTTCATTCATCAATAGTGGGTGATATTGTTGACAGTGAGCCTCGAGTCGGTTCTCGTCGAATGATTTCCTTTTGCAGATGAACCACTTGACATGTTTCCGGCAACTGTTGACCATATTTGAGAAATGGTCACTGAACACATATTCGGATGAATCTCAATGATGCTTCAGGGGGTGATATAGAGCCTCAGCAATATTGGTTTCAATGTGAGCTAACTCAGGTTAGTGTAACACATTCACAGCTGCATTGCACCCCGCCAAATGCGGGGGGGAGGTTTCATTTGTCATCACTGCAATCACCACAATGGGGCCTTATACTACGTCATTGTGAGTGATGCCTAAGCTCGAGCCTCTGAGCAGCTGATAATGAAGGTAGATTGTCATAATACAATGAATGGGTGAGTTTCCTAGCTAGCTGGATGTCCGGGCATTGATCATCGAGAACTGATAAGGCTGGTAGGATGTTTGCTTCTGTAACGATCCTTGATTGGAGCATGGATCATGAGGAGAACTAAGATGTATAGACAAGGAGCTCAATAGGAAGCAATCACTGTTGCTGCTCGACTCACAGGCCTTGTATTGAATGAGGTCCCAAGGTCATACACGCCCAACTTATGTGTAATATCCCTAGTGGTGCTAACCTTCATACTGGATATAGTTCTCGTTGGGTTCCAGGAGATATCATATCATATCCCTTCTATGACCTGTAAAGTCATCGATGCGTACGAAGGTGAGCACCTATCTAATATCCTTGTATATCAATTCGAGCACATAACAAAGCAAGGTGGGATGTGTGTGATTGAGGTTTCCTTTTCTCAAGGCCCGGGTTGGTTCCATGGATTAAAGGTGTAGTAATACACCACAGATGGTGACAACAGAATAGGATATAAGAAGCCCTTCATTCCGCCGAAGGTCGCTGCTGCCTGCCATAGACTCAACCATACTCTGATTGATTGTATATCTCATCTCGCATGTATAGTAGTTTACCACTATCTTTGTTTAACAGAGCATGTCGACGAAAGGATCTCTACCGAAGAAAGTGAATATGGCTCGACCTGGTGACATATTGCCCTCACAACGACATGGTGACGACAATTCAGAATCACCAGATAAAAGTTCACAACATGCCACTCGATCAGACAGTCAATTTGGGAAACACGCCAATCAATATCATCCGCCGCAAGGGTACAGTTACCCTCCTTCAGAGCAGCCATTTCCAGGTGCTCCGCAGTATTGTCACCAGTCTCGATTCAACATGACACACAGTTCGCAACATACCAGCAGCGCAAGCCAACAATATCCAAGTTATGGGCCACCGTGGCAAGGATATGACCTGCACCAAGGTGGTTATGGCGGGTCTCAAATGTTCCCCCCTCCGCAGTTCGCCGGACAAAGGACATCATCTCCAGGTGCACCGAGAGTGCCTCCAGGACCGCCGGGAAATCATCCACTCAATCAGCCAACATCTTCCAGCTCGACTCCTCCACCTCAACCTTCTTGTGGCGCGCCAGGGAGGCACCCCATAAGCCTCCCGACGAAATGATTCCAGCCGCCCGCGGCACTGCCGAAAACAGATGTCGCAGGGATTGCGGATCTGCCCCCATTGCTTGAGTGGTCCTACAATGAATATGATGCAGCTGAAGAGAGCGACGATTCGTCAGACTTGGGCGGCGCAGAAGGCAAACCCCCAATTAGCCTGAAGCAAATGAAGTTCTCCTTGAAGCAATTTGCCAAAAGAGTGGGGCAGGCCAACTACAGTGCATTCAACAAGTGGAAGAAAGTATGGGTGGCAGGGTTTCTCGAGGAGATGCATCGGTCCATTATCCAAGGGCAGAACTGGTTGAAAAAAGTTCGGGATGGACCCCTGCACTGGTAAACGGCGGTCGCTGATTTTTTGGCGACATTCGAGAACTGGCTGCCTTTGTTTAATTTTGATAATGCTGAGAGGATTCGCCGGCAGTGGGTGGAGATGTGTTGAAAGAAGTGTGCAAGCGATATTTGAGAGGCGAAGAAAAGGGGTAGGTGAGGCATGAAGGGACCGGCGACGGATTTGGGAGAGCGCATCAGCACCGACCCTGCTTTCCGTCTGGAACACCCGGGTGTTCCGGACGGCTCAGACGGCTCTGACGGAACCTCATAACCTCTGACGGAGAATTACACACTACCCGTTGCATACGTACCTCCTTTACTTTGAGGTGACGTATACGCATCATCAGAACGACACGTGTGTTACACTCTTCGCAAGGGCAGCAGTAATGCTGAAGCACTTCACACAATGCCTGGCGATGTTTATGCCTTTCTCTGGCTGAGTGCCACATTTTACCTCTCCGCATATTGCTATATATCGGATGCCGCACTCTCCCCATATATGTTTGGTTTTGAGATGTTGTCACTTGATACAAAACAGTTTTCGCTTCGGATACATCGCATGCCGTTGCATTTGCTTCGACATTATCATATTTTACAGGTCTGAAATATACTGTCCAATCTTCACACTCTCTAGTACTATGCCCTCAGTCCTCCACATACTGCATTGAGCCATCATCGGCTAGCGATGCTTGTTCTGCCTCATCCGCATCCGCATCATCGCCATGTCCAATCTTCACACTCTCTAGTACTATGCCCTCAGTCCTCCACATTCTGCGTTGATCCATCATTGGCTAACGATGCTTCTTCCTCTTCATCCGCATCCGCATCATCGCCATCGTCGCCCTCATACCCATCGACATCACTGGTTCCCAGGTCAAAGCTCTCGAGTTCAGTCATGGGCCAACGTCGCCGGCTGGCGGTGGGGATGGCTTCGCGCTTGTCGCTTTCAACAACTTCATCTTCGCAAGCCCCACTGCCCTCTGGCATCCCGAAATGCAGTTCTTCATCGGTGCAATTGATGTCTATCGGGATGTTTGTGTCAGTGCTTCCGATCTCTGGCTCCTCAAGCGCTACTTCGGAGTTCACATAGTCAAGAAGATTAGGATTATCAACACACTGCTTTGACGCTGATGAGCTCGGCAGGCGTTGGGATCTCGGCCTGTTGGATCTGACGCTTGACTGTCGCCTGAGTGTTGATATACACCCTCTGTTGGTAGCTCTCCGGTAGTGTGTTCCAGGTATTCATCAAGAACAGATTCGTGTCTCCAATGCCAGGGCAGGTTAACAATGTGCGACCCGTTGCAGCGCAGCAGGATGCGTTCTTACCCCCATCATTCTTGTAGTGGAAGTAGTTCGAGCGATAAGGTCTGTCCGCTTTCAGCTTTGACTTGGAAGCTTTCGGATGAACACCTACGTACTTTTGCCACTCCATGAGAGCATGGCGCAACGTGGTGCAGGTGAACATGATAAGTGGCGAGGGTATATGACCGTCCTTGTCATTAATCATGGAATTATTAAATCCATCAGCATACTTAGCGCAGTTATTTGCCCGATGATAGAGTTTTATGTAGATAAACACCGGGATAGCTTCCGCCAGCAAGTAAAGTGGACGCTGGCCATTGGTTAGCAGCTTTCGACTCTCTCTCCGTTGGATTTGGACTGCATACACCACCTTCCACACGCTCTGCCACAGGAAAAAGATACTTATTTTCTACCAGAAGGGCAGCAATGAATTCCAAACGCTCTGCGGCGGATTCAAAGCGGTGGAGATCATAATGCTCTACTATGTTGTCCCTTGCTGATTCAATAGAATGGGATTTAACCTTATCGACTTGTGCTCGAACCTGGTACTGGTTTCACCGTGTAATATCCAACGTGGGCCGTTGCTTCAGCATACCTCTGTCAAGATCTCCTTTGTGCTCGCCTCAAATGCTATGGACCAAATGTTGTTTTGCTGCCGAGCGGTGTTCCAGTACTTCTCAATGATCTGCCAGTGTGGGCCTTCAGCTAATGCTTTTGCAACGCGTCGCGTTGCATAACTTACCATCTCCAAGTCGCTTGCACTCATAAACGGCCGTCTGTTCCACATGCTGAGCTCCAGGAGTTTGCCTGTTGCCAATACAAGACGCGTCATGTCTGAGTGACAAAATCGATGGATTCTGCGACTGCCGGAGACCATTGATCAAGGTGTAGACACCGCCTGCGGTTGAAATTGCCACTGCCTGTGTCACTGATAGTTTTCGGTAGCTTGCGTCTGCAGTGGATTGTTAATGATCGTGCCGGTTTCTGGATTCGGGATGGGGGTAGACAGGTTTTCAAGACCGCTGAGAGGAGTGGGAGTGCTAGCAGTGACGGATGCGAGGCTGGATGCAACGCAAGACGGTTTGTCTGTCTGTATCGTTCCGCTGGGAGCCGGTGTGTTCCGACTGCTTGTACCCGGCGTGGCGGTTGGAGTAATTATTGACTATCGCTGTGTAGTGGACAGGGTGGAATTCACACGTTGAGTGATATCTGCAACGCGAGAATTGTTCAGCGAAGATGAGGGGGTGGAGTTCTGACCTTTGATTGTAGAGGGTAGGGAACTCCCTCCTTGAGAGGAATCCCTCTCGCCAGCCAGTACGGAAACGCATCTCCTAGCATGCGGAAGTTCACAATTCCCTGAAGGCCCACACTGTTGTTGATTCTGACGATTAGCAAGACTTCAAACAATTTGTACGACCGGAGTCGGGTCAGGGTGAGGGCTTTGGGAAGGCATAGTCCGATGTAGATGTTCGACATTAAGAAGGTAGAAATAATATCCTCTGCAGGCATGTGCAACAGCAGGCGAGGGAGACTCCTATTTGAGCGCCCATGGACGCATTCGACAAAAAATGGAGGCGCAGTGTAGACCACGCTAGACTCTAAACCCTGACAATACTTGGGGATGAGATCCCTTCAAAAGCATTCAATTATGTGGTCAACTGCCATCAGATTGAACTCAGATTAAACTGAGCATTGATATTCACTGTTACAGCAACGTCTGAAGGTCCATTTGCACCGCATGAAGGGTGTTTATGCCATCTTGGCACAATTATCATCGGATTGCACTCGTTCTTGGCATAATACTTTGAACCATCAATTGTGTATATCTTCAGCTTCCCGGTGGAAAACCCACTTTGGCAGAGCAAAAAGCATCGCAAAGTGAACAATGAGGTATTCTACATCCTATGACATCAGTTGCGGGTGCTATTTCCACTGCTAGGCGTTAGTAGCCGTGTTGGATGGTTGGACAGTTGGGACAACTTGAAAACTACTCAGTTTGCTCCGAGATGCACGACGTCTGAGCGGTATATGTGGTATGTGATGCCAAAGCAACGCGCAGCATCGCAAACTGTCCTCACTGCGAGTACTAAATCTCCTCTCGAAGCCCCTCATTGATGAGGTACCTGGTGGTTGTGCAAGATGCAGTCTGGGCCGTTTTGTGTTGATTAACTAACAAAACGCAGGATATGAACCAAAATGCAGGAACCCGAGTATATATATCCCTTCTTCCCGCCTACACCTCGATTCTCTATTCCTCCCGTATTAAATACACTGCCCGCAATTAAACACACCGCCAGCATCCTGAACTATCTGGACATCACATGATTTGCACAAAACAACCCTTCTCGTTCCAAAACACACCCGATAACGTACACAACTTTGTACGTTCACTCTGGGCCTCCTTCCGCTAGGTTCAACTGTATCATAATGCTAAGGCCTCGGATATAGATTGATTTTCAACTCGCAGCGATGGCACCAAAGGGCAGCCGAAAAGGAAAACAGAAGGCAACTACTAGGGCGAAAATGCCGACATCGGTTATGAATTGACGCCTGTCGTTGAATCGGGACCGTATACAGGGATTCATCTCGGAATACATCTGTGGACTCATATGGATATACAATGTTTGCGGCGTCAAGGATGAGAGGTCCTGGGATCTCTTTTATGATATAATCTTTCTTGATCCAGTCACGACTCGCCACTTTTCACAATTCTAGCTGATGTGGATCCTCCGCAGGATCAGGAGTTCACCTTTTCGGGAGTGGTGGGCAGGGTTCCGCTCATATATTGGGCAAATGTTTGACAAAACCTGAGATCAAATGAACGATTGGATGTGGGACATCCCCCGTGCCTTCGGGGATCAAGTCGATCGCTCCAATCCGCAGACAACCAGCTCGGGAAGGGTTAAACGTATCGGCGAGTGTTTCTCTTGGTATGGTAGCGATGATCTCAGGGCACAGATTGAGCCGCCAAGCTGCCGGCAGTACAAGCCAGGCGACTTCCTGGCTGTTAGACCACTGAATTGGGAGGACATAATCGACGAGGATGATGATGATGAGAACTGGGGGGATCCCGGTGCGCGGATCGGTGGAAGGAGCCGTCCTGGCAATAGCAATGCCAATGACAATGGCGAGGGTGAGAAGGAGACGCAGGGCGGTTAGAAACGGACCGGGAAAGGAAAGGGAACAAAGGACGGGAAGGGGAAAGGGAAGTGGAAGGGGAAGGGGAACAGTAAAGGGAAAGGTATTGTGAAACAAACCCCAGGGGGAGATGATATCTCTCGTGCCATTGCTTTGCAGTTGCAGAAGGAAAAGTATGAGCCAGACTCGGACACGGAGGTCTAAGTAGAGCGGGTATATTTAGAGCCGGAAGTCTCGCCCGCCGTGTCAATTTCCTCAGATGATGATACCGACTCTACAGAGAAGTCGGATGGCAAATATGACTCAGAACATAATTCTGATGGGGATATGCACATGGAGGATGATGTGGACGCACCAGACGGCGTTGATCTAGACAGCGATGTGGATATGGAAAGGGATGGTGACAATGATGAGGAGGAAGATGATGAGGAGGAAGATGAAGAGAAGGAAGAGGAGGAGGAGGTGGATGAAGAGGATGAGGAGGAGGAGGAGGATAAGGATGAGGATGATGGCAAAGAACCTCGGACGATTGGCCCAGGAGAGATGGTAAATTCATCGGCTGACGATACTGATACCATCGTTGACGATGTGCCAACTGTGCAACCTGGGCAAGGCCAGGAGATGCGCGAGCATACCCAACGGCCACACGCTCCGGCGCCTGCCCCACGGCCACCAACCCCAGCGCCACTCCCTCGACCACAAACTCCGGTGACTCAAACCCTCAGTGGGCTGGAGTCTGTGCGGCTTGTGACGCCGCAAAAACCTCGCCTGGCGGCGCCGACTCTGCGAGGAGCTGAGGCAGCTGGAAACACCTTGGATGTCGCTGTGGAGCAGCAGCTAATCGGCAAATCGGCAGGGGGCGACTGTCTCCCCGATGTCCCTCTGATGGATGTCCCTCACCCGGATGTCTCTCTCCCCCATGTCCCTCTCCCCGATGTCCCTCTCCCTGAGGCACGCCGGGATGGCACGGTAGGCGAGGTGTTAACCCGTCCTCACTTTGCAGAGGAGGCGTGCGTTTGGGTTAGAGTCGGGTTCTTGTCTTGTGTGTTTCCTTTGCTGTAATCTATTCATCTCAGGCACTGATTAAGGCACGCGTGGAGGTGTTTTGTTTGTTTGGGTTAGGGTTGTGGGCTTGTTCGTTTCCTTTGTTCTAATCTATTGATCTCAGGCATTGATTATTACCCGCGTCGCGAGGTTTTTGGATTGCTCAGGGTTTATTTTTTATTTATTTACAGTATTATGGGACATCGCGTATGCAGTGTTTTTGCAACTCCTGGCGTGATGGTTAAGGCTCAATGAATCTCTCAAGTATCGTGAGCTTATACCTACACCAGACTGCCCAGGCCAAGCTCCAACTGTCGTCCCATTCTACAGTGAATACTCCACTCCTCCAGTATTGTCGACAATGCAAGAGAAGACCCCATTCCGTTGCCCCAAATTTTCATGCCGAAAGAAGTTCTCCTCAGACAGCTGGCGACTGAAACATATCAAATTGCACCATCCTGAATACCTTCAAGTTGCAAACAATCTGACTGTTCGTAGCGAGCCCCGACGCGTTGAACCCGCTCAGCGTCGTGGATTCGATGCTAACAAAGATTCAGTAGAAGACTTGGACGCGTTTCCCTACCTCGAACATGTTGAAAACATCGCAGTCTCGGAGTCTCAACCACCGCCACCTCCTCTGCTGCTGACAGATACCTACCCTGGCGCCTGCGCTCCGCAGAGCGATTACATTGCTGAGCCATGGGAACGCGACCCTCAAGGTTTCCTTGGAACGAGCCTACAGATCATTCCCTACTACCTGTTTGCGACGCGTGAAGAGTACGAATATATCCAGTGTGGGATCAAGAAGAAGGGTATGCAGACATAATATGACAACGTGCTGAAGGAAGAAAACACTGCTCTGCGTTTCCCAAGCTTCAAACATGAGGATGGCATCTAGAAGCTCGTGGCTGGAATGCCAGGTGATCAGGCTCTCGGGGAGTGGGAACTACACACTCTCCAGGATATGAGATGGAATGACAATCACCAACGGCCTATCAAATACTGGAGTCGAGACATCATCAAACGCATGAGATGGTTGATGCGGCAGCCAGCTTACCCCGGGCATCTCATTTACGCCCCTCGTCGTTGCTTCAACAGCGATACGCCGCCAAAACCCCTCTATACTGAATTGCACACTGCAGACTGGTGGTGGGAGACACAGGTAAGCAGAGATACTCGAGGATAATTACGTGCTAATCGAGGTTAGGGCAACGGTCAGAGTGGGGGATACACCGGTTCCCGTGATCTTCATGTCCGACGGAACACATCTCTCGAATTTTGCTGGCGACAAGTAAGTGTGGCCTGTATATATGGCAATTGGCAATCTATCTTGGAAGATCCGCCTAATGCCCTCAACCCACACCATCGTAATGGTCGCTCTGCTGCCAATTCCAAGCAAGGACTGCAATATTCCTCAGAAGTGGCTAGATGAGCAGCGGCAAACAAACCGAGAGGTGCTGAACGAAGTACTCCGGCGGGTACTCCAGCCCCTCACCTTTAAACAAAATCCCAACGCCGAGAGTGGGTATGACAACGTTCTCTGTGCAGATGGCAACTTCAGGCGTTGCAAACCGGTTCTAGCAGCATGTCTTGCAGATTGCCCTGAGTATAGCGACCTACATCATGGTGAGCGGCATGTCAGTTTTTGGTGCGAGAGTCCAAAGACCGAACTTGGAGATTATGTCCCTCCTGACAATCAACAGCCCTGACGGGATCACAACGTATGTAGAACTCTCAGCGATGGCAACTCCATGGCAGCCGAAGCCGAACTCTCATCGCACCATGACCACCGAGGATTCAACGTGTTTCGACATATTCCCGGTATTGTGAGCGACCTCCTGAAGCCCAACCTCCTCCATACAATTCAGATCGGCATGCTTGACCACCTCCAGAAGTGGATTTTCCACTTCATGAAGACGCACAAACGGCTTGACAAGTAAAATGCAATCTCTTTATCCATGCCTGCTTACCACGACCTCACACCAAAAAATAAGTCATATGAGGAAGTTTCTCAATGGAATGGGAAGGAGATGAATGAAATGAGCCAGTACGTGCTTGGAGTTGTAACCCAGTCTCTACGAGGCGGATGCCCCGCTCAGCGTCCCGTATTCAATCGTGCAATGGAGTGCACACCGGCATTGTTAGAATTCTATATGTATGCTCGATACAAATCTCACGATGATGCAACTTTCAACCACATGGAGGACGCCTTGCATCGTTTTCACACTTTCAAAGATGTTTTCTGACTCGGGCAAGCCGGCAAAAAGGCGAAGGCCATAGCCAATGCCCTGACAACGGAACTCTTGAAGAAGCGAAAGGTAGACGAGGAAACATATGCTGAAACTTGGACGCCATCCAAGAAGCGGTGCGAAATGAACGCCTGGCGGGATTATATCAGCCACGAGATAGATGTTTCCAAGGAGTTGGATGCCGACTCCAACTTTCCGAAGATCCACTTGATGTCTCATTCGGTCGAACACATTCGTTGTTACGGAGTCTTTCAACAGTATTCTGCTGAGAGACATGAACAAGCACATAAAACAAACCACAAGGAGGGTTGGAACGCCTCCAATCACAATCACAACTATCTGCCGCAAGTAATCACCTTTCAGTGTTGCATTCTCTGCTTCAAAATCAGAGAGCTCAATCTCCAAGCCCTCGCTCAGCGTCGGGACAACAGCACTGCCGACTGCAAAGTTCTCCCGTCCGGTGCTGATCTGGCTGCCCCCCTTGGCTCCCAGTCATATGCGAAGCCCGAATTCATGGGGCCCCAAACCCGCCGCGATGGAAAGCATCCTAACGCTATGATCAAAGACTTCAGAGCATTACTCAGCAATACAAAAAATGCGACGCTCCGCGTGGAATCGTGCTGCGGCCCACGGAAGTTTATCAAGCATACGAGTCATAACAAGACGTATATATCGGATGAACAACTGCACGCAATGGAGCTCTGTGTTTACCATGGTATTAAGGTTCAAGATGAGGGTTTCGATGGTGAACGCATATCTCAGATGTGTCGATGCACAGGAAGCCAGTGCTGGCGCAGAGGGGATCGATGGAACGACTGGGTATGGGTACAGTAACGGCCAGGGAGGTCTTATGGCGCGCTAAATGGGCGTCTCCCGTGGCAACTGCAACGACTATGCAAAATCAAACTCCTAAACAAGGATGGAGCTTTCGTTGAGTACTGGTTAGCCCTGGCGCTCACCGCAATACCTGAAAACTCCGGTAACTTGGATCCCGTCGCGAAATTAGTACAAGTGAAAACAGCACCGGCAGCCGTTGCTTTGCAAGTTTTTAGCGTGGGAAATATTGTCGGCTGCGCGCACCTCATTCCAGAGATAGCTACTAGTAGTAAGACAGGAGACGGACGGAACGAGCGATGGATTATCAATAGCCACATAGATCTGGCCAGTTGGAATGATGTGTATAATTAGTAAAGAGAGAATTGCATTTTGCCCGCATGTAGAAGGAACGCGAGGGGAGATTTTCACAGCGTCACCCATCGCAATCCTGTATAATTAGTACAGAGAGAATTGAATTCTGCACGCAGGTAGAAGGAACGTGAGGCGAGATTTTCGCAGGGTCACCCATCGCATCGCAATCCCGATGCAAGCGCATACCCAATGAACCTATTCCAACGTATTGTGACAGTTGGCCACAACGCCAGAGTGATCGTTTAGAATAGGAGACCGACAGAACAAGAAGAAACGGTGAAACAGCAACCAGAGGGCAATATGGAATGCGACGGGTTGAATTGATGCCGGGCACGGAGTAATCCGCCACCGGGGTGTCTCTGACGGCTCAGACGGATCGCGGCCACTTTGACGGAGCCATTCCGCCCGGACAGAAATATTTTTAGCTGATGGGGCTGCAGTTCTGCTGTAGCTGTTTCAACAATGCCTGGCGTTATTTATGCCTTTTTTCGGCCGATAGCGACATTGTACCTATCCATGGTTGCTATATATCGGATGCCGCACTTGCCCCAGATATGTTTAGCTCTGAGATTTTGTCGTATATTGTAATACAGTCTTCGCTTCGGATACATCGCGTGCTGTTGCATTTGCTTCGCCATTATCGTATTTTACAGGTCTGAAATATACAGTCCAATCTTCACACTCTCTAGTACTATGCCCTAAGTCCTCCCCAAGCTGGGTTGATCCATCATCGGCTTGCGATGTGTATTCCTCCTCATCGGCATCCGCATTGTCGCCATGCTCACACTCATACCAGTTGACATCACTGGTTCCAAGGTCAAACCTACTATGCACTCAGTCCTCCACATTCTGCGTTGATCCATCATTGGCTTGCAATGCTTCTTCCTCCTCATCCGCATCCGCATCATTGCCATCCATGCCCGCATGCCTGTCAACATCACTGGTTCCCAGGTCCAACCTCTCGAGTTCAGTCGCGGCCAGTCATCACTGTCTGGCGGTGGGGATGGCATTGTGCATGTCACTTTCATTCCCTTCATCTTCATAATCCCTCCTGCCCAGTGGCAACTCGATATGAAGTTCATCATCCATCCAATTGTTGTCTATCAGGATGTTTAGGTCTGTGCTTCCGATCTCAGGCTCCTCCAGCACCACTTCTGAGGTCAAATAATCAAGAAGAATGGCAATGTCAACACCCGCTGCTTCCACGCTGATCACCACAGCATGCGTTGGGTTCTCTGCCTGTTGGATCTGACGCTTGACTGTAGCAAGAGTGTGGTTATACACCCTCTGTTGGTAGTTCTCCGGCAGTGTGTTCCAGGTATTCATCAAGAATATATATGTGTCTGCAACTCCAGGCGAAGTCAACAACTTGCAACCGGTTGCAGCACAGCAGGATGCGTTCTTCCCACCGTCAGTCTTGCAATTGACGTAGTTCGAGCAACCAGGTCTGTCTGCATACAGCTTTGACTTGGAAGCTTTTGGATGATTGCCTTTGTTCTTTTGCCACTCAGGGAGAGCATGGCACAAAGTGGTGCAGGTGAACATGATCAGTGGCGAGGGTATATGATCGTCCTTGTCGTCAATCATGGATTCATAAAATCCATCAGCACACTTACCACAGTTAGTCACCCAATGTGAAAATTTGATTTTGATAACCTGTGGGATTGCTCCCGCCGGCAAGTGCAGTGGATGCTGGCCATTCATTACCAGCTTTTGACACTCTCTGTGTTGGATTTGGGCCACATACACCACCGTCCACACCCTCTGCTACAGAAAAAAGATACTTATTGTCCGCCAGAAGGGAATGAATGAATTCCAAACCCTCTGCTTTAGATTCCAAGCGGTGGAGATCATTTAGCTCTGCTATATTGTCCGTTGCTGATTAAATAAAATGGGATCTAACCTTATAGACTTGTACATTAACCTGGGACCCGTTTGAGTGTGTATTATCCAACGTGGGCCATTGCTTCAGCATACCTCTTTCAGGTTCTCCTTTGTGAGTGCCTCCAATGCTATGGACCAAATGTTGTTTTGCTGCATGGCAATTTTCCAGTATGTCTCTATTATCTACCAGCGTGGTGCTTCAGCAAATGCTTTTGCAATGTGTTGCATTGCATAACTTACAGTCTCCAAGTCGCTTGCACTCATACAGGGCCGTCTGTTCCACATGCAGAGTTCCAAGAGTCTGCCCGTTGCAAATACAAGACCCATCATGTCACATTGACCAAATCGATGGATGCTGCAACTGCCGGAGACCACTGATTGAGGTGTAGACACCGCCTGCGCTTGCAATTGCCACTGCCTCTGTCACTGATTCGATTCTATAGCTCACGTTCTCAGTGGATTTGTACAATTGCGCAGGCTCCTGGTTGAGGGATGGGGGTAGGCAGGTTTTCAAGAGCGCTGAGAGGTGTGGGAGTACTAGCAATGCCGGATGGGGGGCTGGATAAAACCTTATGCATTGTGTCTGTCTGTGAGGTTTCGCCCGGTGCTGGTGTGTTACGACTGCTTGTACCGGGCAAGGCGGTGGGAGGGATGTTTGACCGTCGCTGTGTAGCAGATGGGGTGTTATCTGCAACGCGAGAAATGTTCAGCAATGCTGAGGCAGCGGAGTTCTGACATAGGATTGTAGAGCTTACGGATGTCCTTGCTTGAGAGGAATCCCTCTCGCCAGCCTGTCCGGAAACACGTCTCTCATCACGGGGAAGTTGAGAATTCCCCATGGCCCAGCCTTTTGTTGATTCTGACGATTAGCGAGACTTCGAACATTTCGTAACACCAGAGACATGAAAGGGTGAGTGCTTTGGGAGGACATCATCCGATATGGAAGTTCGACGTTACGACTGTAGGAATTATTTCCTCAACATGCATATGAAACGGCAGGCGACGAAGACTCCTATCTGAGCGACCATGGAGGGATTCGACAAGAAGGGAGGCGCAGTGTAGACCGCACTAGACTCTATACTGTGACAGTAGTCAGGGATGAGATCCCTTCCAAAGCATTCAATTATGGGGTTAACTGCCATCAGATTAAACTCAGATTAAACTCAGCAGTGATATTCACTGTTACAGCAACGTCTAAAGGTATAGTTGCACCACTTGAAGGGGGATTATGCCTTCTTCGTGCGATTATCATAGTTTTACACTGGTTCCTGGCACAATCCTTTGAACCATCAATTGTGTATATCTTCAGCTTCCCGGTGGAAATCCCCCTTTGGCAGAGCAAGAAACATCACAAAGCGAACAATGACGTATTCTCCATCCTTGGAGATCAGCTGCGTGTGGTTTTTCCACTGCTAGGTGTTGGTAGCCATGTTTGATGGTTGCACAGTCGAGACAACTTGTGAACTACTCTGGTTGCTCCGAGATGCATGAGGTCTGAGCGGTAAATGTGGTACGTGATGCCTAAGCTACACCCGGTGTCGCTAACGGTAGTCACCACGAGTACTCCATCTCGTCTCGTAGCTCCTCATTGATGAGGCTCTTGGTGGTTGTGCAAGATGAATGCCGGGCGGTTTTGTGTTCATGAACCAACATAACACAGGATATGGATCAATTCGTAGGAACTGGACTATATATATCACTTCCTCCCTCCTGCATCTCCATTCACTTTTCTTCCCGCCCACACCTCCATTCAGTTTTCTGTCCTTATTGAACACACTGCCAGCATCCTGAACTATCTCGACATCACTTGACTTGCACAAAACAATGCCTCTCATTCCAAAACACACCTGATAACCTGCACAACTTTGTACATTTACTCTGGGCTTTCTTCCGCTATGTTCAACTGTATCATAATGCTAACACCTCAGATGTAGATTCATTTTTAACTCTCAGCGATGGCTCCAAAGTGCAGTCGCAAAGGAAATGGGAAGGCAACTGCTACGGCAAAAATGCTGATATTGGTTATGAATCGACGCCTGTCGTTGAATCAGGACCATATGAAGGGATTCGTCTCGCAACACATCCGTGGACTCATAGGGATATACAATATTTGCGGTGTCATGGATCAGAGGGCCTGGGACCTCTTTTACGATGTAATTGTTCTTGATCCAGTCACGACTCGCCATATTTCACACTTCCAGCTGATGTGGCCGCACCGCAGGAGCAGGAGTTCACTTGTCGTGAGTGGTGGGCAGCATTCCGCTCATATTTGGGGCAAATGTTTGACAACACCCACGACCAAATGACCAAATGGAGCTGGAACAACCCTAGTGCATTCAGGGATCAAGTTGATCGCTCCAATGTTCACACAACCAGCAAGGGAAAGGTTCCATGCATTGGCGAGCATTTCTCTTGGTATGGTAGCGATGATCCCAGGGCAAACATTGAGCCGCCAGCCTCCCCGCAGTACAAGCCAGGGAACTGCCTGCCTGTTAGACCACCGAATCGATATGAGATAATTGACGAGGATCATGATGATGAGAACTGGGCGCATCCTGGAGCGCTGAGAAGTGGAAGGAGCCGCCCTGGCGATGACAATGACAATGACAATTGCGGCGGTAAGGAGGACACGCAGCGCGGTGAGTTAAGAACCGGGACAGGGAAGCAAATGAACTATCGGGAGGGGGAAGGGAAGGTGACTGAGGACGGGACAGGGAAATGGAAGGGGAAGGGGAAGGGAACCGGTAATCGGAAAAATACTATTAAACCAACCCCACGGCGGAATGATATCTTCCATGCCATTGATTTGCCGTTGCAGATGAAATGTCAGAGGAAGACATTGACATGGAGGGTTAACTAGAGCAGCAATATTTATAGCCGGAAGGATCGCCCGGAGTGTCAGTTGCCTCAGATGATGATACCAACTCTACCAAGTCAGATGGCCAATATGACGCAGAACATGATTCTGATGTGGATATGTGCATGGAGGATGAGGTGAACGCACCGGACGGCGTTGATTTAGATGGCAATTTGGTTATGGACAAGGACAGTGACGATGAAGAGGAGGAAGATGAAGAGGATGAGGATAGAGATGGGGAGGATGAGGAGGAGGAGGAGGATGAGGAGGAGGATGAGGATGCTGGTAAAGAACCTCAGACGATTAGCCAGGGAGAGATGGTCAATAGATCAGCTGACGATGTAGATACCATGGTGGATAATCAGCCGATCGTGCTACCTGAGCAAGGCCAGGATATGCGGGAGCTTACCCCACGGCCACAACCTCCGGGGCCTGCCTCACGGCTAAAAACCCCGGAGCCTCACCCACAACCACGAATGTCCAAAAATCTCGCCCGGCAGTGCCAACTCCGTGAGATGCTAAGGCAGCCGGAAACACTTTGGATGTGGATGTGGATCAGCAGCTCGTCGGCAAATCAGCAGGGGGTGACAGTCTCCTCGATCTTCCTCTCCCCGATGTCAGTCACCCCGGAGTCCCTCTCCCTGAGAGACCCCCAGATGGATCTGTGGGTGAGGAGTGAACCAGTCTTCGAATTGCTGTGGAGGCGATGGTTGTTGCGTTCGGGCTAGGGTCGGGTTCTTGTCATGTTCGTTTCCTTTGTACTGATCTATTAACCTCAGGCATCGATAATTACACGCGTCGCAAGGTTTTTGGATCGCTTAGGGTTTATTCTATACATAGTATTATGGGACATAGCGCATGCAGCATTTTTGCAACTCCTGGCAAGTAAGGAACCTCGTTGTGATGGTGTTGAGGCTCAATAAATCTTTCAAGTTAGCTGAACATATGGTGAGCTTACTCACCAGGCTGCGCAGGCCCAGCGCCAACTTTCGTCCCTTTCTACACTGAATACTCCACTCCTCGCGTGTCTTCGACTATGCCAGAGAAGAACCCTTTCCGTTGCCCCAAATTTTCATGCCAAAAGAAGTTCACCTCAGACAGCTGGTGACTTAAACAGATCATATTACACCATCCTGAACACCTTGAAGTTGCACACCAGAAGAATCTGACTAGTCATGGCATGCCCCGATGCGTTGAACCCGCCCAGCATCGTGAATTTAATGCTAACAAGCATTCAGTCCCAGACTTGGACGCATTTCCCTACCTCGAACATGTTGAAAACATCGCACACCAAGATTCTCAATCAACGCCACCTCCTCTGCTGCGGACAGAAACATACCCAGGCGCCGGTGCTGCACTGATCCATGACATTGCTTAGCAATGGGCATGCGACGCTCAGGGTTTCCTTGAGACCAACCTACAGAACAATCCCTAATACCCGTTCGCGACGCGTGAAGAGTACAAATAAATCCAGTGTGGGATCAAGAAGAAGGGTATGAAGACATACTATGACAACGGGCTGAAGGAAGAAAACACTGCTCTGCGTTTCCAATGTTCCAAAACCAGGGATGGCGTCCAGAGGCTCATGGCTTGCATGTCAGATGATCAGGCTCATGTGGAGTCGGAACTACACACTGTCAAGGATATGAGATGGAATGAGAGTGACCAACGCCCTATCAAATACTAGAGTCGAGATATCATCCAAAGCATTAGATGGTTAATGCGGCTGGTAGCCTACGCCAAGCATCTCATTTACCCCCCTCACCGTTGCTTCAACAGCGATAGGCCACATCAGGAACGACCCTAATGTCTGTCTGAGACACCTGGGTGTTCCGGACGGCTCTGACGGCTCAGACAGAACCTCATACGCTCTGACGGAGAATTACACGCTACCCGTCGCCCAGGCGACGGGTCGCGTTGCATACATACCTCCTTTACTTTGCAGTGACGTATACGCATCATCCGAACGATACATTTGTTCGACTCTTCACAGGGGCTGCAGCTATGCTGAAGCCGTGTACACAACACCTGGCGATCGACGAGAAGCCTGGGAGCTCGTGGGAGCGCCGGTGACAAACCTGGGAGCGCTGGCGACATGACTGGGAGCACCTCGAATCACAGTCATGTATTCAGTCTGTATTCTCATCTACATATCTATGTATCTATATAGCTACCCATCTACACACGCTATGTCTGGACTGGCTGCAGGTGGTGCTTGAGCGCAATTCGAGGTGCGCCTGAGAATGATGATTGAGTGAACTCAGGGATATACTCCGAAGCCGTGATCGAGCGACTTTGGAGATGTACTTGGGGGCGGTAATCGAGCGACTTTGGAAATACACTTGGGGGCCGTGATCGAGCGAGTTTGGACATATGCACTTGGAGGCCATGATCGTGCGAACTTACAGGCCGTAATCAAGCAAGTCTGGAGAAACCCTTGGAGGCCGTGATCGAGCGGGTTTGGAGATTCACTTGGAGGCCCTGATCGAGCGAGTTTGGAGATGCACTTGGAGGCCGTGATCGAGCGAGTTTGGAGATACACTTGGAGGCCTTGACCAAGCGAGATTGGACGAGTGCTTGGTGGCGGTGGATGAACGGCTTGCGGGGACTCAATTCATCAGATAGTTAACTCGCAACCGTGGGAATGTGAGAAGGTGACTTTACCTTTGAAGCTCTTATTGAGAACTGGCTGGTGGCGGTTGATCGGTAGGGAGGTACGCCGGAAGCTGAAGCTAAATTCAGGGGTCAACTCGAAATCTGGCTGGGAGCGGGAGACCATTGATCTTCGGCTGATGCTGAACTTGGTGTATGCTGTACTCAGTGTGAACTCACGATTATGGCATGGAGAGATAGAGAGGAATGATTTAATTTTGTGTTCTTGCGATGATGGTAGAGTTGTGGACAAGAAAGAGAGAGATGGGGGATGAAGATGAACATGATATGGAGGATACGAGCAGCTATGAGAAATCAGGAGTACGAATTGCCTGATTGGGTTAAAAGACCTCGTATCAGTGGCTATACCCGCCGGATCGGGACTCGTTCCTGCCGTATCGGGGATGGTCAATTGACTCCCACACGAAATTCCCTAAGTACCAGTTACTTGTGATGATTTCCCCCATCTCCTCTGATCTCCCTCTTTCTTGTGCTCAACTCTACCATCACCTAAGAACACGAAGTTAAGTCATCCCTCTCTATCTCTCCATGCCATAATCATGAGTTCACACCGAGTACAGTATACACCAAGTACAGCATTAGCTCAAGATCGACGGTCTCCTGCTCCCAGCCAGTTTCTCATCTCTCAGCAGATGTTGTACTCAACTCTCTACATTCCCACAATTACAGTTAACCAATGAATAGAGTCTTAGCTGCCATCGCGCCTCCCTCCGAATCGACCGCCTCCATGTACTCCTACAATCTCGCTCGAGCGTAGCCTGCAAGTGCATCTCGAAACCCGCTCAGTCACAGCCTCCGAGTGCATCGCCAAACTCGCTCGATCATGGCCTCCCAGTTCATCTTCTCAGTTCACTCGATCTCGGCCTCCAAGTGTATCTTCAGACTCGCTCGGTCACCGCCTGCAAGTTCACACGCTCATTGTCTCCAAGTGCATCCCCAAACACGCTCAATCTTAGTCTCCAAGTGCATATCCAAACCCGCTCAATCAACGCCTCCAAGTGCATCTCTGAGTTCACTCGATCTCCGTCTCCAAGTGCCTCTCAAACACGCTCGATCAAGTACATCTTCAAGGAGCGACGGCGGTTGTACGGAGATACAGGGGTGACGGAGGTGGACAGAGTGATGCGTTGTATATATTCGGCAGACCCCGGAGTAGATAGACATCATCCCATTTCCATCTCCTCTTATCATACAACGAAAATTCACATTCTATCTTTCCCAACTTTTGGTCCCACTCACTCTGTCCGAGATTTTGTGGATCTGCGCAATTGCGTGGAACCTCACGGCCGGGTAGTATCTGATCTTCTGTAAAGGCATACACCCGTGTATGGCCTCGTAGGAAGGTATATCAGTAGATACGGTTGCAAACGTGGATGTCCATATTGTAGAGTAGTATAAAGGTAAGTAAGTAAGATTATCGCTAGAGATTTAAGGCTCATTGCGAGCCGACTATATCAAGCGGGTGTTACCCGGCCCTGGACACGTCACGCACAGCCGTGCCATTACATTATCCCCCTCTTTAGGTGCAGACCCCCTGGGCTGTATAAACCCGTACAAGAGTAGGAAATGAAAGAAAACAATCAAACAACCGTTCCACGTAAGCAATCGTACGAACCCATAAGTCCCACAACCGATCAGTACCATATGGTAGCCATTCGGCGGATCCGGCGCACGGGGAAACTCCACCTCCACTTGACTTATCTCCGGAGGTGGTAAAAACCCGTGCCAACGCCATTTTTACTGGGCCGAGATCCAAAGAAGTAAAGAAGTAAAGAGAAGAGGAGAAAAGAGAAAGAAGGAACATCCAAAGTAACACCGTCATCCATATCTCCACCTCCGGAA
>Ga0307515_10003141_pt1 | contig 34928 bp, 39 predicted proteins | sample 17_EM_MG_FD_194513 | JGI IMG/M metagenome (GOLD analysis project Ga0307515, IMG submission 194513) | Populus trichocarpa ectomycorrhiza microbial communities from riparian zone in the Pacific Northwest, United States - 17_EM | ecosystem: Host-associated > Plants > Roots > Unclassified | place...
ACTTCAGTGGCCGCCAGGAAGTCCATCACCGCTTGGTCGCACACTTCTATGGAAAACAGCTCAGAGACCTGCACGTGGCGGCATCTGCCCGCTTTCCAGCCCGTCGCCTTTCCCACCGCCTTCCATAGTGCTTTCTGCTGGTCTCTCCACCGGCTGCAGTGGCGGAAGAGGTGCTCGACCCAGACGAGTGAAGAAAGTGAGCGGACGCTTGGCATTTTCGCAAATCACGCGCAACGTTTGAAAGTCGATTCCTCAACACAACACAGGTCAATTTGATTAAGAATTGAATTACAAGTAGTATACATATGTAAGAAGCTCTACCATCGTGTAGGACCACCATTGTTGTGAAGCAGGGTACAGACCCTCCTAGGCATGCCATCTATCCTCCAGTAAATATGCTCCCACGGCAACTCTTCCTGTTGCGATAGTGAAGGGGAGAACCGTGTGTATTGGATATAGAGCAATGACTGTCTAAGTACAGGTCTAAAGGTCCAAGATGCGTAGGGAATGGAAGAGTAGTGTGAAGTCTAAAAGAGCAGTCACGAACCTTAGGCTCTGTCAACACTTCCCACAACCGCTGCATGACAATAATAATTTCCTCACAGCCCTGAGGTCGTTGTTTAGGGTCCCGCATTACTTTTCTGAAGTGCACTTTCCACATAGACCATACATTGATGATTGCACCCTCCTTGTACCAGTCATTGACAATGCGATGAATGGCAGTTTATCCCATTCCAATTTTCTATTGCATTTCACAAAAGGAATGGCCTTCAGACTTTAGCTGAATAACCCAAATGGATTGTTTGTGTGTTGACTCCCTTCTCCTGCTGTCAGGGTGGCTAGGCATGACTATATGTGGAGTGGGAGCCTGGGAACGTGTCGGGGTTGCGCGATGTGAAACTAGCGCGGGTTCGCTCACTTTCTTCACTCGTCTGGACCTCGTCCAATAACCTTGTGCACTATGATGCTACTATCCTGCAACCCTGTGGATAAAGTCTTATTCTAATAGTGGTAACTGGGCAAATTGTAAAATTCAGACTTTGTCCACGAATACGGGGTATTTTGGCGGAAATAAGCTGCCATATGAACTGACTCTCGGTTTCTCACTTTGTTTATGTTTGTGACTACTGTACCCGTGGCGACACGCATTCCCACGTGAACCCAACTCAGCCCAGACGCCGTCGGCGGTCAGACCTATTTTCTCCCCATCAACCTCACCCACACCTACCCGGTGGGCTGCGCAGCATAAATAATGAGTTCCCAGAAGGCTGTAGCGTAGCTCACGCCCTATTTCGTACCAGTTAATAATCGTTCGGCCGAACCAACTAAGTAAGGGAAATCCGTGGGCGCCTCATGCCTCATCACTCGGCAAGTTAATTTAAGTGTTGTTACGATATGGGGAGAACTGTGTGCATAGACTTTAGGTACAGAGAAGAGAAAAGGAGAAAGACTCGAGATATATCCAGGAGGCTTCAGCCCCGGCTACGGTGGCCTTGTATCAGCTCTGTAACACCAGCCCATATATGTGTAACAAGTGTGTTGAATGTGATGATTGATTCTACCTAAAGAGACTACAAAGGCCATATATATACGGTAGTCCATGGCGCATACGTACGCACTTATCTATATATATATACGGTTTAATGCCTTCAGCCCGTACGAATAACATATGCTCCACAGCCCAGTAAGCCTTACAAAGGCTGAGATCTATTTATGCAACAAAGCGCTCATATTTGCACTAGCTTTTCAAGGTGAAGTTGCGTTTATCTCTCAAGAGGATTATGAAAGACGACTAATTCATACCCTCTCGCTTCACGGTAGCGATCTGAAAAGCTACTGTAATCTAGTTAGACGAAGGAGAGTTAGTGTTTCAGATGCGGTAGAAGTGTCCAACCAAAAGTTGATGGACGATATTTGATTTCATATTTTGAAACTCTCCAGTTCCCGGTTATTGGCTGGAAGGGATGGAGTTTCCAAATGCATACCATTGAGCATTTATCATGCATAACGTTCCATCTGATAATGCTGTGTTTGTTTGGTAGCAAAATCAAGAACACGTAGAACATAAGACATTTTATCTAGGTATTTCTTTCCGTTTTGACGTGTCAAACCAATCCCTGTCCACCAGTTGGCCATGTTCGTTTGCTCATATTTCTTTTTCTTGCCGGAAACCACATATCAATCAGCACAGCAGCTACTGGGTTTTCGCTATCTTACAGTATCCTATCGATCCAAAAATCTAATTACACAATGTTTACTACCGCCCTGTTAATCCAGCAAATACTCGACTTTCCCTCCCAAACTGCAGCCGCGCCGGTTTACGGATGGCGACCTTCAGTTGGAAATCAGACTGCTCTCCAACAAAACAGTGCACCTTCATGGGTGCCAGAGCCGCGATATCGCGGAACCTGGGGAATCCTCTGGAGCTGTACACTTACGCTTGTTTTATGCGTGTATAATGCGTTGGTAAATTCAACGGTGTAACTCCATCCTTGTCGTCCCTTTAACTAATATTTCCTAGCATTTGAACGTACCCGCCCAAGATGAAGGTCGATATTACTACCGATATTATTTACGTGCATTCAAATGGGCTCTAGTTGCTCTTATTGTTCCCGAAGCTGTTCTGCTATTCGCAGGGCTCCAGTGGTATGAAGCGAAAAAGTTGTGCCGTAAACTGGAGGAATTATATCCCAGCGACCGCGACCCGACATCTCCGGTGGAAAAATCACCCCGCACGAGTGTACCAAGTTTCAACGAGCAATCCTCATCAGATCACACCTCAAATTCACCTGAAAAGCGCTTCTCTCTGGAATATGGATTTTACGCTGGAATGGGCGGCTTCCAGATAGACACCAATTGGTTACCGGAATCCTCTCAGACTTTATTGTCACCCACAAGCGAAAGAATGGCTCTTACGGCATGCGGAATCATCGCATTGGCTAGAGTTAACATTTTAATCCCGCTGGACCGTCGGATAATCGGCTATAAAAGCCAAGTCAATGTGATTACCAAGCTTCTGACGATATTCCAAGTTAGTTGGATGGTTATAGAGGCAAGTCATGCCTCATGACAGCTAGTACATACTGCGATGCTAATAGTCCTAAAGGCCAGTGCTCGAAAGGCAACTGGTTTACCGCTCTCGCTTTTAGAAATACATACACTTGTCCATGCCTTCTGTGCCCTGATCATGTATATGTTCTGGTTCAAGAAGCCTGTTGGTGTACGAGATCCCACTTTTGCAGATCTAGGGAGTATCACTATGCAGTTCGGGGATAGCGAGCCCCAGTACATTGAATTCAGGAATCCAACGCCCTCTGGCTCTTGCGCGAAATGTAGGCATCCAGAGCCTCGTACCCACCTCATGAAATGCTGGCATCTAGAGTCGGATATAGCTCATTTTATAACCTCGCGGCCAGCGAACGCCCGGGATACCGCCTTCGATGTTGGGTCGCTATCGGCGTTGGGCTTATTTGCCGCAACATTCGTTGTGTTTGGAGCTTATGCAGCGGTCCATATGGCGGCATGGAACTTCCCTTTCCCGACAAAAGTTGAAGAATATGTTTGGAGGGTGTGCTGCATTACGATCCTTGCGGGTAGTATTCCGGCGCTGGCGTGGGTCGTACTTGTTGACGCGGTCACCGAGAATAATTACAACCCTCGTGATTCCCTGCGCAGAGCAATCCTGCGTTGCAGAGAGTGGCACCAGGAGCTTGTAAAATGTTGTTTCAACTTTTCAGAGATTAGATACTACTGTTTGCTAGCTTGGGCGCTGTACCCGTACTTCTTGTTTTGTATCATTTTTGTGCCACTCTTTCTTTGTGCGCGGGTGGTCATTATCATCGAGGCCTTTGTTAGCTTACGCAAGGTACCAGAGGGGGTGTATGCGGCTGTACCGTGGACAGAGTTCTTCCCTCATATCTAGTATAGTGGCTCGCGGATTTTTAGTTATAAGTTTCTCAGTTATCGTTCAGTTTGTTTCTGGTCTTTTGGTTCCTTAAATTGTTACCTCGGGTGTTAGGGCATGGGACTTTATTCTGCTCCTTGCATGTATCGAATGCTTGTTTTCTTGGATGGTTTTGTGCATCGGGATCGTGAGTTCTCTGCCAGTACGTGTCATTTTACTCCTATCTATCCGGGGAAGATATGTTCAATCAGGCATACGGGAACCTCTCAAGTGCAGTTGTCAATACTATCCGCATGGGCTGTTTGATTGAGTCCTCTCTTCATGTTTGAGACGGAGACTGTGCCGGACTGGGATGGAAAGTCTGTCCGTACTGTAGTCATTCTGGGGACTAGCGTGCAGTCCTGCCCAGGCCAGGGCGAGCCTTCGGACGGACGGGACGGTCTTTTGCCACTCCTGGTGCCAGAATCAAGTGATCCAGTGCGGACTAACTAGTACAATCATGATCAGCGCCGTTTCTGTCTTTTCACTCGAGACTCCATTCTACAACGCAAAACCCGACGACTTGTGCACTTTCACACTCCCATGCTGCCTCACCAATCCATTCTGCGATGCCGAGCACGTTGCATATACCGGTCTTTGAAAGGTCACCGAAGAGGCACGATTCTGGATCACCGCAGGTAAAAACAGCCATGATGTCCTGTGGCTTTATGGAGAATCACTCAGCACATTCAATTCGGGCCGACACAATCACAATTCTGCGGAAAGAACTAACAAGAATCAACAAGCGAGAACTCCGAGTGAATGCATCTAGGTGCTCAAGGGTATGTATAGGATGGGTGACAAGTCACGTGGTTAGTTAGATCTCTATGGGCGAGTCGGGAGCAAATGTAATCATCGTAAGACGGGCACCGATTAAGGTACACCAAAGCAGCTCGAGCTACGTGCATGATGCTATATAATCTGAACTAACACGGTGGTACTTTGTAATATGTGCAGCTTGCATACCTGACATTTCTATTGGCCTCGACACTTCAGCAAGATACAGTCCATACAACAAGGAAAACCGCATACAATAACTGAATTGTCCGATTGGTCAGGTGTCTTGGCCATTCAGTATGCTCGTGTGGTCACCTGCGCTGAGCGGGATGCCATAGGGTGTGGGACTCAGCCGACAGATATAATCTATCAAGACCCAGAAATTCACTTCATTGGTTTCACCATAAGCCCGGAACGTTTGTTCTTTAGCGTCCTTGAGCGGGGGCAGAGCCTTTACATTGGGCGAGAGTGGCAGGGCGCAACTGGTGCCCTGGTGCAGAGGGTGGAGTCGTCTCGTGGTTCTACACGATATTAACTCCGTATGCCTATAAGGTTCTAATTCAGAGCGTTTCTGGATAAAGTGTGACGAGCACAACAGTTGCTCGCACGAATCGAGTGATAATGTGTACATCTGTGTATTCTGAGATTGTTGCTGGTGCTTACCTTAGGATAAGTAGTTTGTTCTAAAGAATGAAGTTAATGTGCAAAACCTATTTTTCTATCCGGTCTAAATTTACAGGCTCTGTTCTGCATGCTGTATTACAAGCCTCACAGTTCAAGGCCTCACCTCTTCCTCTCCCACTCCTTTCATCCCCCGCTTCCCGTTCTTGTCCGGATCCTGTTAATAATGTATCTCATCGACCAACCTAATCGCTATCTCCCACACGCTCGGGTTATTTGATTTCTAAACTCATGGAGTGATCGATGTCAGGCCGAGCAACTCCAGGTACTTGATAGAGCAATCCTAAGATAGGCATTCCAGTGGGGAGTAGGGTGGTCCAAAAGATAAACCGAGTGATAGGGATACTATGCTATCTCCAGTTATTCAATAACCACAAATGGGGGATGTATAATCTAGCCTCAAAACCTTATAATTCGGTACTTAGTAGAGATGTTGTGTAACAGACAGATAGCACCACTACAAAACCAAAACTAACAGGCATTGTTCCACGAACCCCACGGTTACCCAATCCCTGTACGCAGCGGTCGAATCTAGACAAATGTCACTCACCCACGTCAACAATAAGCTTCTTTCACCTCCACATGCCTAATCATTGCGAGTCTTGAATAGAATTAAGCACGTGCACTGTCCAGGATTTTTCCTAGGTGGGTTGCTGCATGCGGGCCACCGTTTTCGACGATAGCTTCCAATACTATGCCCTGCACCCACCAGCATTGAAATGCATTGTTATACAGGTACCACTTGTCCAGTAATGAGCGGTACATCTTTGCTGGGGTTGTTTTTCAAGCAAGCGCAGAGATAGAACTGATTGTGGATATATTATTAGGTCGCATTCGTTCTCACAGATATAATTTGATTCGAAATCCCTGGTGTTTATTCAGCTCGATATTTTTGAATATGGGTGTTGGTTTTGCTGCTATGAAGTCGTCATTGCGAAGTTCCAGCGTTGATCATCAGCTACAAATGTATGGCGTAGCGCGTCCCACCGTTTCTTTAGTATTGTTTGTTTGGCGAGAAGATCTAGAGTATAGTAATGAGAGGTTAGGGCTCGATAAACTTGTCGACCACTGCAGAGATGCATTATTTCTTAAGCGGACGAGGGCAGTGTATTTATCAGGTTCCCACGGTCTAGGGCGACTACAGTCTTTCGGGGCCCGACATCGCCGTCCCGGGGAATGATTTCAATGGCCCTGGTCCGTCTAGGGCTGAGATCTATTGGACTAGGGACCCGACGGGTACCTATGGGCACTGGCGTCTACCGAGAGTAGGCAACAGAGAACATACGGATTGGGCGAGTAATCCTCATTGAAGAAGAAAGTTCCCTCCTTGCAGATAGTACAAATATCTGATGTCTTGCTTACTCATGTTGCTAATATTGCGGATATCTGATTAAAAAATAGGATCTACTGGTTTCACAGTTTTGTTTCACGTGACGAACTCCGATCTAGCCTACAGATGTCGCCGAAAGTTCCCGGTTCACGTGATATCCGGTGTTAGGATGCTGCAGCCAGAAAGCTTTGGTGATGTGGAGGAAAGCTGGGCCATACCATTTCCTCCGAAACATTGAGCCTTACGCAAGGGTTACAGATGCCCGGTGGGATTTTCATTGTGAGCACGATGGTTTCGGGCGGACCGCCAGTAGTGATTTCCAAAGTACCCTAACTCTGGAACAGATAGGTTGCGACGACATGAGTCTTGCAGTTGTTAGTGTGGTAGATGTTTTTCCTTGTCTCGACTGCGCCGTCTGACAGGGCAGGGGGGTTTGCTTTTAGCTAGTTCCGGCTAGCCTTATCGCTGTTCGAAAGTCCCAGGTAGCATTGTCAACTTTACCCGCCATCCCGCAGTGACAGGCAATGCGATTTGCTTTTTTGGCTGGTTCCCGAATGGCATCTCACTCGCAGTTCATCCGTAATCCCCCGGACAGCACGCTTCCTACAGGATGCCTCCCTTTGTGCCTTTCAGCTTCTCGCCAAAAATACTTGAAACTGTTCTCTTCCAAATCTTTATTTTTCTCTGGTAATCGTTCGTTTGCTTATGTGACTGACACTACATCATGCAGCACGCTTCATAGTATACGATAAATGTATGACCCTTATTTTAAAGGAAATAGCTATTTGATTACAACATACTATCTGGAAATGCGTCAATCGCGAAATTACAAGATTGGTACAGTAACGCGCAGGGTACCCGCTTTGCTGTTAAACCTTTCGATTTGGGGCGTAGAATTTCCTCGTTCTCATCTTTCAGCTGCAGAGCAGTGAACAACGCATCATATGTTGTCTGGGGATGGCGTAGGTAAATACGGCGGAAAATCTGCGCCAAGGCAATCGGATTTTGTGGTGACGAATCAAGTCAACAGCTTGGAAGAATTTGAAGTGTACTTTATAGTAGTATTATCTGACTATATCCGGTTCTTTGTAATGCCGCAGGAGGCATACGCAACCCAGGGTTATTCGCCTATGGCCTTGAACTTGCGTAGTTGCCAGCACGGATGAGGATGGACGAATAAATGTAGCGATCGGTCATCTTGCGACACTGAAAAAGCCGGATACGGTCAGATAATACGGTAGTCGAATAGAAGGAAACGTAATAATCGTTCCAATTGGGTGTACTTGTGATATTACGTGTCATGAAAACAGCCAAGTGCATCTAATCCTGCCTGTAGTTTTACAGCATATATATGTTATCCTACCGGTATTCCATGTGGGCATTGGAATGGATTGGATATTCCTTTGCCACACCCACCACGCATGGAACAACAAAAAATAGCCACAAATCAGTTGCCAAAGTATGGGACTTATACACGACATCATTTACTCTGCTTTCAAGCATTGCGGATGGAAAACAAACGGAAATGGAGGCACAGCACTTAAAAGTAGACTAGGTTTCTGCCTCCCCGTAAACTACGAATGCCACCGAAATTATCACATCTCTGAGCAAGCGCAAAGCGAGTCAATATTTATCCAGTCGCCAATTCGATTCTATTAAGGACAGGAAGATCTTGAACTATTGAACTATACTGCGGGTCCTACTCCACTCTTTCAATAGCGCGTTACGAATTTCTACTGCAATTCAAAGTTAGCGTTATAGCAGTCGCAGTACGTTATGCCGCTTAACACAACTAACTCTATTTAACATACTCTACAGTTACTACGTCGCTGTTCTCGCCCACTACCATCCGCTACCGTCCCTTCGCACAGCTTGAGCAGTCGCGATTTCTGTCATAGTTAGTATCCCTAACTTCACCGCCGCCATCAAAGTACGCATACCGATGACATTTCTACCTCTTGAGTGGACGAGTAAGTCCCACTTCTGCGCAGAAGTTTGTACCTTACTGTTAACACATATCAGGGCATTTTACCGGTGGTATTGACCGGGGGCAACAAAATTCGAGCCCAATGCCGGCACCGAAAGCCAGTACCAAGCCACCGGCACCAGTCCAAGCCATCAATTCCAGCCGACGATGGTATGCCAAGCGTCTCGGTTTACGCAGTCGGTCGCTTCACATTCGTCGCCGACGTTGACTAGGGCAGTGTGGGAGCTCCCGCTTAAGACATATTAAAAGAAATTTGCGTAACAGCCTCCACCGGTTTCGGACCTTGCGTCTCAAGGAATAACTCCTGACTCACATCCCCTGCACATACGGCTTTCTAGTGTGGTCTCCGAACTAGAAGGTTGTGATGGTTTAAGAAAGTCAAAGGGACGGTTTCTGTACCCACTTTCTCCAACACCTGCAATGTCGCTACCGCATCTCGTTCTTTGCTGCAACAACCGGAGGAGTCTCACAACGATAGGGTGTCACGCTGCCACCGCTATGCGCTTCGAGCGAAAATTCAATATAGCTCGCTTACACCAAAGACTACGTGTAGTTAAGTGTATTAAGTGTTAGCTAAGCTTCTAGGAGGTGTTGTTTCAGGGCTGGTTTAGGGTGCGTGCGTTTACATCGAGTGGAATTCCGGGCAGCGCTTGTTTATTACATATCATTTCATCCATTTACATAGACTCTCTGCTATTCTATCTTATAAAAGGGAGAACCACTATATACTCTTCTGCCCTTCACTCCGAGAAAAGAATTGCATAGTATCTACCAAATTCAAGTATCAAACGCTGTTCCATTACCGCTTTATAGATTTGCTACGTGACACAGGAGAGGAAGACATACACATGTAGATGCGCTTCTAGAAGAGTTATCAGCTGGCACCGACAGTGTGATGAGATATGTCCGCCGCATCGATACATACCACACCATCGGGCTGCTCCCCAACGAAGAGCTTCAGCCGAAATCTCTGGTGGTATAGTAATACAAAAGCGAACCGTCCGACGCAGAATCCATCCGCCGACGAAAATAGAACAGCTGAATACTTGTTAGGATTTCCGTAGGTGACACATCCGGTTAAACAACAACCCTTGTCGCTAATTGGATTGCCTACATGTATATTGTAGGTTTTCTATGTCCTCTTAACGAAACAGATACCACGCATCATTTCTGCATTATAAAGGTCGACTTGCGAAAAACATTCCCACATAGATGACTTACACGGCTTACTAAAGGACACGAGTAACGAGGAAAGAGGAGTTTCGGACGTATAACACGCTTTATCTCTTACTACTGGAAGAACGGAACCAGATAACGAGAAGTTACATATGGTCGAAAAATTGTTTGCTGACTTCTTGAGTGTCTTGCGTGATAAAAACAAACAAGGTGCAGTGGTCCGTCCGTGCCGGCCGCTGTGTAGCATAATTTCAGCATCCGGCTTCCACCTACCATCTACTCCAAGTTCCACATGCACCGGATGCCTACAAGTTCGCATACCTCACCATACTTTTTCAAGTGAAATCCGATAAGCCTACAGGTCCGATTTCAGGCTTTGCAGATGATGGCTGATCTTTGCACCAAATCATCTAGCTGCGGGCGTACTTGTTTTCTTTTGGGTGTAAACATTGTTTCTAGTAACTGATTTACCATATTGTTTTTGCTCGGACCTCAGACGTTATATATAATTATTTCTTTTTGTTACTAGGCACCTATATTAATCGCCATGGCTTCTTCCCATGGATTGAGGCTTTCGCTCTCATAACTTCCTCCGGTCGATTCGAACGAGTTCAAAATCTCATCACAGAATGCTTGCTATCACCCTGTTCATCCAACAAATACTCAATTTCTCAATCCCAGCTGCAGCTGCACCGGTCTACGGATGGCGACCTTCGCTCGGAAATCGAACTGCTCTGCTCCAACACAGTGCCCTATCATGGGTGCCAGAGCCGCGACATCGTGGAACCTGGGGTATTTTATGGAGCTGCACACTTACACTTATTTTATGTGTATATAATGCTCTGGTATATTGAATAAGACACTTACACTGTACCTTAGATAATCCTCCACAGCATTTGAACGTACCTGCTCAAAATGAAGGGCGATTTTCCTACCGGTATTATTTGCGTGGGTTTAAATGGGCCCTTGTTGCTCTTATTGTTCCTGAGGCTCTCCTACTATTTGCCGGATTGCAGTGGTATGAAGCGAAAACGTTGTGCGAGGAACTGAAAAATTTGCACGCCGTCGCAAGAAACCCCACACCCCAAACCACACCCCAAACGGAACAGCCGCTCCACACGAATCTACCGAACTCTTCCGAACCACCTTCATCGGAACATATCTCGTGTCCTCCTGAATGGCGCTTTCCTCTGGAATATGGGTTTTATGCTGGAATGGGCGGCTTCCAGATAGATACCAACCAGTTGTCCATATCCTATCAGGCTCCATCTGGCATAAAGGGAAGAACGGCTCTTACGGCATGCGGAGTCGTTGCGTTGGGTCGTGCTGGTGTCTTCATCCCACTGGACCGCTGTACAATCAGGTATAAGAGCCAGGTCGATGTTATTACCAAGGTTTTGACAATATTTCAAGTTACCTGGATGGTTATTGAGGTAGGTTGGCTGTGTAACGGTCAGTGCACGCTTTAATGCTGACAAATTGTACAGGCGAGTGTTCGCATGGCATCCGGTATGCCGCTCTCACTTTTGGAAATACATTCCCTTGTTCATGCCTTTTGTGCCCTGATCATGTATTTGTTCTGGTTCAAGAAGCCCGTTGGCGTGCGGGATCCCACTTTGGTATTTGCAGATAAGGTCAATGGCACTATATTGTTTGGAGAAGACAATGCAGCCAATCGAATAGAGTTCAGGCATTCAGAACCTCCTGCCTGTGGCTGTTACATAGAACGCACGCATTCAGAGCTGTCTGTCAGCTGCAGGCATGCAGGGGCCAATATCTCCCACTTTTTAACCACTCGGCCATCGAATGCCCGGGATACCGCCTACGTTTTTGAAGAGCAATGGGCGGCTGGTTTGTTCGCCGCGACTTTTGTCGTATTTGCAGCATATGCAGCGGTCCATTTGACTACGTGGAACTTTCGCTTTCCTACACATGCGGAGGAATATGTTTGGAGGGCGTCTTGCATCACCATTTTGACTGGCAGCCTTCCCGCACCGGTGTGGCTCATACTCGTGGATGCCGTCACAGATAACAGTTACCACCCACATGATTCCCTGGGCAATGCAATTCACCATTGCAAACGTTGGCATGATTGGCTTGTGAGCAGGTGTTTCGACTTTTCAAACATTTTCCCTTGCTTGGTGGCTTGGGTGCTGTATGCGTACTTCTTATTCAGTATAATATTTGTGCCCCTTTTCCTTTGTGCACGCATGGTCATCATTATCGAGTCTTTCATTAGTCTACGCAAGGTACCGGAGGGAGTGTATGTGGCTGTACCATGGACGGAGTACATTCCCCATATCTAGTAATACTTGGTCGCGGATTTTCAATATAGCATTTTCAATTATTGTTCAGTTTTTGATTTCTTTTAATCATTACCGCGGAATTTAGAGGGGTTTATTTAGTATTGGGCGTGTATCTAGAACAATTTGTTTATTTGAATGGATCGTCTTGAATCTGGCCCAATATTCTAAGTTACGCAACGCAAAAACTAGCAACTTGGGCTCGTTCTTCATTTGCTCCTCCACTAACCCATCCTCCACTGCGAATCACACGTCATATACCGGGCCGTGTATCGTCGTTTAGGTCCTAGCCAGTTAGAACTACCTTCAGACCCGCAATATTTTTCGGCATGTTACGATATGGAGGGTAGCCCTTTGTGTGTAGATTCTATGATACAGAAAAAAAAGAGAAGGGGAAGGCTCGACATATATATAGAGAATCTTTAGGTATAACTTCGGGTATCCGGTACCACCATTTGCCACCCTCTGCCACCGGATATGCAACACGGCATGTTACGAATATAGGGAGAACCGTGTATAGACTATGGTACGTCCCGTTTACAGTCGGCTCGTGTCAGGCCCCTGTACGTATGTAACGCGGCCTGTTGAAATATGGGGAGAACTGTGTGCGTGTATAGACTTAGATACAGAGAGAAGAGAGAAGGAGAAAGACGCGAGTTATATATGAGAGAGAAGTGTGCCCCTTACTTCTAGCCCCGCTAGCGGTTAGCTCTATATATACATGCAACACGGCCTGTTACGATATGAGGTTAGGGGAGAACTGTGTGCGTGTATTCTATGGTACAGAGAAGAGAGTATTCGAATATAACAGCGAAAGTCCGAAGAGATCTATTAGAATCTCAGAAGAAGTATACGAAGTAGAAGTATTGCAAGTATAACAATTTCAAGAAGTGTTTGAAAGGCAAGCATATACTGAGAAGAGGATTCGAGAGAAGATATTGTAGTATTCCGATTGATGTCTGAGCAAGTCTAAAGAACTGTTCTCTAACCGGAGAAACAGTATCTATATATAAAATAATCAACTGGTGATTGTCCGTGACCAAGGTCGCGGATCAATAACCAAAACAGCAAGAGAAAACTCTGCAACTGTACAAAAATACATCAGAACCGTAAAGAATATAACAGAACAATCTAGGCGTGTTCTTTAAAGATAAGCGCTGATAAATCCTTCTTCCAACGGAACCAAAAAGAAGGTTCTAGACAGGTTCTAACTGGAACTTTCTAGGCAGCCTAAACATACAAGATAACAAAAGTATTGAAAGTTATTAACACGCTACATTATTCTTATCCATAAAGTACCATCTTATCGTAAGGAAAATACTTAAGAAAGTACAATATTAGTCAAGAGAAATGTAGATACTTCCGTATTTTCAATACCCCTTCTCACTTTGATCCAAATATTTTTGATCATATGTGGTCATTAACATATCTCGTCATTCCCTTGGTAGATATATGTGGCAAATGTTCTTCCGAAGGTATATACATAACAGACATATTTCCTTCATTGATTTGTTCTCGAGTAAAGTGATATGCCACATCAATATGTTTTGATCAGTCATTCAACTTTGGATTATATGCCACATCTATAGCAGCATTACTGTTGCAACAGAGAGTGTTCAGAATATCTATTTTCCATAACTCTTGGATTCCACGTTTCAACCAGAGATAATGTTTTGTCGTCATAGCAAGTGCCAAAGACTCAGCTTCACAGGTAGAAGTGGCAACGGACCGCTGTTTCCAACATCTCGAGGAAACACTAGCATTTCCAATTTCAAAAACGTAACCCGAAAAACTTTTCTGAGTATCGAGACAATTGCCGTAAGATGCATGTTTATAAGCAGTGATTTTGGGTTGATTCTTCCAGGGATAAAAGAGGTGTCTATCCGTTGTTCCTTGGAGATATCAAAGTACTCGTGTTGCTGCTGTTAGGTGCATTGTGGAGGGGGATGAATTGAATTGAGAGAGGTGAGTAATTGTATACACTAGGTCAGGTCTTGTTCCAGTAACTAAATACATCAAGGATCCAATTGTTTGTTGGTATGCCGTTGCATCGGTACGCTCGTCTTCGTCTTCAATGGCCTCCAATTGATGTTTTGAGTCGATAGGCATCGAAACGAGCTTGCAATCTTGCATCGAAAAACGGTTCAGAATCTTATCAGTAAATGTTGACTGAGAAAGAGTGATCCCATCGTCGGTAAAGGTTATATGGATTCCTACAAGTCAATTAAGCTCACCCATGTCGTTGACCTTGAACTCAGTCCTCAACACATCAATGGTTTGCTTCTTTAGCTCTCCAGTAGCTCCAAATAATGTAATATCCTCCAGATATATAGCTAAAAAGAGATCTCCTGATTCGTGAACGAGAACACAGGGATCCCAAGCTGTGATAGCGAATCCGAAAGGTCCAAGGTATTCTACTAACCGGTAGTACCATTCCCTCAGAGATTGCTTCAAGCCATAAATACACCTCTTTAATTTTGCCATCATCCTATCTAACCGGCTGCCTTCCAGTAGATCAATATAAACTTCTTCCTTCAGAATTCTATACCAAAATGCAGTCTGGACGTCCAATTGTCGAGGTCGCCATTCTTTGCATGCTGATAATGCCAGTAAAAGTCTAAGAGAATCATAACGAACCATGGGGGTGAATATTTCATTGTTATCCTGGCCTAAGATTTGTGAAAATCCCTTGGCAACTAACCATGCATTATATTGTTCGACTTCTCCTTGAGCATTTCCCTTAGCTTTATACACCCAACTGCTAGCCACAATCTTTCTTCCTGCGGGTTTCAGGATAACATCCGAAACATCATTTTCCTTACCTGACGTAAGTTCTTAATCCATCTCCTTCTTCCAATCTGACCATTGTGGTGACACTCTGGCCTGTCGGTAAGACTTTGGTTCTTCAACTGTTAATTCACTTAAATTTGCCCACTGACTTGCTTCGATTCCTTCCAGAGGTTGGGGTTCCGGAGTAGGAGGTTGAGAAGATGCATCCCTCATACTAGCTTCAGGGGCATAACCCTTGAAACTATAGCGTTCAGGAGGATTAACAACTCTTCCAGCATGAGTGACTACCTGACCAAATGCAATTGGTGGTGGCGTCATTGGTTGTGGATGAGAAAGGGGAGGACTTCCCAATTGAAGTTGATATTGTTGGTTGGATTGTTGATGTTCTTCTTCTTGGAAGTGGTCTGCAGGAACAACCATTCGAATGGATTTGTCGAACTCTTCGATCCTGTCGAGTTCTTCAATCAATACTAGTTCGTTAAGTTGTACGGGTTGTTGGGGCAAGAATTCTCGATAGGCTATATTATTGGCATCGTAAACCGAATAGAGATCGCCTAACTATCCGTTTCTTTTTCTTTCTTCAAAATCTGCTCGCATTAGCCGACCAATAATGTCATGACCATTCTTGACCAAATCATTGGCTTCTGGAGGATTTCAATCCATCCATTAATGCCACATACGATCCAATGTCTTGCCCTTATCATTATAGGTATACTCAACGGATGTTGATGGGGTGTTGCTTTGGAGGGGAGTAAGAATTTGATCAATTCGACTGTTTATCATTGGCGTAGCCCCTTCTGTCTTAAGGGGAGGGAAGAAGGTGTCTGCTGATACTATAGTCTTTTTGGTATCAGGTAAGAACACTCTATAATGATGGGGGATACTGGTGTATCAGGTAAAAATAGCCCTTTGTGGCCTCGGAGATAACTTGTTTCCATCCGTTCGTTTCTGAGATGGTACATGGATATAACATTCTCTGCCGAAAGGTTGAAGGTGCTGGATCGATGGCTCAGTGCCATAAAAAGCCTCATAAGAAGTTAGATCCTTTAGTGCGGAATGAGGTTGTCGATTTTTTATATATACTGAGGTTAACACAGCCTCAGCCCATATTTTCTTATCATAGGTCAATGCACATTCAAGCATAGCTCAAAGTAACTCTGCTATAGTTCAATTGAAAGGTTCTGCAACTCAATTTGACTCGGGGGAATACGGAGGGGAAAACTCATGTATAATTCCCTTTGAAGGAAAGAACCCTTTCAAGACATTGGTAACATATTCCCATCCATTATCCGTTCGGAATGCTGGAGGAGTCTTGTGGTGTTGATGTTCCATTTCTGCAACAAAGTCTTTGACTATTTTAGTTGTCTCAGATTTTTGCTTCATAAATCGAACCCACGTGACCCTAGTAGCATCATCGATTAGAGTAATGTAATAAAGGGAATTACCATATAACAGAACCAGAACGGGTCCACTCAAATCGTAATGAACACGATCGAGTTTCTCCCTATCCTTCTTCGATGTTGACGTTCGAGGAAACCGAGTCATTTTGCTTTTGATGCAGGAGGAGTGGATGTAATTCATAGGTCGTTCTGGTATCTCAGCGTCGGAATATAAATGTATCGCTTTATCCATTGTTGATGGTGCTAAATGTACGAGAGCCTGATGCCAGAAGTCATAAGTAATATGGGCCGAATGTGTTCTCTCAGGAATTTTAAACAAATTTCCATCAAAAACAGCTTCAAAAACAACTTTTGTTCCCTTATTAATTGAAATATAATCCCACTCTCCAAACTCTGTATATTCTTTTTCCCGCAATTTCCTCCAAGAAATCAAAGGATGTGCCAAATCAGGAACATGCAAAATACCTTGAACACAAAAAGAAGAAACCGATCAATCTCTCAGAATATTCCATCCATCACCACGTCTCCCTTGCCAAGAATCTCCATGCTCCTTTGTGAACTGGATTTTTCAAATCTGCCACATATCGAGTAGTTGAGGAGATGTCCTGCATACTGCGTCATGTGTGAGGTACAGGCCGTGTCAAACTAGAAGGACTTGTTCCTTATCTTTTGTCCCTCAATGGTAACATGTGCTTCCTCAGCCTTATCCTTCTCTTCTTTCTCTTTCTTTTCCATATGCATCCTTTGCAGACGAAAACATTCATTCCAGGTATGTCCTTCGGATTCTTCTGGATTATGTTTCTTTTGCACCAGGTGCAAGTTTTCGGAGAGGAAGAGGAGGAATTGTTGGAATTTCCCGATTTCGCAGGTTTCTTCCCCTTCTTATTATTACCTCAAGGTATAGAAACAAAGAGGGCGGAATTGTCTTCGATTTCGGAGGTGTCGATATCCCTAAGTTGTTGCTTAACATCAGCATATGACAAACTATCTTTTGTAGTAAGATTATTGATCACATTTTTATGGTGTGTAACCAAAAAACCCAACAAAAAATCCCTCTTGGCTTTATCTTAATTTAGGAACGTAGCAAAGGTCTTTCGGTACGAATTGAAGGAGGCTATCCAGAGTTTCGTAAGGCGGAGCCACCTGGACTCAAACTTGGATATAAATCCTGGTAAGTCGGTACCAGAATATTGAGTTGGAAGTGAGACCAGATTCATTATCTGGGAGACTAAGGCGAAAGCTGAGTCTCTATAATATTCGGTGCGCAGCTAGGTCCACATCAGGTGTCGGTCCTCAAGTTCAACAATTTTCTCCAAAATATCTTGTGAGACCTCCTGTAGGAATATGGTCGACGCGGTATGTTGCTCGAAGGCATCCGTTTCTGTCTCAACAGCATCATCTGCTGGAGACACACCATCTACTACTACCTTATGTGCCTTAATGCCCATCGGAACTATATTCATCGAGGCACTCCATATCCGATAGTTGTCCTGTCCAGTGAGTTTCCCAACGTTATCGAGCTTAACGTTTACTGGTGTTTTGTTATCGACACGTGCCGAGAATGAGAACATAGGATCTTTTCCGGAGAAGCCAACTGGTGACTTTTGCACAGGTGTTGTTGGACGAGAAGGAGGTAGGGATTCGAGTGGTGTTGTTGATGGTTCGTTTAATTCTGGATATTTGACAGGAACAGAGTGAGAGTGGAACAAATTCTGACTGCCAGGAGGGTATTCAGGATTTGAATGAGTCTCGCTCATCTGGGCTCATAATCTATTCGATAATAACAGCTGAAGTCCGAAGGGATTTATTAGAATCTCAGGAGAAGTATACGAAGTAGAAGTATTGCAAGTATAACGATTTCAAGAAGTGTTTGAAAGGCAAGCATATATTGAGAAGATGATTCGAGAGGAGATATCGTAGTATTCTGATCCATGTCTGAGCAAGTCTAAAGAACTGTTCTCTAACCGGAGAAACAGTATCTATATATACAATAATAAATGGGTGATTGTCCGTGACCACGGTCGCGGATCAATAACCAAAACATGAAGACAATAACTCTGCAACTGTACAAAATTACATCAGAAGCGTAAAGAATATAACAGAACAATCTAGGCGCGTTCTTTAAAGATATGTGCCGATAAATCCTTCTTCCAATGGAACCAAAAAGAAGGTTCTAGACAAGTTCGAACCGGAACTTTCTAGACAGCCTAAACATAAAAGATAACAAAAGTATTAAAAGTTATTAACACACCACATTATTCTTATCCATAAAGTACCATCTTATCGTAAGGAGAATAGTTAAGAAAGTACAATATTAGTAAAGAGAAATGTAGATACTTCCGTATTTTCAATAGAGAGAAGGAGAAAGACTCGAGATATATAGAGGAAGGCATCGGCCCCTGCAGCAGTGACCGTGTATCAGACCTGTAACATGTCTCCACACCTAGGCAAGATGGCAGTCCATTCCGCCGGGAAAGCCATTTATGCAAATCGAGTTATCCGATTGGTCAGTGTCTTGGCCATCCAGTGGGCTCGTGTGGTCCCTGCACAAGGCGAGAGTGTAGTGGGGCGACTCGGTATTTTATAAGCGGTAAAGTTGTACCATGCGAGATTTCAGCGGAGTTGAATATGTGTCTGCGTTATATATTTGTTGTTGCGTACTAGTGACTTCGTAGATTAGCTTTCTTAAGCGAGCACTAGACCCACGGCGTGCTAAACAGCAAGGATCAAGGACTAGAGTCCCTTTCGTACTGAAAGCTCACCTCTCATTTAAAAGTATGTGTAAACCTGCTGCATTTCACTTCACCTCAACCCCTCATAACCCGATGCCCGACCTCGGCCCAACCACTCTAACGGAGAGATAAGTGTTCGAGTGAAAACAACGGTATATGGAGACTTGTGGTTTTGTGTATCCGGGTTCTGTATAGGAGGTTGGGTTTTTATCGCGTGGAGACATTGTAGAGGGAGGCGGAAGGACGTTGCTTTCAAACCGCGGCCACCGAGGTCATGAGCTGACAACCTCATCTCCCGAGACCTCCCATCTCCCGACCTTCCGAAGCCACTAGGCTTACTACTGTATCTATTGAAGCCTCTGAGATCTTTACCGCACTCCTAGTGGCTACCGATGTCACCACCACAGCCACAAAGCTCATCCATCACATCCCCCGATAATCTCAAGAAGCCATCACCGCACCCTCGGATGCCACTGTTGTAGCTGCCGCAGCTAGCAACTTACTTGTGATCGCTACCGTAACTTCCGAGCTTACTGTTGCCTATTTTGTTATTTCTCTCTAGAAGTGGGTAGAGTCCTAATACGTGATCTTTAAACATAGTGTCTTGGCGTTCGCTGCTGTCATGTAAAAATTAGTTGTACTAGCGGCTTCGCCGCCCCTAGAGGGATGTACATCTAAGAGCCTTTCTCGAGCGGCACCCAATTTTGTATTCTTAGAGTGAACTAGATACGGGGGAGAGGGAGTATGCAGTCGAGTATGGTACCCAGTGTTGTCAAAATACATCGGCACGTCGATGTGAATAAAGTGCTGTATTTCAGTCTAGCATACATGCGCTTGACTCCATACTCATATTCGGCAGTATACTCCTAGACGTGCTCAACTCCACGCCGCCAGGCACACTCGACTCCATCAACCCAGGTGCGCTTGACACCATGGTGCTACGTAGGCTCGACTACATACTCCCCAGCAGCGATTGACCCCCAGCGGGATCAACTCTCAGCAGCAATCGACTACGTGCTCCCCACGGCTGCAACGGCGACCGACTCCCAGCAACAATCGACTCTCAGCGGGGATCAACTCCCAGTGGCGACTGACACCTAGCGGCAATCAACTCCTAGCTCCCGGGAATTAGTTTTGTGTTTTAAAGATAGGAAGGCAGAGTCCAGCACTTTAGGGAGCATACAGTCAACTACAGCTTAGGTTGATCGTTAGTTAGAGTTGATCTCCGCTGGGAGTCAATTGCTGCTGGGAGCCTGTTGCTACTAAGAGCATGTAGTCGAGCACACCTAGGTGGATGGAGTCGAGCGAGTCTAGAAGTATAGAACACTTTGTGATCGGAATGAAACTTGTAGACTTAACTGGATGGGCTATATTGAGATTGATTTGATATATTATTTGCCACAGCCACAGTAAGTATGTATCATTTATCAACCAACGAGAATGCCACAATCAGCCACAGTATGTAGGTACGTACCACCAGTCAACCAATGAGGATGCTTCGAGCTGACAACCATGTGTATAACTATTAGATATATAACTTCCCTCCGCCAGAACACTCGACGGCCATATCGCCGCTCATTTCGCGATCATTGCCCCCATCCTCTAGCCAAGTAGTCTCCACATGGCAGGAGCCCTTCATTTTATAGATAAAACCAATACCGAAGCGCAATAACTCAAGACTACAGGTAACTGACACGGCTCACAAGAACGCATAGCACACAGCATTACAGTCCTCCTACTTCTCGTTTTGCACACGACATGCCAATCCTGCCCCAACAGTGGAGGCCCTGAAGACGGGCGATAATTTAAATCACGCCATTAGTTAGCAGCAACAGTTACTAAAATAATAGTAGCTGCCGCTGGGGTTTTTTAGGTGGAGGCGGTGGACGAAAGATGTGGGTATGGTGCTTCATTGATCGTCAAAACTATTACTTACACTAATTATGCAGTATCGAGGTGAGATTCAACCGCCGGATATCCCACATTCTCCCCCACGAACGGCAACCCTAGCCATCCGCGCCTTTTACCCACTTACCACAACCCTTGCTATACCGGATGCTCAAAATCAGAGCCTTTTCGTCCGCTATAGCAAGGTTCCGATACAGAGAAAATCAATAAAGGGGTAAAGGGGACAGCTGTCATCTTCATCTGCATCGGTTCTTCACTTCAGCTCTACCAGTACCAATACAAACACAACTTCGACATGAAGCCTCCACGAACCAATGCAGAAAAAAAAAACGCCAAGCGTTGACCATTCTACAGCGGCACCAGATCTGCAAGAGAATATTGGAGCCAATAGGGACAGGAGAAGCGCAGTATTGACATGTAGTATCTATTAGCATCCGGTATAGCAAAATTTATTTGTATGAGAGCAAGAGTTTATCTTCTCAGAATGACCATCCAGTCCGTTATTCGCAAAAATCCGTTATAAAGAAGTGGAATTTGGTGGTTGTCAACTCTTCCTGGTAGATAAGACTGGTACAGCAGGGTATCTAGTAGGCTGCGGTACAGTATACTAAGGGTAGACTGTAGATAATCAATGTGATGAACTGTATTCAGATACTTGTGCTACATCACAACTAGTCAAGAGTCGAAGACTGAGGCTGCGCTGATATAAACTCTACACCCACTTCACACCTACTTGTGGGTAGACAAACGAATTGACACGTTTCGGAGGGAAATCACTGTCCTATCTAACTTATATGCCCAATGAACAGTGCTATGAGATATCCAGATCCGTTGGGAATAATATAATACTTAGAATTTCAGATTTTTGCTTTTCGGTAATCGGTGAGAGTAGGATTATTGTATTGCATAAATAAATCTCAGCCATTGTATGGCCTGAGATGATGGCTCGTATGGGAGACTGGGAGATTGCTGTTGGACTGATGGTATTCAGCCGTATCTATACATAGATGAGTACGTACGCATTCGCACTTGTATAACCATATATATATGGCCTTGTAGCCCTCTCAGATAGTATACAATCAAGCTTCTCTACCTCTAGTTTAACAATTTGGACAAGGAGTTAGGCCAGGGTTCGGCAAAGATGAGACACCTCCCCCAGCATCAACAATAAACTCACCACTCCCACCGGCGCCTTTTCCTCTCACCTTGAGTTCTCGCATTGCTCCCGATATTCCGCACTATTGCTATCTCTACAGTCTGCAGTTCAAACATAACTATTTACGATTCTTCCATCTTGTATTTCATGGGCGAGATTCAAAATGGGCCGAATACTGCCTCCCCACAGCTGACACAGCTGGATTGTATAGCATATAAGATTGCGATCTTCTTCCTTATTTTCTCTGCGCAGGGCACACCAATCTTACCCGCCCAACTCCAGCGGAGAGACGAGAATTCAAGTTCGAACGACGCAGTCGCTATCTGCGGTTGGGTAGCCACAATTATTGGCGTATCGATTACTAGCATTAGGGTTTTCGGGTGGAGACTTTGGAAAGTACGGTGCTCTTTCTCTACCACTTTATGAAATAACTTACAAGTGTTACAAAACTAGGATGAAACTATTAGCAGTCAGTTGCAGATATCACACCTCACGCTTCATTGCCAAATGAATCCATACTTCGTGATGAAGCCAGCGACCGACGAGACCTCCAAACCCGCACCTGTCTACCCGCTAAACACATGTGTTGGTATAAACCACCATGACCATAGCTCCTCCTCGCCATTCCGATCCCCTATGGCTCTCAACCTTGACCAGGACGTCATGCTGCGGTACAGTCTGGGGCTTCCTTACCCGTCGTCGGCGCTATGTCACTCATTGCTACCTTCAGACTTGCTTCTCACAGTCACCAGTAATCGACAAGAGTATACACTCCCGCAAACATTGATGTTGCTTGTTGACTGTGTGGGGAAGAGTTGATGATACTACTAGAGAAAGATGAGTAAAGGCGTTGGAATATCAGGTATTGTTTCTTGGTGTGATACAAGATCACAGTGTTTTCGCACTTTTCAGTGCCTCGAAAAATTGAATGGCTGTGGTATATTGCCTCATTTTTCGCTTTTATAGTCCGTTCGAATCCAGCGATACTACTCCACGGTGCATGTCGGTGACTTTGTATGGCTCATTCAGCAAAACTCGAATCCTTCTGGGTGAGAACATAGCGTTTGTACAACTCCAGCCGTAAGATGAGTATACAAACTCAATGACACCATCGGTGTATGGGGACTGGCTATTACAAGTATTGGAGTGCTGATTACCGCGTAGGGGTTTTTGTTGGGTGGAGGCATTGCAATGGAGGCAAGAAGTACCGTTGTCATCTCCCAGTACTGTTACATCCTCACCACTCATGAAGTGCGTAACGTGCTGCATTAAAAGAGAAGCATCCTACGCAAGATCGTTGGGAATCATTTGGAGAATATCACACCGTGCTCTCCAGCGCTAAACGAACCCGTACATCCCGAGACCGCCGTCACAGCATTCACTTCCACCGGCACCGCCGCCGCAGCTATTGAGCTCACGGATCTACCCGCTAGAACTATCGCCGTAGTCCTATATACCAGACCGACACTGTTACCTGTCCGCCCACTCACCGCTGATTGCAATATACGGTGACAAGATCAGAAGCACAGTAATGGGCTTGTTTGAGCCTCGTCCGGAGCTCCGCCTGATACTCTAACACAGCACTCTTTGCTTACCCCCGGGTGTGTAAAAATCGGTTGCGATATGCGTTATGTGTCCTATCTTTATCGAATATTGTTTTGTCGCATTGTATGGATTCTTAAGTGTACACCACGAGTTGCTGGTTCTCTGGAATTATTCTTATTTAGCGTTTAGGGTAATTGACAGACTGGATACTTTCTATATGTTATGAGCCATAAGCGCATAAATTTTTACCCGATTCAGTAATTAACAGCTATTGTATTCCACCTAATTCGTTTTGACGAATGTGCTCAGCCGTTTATTAGGCGTACCCAACAATTCACCCTACACACTCCGCCTAACCTGTCAAATGCTAGATGGCTGGCTGATAATGGTAGTTGTAGCTATTACAAACTATTCCATGATTGATCACAAGATGGAACATGTATACTCGAGTATATGCGTTATCTCTCTATTTTGCTTGGATAATGGAGTGGTGCATGCGTACAAGATCTGTGAGAATACAGCAGGCTACGTTGTGTGATATGCATTCTAATATCATCCCACGCCTAGATCTATTATCCCACGCCAAGACACCTCCGCTCTGGCTCTCTTTGTAACCCTGTAATCCTTTTTGTATGGCGCCTACACACCATCTCAAACAACCCTCGCCACTCTTGCGCGCGGTGTCAGCTACTGCGTCTACAACAGTTTGTACTACGAGCGCAGCGGTCCTGAAAAACGGCAAGAATTAAATGCGCCGTACAAGCCTACCCTCGTTTAAATCTATAAACCCGCTGCTTTTCACTTCACCTCTAGTCCTCGTACCCCTATACCTGACAGATCGCCTCAAACTTAGGAGTAGTATTTACAGTTCAGTTTCATCCTTCGACTGATGGGAGGTGAGACTCAAACCGGGCAGAAGAGCCAGTGCAAAGCTAACACAACTGGATCGTATAGCGTATATAATTGCAGTACACGTACTGGCAGGCTCATCGATCTCGCCCCAATATCTCCAGCGGAGAGACGAGAATTCGAGAGACACAAACAGTCTGTGGGAATTGGTTGCTACGAGTATCGGAGTTCTCTTTACGGCGGTGGGTGCTTTTATCGCGTGGAGATATTGTAGAGGGAGGCAGGACCAACAGTGCACTCGTATTGCGGCCTCCACCGTCACCCCAGAGGCCATCGGGCTCACTACCGCATCTCCGATGCCCCCAACGACAGCACATGAGGTCACTGAACCCACTACTACGTCTCACGAGGCCACCCTCGCACCCCCAGAGACCAACGAGCTTATTACCTCACTTTCCTACACCACCACTGCCGCACCCGGGACTATTGAGGTTACTACCACATTCCATCGCAGCTGCTATTATTCATATAAGCACACGGAATGTGTCTTTTTCGATTCTGATTGGTGGAAAGTGATTTCCGTGTGGTGGCACGAGAATCTATTGGCGTTGCACAAACATTGTTGAGCCACGACTCCTTATTTGCTTTTGTATTGCATCGCGCTATGCCTGTTTAAGTAACATTTGAGTAACTCACTGTATACTGTCGACACTATCCTGCGATGCTGTTCAACTCCATCCAAAACACACGTCTAAGACGTCATTCTGAGATGATTGACTGTATGTCATTTTGTACTGATATCTTGCTTGGAGGCCCCTCCATCAGCTACGTCCGGAATCCTGACAGCATTCTGAGACTATTTTCTGTCGACTGAGACCGATTGGTAATACTTAATACCTGATTGTCATTCTGAGCCGATTGACTGTATGTCATTTCGTACTGATATCTTGCTTGGAGGCCCCTCCGTCAGCTCCATCCGGAATGCTGATGTCGTTCTGAGACTATTTTCTCTCAACTGAGACAGATGTGGTGAAATGGTGGAGTTAGAAGGCAGAGAGCCCATCATCAACACTCTGCTGCATCTCTCGCGACATTCCAAAAGGAATTCATGGGATAGAGCGGTTCTGGCACGAGGAGCGTAGGAAGTGGGTGAGAAGATATGATAATACTCGGCCGGGAGGATCCAAGCAAAAGCGTGGATCCACAAAAACTCAGAAAGAGCGAGTGAGATCAAAAGATGGGAAAGATGGAGTGTGTAATTCGTTGTTTGATCAAATGATACCAGATGAGATGAGAAATGGATTTTCCCGCCACACGAAATGGTACTGTATGTCATTTCGCACTGATATGTTGCTTGGAGGCTCCCCCATCCGCTCCATCTGGAATCCTGACGTCGTTCTGAGACTATTTTCTCCCAACTGAGACCAATTGGTAATACTTTTTACAAGATTTTCATTCTGAGACGATTGACTGTACGTCATTTTGTACTGATATCTTGCTTGCAGACTTCTCCATCAGCTCCATCCGGATATCCTGACGTTGTTCTGAGACCGATTGGTAACAATATCTTACTTCGAAATCATACGTTTTGATCTCAAATCACAATGAGCCTCCACAAACCCAAGTCGTCAGTTCTGAGTCTCACTAACATCTTGGTTTATTGGTTTTGGTAGCCGTATAAAAGGAACACATTTGACGGTCTATCTTCTTCTCCTGCTACATCTTTTTCTACATCTTCTCTTACCACTCCATCTACAACATCTTCTTTTGGTATCGTTATCTTTTGGCTCGCAGATCCGGTCATCTAATGACTTCCTCAATTCAATTCGCTTCGTGCTTTCTCCATTCTTTTGTGGGGTTGGAGTCTGAAGTCATCCAACCTTCCTCACAGGGTAGAGCTATGCGCTATGTTGCCACTATTCCTGTACCAGAATTCGATTGTTCCGCAGGATCCATTGTGCATCAATTACTGGATTCGTCTGTTTCAAACAATAACGTGGCAGCCACAGTATCAGTGTTCATCGCTTCAAATATGAAGTTTTGTGTACCCAGCTGGATTATATACGTCTCGGGCAAATTTGTTTCTCCACCTGGTGAACCCTTGGTCATGGATGCAAGTATTCATTTTTGGCAAGTCCACTGATCCTTCTGCCCTCATGTTGACTCGTGTTGACAGTGTTAGCTCTGACTGTGACCTCAATAATGGCCCGGAAGATGTGCTTTGCCCTATGAATGTGTGTGGCCGAGTCGAGGCTGTTTACCCATCTATGCCGGATTATGGCCAGTAGCGCGGATTTGACATTCAAACCGCTTCTTGGGTAATGGAGGTTGGTCGGACGGTTGATTTATGTCTTTGAGTTCTGGCTCCGTTGGGCAGCCGTTTCGAAAAAACACCCCTTCCTCAAATCAATTCTCTGATCACTATCTATGGACATTTGTTCGGTGGTGAAAGGAAGACCAAAACTATTCCTCTCGCCCTGAAACATTTTTCCTTCTTGCCCAGATCTTTGTTCACCTCCAAATCTGCAGAAATGACTGAGCAAGGTGCGCCACCCGAAACCCCACAGAAGAAGATTTGGTTCACTCCCAGACCCCGACATAAACAGATTATATTGCTGAGTCCAGCCGAACAAAACACACTTACGCGTTTAGACACCCCTGTTTCATATGTTGCGCTAGAAACCACCTCAGACACTGATGACTCCTATGGTACGTCTTATCACTGTGGTGTATCACTTTAGAATTTAACACTTCCCAGCGTCATCATTAACTGCTCTGGAGAATTTAGGTGAGTTTTTGAATATTGCACAAGTCGAAACTCCAGTCCCAGCGCCAGTGGGGCCGAGCCGTCTTACAGTGAGCAACTGCCCTGAAAGAGATGATATAGACAGTGTTTCTCCACTTGGGAAGAGAGCTAGGAGGTCGTGCAGGAATAAATGATTCAATATTAGGATCTACTTCTTACTTTGTTGTTTACAATTAGTTATAATCATATCAATCATGCCTTCTCTCTTGCAATGGGTAATTTCATTTCCATCAACCAACATGCCTCAGCGTCCTGTTCCAATTGCACAATGCCGCGAACGTAATTGTCTTCGGCTCCTGCACCTACAGCTGCATTTATCACCGATTCATCCCCAACCTCTTGAATCTGCCAACTGGTGGGACCATAGGGGATATTGGGTCCTGTCATACTCTAATTAGAGTGCATACAGTATGAATAAAACAAAAACAAAAAAACTGGTGGGACCATTCAAGTACAGTGCGCCATAATACCCTATCATTAAATTGGCCAATGACAAAACGTTGCCCTAAATGTGGAATGAGAATGCTTAACACTGAACGAATCCCTTCCTCGGTGCTGTTTCAACGGCCAGTTTCCACCACTGCCACTACATCCCTATCCACCCAATATAGATGTGTTACTATCCAAAGGCAGAGCATCTGATATCTCACGATAACTGAACAACCTGTTAAGTTTCTCGACACTTGGTGTTCACGGTAGTTTGGAGAACTTGCCTTCGCCATCAAACGTAGTCCTATGCGGCCGATCTTACCATTGAATGTTGGATATAGAACGAGGTCAACACCTGCTGCAATGGTTGCTTTATGCCTCTGAAGATAGACACCAAAGGGCAGCCATTATCGAGGTGGGCTCTTCGATTGTGCAGCAGATTGAACAGACCATGCTCCTCTCCAATGCTTAAATGGAAAAGTTTCGTCTTCTCCATGACCAACCTCCTTGAGTTCCTTATGCCTTTGAGCGCAAGAACCGGCATTCAACTTCTACCGAAATTGCCGCGGTTATACACACCAAGTCTATCGCCAACACTTCTCCTCGCAGCGTGCATGTTTTGCGGAACCATCCTACAACTAATGAAGGAGAATTTGTGGACATACTTTCCAGTTACTATGAACCTCTTCAGTATCTGCTTCTCTTTCTCCACGCCTCTCCAGGATGGTTAAATTAGTTCTTCTCTAAACTTACCCAAATGACATACTACCGCATGCGTTTGCTCCAAAACGACGACCACTTCCATTGTCTCGGAAGACTGAACAATTAATACATGGTCGACATGTTTTCTCGAACGGAGGATGAACATTTACATTATAGGTGTCAAGGTCTTTTCCACCATGCTGGGGGCGATAAAGACATTGACTACCATCCAGGTCCTGATTGCATTGGTTCAAAAGCATGGACATCGGAGCAGGTTGCTGATGCATTAGCATTGTGTCGTGAGTGCGGGAGACCATCACGTTTCATTACTGTTACAACAATCCCGAACTGGCCTGAAATACGGCAGCGTTTATACTCTGGACAGAATGCTTCTGATCAACCTGGAGTCGTTGCCCGGGGTTTCAAAGGATGCTTTTGATTAATGATAATGGCAATCTCGTGAGCCAGCACCGCCCATTGCTTTGGGCTCCATCCGCTAACTGCTATTACAGCAACAATATGGGCAATATTATTTACCAAATTAAGGTTATCCAATTTCAAAAGAGAGGCTTACCCCACGCCCACATAGTCTTAACAGTTGTTGCTGTGTAATTTACATTAATGTGTTGCCTTATATATCATACTGATTGTGAGTTACACACAGGGATTCCGGGTTACCCCTTGAAATGATCGACACTGTCAAAAAAGCTGAATTGCCTAACGCCGAAGAGCATCCGTCTTTGCGAGAAGAGATTCTGAAGTATAATATGCATCGTAGCGATCACCTTGCGTACCCAACCAACCGCTGCTATAAAGCTGGGAAGTGTCTGTATGGTTTCCCTAAGCCTCTCCAGCAGAGTACAACTATAGATAAATCTGGAATGGTCGTCTACAGGAGGCGCAAGGAGGAAGACAGGATGATAGTTTTGTAAATGCCATTTCTGACTGAGCTTAAGGACTGCCATGTGAATGTTGACATGACATTTACTGTTAACATCTTCATGTATTTATACAAATACCTCTTTAAAGGACCTGACAGCACCAGATACATGATCACCAACCCCAAACAGCAGCATACCGACGAAATCAAGGACTATTTCAATGCCATCTGTGTCAGAGCATCTGAAGCCACTTGGAGTATTTTTGGCTTCTGAATCTCAAGGAAGCTTCCGGCAGTAGCCTGCCTGACTGTTCACTTACCTGGAGCGAACATCCATCAAATGCCTAGGAACAATGGCATTGTTTTCACAGCATGCGAACTACTGAGATATTTCGCCCGTCCGACAGCTACGCAGTTTCAGCTCCTTAAACACACCAAATTCTATAGACAGTACATTCACAAACCCCTTGCTCAAGCCTCCAATTCCAATCTAAATCAATGGCTAGAACGACCATCACCTGATATCAACATCCCTCCAATTATCTCTGCCCGAGTGGGCGGAGACATTGTCAGCAGACTAACCTTTATTTCACGACGCAAAGGTCAGGTTTTCTACATATGAGCACTGCCATTACATAATGACGCATACAACTACGAATATCTCCGCACAGTTAATGATATCACTGACGACACCTTTCTGGAAGCCGCTACGCAGTTATGTTCATTTGCAAACATTGACAAAGTAGAAATTTGCTTGCATAAGGCCATTGCTTGCTATAACACCCCATACCATTCATGTTTTCTTTATGCGCAACTAATGGTCGACATACCAGCACCAGCGTTGGAATTGTGGGAACAATACAAAGATACATTTTCGGCCAACCATACAGAACGATTTGCCACTGCTGATCAAGCATACTTGGAAGCACTGAGAGACATCCAATGTCTGCTCACCCCCAGTGGGTGAAATTTATCCCATTTCGGCCTTCCCAACCCCGGTCAAAGAATAAACCATCTTGATATTGAACGCGAGAAAATCAGTCCAAGGATTGACATCTTATCACACATTGCGCTCGATATGATATCTTGGATGAATCCTCAGCAACCTGCTGGTTTTGATGTTCTGTACACTGCACTAACATGGGCTTCACTGGCACAGACTGTGCTCTATTTGGACGGCAAAGCCGGCCGTGGGAAATTGTGTGTGGCTTTGGCACTTTGCAAAGGACTGGGATCTGAAAACAGTGTACCAATAATCGCGGAATCAACAGCACTCAGCGTGACGATGTATCAAAGAGGATGAACAGCTCTCTCCGCATTCGGAATACCTGTTTCAGAGGTCTGCCCATTCTGGGAGCATTAATGTCATTCGAATACAATGTACAGTTCAACTTCGAACTCTACTCGCACACCAACCTCAATTCCCACCGTGCTTTATTTCTCTCCGCTGCAGATGTTTTCATCTGGGAAGAAATACCAATTGCTCACAAATCTGCTTTGGAATGTGTGAGTGAACTTTTACAGGGTATTACTGTGAAAGACGAACCTTTTGGTGGTAAGATATTTCTCGGGATCGGTGAATTTCGTCAAACCGCGCCCATTGTACGTTTTGCCAGCAAAACTGAGACTGTCATAGCTTCAATTGCTTCATCACCTTTGTGGCTGTCTTTCTCTTTCCGCCGTTTGGACCAGCCTATACGCAATGCTTCGGACCCCGAATACGCCTAAAGGGTTGTTGAAATAGTTCAAGGATCTGTGACCAGGGATGAAACCTAAATTTCTTTGGATCTGATACCTGACGTCGATGACATAGAAGACGCCATGAATGTTCTCTACCCACTAGAAACGTTAGCTGCTCTAGAGGAATGCGTACAAAACTGTTTCTTGAGTCCCGTCAACATCTATGTCGATATGTTCAATGAATCCATGCTTGATTGCCTGACTAACGAACAAGGTACACATTATGCCCGTATCTCTACACTACCATATTAATGACCTACAGTCACATACTATAGTTTTGATACCATCAAGGAAGATGAGACCCCTGTACGTGCAGACCACCCTGATGCCACTATCGACTTCCTTTCCGTACAACAAGAAAGCGGTATACCGGCCCACAAGTTGAGTCTGAAAAAGGGCTGCATCTGCACCATCCTGAGGAATCTTGACATCAACAAGGGGCTAGTCAAGAATGCTTCAGTATTAGTTGAACGATTGCACGAAATGGTCATCAAAATTAGTCTGATTGAGATCTCTTCGCCACGAAAAACCTTTTGCATTCCTTGCATAACTTTCCATTTCCAGCCTAGAAATTGCCCATGGACAATTCAATGTCGTCAATTTCCATTAACACTAGCATACGCCACTACATTCATTAGCTGACAAGAACTGACATCAGAAAAAGTTGTCCTTGACCTCTGAACTAATGTCTTTTTTCATGGTCAACTCTATTGCAGCGTATCACGAGTCAGACACAGAAATGCATTTAAGAAACTGATGGGAAAGGACAATAAGACGGGAGTAACCAAAAATATAGTCTATCAAAAGCTGTTGCTGTCTAGATAGGTTACTGTATACTTTTGCCACTTTGCCCTGAAGTACATACATCATGTCAATTTTTGTCTATATTTTCAGCCGGTCAAGATGGTGTAGTTTGCACTTCTGATGTCTTTTACTACATCTGAGTCCTTTTCATACTTTATGAACGACAGTGACGATATCTTCAACTACTGAGGCAAGTATCTTGACAGCTGAGTCACCGGCTTTTTTTTGCAACCTTTGAATTTGTGTAACATGCCCAAAGCGGTTAGAAAACTTGACTTCAGTGAAAATTAGGCACAATTATAGCCGCAAGTATAGGTCATATATAGGTTGCCGGTTCCAATCTGAAGGCGGCACATCAGGCCCTGTATCGTGTTGACACTAAGGCTACCATCACAGGAGTTATGAGCACTATTGCAGCTATCACATTCACCGCCGTGTCTCCCGACCCCACCATGGTAACTTCCCAAACTACCCCCGCCACCTCGCAGACAACCAAATACACCACAGCATTTCCTGCAACCACCACTGCATCACCCGAGATCACCACCATACTTCCTCAGACCACTACCATCTCCGAAACTGCTGAACACACCACTGCGCCTCTACAGGCCACTGAGGAAGCCAACAGCGTTCCTGAGGTCACTGTTGTTACCACCGCAACTTCCGAGCTGACTATTGCCTAGCATGCCATGTTTTGTTGTTGTCGTCCGAGAAATAACTGTAAGGAACATTTCATATCACTCGCTGTCTTGGCGTGAGACTTACTGGAGTATTATGCCAAAAAACCCCCGTTTATTGATGTGACTGCAGTGCCATATTTCCCTGAGTGCAGCATGACTCCCAGAGTCCAGTAATTGTAGCATATTAAATTTAAGATTCCAATTACTGGGGTATAGCTCAAAATACCACAGAAATACAAGATACCAGCGAATATGACATTGTAAATAATTGAGTATTTAGTTGAATGGAGTAATGTTTGTCAATTGGGCAGCATTGACCAATTGAATCGAAGTGGCCGGCAGTCCACATTCATGTCACAATGATGTAACAGAAATCAATCACGATACTGACAAAGAACTCTTGCTTGATGTTAGGTATAGCTGTAATAGCAGTTATATTTAGTTTACTCATTATTGGCATGAGAAGTGTCAGCAATGTGTAAGAACAACCATATAAAGACTACTCATAATTGTGCTGCAATCACCAGTGATAATTGTACCTAACTGCTACTTTATTATACTATCATATTCAAGTCTGGAACTATTCTTCTGATATATTCTCTTTTGCAGCCATATATAATCATATAGCCTTATACTATTAACACTCTTAAACAACTTGATATATTTTGCTCATGGCATTTTCCAATTTAACCCTTTTGACCCTTCACCACAAAATCAACATGTTTTACCCAACAACATGCCTCCAATAAAGTCAACTAGAAATCAATTGTGTATAAAAGTAAATACATGTATGGCTGTGCTTGGCTACATAGGCTTACAGATAGGAATTGGGGGGATATGATTGCAAACATGGACTGAAGTGATTGTAGGTGTAGATGTATAGGTAAAATGATCACTACAGATCTAGGTCTTGCTATGGGATGACTACGTGAAGCAACAGGTACCCAGTTTTGAACAGGTTACCTGGTAGCCTCAGGAACTCTAATCACCCCCTGCGATTACAATAACTTAAAATAATCAGACTAAAGTCACTATACAGGCTGTAACATACACAGCAAAATGTACTGCTTGGATAGACTAATCTGAAGCTAAGATCAAAGATGAGCTGAATCATGATAATAATCTGGACAATGACCTTGAAAATAACCTCAACAATAACCTCAACAATAACTCCAACAATAAACCCAACAATAACTTCAACAATAACATTGACAAAAACATTCACAAATTTTGTTGTTAGCAACGGTTCCGGACTGTCACTTCAGTTCTGGGTGCGGGTCCTAACCGTACTGGTGCCATATTGGCTGTCCGGGTCATCAATAAACCCGAACCGTCCACTCGCGTATAGTTTGATTGTGTATTCCCAACCCATCTGGATTGGGCGAGTTGTCCCCGGGTTGCCCAGCGGGTCCAGCTATAGATTCATATAAGGCTATTGTATTGGCAGTTAATAGTATCTTATCAAAATCGCGTTTTCAGCAACCAATAATGCTCTTCTGCATGTTGTGCAGTTTGCAATATCAATTAATTTGGTATCTGTGTTTCACCTTTGATATATAGTATTTTTGCCTATCAAGGCGGTCAATTCTACAGATATGTGCGGGAAGATCGGCGCGATACCTTGATTACAAAATATGCAAGACCAGGAACTGTCAATGCTCCGTTGACGATCATTTCCAGGATGCGGCAGGGACCATTTCGCTGTTGTTTTTGCCAATAAAGGCTACCTATATCTGATAAATGGATGTCTGCAACCAATCGGAAAATAAATTACCCAAGATGCAAAGCTAACAATTGTTGACGCTCTGTTGACACTCATTCTAACAAAGGGTGGTGACTGTGTTGTTATCTCTTTGGCCTATAAAAGCTGCCAACACGTCCGTTATGAATAACAACCACCAAGTCACTGGTGAATTACCGTACTTAGAAGACCACAAATAGTTGATGCTCCGTTGATGTTCATTTAGATGTATTGTCCATTCAACATCTGCGGTGGTCGATAATTGTTTTCATCATGATTTGACCTTATTCTTTGTCGTTCTGTCCGACTGAGACTCGTCCCTGTGGCTAGTGTTAGCAACGGGTCTGCACCGTCACTTCGGGGCCGGGTACGGGTCGGAACCGAACCAGAGCCAGATCGGCGGTCAGGGTCGTCAATAAACCCGAACTGTCGATTCGGGTACGGTTCCATCGACATCTCCCTACCCGTCTGAATTGGGCGGGTTTTCAGCGGGTTGTATAGCGGGTTCATCTGTACATTGAGATAACATGCTTGCCTTTGCTATTCGATTATAGTACTCAGTCAAAATC
>Ga0307515_10003142_pt1 | contig 34923 bp, 35 predicted proteins | sample 17_EM_MG_FD_194513 | JGI IMG/M metagenome (GOLD analysis project Ga0307515, IMG submission 194513) | Populus trichocarpa ectomycorrhiza microbial communities from riparian zone in the Pacific Northwest, United States - 17_EM | ecosystem: Host-associated > Plants > Roots > Unclassified | place...
TCTGTAAACAGCCCATCCCGAGACGGAAGCCCACGGCCAAGCCAATCGCCGCATCCCGCATCCCGCATCCCGCATCCCGCATCCCGCATCCCGCATCCCGCATCCCGCACCGAAGCCTCTCGACGGTCCACCACGCGGGCACCACGTCCAGCTGATGAGCTCCGGTCCCACATGCCGGGCACGCGACCACCTCCTGAGCGTCCGATCCCACATCCCGGACTCAAACCGCACAAAACCCCGCATATCACCGCCAGCGGTCGCGACCTTGATACGTGACGGCGCCCTCCGCACCCGCCCGCACCACCATCGCCCCCGGATCGGCGACCCCCGCGCGGGTCCTGCCACGGTCACGTGTCGCCACTCCCCACCACCGACCTTGGCGACTCCTCGGAACTACCTCCCGCCACTTCCACCCTCGCCCACGCCGGCAGCAGCCCAACTGGTGGACCCCGATCCCGCCCACCGGACACCATCACCACATCCTGGGACCACAACCTCGCATAACACCCCATATCGCCGCCGGACTCCGCGACCTTGATACGCACGGGCACGGAGCAGACCGCTGCGCGCCAAGGTCCAACGTCCGCAGTCGCTGCGGCACCGCCAGCAGCCCCAGCCCTCACCCGGCCAACCACATGCTGCAGACCTCGATACACCCAGATGCCGAGGGCAGACCGCGCTGTCACATGATCCGGTCGCAACCCCGGGGGGCGGATAAGCCGGTCATGCGGAAAGCCTGCTCGGCGCCCGAGGTCGAGTGGATCTCCGCGGCGGCGGCCGGTCGCGGTATGCGTCCGCTGCGAAGCCACTCGAACGAGTGTTGCCGAATGGCGTCGGGTCACTCCCGAACAAAGACTCTCAGGGGCCAAAAACTGCCAAGATCTATCAAAGTGGTTGCTTCCGTTTCGGACAAAGGCGATTTAACCGGTTGGAGTGCCTCCGAAGAGCCCGGCAGGTGGCCTGCCCTCCGCGCAGAGTGCGAAGCAGCTGGTGCGGACTTGACGGGCCGAAAGCTGGCGATCTCGTCGCGTTTGGGTTGGCCCGCCCAAGTCTCCGATCGGCAAATCCGAAAGCCACCGACTGAGCCAGGCCGAGCCGAGCCAGGCCGAGCCGAGCCGAGCCGAGCCAGGCCAAGCCGAGCCAAGCCGAGCCAGGCCAAGCCGAGCCAGGCCAAGCCGAGCCAGGCCAAGCCGAGCCAGGCCAAGCCGAGCCAGGCCAAGCCGAGCCAGGCCGAGCCAGGCCTGCGATCAGCCCAGCTCGGCCGTGAACACGGCGACCGAGCGGGCCGGCACGAAAAGCACCCCGGCATCGGCAGCAGCGGTCCGCAGCAGCGGATCCGCCGACGCCACCAGCTCCGGATGCAGACTCAGCCGGACCTCCGCGAGCGCCGGGACGTGCTGCGTGGTCGCCTCCTCGGTCGCGTTGAAGACCACCACCACGTTGCCCCAGCGCTGGTCGAGGCCCGTGCCGTCCAGGCACATCACGATCACGCCCGGGCTCTCCCCCGGGCCGCCCAGCGGGAACGTCAGCCGGCGTTGGACCTCGTCCGCCGTTGGCAGGCCGAAGACCGGCGAGGAGCTGCGGATGCGCAGCAGTTCGGCGTAGCGGGCCGCGGTCAGATCGATGATTTCCGTGGACGGGATCAGCGCGGGGTCGGCGAGCAGCGGGCGGGCCCACGGCCACTTGTCCTCGTTGTCGGCCGCCGGTGGCAGGCCCACGCCGAAGCCGTTGCCGTCGGCGCCGTTCCAGCGGATCTGGTTGAACCAGTCGCCGGAGTCGTAGGAGTTGCGGTCCAGCGACTTCGAACGCAGCCGTTCCGTGCCCAGCGCGACGAAGCCGACGCCCTGCCCGAGCACGACCAGGGAGAGCGCCAGCACCTGCATCCGGGCGCGCTCGATCATCGGCAGCGACGGGGGCAGCTTGAAGGCCATCGCGTCGTAGAGGATCTCGTTGTCGTGTGCGTCCACGTAGGTGACGCACTCGCCCGGCGCGGCCGCGTATCCGCTGGGTGAGCCGTTGTAGTCGATCTGCGCGCCGCTGTGCTCGACGCCGGCGTGCGTCACGAACCGGTAGGTCGCCAGGCCGCCCGAGAGCCCCACCTTGATCCGGTCGTGCACGGGCAGCGGGGTGGCCGCGCCCAGCCCGGTCGCGAAGCCCTGCTCCGACGGGTCGTCGCCGAACGAGCCGCCGCCGCGGACCGCGTCGCGCAGCCGGTCGTTGAACGTGCCGATCCCGGTGCCGGCCATGTTGACCTGCGTCGCCTGCACGAAGCGGGCGTCGTATGCGATCTCGCCGAAGTTCCAGCCCTCGCCGTACAGGTAGATGTCGGGGTCGAGGTGGTCCAGGGTGACCCGGGTCTCGAGGATGTTGGCGCGCGGGTGGTGCCCCATCAGGTCGAAGCGGAAGCCGTCCACGTGATAGTCGCGGGCCCAGGTGACGATCGAGTCGATGACCAGGCGGCCCATCATCATGTGCTCGGGCGCGGTGTTGGAGCAGCAGGTCGACTCGGCCACCGTGCCGTCATCGAGCAGCCGGTGGTAGTAGCCGGGGACGACGCGGTCGAGCACGCTCCACGGCGCCAGCCCGTCGGCCATGGTGTGGTTGTAGACCACGTCCATGACGACTCGCAGGCCGGCCGCGTTGAGCGCCGCCACCATGGTCCGGAATTCCAGGATGCGGGCGGTGCCGGCAGGCTCGACGGCGAAGCTGCCCTCGGGCGTCGTGTAGTGCAGCGGGTCGTAGCCCCAGTTGAAGCCGTCCTGGGCGGCGACGGCCATCACCGCGTGCTGCTGCTCGGTGGAATCCGGCGGGAACGCGGCCAGGTCGCACTTGGGCACCGCCTGGTCGGCACGGCGGTCCGGCACGGTGGCGTAGTCGAAGGCGGGCAGCAGGTGCACGTGGGTGAGGCCGGCGTCGGCGAGCATCCGCAGGTGTCGCATCCCCGCCGAGTCGCCCTGGGCGAAGGCCAGGTAGGTGCCGCGCAGCGCCGGCGGCACGGTGGAGTCGGCGATGGAGAAATCCCGGACGTGCACCTCGGCGATCTGCATCCGGGCCGGGGCGACGGCCGGCGGCTTGGCCCGGGTCGCCCAGCCCGGCGGCAGAAGGTCGGGGTCGGACAGGTCGACGAGCTGGCTGTGCGTCGAGTCGACCGACAGCGACAGCGAATAGGGGTCCGTGACGCTGCTGGTCACCACGCGCTGCGCCGCCGAGTGCCAGACCTCGACCCGGAAGCGGTAGTAGCGGCCGAGCCACTTGCGCTTGCCCGCGATCGACCAGACGCCGGTCACCTCGTCGCGCTCCATCGGCAGGACCTTCGGCTCGTCGCCGGGGGTGCGGGAGAGCTCCAGCGCGACCGTGCGTGCGGTGGGCGCCCACACCGAGATGGTCGGGCGCTCGTCGGTCAGCACCACGCCGAGCTCGGCGTCGGCGGCGTCCGCATACAGGTCGTCGAGGACGCCCGGCAGCTGGGCCGCCGTCAGGGCCGTGACTCGCCCGGCCGGGTCACGGCCGGCCACCAGCAGCTGCCCGCGCAGCAGGGCGCCCAGCGCGGCGTCGCCCAGCTCCGGGACCGCGAAGGCGCGATAGGCCCGCAGGTGCGGGAAGTGCCGGCTCTGTGCCTGGAACAGCCCGCCCGGGCGCGGGGTCAGCGGCAGCAGGGTGTGCTCGCCGGTCAGCTCGTCGCCGTCGCGGCGCAGGCCGCCCTCGGGGGCGGCCACCAGCGTGAAGCTCGTCGCCAGGTCGGCGAGGTGTGGCGGGAGGGCCACTGTGGTGCGGTCGAGGAAGACGGCGAGCGCGCGGGCCGGGTCGAGCTCGGGCCCCAGGGAGCGGACGTCGGGCCGGACCGGCGCGGCGGTGCTAGCCAGCAGCCACACCTCGCGGCCGGTGGTCAGGTCGAGGCGCTGGTCGTCCGGCAGGTCCTTGACGTCGCCGCGGTGCAGCACGAAGCGCAGGCCGGCCGCCTCCGGGCGGACCGGCACCCGGAACACGGCACCGAAGGCGTCGAACGTCGCGGGGGTGTGCGGCGCGTGCCACAGCGGCTTGCTCGGCGTGCCCTCCCAGGCGTGCACGCCCCAGCCGGTGTAGTCGCCGTCGGGCCGGCGGTAGTGGATGACCGCGAAGCCGTCCTCGGTCACCGGATCGGCGGGGTGGCCGGCCGCGGCCGCGCTGGGATAGATCGACGGGTCGCCGGGGCGCAGCCAGATCTGCGGGGTGACGGCCGGGTCGACATGCCGGTCGTCGGTCACGTCCTTGGCGCCCGCGGCGTCGACCACCAGGAAGCCGACCTCGCGGGCCGTGTCGGCCAGCCGGACCCAGGCGAAGCGGCCGTAGTCGTCCTCGCCGGCGAAGGGGTGGCCGCTCGGGAAGCCGGTGATCGCCTCCGGGGCGATGTCGCCCCAGGCGTGCAGCGACCAGTCGCCGTAGCCCTCGTCGTCGCGCCGATAGTGCACGACCAGCCACTGCGGCCTGCTAAGGCTGGTCGAAGCGTCAGGCGGGGCGATCTCGATCGTTGTCACCTGCACATGATGGCACCGGGGTACGTCAGTTTCCGTGGGTCGCGATGACCGTGGTGATCCGCGGGCCGCGCGCGTCGACCCGGATCAGGTAGCGGTAGCTCTCGCCGGGGACCGCGTTGCCGAGACTGTCCAGGTATTCCCACTCGACGGCGACCATCGCCAGCGCCGCGCTGAGTCGCTGCACGTCGCGCAGCTGGGCGTGCGCGGCGACGATGTGCTGCTCCCGGTACGCGGGCGCGGCGCCGAGAAACGACAGCGCCACCGCCGCCGGGGAGGCGAAGGTGAAGCTGTACGAGTCCGAGACCACCATGCCCGGCAGCGCGTAGCACCCGGCGACCCCGGCGACGTCGCCGCTGGTCAGGGCGGCGCCGTAGCGGTCGAAGAAGTCTGTGAGGTGAGTCAGATCCGTGGGTGCCTGCACGGCACACCCCATTCCCGATGATCTTGTCGACCAAACCACCGACCCCGGTTGCATCGGATAACAAGACGGACGTACGGTTTACGGAAGACGTGAACCCTGAGTTAGGACAACCTAACCGGCGGGCGGCCGTCACCGGTGCGACAGACTGATGAGGACTACTCACGGTCGCTGGGTGTGAAGGAGATGACGTGGCCAGCCTCGACACCTTTGGTGCGAAGAGCGAGCTACGCGTCGCAGACGCGAGCTACGAGATTTTCACGATCGACAAGGTCGACGGGCATGACCGCCTGCCGTACTCCCTGAAGATCCTGCTGGAGAACCTGCTCCGCACGGAGGACGGCGCGAACATCACCGCCGACCACATCCGGGTCCTCGGCGGCTGGGACCCCACCGCCGATCCGAGCGTGGAGATCCAGTTCACCCCGGCACGGGTGCTCATGCAGGACTTCACCGGCGTCCCCTGCGTCGTCGACCTCGCCACCATGCGCGAGGCCGTCAAGGAGCTGGGCGGCGACCCGACGAAGGTCAACCCGCTCGCCCCCGCCGAGCTGGTCATCGACCACTCGGTCATCGCCGACCTGTTCGGCCGCGAGGACGCCTTCGCCCGCAACGTGGAGCTGGAATACCAGCGCAACCGCGAGCGCTACCAGTTCCTGCGCTGGGGCCAGACCGCGTTCAACGAGTTCAAGGTCGTCCCGCCCGGCACCGGCATCGTGCACCAGGTCAACATCGAATACCTGGCCCGCACGATCATGGCGCGTGCAGAATCGTCTGGGGTCATGCAGGCCTACCCGGACACCGTCGTCGGCACCGACTCGCACACCACCATGGTCAACGGCCTGGGCGTGCTGGGCTGGGGCGTCGGCGGCATCGAGGCCGAGGCCGCGATGCTGGGCCAGCCGGTCAGCATGCTGATCCCGCGGGTCGTCGGCTTCAAGCTGCACGGCGAGATGCCGGCCGGCACCACCGCCACCGACCTGGTGCTGACCATCACCGAGATGCTCCGCGAGCACGGCGTGGTCAGCAAGTTCGTCGAGTTCTACGGCCCCGGCGTCGGCGCCGTGCCGCTGGCCAACCGGGCCACCATCGGCAACATGTCGCCTGAGTACGGCTCGACCGTGGCGATCTTCCCGATCGACGACGAGACCATCAAATACCTCAAGCTCACCGGCCGCGCCGAGCAGCAGGTCGCGCTGGTCGAGGCGTACGCGAAGCGCCAGGGCCTGTGGCACGACCCGGCGGCGGAGCCGAACTACTCCGAGCGCCTCGAGCTGGACCTGTCGACCATCGTGCCGTCGCTGGCCGGCCCGAAGCGCCCGCAGGACCGCGTCCCGCTGGACCGCGCCAAGCCGATGTTCCGCGACGCGCTCGCCAACTACGTGCAGGCTGAGGGCCCCGCGGACGAGGCCAGCGCCGAGTCGTTCCCGGCCAGCGACCCGCCGGCCAACCACGAGGACTCGGCCACTGACAAGCCCCACGTTTTCAGCGCGGCCAACGGCGCGACCGGGCGGCCCTCCAAGCCCACCCGGGTGGTCGGCGAGGACGGCACCGAGTTCGAGCTGGACCACGGGTTCGTCGGCATCGCCGCGATCACGTCCTGCACCAACACCTCGAACCCGCAGGTCATGATCGGTGCCGCGCTGCTCGCCCGGAACGCGGTCGAGAAGGGCCTGAACCGCAAGCCGTGGGTCAAGACCACGCTGGCGCCGGGTTCCAAGGTGGTCATGGACTACTACGACCGGGCCGGCCTCACGCCGTACCTGGACAAGCTCGGGTTCAACCTGGTCGGCTACGGCTGCACCACCTGCATCGGCAACTCCGGCCCGCTGCCCGAGGCCATCTCGGCCGCGGTCAACGAGGCCGACCTCACCGCGGTGAGCGTGCTCTCCGGCAACCGCAACTTCGAGGGCCGGATCAACCCGGACATCAAGATGAACTACCTGGCCTCGCCGCCGCTGGTCGTCGCGTACGCGCTGGCCGGCACGATGGACCTGGACATCACCACCGAGCCGCTGGGCACCGGCTCGGACGGCAAGCCGGTCTTCCTCGCCGACATCTGGCCCAGCGCCAAGGAGATCGACGAGGTCATCGCCTCCGCGATCGGCGCGACCGGGTTCAGCACGGCATACCAGGACGTGTTCGCCGGCGACGAGCAGTGGCAGTCGCTGCCCACGCCGGAGGGCAAGACCTTCGAGTGGGCCGAGGATTCGACCTACGTGCGCAAGCCCCCGTACTTCGAGGGCATGCAGGCGCAGCCGTCGCCGGTCACCAACATCGCCGGCGCGCGGGTGCTGGCCAAGCTCGGCGACTCGGTGACCACCGACCACATCTCGCCGGCCAGCTCCATCAAGGCCGACTCACCGGCGGGCACTTATCTGGCCGAGCACGGCGTGCCCCGGCACGAGTTCAACTCGTACGGCTCGCGGCGCGGCAACCACGAGGTGATGATCCGCGGCACGTTCGCGAACATCCGGCTGCGCAACCAGCTCGTCCCGGGCGTGGAGGGCGGCTTCACCGTCAACCACCTGACCGGCGAGCAGAGCAGCATCTACGACGCCTCGACCGCCTACAAGGAGGCCGGCGTCCCGCTGGTCATCCTGGCCGGCAAGGAATACGGCTCCGGCTCGTCGCGCGACTGGGCGGCCAAGGGCACGATGCTGCTGGGCGTGCGCGCGGTCATCGCCGAGTCGTACGAGCGCATCCACCGCTCGAACCTGATCGGCATGGGCGTGCTCCCGCTGCAGTTCCCGCCGAAGACCAACGCGGAGTCGCTCGGCCTGACCGGCACCGAGACGTTCACGATCACCGGCGTCGAGGCGCTCAACGACGGCGGCGTCCCGTCGACCGTGAAGGTCCTGACGGACACGGGCGTGGAGTTCGACGCCGACCTCCGGATCGACACCCCCGGCGAGGCGGACTACTACCGCCACGGCGGCATCCTGCAGTACGTGCTGCGCAAGATGCTGGACAGCTGACCCTTTCGTACCAAGAACACCTCGTCGTCCACCGGGCGGCGAGGTGTTCTTTCTTATGAAGAACGCGTTTCGAAACAAAGGTGCCGCACGCTGGGGTCATGGAGATCCTGCTGCTGGCCACCCGACCCGCCACCGGGCAGGAGGATCGGGCGCTGCCGGCGCTCGACCTGCTGCGGCACGACCTGCGGGTGGGCACCTATGACATCCAGGCCCTGCTCGTGGGCAACGACCCCGACGTGGTGCTGGTCGACGCGCGCCGCGACCTGCTCGAGGCTCGCGACCTGTGCCGGATGCTGCGCACCACCGGGCTGCGGGTGCCGCTGCTCGCCGTGGTCGAGGAGGCCGGGCTGGTCGCCATGTCCGCCGAATGGGGCCTCGACGACGTGCTGCTCACCACCGCCGGGCCGGCCGAGGTCGAGGCGCGGCTGCGGCTCACCGTGGCCCGGATCACCAACAGCGGCGCGGGCGGCAACGCCGACCAGGTCACCGCGGGCGAGCTGGCCATCGACCCGCACACCTACTCGGCGCGGCTCAAGGGCCGCACGCTCGACCTGACCTACAAGGAGTTCGAGCTGCTCAAGTTCCTCGCCCAGCACCCGGGCCGGGTGTTCAGCCGCGACCAGTTGCTGCGCGAGGTGTGGGGCTTCGACTACTTCGGCGGGCACCGCACGGTCGACGTGCACATCCGGCGGCTGCGCGCCAAGCTCGGCAGCGAGTACGAGTCGATGATCGGCACCGTCCGGCAGGTCGGCTACAAGCTCGTGCTGCCCCCGCAGGCCAAACCGCAGGCGCTGGCCGGCGAGTGGGAAATCCTGACCACGGTGGCCACCGAGGCCTGACCGGGCATATGCGAGGCTCTTGGTCATGGATGACAACACTGTGCTGAGCCGGATCAACGGCCTGGTTGACGAAGAGCACAAGCTCCGCCAGCAGCTGGGCCGCGGCGAGATCAGCAACGACGAGGAGCACGCTCGGCTCAAGGAGCTTGAGGAAGCCCTGGACCAGTGCTGGGACCTGCTGCGCCGGCGGCGCGCGGCCCGGGAGTTCGGCAACAACCCGGACACCGAGCAGGCCCACAGCACCGGTGAGGTCGAGGGCTACCTCCAGTGACGCGCCCCCGGCCGGGGCCGCCGGGTGCTCGGCGGCCGCGGCCCGGGACGCTGGGCTCGCCCGCGGCGGAAAGCCAAGGCGATCCCGCAGTCTGAGCGGGCCCTCACAACAGCCCCGCTTCATAGCTGAGCCGCTCGATCAGCCCGTCGGCGTCCACCGGCAGGCCGCGCGAGGTGAACCAGCTCGCGACGTTGCGCACGTCGCGGGCGAGGAACTCCGCGCCCTGCGGGTTGGCGATCAGGTCGACGATCTGCGGCATGTCGATGATCACCAGCCGCCCCTCGTGCACCAGCGTGTTGTACGGCGACAGGTCGCCGTGCGCGATCTGGGTGCGGGCCAGCACGCTGAGCGCGTCGGTCATCTGCCGCCACAGATCCTCGAGCCCGTCCCGGTCGGTGCGCACCTGGGCCAGCCGCGGCGCGGCCTCCCCGGTCTCCCAGTTCCCGATGAACTCCAGCATCAGCTCGGTGCCGATGAGCTGCACCGGGTACGGCACCGAGATCGTGCCGCCCTCCTGGCCCACCTGCCAGAGCCGGGACAGCGCGCCGAACTCGGCCGCCGCCCACTGCCCGGCGATGAGTTCCTTGCCGAACGCGGTGCGGTTGGTCATCGCGCGCATCTCGCGGGACCGGCGCACCCGCCGGCCCTCGAGGTAGCCCGCGTCGCGGTGGAAGAGCCGATGGTCGCCGTCGCGGTACCGCTTGGCCGCGATCATGCTGATCTGATCGGTGCCGGGCACCGCACGCTGGACCAGGAAGACGTCCGCTTCCTTGCCGGTTTTGAGCATGCCCAGCTCGGTGTCGACCGCGCGGTGCTCGGTGCGGATCCAGTCGGGTCTGGGGTGCGGGCCGTGCAGGGCGCCGTCCCAGGTCGACCAGCGATCGCCGGTCTCGGGCAGGTCGGGGTCCTCGGCCAGGGCGGGCTCGAGCCTGCCCCGCTTCAGGAAATTGGCGTCGTCGTCGTCGAACTTGCGGCGGCCGCGGCGCGTGGTCGCCGGGCCGAAAGGGTCGTGCTCACGCACTGGAGGATCTCCTCGGAGAAGAAAGAAGGAACTGGAACCTGGGCATGGCGAAGGACAACGACAGCCATGAGGTCACCCCCTTCTTTCCGAGAAAACCTGCGGATCACGTACGCGATGCACTCTCCCGGGCGTCACCCGGTCGGCGCAAGCTATTTATCGGGCGCCCATGACCGCGGACAGCCCCTGGATCACGTTGCCGACCACCCGGGTCGGCGCGAACCGGTTGTCTATCCAGTCCCGGCCGCGGTGCAGCCACACGCTCGGTAGCCCCATCGCGGCGGCACCGCCGATGTCCGCCTCGGGGCTGTCCCCGACGATCCAGGCACCGCCGAGGCGCATCCGGACCCGCTGGGCGGCCAGCGCGAAGATGCGCGGGTTGGGCTTGCTGACGCCGGCCTGCTCCGAGATGATCCAGTCCGCGATGTAGCGGTCCAGCCCGGTGCGCCGGATCCGGGTCTCCTGCTGTTCGTGCGGGCCGTTCGTGACCACCACCGGGACCCACCCCGCATCCCCGGCGATCTGCAGCGCACAGGCCACCAGGGGGTCGAGCCGCTCGTACGCCAGCGGGCCCTCGTGCAGCTCCTCGAGCAGGTCGATCGACGGGATGTCGAGCTGGTAGCGGTCGCGGATCAGATCGGCCAGGTCCCAGCGGGAGGTCAGGCCGTCGGCATCCACCGACAGTAACCAGTTGAGGTCGTCGTGCGGTGCGGCGATCTCATCGAGGAAACCTTTCGCCCACAGTCGGAACGCACCGCTGCGATCGAGCAGGGTGTCGTCCAGAGCTAGGAAGACGAGAGGCACCCGGGCACTGTACGTGAGTGAATGCTGGACCCGACAGTCCAGCAGTGTTAACAACGGCCGACCGGGATGACGTATTTGGCACCATCCGAGACCTGCCCCGCCGCACTGGCAAGCCGTACGTACGGATTGCAAGCGCCCGAACCGACGTGACACGATCGCAGCGTGCCCAGGGTAAGCCAGGATCAGCTCGACGCCCGCCGCCACGAGATCCTCGCGGCGGCGCGGGGGTGCTTCGCCCGTTTCGGTTACGAGGGCGCCACCGTGCGGCGTCTCGAGGAAGCCACCGGCCTTTCACGTGGCGCGATTTTCCACCACTTCCGCGACAAGGATTCGCTCTTCCTCGCGGTCGCGGAGGACGATGCCGCCGCGATGGTGGCGACGGTCCGCCGCAACGGCCTCGTTCAGGTCATGCGTGACCTGCTCGAACAGGCCCGGACCAGCGACGGCGACACCGCCGGCTGGCTCGGCAGCCAGCTGGAGGTGTCCCGGCGGCTGCGGACCGACCCCGAGTTCGCCAAGCGCTGGGCCGAGCGCTCGGCCGCGATCGCCGAGGCCACCCGCGAGCGGCTGGAACGCCAGCACGAGGCCGGAGTGCTGCGCGACGACGTGGGCGTGGAGGTGCTCACCCAGTTCCTCGAGCTGGCCTACGACGGCATGGTCCTGCACCTCGCGACCGGCCGTCCGGCGGGCGAGCTGAGCCGCGTGCTGGACGTCGTGGAGGAAGCTGTCCGCCGGCCGTGACCTCAACGTTGCAGTGGCCTGCACAATGAGGTCCAGCAACCGCACAAGCTCGGGAGGTCGGACATGAATCTCGCGGCGCAGGGTGACACCTGGGGCATCCCCGGACCGGCCTTTCTCGTCCTTTACTGCACCGTCATCGTCGCGACCCTGATCCTCTCGGCGATCCACCGGCGGGTCCTGTTCGCGGGCACCCCCGGCGCGGCGATCGACCGGCTCGGGCCGCAGCAGGTCGCCTATCTCAACGGCGGCGACCACCTCGCCGTCTACGCCTCCCTCGGCGGCCTGCGCGGCGCCGGTGCCATCGCCGGCGGCCCCGGCAAGACGCTCTACCAGTCCGGGCCGATGCCGGCCGGCGTCACCCCGCTGGACACCGCGATCTACAACGCGGCGGGCCGGCGCATCCGGTCCCGCGACCTCGCCGGCGACCAGTGGGTCGCCGCCGCGGTCCGGCAGCTGCGCGAGGGCCTGGAGGCCCAGGGGCTGGCGGTGGCGCCCGGCAGGGTGCAGACCGTGCGCCTGTGGTCCCTGGTCGGCCTGGCGCTGGTGGTGACCGGCGTGGGCCGGCTCTTCGACGGCATCCGGAACGGTAAGCCCGTCGGCTTCCTGGTGGTGGCGGTCGCGGTCGCGGTCATTCTGACGATCTTCCTGCTGACCAGGAAGCGGCGGGCCACGTACGCCGCCGCCAAGGGCGTGACCACCCTGCGCAAGCAGCACGCCTACCTCGCACCGCAGGAGTCCCCGTCGTATGCGACCTACGGCGCGACGGGCGCGGCGATGGGCGTCGCGCTCTACGGCACGGCCGCGATCTACACCATGGACCCGGCCTTCGCCGCCGACGCGGAGATCCAGCGGATCAACTCCTCCGGCGGCACCAGCGGCGGCTCCGACGGCGGCGGCTCCTCCTGCAGCGGCGGCAGCTCGTGCGGTGGCGGAGGCGGGTGCGGAGGCGGCGGGTGCGGCGGATGACCACCGGGTACGGGGTGGGCATCGGCTGGCGCCCCGAGATCGGCGGCTTCGTCGCCCAGCTCCCCGGCCTGAGGTTCGCCGAGGTGGTGGCCGAGTCGGTGCACGCGCACGGTGACCTGCCGGTGGGGCTGGGCGAGCTGCGCGACCGCGGCGTGGCCATCGTGCCGCACGGCGTGCGGCTGTCGCTGGGCGGCGCGGAGCCGGTCGAGCCGGCCCGGGTCACCCACCTGGCCGCGGTCGCCGAACGGCTCGGCGCGCCGCTGGTCAGCGAGCACATCGCGTTCGTCCGGGCGGGCGGGGTGGAGGCCGGTCACCTGCTGCCGATCCCCCGCAGCCGCGAGGCGGTCGACGCGGTGGTCGCCAACGTCAAGCGCGCCCAGGCGGAGCTGTCCGTGCCGATCGCCCTGGAGCCGATCGCGGCCCTCTTCGACTGGCCGGACGACGAGCTGGACGAGGGCGCCTTCCTGACCGAGATCCTGGAGCGCACCGACGCCCTGCTGCTGCTGGACGTGGCAAACGTGTACGCGAACGCCCTGAACCGCGGCACCGACCCGCTGGCGCTGCTCGACCGGGTGCCGCTGGAGCGGATCGCATACGTGCACGTGGCGGGCGGCGCCGAGCGCGACGGGATCTACCACGACACCCACACCGACGCGGTGCCGCAGCCGGTGCTCGACCTGATCACCGAGCTGTGCTCCCGGCACCGGCCGCCGGCCCTGATGCTGGAACGCGACGGCGACTATCCGGCGGCCGCCGAGCTGCGCGCCGAGCTGGACGCCATCGCCGCCGCCTCCGGCTACCCGGTCGTGACGTGACGTCGCTGGCCCGGCGCCAGGCCGAGCTCGTGGCCGCATTGACCGCCGGGGCCGCCGTACCCCCGGGTTTTGATGCCCGGCTCGTCGAGACAGCCCGGGTCGCGCTGCTCAGAAAGCGGGCCGGTGAGGTCGCGCGGCAGTGGCCGGACCTGGCGCATGCCCTCGGCGCCGGCTGGTATCGGCAATGGTCGGCGTGGGCCGCGGCGCGGCCCACGCGGGGCGACCTGCGCGACGGCTGGGACCTGGCCCGGGAGCTCGCCGCGCGGCGCGAACTCCCGGCCGCGGCCGGCGCGGAACTCGCGGCCCGCGAGGCGGTCATGAGCTACGACGGAGAAACACCCCCGCGAGCCCGCCGCATGCCGGCCGTGCGCGGCGCCGCCGGCTCGGTGGTGGTCCAGGTCGCCGGCCGGGTACGCGTCCTGCGTCGCGGTTAGGGCCGGTCCCCCGGGCCGTGGGAGCGATCGGCTCGCAGGGCCAGCTCCAGCTCGAAACGCAGCCGCGGATCGCGCATCTGCTCGCCGAAGAGATCGGTCAGCTGGCGCAGGCGGTGCCGCACGGTCTGCGGGTGCACATGCAGGTGGGTGGCCACCTCGTTGGCGTTGCGGTTGAAGCTCAGCCAGGCCAGCAGGGTCTCGGCGAGCAGCTGACGCTTGTCCTCGCGCAACCCGGCGAGGGGCGCGAGGCGACGCTCGGCGAGCACGGTGAGCAGCGCCTCGTCCTGGAAGACGGCGAGCGTGGCCAGGTGATCGCCGCACCAGATGATGGGCTGGCGCGGGAGGTGCCCCCGGCTCGCGAGCTCCAGGGCCAGGCGGGCCCAGCGCAGCGACCTGCCCGCCTCGCCGGGCGCCACCGGCAGCCCCACCGCGGCGTGGTGGTGGGCCAGGCCGTTGACGAGCGCCCGTACCTGGGCCCGGCCCTCGGGGTCCGGCACGATCAGGTACGGCTCGGCGTCGTCGCACGCGGCCAGGATCTCCGGCGCCAGCGGCGGCGGCTGGGCCAGCGGCCCGGGCGCGGCGACGACCACGACGGCCAGGCGGCGCGGCAGGTGCCAGTGCGCCGCGGCGGCCGCGGCGATCAGCGCCCGCTCGGCCGGCGGCGGGTCGGCGACCAGGAGCTCGATCAGGTGGCGCCGGCGCCGGCCCAGCTCACCGGCCTGCTCCTCCTGCGCCCGCGCGTAGCCCTCGGCCGAGGCCCGGGCGACCTCGTCCATGTTGTCGAAGATCGCCTCGGCCAGCCACGACACGGCGTTCGGCGGCAACCCGTGGCGTCCGGCGAACTCCCGTAGCCGCCGGCTGGCCACCCGCGCGCAGATCCGCACGGCGGCGTGCAGCGCTTCCAGGCTGCGCCCGGCACGCATCTCCTCGGCGCCGACCGCGCGGTAGATCTCCCGCCAGTCGAGGCCGTTCGGCCCCGGCGCGCCCCGGCCCACGTGCTGGTCGAGCATCTCCACGTAGCGGTGCAGGGCGAGGTCGACGCCGCGCCGCAACTCCTGGGCTTCCTGCTCGCCCGGCGAGGCGTACTCGGGCACCTGGTCCTGGATCTCGCGCACCATCTCCGCGGCCGAACCGAGGACGTCCGCGTGCAGCAGCTCGACGATCGCCGCCTCGGTCCGGCCCGCCGACCCGGTGATGCTCGTCCCATCGCGCATGGTCATGCCGTGCTCCCCCGCGTGTCCGGCGATGACCGCGCCGATCGGAGCGGCCACTGTGCACTCACCGTTCGCTCTGACCGGTTCTACGGCCCGTTGCCTGGTTCCGTTCAAGGCGCCGGCGGACGCGCACCCCGGTGACATCCTTCGCCGTCGATACCAGCATGCCGGTTAGTACCGCCGATACCACCCACCTCGTTAGCTTTCGTGCCTCCACCAGCCTTCACGAGAAGCAGAGGTGATCCCCCATGCACATTCCCCTACCCAGCGGCCGGACGCGTGCCGGAATCGTGCTCGCAGCGGCGCTGCTGTCCGCCGGCGGCACGGCGGTCGCGGCCAGTCCCGCGGCGGACGCCGCGGCGTGTTCGGACGTCGACGTCGTCGTCGCCCGGGGCACCAGCGAGCCCGGCGCGCTGGGGATCATCGTCGGCGACCCGGTCTTCTCCGCGATCCAGCGCAGGGCCTCCGGCACGACGCTGACCAGCCACGCGGTCGACTACCCCGCCAGCACCAGCCCCACGTCGCCGACCGACGGCAACCGGGCGCTGGTCAACCACGTGTCCAGCCAGGCCGGCGAGTGCCCCGACCAGCGGTTCATCCTCGTCGGATACTCCCAGGGCGCCAATGTGGTGGGCAACTCGCTCGGCATCAGCTCCCAGGGCGCGGCCGTCGGCGGGCCGGTCGTCGCCACCATTGCCCCGGCGGTGCGGCCGCGGGTCGAGGCCGTGCTGGTGTTCGGCTACCCGCTGCGCAAGCTGGGCCGCGGCATCACCGGCGAGTTCGCGGCGCGGACCCTGGACATCTGCGCCAACCGCGACGTCGTGTGCGACCCCCGGGGCACGAGCGTGCTGGCGCATCTCAGCTACACCGGCGACGCCGGCGAGGCGGCCGACTTCGCGGTCGACCGGTTGTAGGGCACGGCGTTTCGGCACCGGATTTTTGTCGGTGCCGGCCGGTACCGTCGGCGGCATGGATGGATCGGTTCTGGTCACCGGTGCCTCGCGGGGGCTCGGCGCGCACATCGCCCGCCGGCTGGCCGCCGATGGCCGGCCCGTCGCCGTCAACTACTTCCCCGACCGGGCAGAGGCCGAGCGCGTCGTCGCCGACATCGAGGCCGCCGGTGGCCGCGCGGCCGCGTTCCCGGCCGACGTCACCGACGAGGCCGACGTCACCGCCCTGGTCGCCGCCGTCGAGTCGCAGCTCGGTCCGATCGCCGTGCTGGTGCCCAACGCCACCGGCCCGCAGCCGACGATCGACGCGGTCGACGTCACCTGGCAGGACCACCTTCAGCAGCTCACCTTCTTCGTGAAGAGTCCGACCCTGCTGATGCAGGCGGTGGCGCCGGGCATGCGCTCGCGCGGTGGCGGCCGGATCATCCAGATCGGATCGGACGTCTTCGAGCGCGCCGCGCCCGGCATGTCGGCCTACAGCGCGGCCAAGGCCGCGCAGCTCTCGCTGACCCGATCCTGGGCGCGCGAGCTGGGCCCGTGGGGCATCACGGTCAACGTGGTCGCGCCCGGCTGGATCCCGGTGGAACGGCACGCGGAGATCGACCCGCGGATCGTCGACACCTACCGGCGCGAGGTCCCGCTCGGCCGGATGGGCACGCCGGCCGAGATCGCCGACGTGGTCGCGTTCCTGGCCTCGGCGGCGGCCCGCTTCATCACCGGCGAGCGCATCACGGTCAACGGTGGGCACACCATGGACTGAGCCGCCGGGCCCTTTTCCGCGTACGGTCGCTGTCATGGCTGATCCCGACAGCGGCCCGGTCCGGGGCTGACCGTGGAGGTGCTGCGCACCCGCCGGCTGGCATTGCGGGCCTGGACCGACGACGACCTCGCCGCGTACTTCGACCTGTACTCGCGCTGGGCGGTCATGCGCTGGCTCGGTCCGCACCCGCGGCGGGTCATCGCGGACCTCGACCAGGTACGGGAGCGGCTGCACCGCCTGCAGTCGCGGCATGCGGCCGTGCAGCCGCCGCTCGGCCTGTGGGCGGTCGTGCCGCACGAGCACGAGGTGCCGGTGGGCACCCTGCTGCTGTTGCCGCTGCACGACGCGGAGGGGCTCACCGACGAGGTCGAGGTCGGCTGGAACCTGCACCCCGACTGGCAGGGCCGCGGCCTGGTGACCGAGGCCGCCGGGGCCCTGCTGGGCATCGCGGCGCTGCCGCGGGTGCTGGCACTGACCGACCCCGACAACGAACGCTCGCAGGCGGTGGCGGGCCGCCTCGGCATGGCCGACGAGGGCCTGACGGACCGCTGGTTCGGCGTAACCACCCGCCAGTTCGCCGTCTGACCCACCGCCGAACTCAGCCCAGCGCCGCCGGGGCCCGGGCTCAGCCCAACAACCGCCGGGCCTGGGCTCAGCCGAGCGCCGCTGGGGCCTGGTCGATGAAGCCCAGGACCGTGCGGATCCGGCCGTCCGGGCCCAGCTCCGCCACGTCGAAGCCGACCACGATCGGCTCCTGCCCCGCCGGCCCCAGATGCCAGGTGAAGCGCACCTGCTCGTGGTGGGCGTCCACCGGGCCGCCGGGCGTGAAGACCAGCCCCGGGAACTGGCCATGCACCGCGCCGATGAGGCCGTCCAGTGCCGCGTGGCCCTCCACCGCCGCCAACGGGTCGACGTAGCGGACGTCGGCGGCGAAGACGTCCTCGACGGCGGCGCGGCGGCGGTCCGGGTCCGTCTCGTTCCAGGCGGCCAGGTAGCGCTGCACCACGGTGTCGAAGTCACTCATGTCGGTTCCTCTCCTCGGGTCGTGTTGTTGCCGGGACCACCGTCACCCGGCTCGGGTAGTCCGGTCGATTACCTCGCGGGTAATCGGCGGGCCGCGGCCGGCTCCCTACGATCGGGGCATGAGCGACGTGGGGGTGCTGCTGCGCGAGTGGCGGGGGAATCGGCGGCTGAGCCAGCTTGAGCTCGCCGGCCAGGCCGGGGTGTCCACGCGCCATCTGTCGTTCGTGGAGACGGGCCGGTCCCGGCCGACGCGGGAGATGATCCTGCGGTTGGCCGAGGAGTTAGCCGTACCGTTGCGTGCCCGGAATGCGCTGCTGCTGGCCGGCGGTTCCGCACCGGCCTATCCCGAAGGGGATCTTGGCGGCCCGGGCCTGGCCGCCGTGCTGGCGTCGCTGCGCGCCGTGCTGGCCGGGCACGAGCCGTATCCGGCGGTCCTGATCGACCGGCACTGGACCATGGTCGACGGCAACGCGGCGGTGCCGCTGCTGACCGCCGGCGCGGCGCCGTCGCTGCTGGAACCGCCGGTGAACGTGCTGCGGTTGTCGCTGCACCCGGACGGCATGGCGCCGCGGATCCGGAATCTGCCCGAGTGGCGCGCCCACGTCCTGCACCGGCTGGACCGCCAGGCGCTGGCTACCGGCGATCCGGTGCTGCGGTCGCTGCACGACGAGCTACTCGCGCTGCCCGGCGGCCGGGCCACCGCGCGGCCGGACGGCATGGTCGTGCCGCTGCGGTATACCACGGACGGCCGGGAGCTGTCCTTCTTCAGCGTCACCTCGGTGCTCGGCACCCCGCTCGACGTCACCCTCGACGAGTTGGCCATCGAGTCGTTCCTGCCGGCGGACGCGGCCACCGCCGCGTTCCTGCACGGCCGGTGACGGTGCCGCGGGTGCGCGGGTGGCAGGATCAACGGTATGGATCTCGGCCTCGCTGACCGCGTGTACGTCCTCACCGGTGCCTCGAAGGGTCTCGGCTTCGCCACCGCGCAGTCGCTGGTCGCCGACGGCGCCAAGGTCGTCGTCTCCGCCCGCTCGCCGGCCGCGGTCGACGCGGCCGTCGCCCGGCTCGGCGCCGGCGCGGCCGGGCTGGCCGCGGACCTCACCGATCCCGGCACGCCGGAACTGCTGATCCGCACCGCGCGGGAGCGTTTCGGCCGGCTCGACGGCGCGCTGATCTCGGTGGGCGGCCCGGCCCGCGGCACGGCCGCGGAGATGACCGACAACCATTGGCGCGAGGCCTTCGAAACGGTCTTTCTAGGCACGGTACGGGCGGCGCGCACGATCGCGGCCGAGCTGACCGAGGGCGGCGCGATCGCCCTGGTGCTGTCCACGTCGGCGCGCACGCCCATCGCCGGCCTCGGCCTGTCGAACGGGCTGCGGCCGGGCCTGGCCGGGGCCGCAAAGGACATGGCCGACCAGTACGGCCCGCGCGGCGTCCGCGTGGTGAGCCTGCTGCCGGGGCGGCTGCTCACGGACCGCAACAAGGAACTGTTCGACGCCGCCGACGACGCCGACGTGGCGGCCGCCGAGGCAGCGGCGGCCATCCCGCTCGGCCGGCTGGGCGATCCCGACGAGTTCGGCCGGGTGGCGGCCTTCGTGCTGTCCCCGGCGGCGAGCTACCTGACCGGTCTGACCATCCCCGTCGACGGCGGTGCGCTGCGGACGCTGTGAGCCCGGCCGAGCCGGTCGTCTTCCGGCTGCGCCGGTGGCGGCTGTGGCTCCGCACCGCGATGATCGTCGGGCCCACGATCCTGCTGATCCGGGGCCTGGCCATGGTCGCGGTGGTGGCGGCAGGCATCCCCCTGGACCCCTCGGACTACATCGAGGCCGTGCTGGTAGCCGTCGCAACGGCGGCCGCCGCCGGGGGCGGGGCCCTGATCGGCGCGGGGCCCCGGCCCAGCTGGGTGCGTACCTCGGCAGCCGGCCTGGAGTTGGCCATGTCCCGGCATCGGGCGGTGTTCCTGCCCTGGGCCGCGGTCGGATCCGTCCAGCTGCGCTTCGCCGGCCCCTTCACCCAGCTGGTCGTGACCCCCGCCGACCTGAACGCCCTGCGGCTCGCCGACGAGCCCGGCCGGATGCCATGGCTGCGCCGCGGCGCCTTCTTCGTCGACGTGGGCACGATGACGCCCGGCCCGGCGGCCCTGCGCGCCGAGGTGAACCGGCGCCGGTCGGCCGGCCTTCCCGCGCCTTCCTGATCGACTCGGCTGCCGGTCGATACGCTTGGCGGATGCTGTCCGCCGCGCCGCCGCCCGCATACCGGCCGCCGACGGCCGACGAGGTCGCCGCCGCCGCGGACCGCACCATCGACGACCTGGTCGGCCCCGGCCTGCGGGTGATGTTCTCCGGCATCAACCCGAGCCTGTATTCGGCCGCGACCGGCCACCACTTCGCCCGGCCGGGAAACCGGTTCTGGCCCGCGCTGCACCGGGCCGGTTTCACGCCCGTCCTGCTGCATCCTTCGCAGCAGTGGACGCTGCCGGAGCTGGGCCTGGGCATCACCAACGTGGTCGCCCGGGCGACCGCGCGGGCCGACGAGCTCTCCCCCGCGGAGCTCGTCGACGGCGGTCGGCTGCTGGCGAAGCTGATGGCGACGTGGCGGCCGCGCTATCTCGCCGTGCTCGGGGTGACCGCGTACCGCGCCGCCTTCGGCCGGCCGAAGGCCCGGATGGGAGTGCAGGACGAGACGATCGGCGGGGTGCCGGTGTGGGTGCTGCCGAATCCGAGCGGTCTCAACGCGAGGTTTCAGATCGACGACCTGGCCACTCTGTTCGCCGAGCTGCGCGCCGCCGCGACCTGACAAGCTGTCGACATCGACACTCTCCACACCACAGGAGCAAGCGTGACGGACCTGACTCTCACCCCGACCGGAGCACCGGCCGACAAGGCGGCCGCCAACACCTGGTCCATCCGTACGCTGGTCGCCCTTGAGCTGTACGTGGTCACCGCCTATTTCTCCGCCGCCATCATTCCGTATCTCTGGCGCGACAGCCCCGCCCCGCCGACGTGGATCTGGATCGTGCCGGGCTGGCTGCTTGGCGTGCCGGGCTTCTGGATCACCCTGCTCGGGCCCGTGCTCGCCGTCCCACTGGCACTTGTCGGCGCTGGGGCAACGGCGCTGCGGTACCGCGCCCTGTCCACCCGGCTCCGCCGGTGGTGCGTCTCAGCCGCGGTGCTTACCAGCGCATATGCCTTGTTCAGCTGCACTCCGCTGGCAACGACGATCGCCGCCTGGGTAATCGACTGACCCTGCCACGTTCGCGATGGACAACGACCGTGGTGATCTGTTCGACAATGGTGAGGTGGTGCGGGAGCGGCGACCCGCCAAGATGGTCACGGCATTGCGCATTGCGAGCGCTGGATCCCCATGCTGCTCGCCCGGATCGCGGACGGGCCGAAGCGACCCGGCCGGAAGTCAGACCAGCGGGGGCACTGAACCGACTTCCGGCGGGCATCGGGGTGCCTCCCCAGGCCCCCCACATCAAAGACGCAGCTCGGCCCCGTTACGTTGCATCGCCCATGAGATGTCTTTCGACGCAGCGGTCGGCGGCGTCCGGGTCGGCCGGCGGATCGTCGAGGCGGCGCCAGACCGGCAGGACGAACGGCGTCAGCGTGATCGCCAGGTAGAGTGCCCCGCCGATCAGCAGCGCGGGCCGCAGGCCGAGCGAGTCGACCGCCACCCCGCCCAACAGCGCACCGAGCGGCACGCCGGCCCAGGCCAGCGCGCCCGCGGCGCCCAGGACACGGCCCTGCAAGTGTGCCGGGATCTGTTCGTAGGCCACCGCGAACGAGATCGGATTCACCGTCGCCATGGCCACCCCCGCGCCGAAGGCCACCGCGAGCACCGGCGCGATCGTGTCGGTCAGCGCGAGGGCGAACAGCCGCGGGGACCCGCCGAGCAGGAAGCAGACCGCGAACGTCGCGTGTCGGGGCAACCGGGTGGCCAGGGCCGTGTAGATCAGATTGCCGGCCACCGCGCCGAGGCCGAATGTGCCACCGAGCAGCCCGAGCACCGCCGGCGCGGCGCCGGCGTCGCGGCACCGTGGCGACCACCACCGCGCTGCCGAGGTCGGCGGCGATCGCCGTCCGGCGGGCACCGATCCGGTCGACCAGCGGGCCGCAGAGCAGGCCGGCCAGCACGGCCGGGAGCAACTGCGCGAACGCCACCGTGCCGACCAGGACGGCGGAACCCGTGGTGACCAGCACCAGCCACGGCACCGCGACAACGGAGATCCTGCTGCCCGACATCGACACTGCCTCGGCCACCAGCAGGCTCACCAGTGGCCGGCGGGTCACTCCGGCTCCGCCGCCCGCAGCAGCGGGAACGACTGCCACTGCACCGCGACTCGGGCCGTGTCCCCGGGCATCGGCCGCTCCGGGTCGTCGTCCGCATACTCCGCCACCACTGCAGCGATCCGGGTCTGTAGCTCGACGGCCTGCTCCGGGGTCAGTCGCAGGGCCGTGCTGCTCAGCGTGACGGCCTCGTGCCAATGCTCCGGCACCGCCGGCAGCTCGGACAGAAACGCCTCAACGCGCTGGAAGTCCGCGGTGGCGACCGCTCGCAGATAGCCCTCGGCGGCGTCGGCCGAGGCGCGGCCGGTCTCGGCGTTCAGCACCGTGCCCCGGGTGGTCGTCGCGGACCGGCGTATGTTCGGCGCGTGCTGACAGCCGGAGTCGACCTCGCCGCCGATCCGGCCGGGACCGCCGTCGCCACCATCGCCTGGTCCGCCACGACTGCGACGGTGCGCCTGGTGGCAGTGCCCGCGGACGACGACGCGATCATCGCCCTGGCCGGGGACGCCGTGAAGATCGGCGTCGACTGCCCGCTGGGCTGGCCGGACGACTTCGTGACCTTCGTCAGCGCCCACCGGGCCGGCGTGGTGCCGATCCCCGCGGGGGTGGACGCCAAGCAGTGGCGGCGCCGGCTGGCCTGGCGGCACACCGACGAGGTGGCCCGCCGGCTGACCGGGCTGGTGCCGTTGAGCGTGTCCGCGGACCGGATCGGGCACACGGCGATGCGCTGCGCCGCGCTGCAGACCCGGCTGGCTCAAGCCGGGCGCAGCGTCGATCGCAGCGGTGCCGGCGCGGTCGTGGAGGTCTATCCCGCCGCGTCCCTGAAGGTGTGGGGCCTGCCTTGGCGGGGCTACAAGACCACCAGGAACCAGGACACGCTCGGGGTCGTCGTCGACCGCCTCAAACAGGCCGCACCCTGGCTCGACCTGGGCGAACACGAGCAGCTGTGCCGGCACAGCGACCATGCGCTGGACGCCGTCGTCGCGGCGCTGACCGCCCGGGCCGCCGTACGCGATCAGGTCTGTCGTCCCGGCGAGCGGGAGTTGCCCGCCGCCCGGACCGAGGGCTGGATCGCGATCCCCACCGCGACCCTGGCCGACCTACCGGGATAGCGCGGCCAACCTGCCGACCATGGCCGTCCGGTGTTACGGGTCGAGGGGCTCGATGACCGGTTTGCGGGCGTGTTGGTAGATCACGGAGCTGCGGAATCCGGCGATCTCGCGGCGTCCGCTGAACTTGTCCATGAGGAACGCGTGCAGGCTGTCCACGCTGGGCACGGCGACGTGGACGAGGAAGTCGTCGCCGCCGGTCACGACGAACACCGACAGCACCTCGGGCAGTGCCATCGCGTAGGCCTTGAAGCCCTCGATCACGGTGCGGTTGAGCGGCCGGACCTGCACGTGCAGCAACGCCTGGACGCCACGGTTGAGCGCGGCGAGGCTGATCTCGGCATGGAATCCGGTGATCACGCCGCGATCGCGTAACGCCCGGACGCGTTCCAGGCAGGTCGACGGCGCGATGCCGACCGCTCGGGCCAGTTCACGGTTGGTCTGCCGGGCATGTGTCTGCAAGTGCCCGATGATCGCCGAATCAAGTTCATCCACGACCGGCATTGTGCCGCCCTTTCCGAACGTTGTTCGGCACAGGTCGGCCAACACCTTCCGAATGGCTACTGTCCAGCTGATCAGACGAGCGGATGACAGGAGTCGCCATGGTCCCCACCACCGACATCGCCAGCGAGTTGATCCACGAACGCGTTGTCATGCAGCAGGGCACTCGGTCCGGGTTGCCGATCGTCGTCGCGGTGCACTCCACCGCGCTCGGTCAGGCCATCGGCGGCTGCCGGCTGGCCCATTACCCGGACTGGCGCGACGGCCTCACCGACGCGCTGCGGCTGTCCGCCGCGATGTCCGACAAGTGCGCGCTGGCTGGGCTGCCCAACGGCGGCGGCAAAACCGTCGTCGCGCTGCCGCCCGGCCGCGTCCTCGACGCGGCCGCACGCCGGAGCCTGCTGCACGACGTGGGCGACATGATCGCCGCGTTGGACGGTGCCTACGCCACCGGGCCCGACGTGGGCACCGGCCCGGACGACATGACCACGATCGCCGAGCGCACCTCGCACACGTTCTGCCGGCCGGTTCCGGCCGGCGGCAGCGGCGACTCGTCGCAGCACACCGCCGTGGGCGTCCTGGCCGCCCTGCAGGCCCTGTGTTCGGAGCGCTTCGGCTCGGCCGAGCTGTCCCGGCGCAGCTTCGCCGTCCTCGGGCTCGGCCGCGTCGGCGGCCACGTGGTCCGCATTCTCGCCGGCACCGGCGCCAGGCTGGTGGTCAGCGATGTCGACGAGGGCAAGCGGGCACTCGCCGACCGGTACGGTGCCACCTGGACCAGCCCGCCGGACTGCCTGACCGCCGACGTGGACATCCTGGTCCCCGCCGCCCTCGGCAGCGTGCTCACCCCACAGTCGGTGCCGACGCTGCGCTGCGCCGCGATCGCCGGACCGGCCAACAACCAACTCGACGCCCCCACCACCGCGGACCTGCTGCACCAGCGGGACATCCTCTGGGCGCCGGACATCGTCGTCAGCGCCGGTGGCATCATCCACGCCACCGCCGTCGAGCTGCACCACGAGACATCGACCCAAGCCACCACCCGGGTACGCGGCATCGCCGACACCCTCACCGACATCCTGCGCACCGCCGGCGCCGCGACCTCGACCCCAGCCGCCGCGGCCCGGCACCGAGCCGAGCAAAGGATCCGGCACGGCCGGTTACTGCCCTGAACCGCGACGCCGGTCGCCTTACTCGCCGTTCTCGTGGTGGCGGGAGGTCGCTGGTGTTCCTCGAGTCGAGAACGGGGCAGCTGCGAACATCTGGCGACCGGCCGCCGTCGCGGCGCCGACCGTCTGGGCCGGAACAAACGGCCGGCGGGATAAAGCGGCTGCGCGACACCGGCCGGATGCCTAGGGTGGGCGCCGATGACGCTTTCATATGACGTGGCCGGCGACGGCCCCACGGTGGTTCTGTTGCATTCGACGGTGTGCGATCGGCGCATGTGGGACCCGCAGGTCCCGGTGCTGGCCGCGGCCGGCTACCGGGTGGTCCGGTGCGACTTCCGGGGCTTCGGTGACTCGCCGGTGCCGGATCGGCCGTCCAGCGACGCCGACGACGTCGTCGAGCTGATGGACTCGCTCGGCGCGGAGCGGGTCGCGCTGGTCGGGGCATCCGGCGGAGGCCGGGTCGCGCTGGAGATCGCCGCCGGCCGGCCGCAACGGGTGACCGCGCTCGCGCTGCTGTGCACCGCGTGGTCGGGGCATGCTCCCGGTGCCGAACTGCGGGCCTTTGGCGCCCGCGAGGACGCGCTGTTCGCCGATGATGACGTCGCCGGGGCGACCGAGCTCAATGTGGACATGTGGGTCGGCCCGGCGGCGGACCAGGCCGCCCGCGAGCACGTACGCCGGATGCAGCGGCACGCCTTCGACGTGCAGCTGGCGGCGGCCGAGGAATTCCCGCCGCTGCGGACCGAGCCGGACCTGGCCGCCATCACCGCCCGGACGCTGCTCGTCTCCGGCGCCCACGACGTGATCGACTTCCGCGAGATCGCCGTCGAGCTGGCGGAGCGGATCGCCGGGGCCCGCCGCGTCGAGCTGGACTGGGCGGGTCACCTGCCCGGCCTCGAACGGCCCGACGCGGTGAACCCGCTCTTGCTCGACTTCCTCCGCGGCGCCTGAACGCGGCTGGTCAGGGCTCGACCGGGTGCGGGACCGGGACGACAACCTGCTCGGTGTGCTCCGCGTACGAGATGGGCGGGCTGTCGGCCACCGCGAACTGGGTGCTGTAGAGCTCGGCGTAGAGCCCACCGGCGGCGACCAGCTCGCTGTGCTTGCCGCGCTCCACGATCCGGCCCTCGTCCAGGACCAAAATCTGGTCCGCGTCGCGAACCGTGGACAGGCGGTGGGCGATGACCAGCGCTGTGCGGCCCTGCAACGCCACGGTCAGGGCCCGCTGCACGGCGGCCTCGGACTCGCTGTCGAGGTGCGCCGTCGCCTCGTCCAGTATCACGATCGACGGGCGCTTGAGCAGCAGCCGGGCGATCGCGATGCGCTGCTTCTCGCCGCCGGAGAAGCGGTAGCCGCGTTCGCCGACGACCGTCTCCAGCCCGTCGGGCAGCGAGCGGACCAGCTCGCCGACCTGGGCCGCGCGCAGCGCCTCCCACATCTGCTCCTCGGTCGCCTCAGGGCGGGCATATCGCAGGTTTTCCGCGATCGTCTCGTGGAACAGGTGGGAATCCTGGGTGACGACGCCGATGGTGTCGCGCAACGACTCCAGGGTCGCGTCGCGCACGTCGACGCCGCCGACGCGGACCGCGCCCTCGGTCACGTCGTAGACCCGGGAGACCAGCATGGACGTGGTCGACTTGCCGGCGCCGGACGGGCCGACCAGCGCCACCAACTGCCCGGGCTCGACGGTGAAGTCGACGCCGCGCAGCACCGGGGCGTTCTCCGTGCGGTCGAGGGCGACCACGTCCTCCAGCGTCGCGAGCGACACCTCGTCGGCGCTCGGGTAGCGGAAGTGCACGTCGCGGAACTCGAGCCGGCCCGCGCCGGCCGGGATCGCGACGGCCGCCGGCTTCTGCTCGATGCCCGGCTTCAGGTCGAGGACCTCGAAGACCCGGTCGAAGGAGACCAGCGCGCTCATCACGTCGACCCGCACGTTGCTCAGCGCGGTGAGCGGGCCGTAGAGGCGGGTGAGCAGCAGCGCCAGGGTGACCACCGTGCCGGCGGTGACGCTGCCGGTGACCGCGAGCCAGCCGCCGAGCCCGTAGGTCAGGGCCTGGGCCAGCGAGGCGACCAGCAGCATGGCGACGAAGAAGGTGCGGGAGAACATGGCCTGCTGCACGCCGATGTCGCGGACCCGCTGCGCGCGCTCACCGAAGTGCGCGGCCTCGATGTCGGGCCGGCCGAAGAGCTTGACCAGCAGGGCGCCGGAGACGTTGAAACGCTCGGTCATGGTCGCGTTCATCTTCGCGTCCAGGTTGTACGACTCTCGGGTGATCTCGGCGAGCTTCTTGCCGACCCGGCGCGCGGGGATGATGAAGACCGGCAGCATCACCAGCGACAACGCGGTGATCTGCCAGGAGAGGCTGAACATCACGGCCGCGGTCAGCACCAGCTGGATCACGTTGCTGACCACTCCGGACAGCGTGGAGGTGAAGGCCCGCTGGGCGCCGGTGACGTCGTTGTTGAGCCGGCTGACCAGCGCGCCGGTCTGCGTCCGGGTGAAGAACTGCAGCGGCATGCGCTGGACGTGGTCGTAGACCTTGGTGCGCAGGTCGAGGATGATCCCCTCGCCGATGCGGGCCGAATACCACCGCTGGGCGAGCGACAGGAAGGCGTCGACGACCGCCAGGCCGGCGATCATGAAGGCGAGCCGGATGACCGTCGCGGCGGCGTCGGAACCGCCGGCGGTGATCGCGTTGATCACGTGACCGGCGAGCACCGGAGTGGCGACGCCGATGCCGGCGGCGAACACCACGGTGATCAGGAAGACGATGATGTCGCGCCGATAGGGCCGGGCGAAGCGCAGGATGCGCTTGGTCGTGCCCCGGCTGAGCTCGTGCTTCGAGACACGCTCGGAATTTTGGATCGAGCGCAGCATCATCCAACTGGATCCGCTGGAGTTCGGGCCCATGCGTCACCTCCCGGGCGTCTGTGGCAGGGCACAGTCTGCCCGCTGGGTATGACAACCCGAGAGGTAACCGGCTTCTTCCTGATCGGTCCTTACTCGGCCCTTACTCGGCGCCGATGAGGTCGCGCAGGCGGCGGGTCTGCGCCTCCCGCTCGGCCCGGTCCTGGTCGGCGTACGAACGGTTCGTCGCGCCGGACAGCAGCGCCTTGACCTCGGCGACGGCGCCCCGGTCGGCGGCCAGTACGGCCGCGGCCAGGTCGGAAACCGCGCCGGACAGGTCGGCACCGGGCACGACGGCCGTGGCCAGACCGATCTGGTCGGCCTCCTGCGCCGCGATCCGCCGGCCGGTGACGCAGATCTCCAGCGCCCGGGACGGCCCGACGAGTTCGGTCAACCGCTTGGTGCCGCCGAGGTCCGGCACGAGCCCGAGGGTCACTTCGGCCATCGAGAAACGGGCGTCGTCGGCGAGCACCCGGAAGTCACAGTTCAGCGCGAGCTGAAATCCGGCCCCGATCGCGTGGCCCTGCACGGCCGCGATGGTGACGAGCGAGGGCCGGCGTAACCAGGTGAACGCTTCCTGGAAGCCCGCAATCCGTTCTGCGCACTCGTCCGGGGACAGCTTGGCCAACTCCGGCAGCGAAGAATCGCCGCCACCGCGGGCAACCGACAAGTCGAGCCCCGCGGAAAAGGCCCGTCCTTCACCCCGGACAATGACGACTCGCACGTCTCCCGGTAATTTCCGGGAAATGTTGCCGAGCTCGGACCACATGGCCGGAGTCTGTGCATTGAGCACATCGGGCCGGCACAACGTCACCGTCGCGACCGGCCCGTCCTGGTCATACCGAACGCCTGCTTCGGTCCCGGGGGATGCGCTGGTCGTCACGCCTTCTTACGACGGCGGGCGCCGCCGCGCTGGCGAAGCTGGACGCCCGACTCGGTGAGCACTCGGTGCACGAATCCGTAGGACCGGCCGGTGGAGGCGGCCAGCGCCCGAATGCTCTCTCCGGAGGTGTAACGCTTCACCAGGTCTTTGGCGAGCGTCTGGCGCTCGCTTCCGACGATTCGGCGACCCTTCTCAGTGCTGGTGGCTGTGCCCGTGGCTGCCATGTTGAATCCTCACGTCCCAGACTGTGCGGTTCGATACCGGTCCCACCTATTAGACCGCCTCCAACGATCATGCGCTAGGGATCTCGGCTTAGCCAACGTGCCCAATTACCACTGTCAGGAACCCGACGGTCACCATGCGCATCAATGTCAGACAGTTGCCCGACTGTCCGGTACCGGTCTGAAATCAGACGCCGGAGAGCGTTTGCCGGCCGCGCCAACGGCCCGGCGTGGTATACCCTGCGCCACCCCAAGACCACCCGCTGAGCTGCACAAACATCAACTACACCGTGGACGGACAACGATGTCACGCAGCGTCGATGCAACGTGCACGAAGAGGCATCGGTCGCCGCCCGAACGGTCGCCGGAGACCGGGTGCAGGGTGCCCGAACCCGGCCGGATCCTGACCGGGGCCGGGCAAGAGTCGCACTGTCTGTGTGGGCACCAGTTGACAACCGACGATGCCGTTGATCCTCGATCAAGCGACGGCGATCACGCCAGCTCGACGAGCTCCAGCAGATCGTCGCTCCACGCGTCCTCGTCGCCGTCGGGCAGCAGGATGGCCCGGTCCGGCTTAAGCGCCTGCACGGCCCCCGCATCGTGGGTGACCAGCACGATCGCGCCCGGGTAGTTGGCGATGGCGTCCAGCACCTGCTCGCGGCTGACCGGGTCGAGGTTGTTCGTCGGCTCGTCCAGCAGCAAAACGTTCGCGCCCGAGCAGACCAGGGTGGCGAGCGCGAGCCGGGTCTTCTCGCCGCCGGAGAGCACGCCGGCCGGCTTGTCGACGTCGTCACCCGAGAAGAGGAACGCACCCAGGATCTTCCGCAGGTCGGTGTCGGTCTGCTCGGAACCGGCGCTGCGCATGTGCTCCAGGATCGTGCGATCCACGTCGAGCGTCTCGTGCTCCTGGGCGTAGTAGCCCAGCCGGAGCCCGTGCCCGGCCCGCACCTCACCGGTGTCGGACTGCAGGTGCCCACCGAGGATCCGCAGCAGGGTGGTCTTGCCGGCGCCGTTCAGGCCGAGGATGGCGACCCGGGAACCGCGGTCCACCGCCACATCGACGTCCGCGAAGATCTCCAGGGAGCCGTAGGACTTCGACAGCCCGTGCCCGGTCAGCGGCGTCTTGCCGCACGGCGCCGGGCTCGGGAAGCGGACCTTGGCCACCTTGTCGGAGGTGCGCACGTCCTCCAGGCCGTCGAGCAGCTTGTTGGCCCGCTTGGCCATGTTCTGCGCCGCGACGGTCTTGGTGGCCTTCGCCCGCATCTTGTCGGCCTGCGCCAGCAGCGCGCCGGCCTTCTTCTCCGCGTTGGCGCGCTCGCGGCGGCGCCGGCGCTCGTCGGTCTCGCGCTGGGCGAGATATGTCTTCCAGCCGACGTTGTACATGTCGACCTCGGCGCGGTTGGCGTCCAGATACCAGACCCGGTTGACCACCGCGTCCAGCAGGTCGACGTCGTGGCTGATCACGATCAGCCCGCCCTTGTGGTTGGCGATGTAGCCGCGCAGCCAGGTGATCGAGTCCTGGTCCAGGTGGTTGGTCGGCTCATCGAGCAGCAGGATGCCCTTGCCGTTCTGGCCGGAATTCTGGAACAGGATGCGGGCCAGCTCGATGCGCCGCCGCTGGCCGCCGGAGAGGGTGCCGATCGTCTGGGCCAGCGCGCGGTCGGGCAGGCCCAGGTTCGAGCAGATCCGGGCGGCCTCGGCCTCGGCGGCATACCCGCCCAGGCTGGCGAACTGGTCCTCGAGCTGGCCGTAGCGGCGGATCAGCTTCTCGTCGGCGCTCTCCTCGAGCTCGACCTCGAGCTTCTGCATCTGCGACAACAGGACGTCCAGCCCGCGGGCGGACAGCACCCGATCGCGGGCGGTCACGTTCAGGTCGCCGGTGCGGGGGTCCTGCGGCAGGTAGCCGACCTCGCTGGTGCGGGTGACCTCACCCGCGTACGGCTGGCCCTCGCCGGCCAGAACCTTGAGCGTGGTGGTCTTGCCGGCGCCGTTGCGGCCGACCAGGCCGATCCGATCGCCGGGCTGCACCCGCAGTGTCGTCGGGGAGATCAGGATCCGGGAGCCGGCGCGCAGTTCTAGTCCGGTGACGGTAATCATGGGGAACGTCTCGCTCTCGAAAAGAAGGCTGGCTCAGGGCACACGGAAGCGCCGAGGAGGATCGTGGAGGATCCAGCCCGGCGCGGGGCAGGTCAGCCTTCGCAGAGCAGCACCCGGCAATTGTACCGGGCTCCCGCCACGACCTCCCAACCGATTAGCGAGCAAGATCACCGGGTACGAGACCGCCACACGTGCCGGAAGCGCGAGCGAGGATGCGATGGAACTCAACGAGAACGCCAGAATCGACACCAGTCAGATCGACGATCAGCGTTCCTCCGGAGGTGGCGGAGGGGGCTTCGGCGGACTGCCCATTGGTGGCGGAGGTCTCACCGGCATCATCGTGACGCTGCTGATCGCCATCGTCGGCGGCTACTTCGGGATCAACACCCTGACAGGCAGCGACGGCGGCGCCACGCAGACGGGCGACAACACCGCGCTGGCGCAGAAATGCTCCCAGTCCGACGCGCGCAAGCAACTCGACTGCCGCAACGTGCTCTACGTGAACTCGATCCAGGACTACTGGGTGGAGGCGCTCCCGGCGACCTTCGGCGAGCAGTACAAGCCGGCCAAGACGGTGCTGTTCGCCAACGCGGTCAAGACCGGCTGCGGCAACGCCGACTCGGGCGTGGGACCGTTCTACTGCCCGGCCGACGACCGGGTCTACATCGACCTGACGTTCTACCAGGTGCTGGCGCAGCAACTGGGCGCGCCGGGCGAGTTCGCCCAGCCATACGTGCTGGCCCATGAATACGGCCACCACGTGCAAGACCTGCTCGGCACGGAAGCGGCGATGCGCCGCGAGCAAGAGCGCTCCCCCCGCGACGCGAACAAGCTGTCGGTGAAGCTGGAACTGCAGGCGGACTGCTACGCGGGCGCCTGGGCGAAGAACGCGACAGGCACCGACGACGGCTCGGGCCAGAAGATCTTCAAGAGCATCAGCCAGCAGGACATCCAGGAAGGCCTGAACACCGCGGCCAAGATCGGCGACGACACCCTGCAGCAGCAGGGCGGCGGATCGGTGAACCCGGCGGAATTCACCCACGGCACAAGCGCCCAGCGCCAGGAATGGTTCCAGCAGGGATACGACTCGGGCGCGCCGAAGACCTGCGACACCTTCGCCGCGGGCGCGGTCAGCTGACCAAGTTACGGTCAGGTGGGGTCTCGGACCAGGATTCGGATCGCTCGGGCCTGGGCTATCGCGTCTTCCAGGACCGTTCGGCGGGGCTCCGGGACCTCGAGGAAGCGGTCGCTGCGCAGGGTGCCTAGGGGCTGCAGGTTCGGCGTCGCCAGGATGGTGTCCACCGCCGTGTGGTCGCCGCCGGTCACCAGGGCGCTCAGGGTGCGTACCTCCGGCAGGAGCAAACGGGCCGCGATGCCGGCGCCGTCCGCCGCCGCCGCTTTGGCCTGGTTGTCGCGGCGGCGCGCGAAGCGCTGCTGGGACCAGCCGCCCGCTGCCGTGCGGCCCTGCACGTAGTGGGTGTCGACCTTGGATACGACCAGCTTGGTGCCAGCCGCCACGCCGACCGCGACCGCGCCCTTGCGGGCCAGCAGCAGGCCGATCCGGCGCGGCTCCCCCGCCTCCCGGCGCAGCTCGTCCAGATCCTTTGCCTCCGGGGCCCCGGGTGGCGGCGACAGCTCGGCGGTCGCGCCGTCCTCGGCGGTCAGCAGCAGCCCGGCGGCGGTCCACGGGCCGTGCCGGGCGGCGAAGTTCTCCAGCCAGCGGGTCAGCCGCTCCGGGGCGACGTCCACCCACCGTCCGCCGCCGGCCGCCGGTCTTGCGCTCATAAACTGTCACAGTACGGTGAGAGGATCGCGTCATGCCTAGACCGCTCGCCGACGAACTGCTGGAACGGCTGATCCGGCTCTTCGGCGCGGCCCGCGACCCGGAGCGCGCCGTGCAAGCCGAGGCCTACATGCGCGATCAGTTTCCGTTCCTCGGCATACCGGCGCCGGCCCAGCGGGCGCTCGCCCGGACCGTGCTCGCCGGGCTCCCCAAGCCGACCGAGGAAGACCTGCGCGCGGTGGCGCTGGCGTGCTGGAGCCGGGGCGAGCGGGAATACCAGTATTTCGCCTGTGACTGGCTGCGGACGCACGTGGCGGTGCCCGGTCCGGGCTTCCTCGCCACCGTCGCCACACTGGTCACGACGAAGTCATGGTGGGACACGGTCGATCCGCTGGCCACCCGGGTCGTGGGCGGGCTGGTGCGCCGGCATCCGCAGCTCAGCGCCGAGATGGACGCGTGGTCGGCCGCGGCGGACATGTGGCTGGTCCGCACGGCGATCCTGCACCAGCTGCACTACGGCACCGATACGGACACCGACCGGTTGTTCGGCTACTGCACGCGGCAGGCAGGTCATAAGGACTTCTTTATCCGCAAGGCGATCGGGTGGTCGCTGCGGCACTACGCCCGCACCGATCCGGAGGCGGTGGCCCGCTACGTCTCCGACAACCGCGGGCGCCTGTCGCCCCTGTCTGTCCGTGAGGCCCTCAAGCACCTTTGAGAGGGCGGATTTCGATCCCTCGGCGACGACGTCGGATTGCGCCGCACTAAGTTGATCTTGGTAGCCAGTGCCCGAGGGAGTGTTGTTCGGCAGCACCCCTGCGGCTCCAGCAGGACGGGCTGTGGTGCTCCCGCTTCTTGAGGATCTCCAGCTACGCGATCGGATGGTGCCGGTCTGCTCGTCTCCGGTGCGCCCGGGGCCCCTCTCGCGGGGGCGTCGGTGGGGGTTTCGGGTGCGGGGAGGCGATCTTGACGACTTCGGGGTCGGTCCTCGCCTGGGCGTATCAAGGTCCGCAGCATGTGGTCGGCGAGGGTGAGGGCGAGGGCTGGGTGAGGGCGAGGGCTGGGTGAGGGCGAGGGCTGGGTGAGGGCGAGGGGCTGCGGCTGGGGCTACTGGCGGTGCGGCAGCAACCGCGGACGTTGGACCTTGGTGCGCAGCGACCCGCTCGGCGGGCGCATCAAGGTCGCGGAGCCCGCTGGCGATATGGAGTGTTATGTGAGGTTGCGGTCCGGGGTGTGGGACGGAATGCCCAGGATGTGGTGGCGGTGCCCGGTGGGCGGGATCGGGGTCCATCAGCTGGACTGCCGCCGGAGCGAGTAAGGGCGGGACGTAGCTCTGAGGAGTCGCCGATGCCGGTGGGGGCATGGCGGCGGCAAGATCCCCGCGGGATCGCCGACCCGGGGGCGACTGTGGTGCGGGCGGGTGCGGAGCGGACCACGCCGCTACTAGATCCAGCCGCAACCCCTGGTGCGCCGAGCGACGTTCTGCACGGCCGGCCTCGCCAGCCGATCACGCATCTCCGGACCGGCCTCGCGGTCGCCGCCGGGTGGACATCCCAGCTCCGCAGCCACGGACCGGCCGCGGAGCTGGGTGGATGAGTCCCGTCAGGCGATCAGGGCGACAGCGAGCACCGCGATCACCGCACTGGAGACCAGGGAGGTGATCAGACGGCCACGTTCGCCGGTCAGCAGTCTGCCCACTAGGGCGCCGCCGCCCGCGATGAGCAGTTGCCAGCTCGCCGAGGCCAGGAAGGCGCCGACGACAAACCACACCCCGCCGCCCGTGCCGCCACGGCCCAGGACCAGCGCGGCGAAGTAGACGATCGTGGCGGGGTTGAGCAGCGTCAGGCCGAGAATCCCCAGGTAGGCCCGGCCCGGCGTGGTCATGCCCGCCATCCCGGCCGCCGGCGGCTCGGCTGACGAAGACCCCGGAACGCAATCCGCTACGGCCGGCTCGGGTCCTGACGAAGACCCCCGGGCGGATTCCGGCGCCGCCGACCCGAAGCCAGGAAAAACCTGGGCAGAGTTCGACGCGGCCGAACCCGGGACAGAAAGACCGTAGACGGAGTCCGGCGCAGGCGAACCCGGGGCAGAAGGACCGCAGGCGGAGTCCGGCCCACCCGAACCCGGGGCAGAAGGACCGTAGACGGAGTCCGGCCCACCCGAACCCGGGGCAGAAGGACCGTAGACGGAGTCCGGCCCACCCGAACCCGGGGCAGAAGGA